>Ga0114932_10002237_pt1 | contig 20693 bp, 22 predicted proteins | sample 2SBtaG_2_FD_87286 | JGI IMG/M metagenome (GOLD analysis project Ga0114932, IMG submission 87286) | Deep subsurface microbial communities from Kolumbo volcano to uncover new lineages of life (NeLLi) - 2SBTROV12_ACTIVE470 metaG | ecosystem: Environmental > Aquatic > Marine > Volcanic ... | reverse complement strand
CTTCACAGGAACACCGACGTCGACACTGCTGCCGCCAAAACCCACCAGTCTGGCCTCGCCGCCTACGTTCGGAAGGCTGTCTCGCCCGTAGTAGACCATCGCTGCCAGGTCGGCGAAGGGAGCGGCGACCGAGGCACGGGCCGCAACGGAGTTGAAGCCGAGTCGGTTGTCCGGGACCTCGGTCCGCGTCTCAAACTCGTCGATATCGACATCTCCGCCACCGACATCGGCGAAATCGAACAGGTCCTCAGCGTTGTCGAGGATGTCCAGGTCCGCCGGAATGCGCGCAGGCCGGAACAGCGGCATGTAGGCCAGCTCGAGCGCGGCCTGCCCGCCGTGCAACTTCACACGAGCCGCGGGAATGCCCAGGCGGCGGTCAAAGCGTGTGGGGTCTCGAAGATCGTAGGGGTTGACGATGTCGACGGGGTTGATGCCGTCTGCCACTCCCCATGCAAAGCGCTGCTGGCCAATGCGCACGTCGACGTGGTCCCCCTGTGCTTCGACCCAGGCGCTGTTCAGGTCCAGACTCCAGGGCTGAATGCTGGCGACCTGGTCCGCCTCTGCCACCTCGACGACTCCCGTCCCCTGATGCAGGCGAAACAGCGCGTCGATTTCGAAGCCGACACCTTGGGACGGCTCGCCTCGCACAAAGCCGCCTGCGACACCCAGGTCTTGGAACTCGAGAAAGGGGCAGTCTCCGACGTAGCCGTCACAGGCCAGCACACCCAAGTGGGTGTTCGCGCCGACAATGCCGCCGGACTCGATGTCTGCGGCAAGCGACGCGGTGGTCGCCACGAGCAATGCCAGCGAGGAGGTGATCAGGATCTAGCGCTGCAGCTGGGTGATGGTGAACAGCGAGTCGTCCAGGCCCTTGTCGAACTCAGCCGACGTCACCGTAGCCAGGGTCGTGCGCTTCTTGGGCACATCTTCGACAGTCACAGAGTGCGCCAGCGGGACTCCGTCGACCTCGCGCACATCGTCGAACGTAATGCGACGCATCAGTGAGCCCTCTGCGTCGTAGTGTTCGATCATGCTCGGGAGAAAATCACCCTCACGAATCTTGAGCTCGATGCGCGCTGACGAGGTCTTCACGCCCTCTTGGGGAGTCAGCGTCAGCGCGTTGAGTCCCGCCTCGGCGGGCGACCACTCGGCGGCAAAGCTGGTCCGGGCCAGGTCCTCCATGGCGAAGTCGGTGCCAATAAAGGCATCGCCCCTGGACTCGCCGACGATGCGCCGAGCCCGGTCGTATGCAGGCAGGTACAGATAGATGGTGTCGCCATCTGGCACCAGCATCGCCGTGCCCGCCAGACGAGCCGGCGAATTGAACTGAATCAGCCGCTTGTCATCGCCCTTTTGCCACAGCTCAACAGTGCGCTCGACCGGACGACCCTTCTTGTCGGTCGTCGCCATCGTAATGAGCACGTGAGCATCGGATGCCTGATTGGCAGCCTTGTCGACCTTGGCCAACAGGTCGTCTGCAGGTCCAGCGAGCGCCAGCATCGCGACGAACAAGCACAGCATAGGGGTCTCCGAGGGTGCGAGCGCCTAGGGTGTGGAGGCGGTCATCTGCATGGCCACGGTAACAATTCGGTTGCCCGTTCCAGTCCCACTTGCCGTGGTGAGATTCGCCTCGAGCAGGGATGGCCCCGCTGTGAGCACGGCGACTTCACCGCTGGACCATTGTTCTTTGGTGATCGTTGTAGGCGGGGTGTAGGCGTACAGGTCAAGCGTGGCCTCGACATCATCGCCGGCGACGCCATAGCTGCCCGTGCCGTTGACGGCCTCGAGGTCGACGCGACCGGCTGGAGAGCCGGCGATGCTGAAGATGAGGGAGGCCTCAGTGGCGTCGGTGCTGATGCATGCCGAAGGACGATCTCGGTCGCCGTCGTTGACAGTCGTGTCGGGGTCGAACTCAATAAAGACCGCCAGCCCTTCGACCTGCAGGGTGCTGAACACGAGGGTGGCGGTATCGGTGGCCACGAGACCGCAGGGGCAGCCGTCGCTCTCGGCATCGACGCAGGGCCGGAGCATGTCTGTGTCCGAGTCCTCGCCTCCAGTCACGATTGGATCGATCGGAGGGCAACCCGCCAGCAGCAGCAATGACAAAACGGATGTGAGGCGCAAGGCGGCTCCTGGGTGGTTACTCGACCGCCCCACGGTGCCACGAGGAGTCGGACATGCCAACCCCGTTCTCAATGCGGCTGTCCCAGGCAATCGCGAAGACCGGCGCACCCGCATGCGTTGGTCTTGATCCACACCTCGACCGCCTCCCGGGCGCTCCCCATGCAAACGACCCCGAAGCCACTGCCCAGGCGGTCCGAACGTTCTGTCTGGGTGCAATCGAAGCCGTTGCGGGAATCGTCCCCGCCGTAAAGCCTCAAGTCGCCTTCTTTGAGGCGCTCGGCTGGCGCGGCGCCAAAGTGCTCGAAGAAGTCGTGCGCGAGGCGCGAAGCGCGGGCCTCATCGTTGTGCTCGACTGCAAGCGCGGCGACATCGGCAGCACCGCCCAGGCATACGCCCGCGCCACTCTGGTGCCTGGAGCACCGCTGGAGAGCGACAGTGTGACTCTCTCGCCCTACCTCGGAGCCGAGTCTCTGCAGCCCTTTGTCGCCCAATGCGACGACCATGGCCGCGGCATCTTCGTGCTGGTCCGCACCAGCAACCCAGGGTCTGACGCGTGGCAGGTCGGTCGGCAGACCGCGACAGCCGTTGCCGACCAGCTCGAGGCTTGGAACCTCGAGCGCCTGAGTTCGGACGGTTTTGGCCCTTGTGGCGCTGTTATCGCCGCCAATTTGCCCAAAGAACTGTCAGGGTGGCGCGAACGCATGCCGCATACGTGGTTTTTGATGCCCGGATATGGAGCACAGGGGGCCACTGCACAAGACTTGGCTCCGCTCCTTGCTAATGCTCCAAGCGGTGTGTTGGTGACCTCATCACGTGCTGTGCTCTTCCCCCCACCAGGGCAGGTCGAGACAGACTGGCGCGCGGCAGTTCTAAGACGAGCACGCGCATTTGTGGACGATCTTCGGGGGGTTTGCTAGTTCGGGTGCCAACTGGAGGCTTGACAGCCAAATGCGCGCACTCACCATCGCAACTCTTCTCGCCGCCCTCGTGGGCTGCGGTGCCACTGGCCTCGAGGGCACCCTCCTCGACGAAGCCGGCAACCCCTTCCCCGACGGAGCCACGCTCAAGCTCAAGGCTGTGGGCGAGGTCGGACTGACCTGCCAGCAGTTCGGCGGCCCTGTCGACCCGGCAACGGGCGCGTTCAGCATCGAGAAGGTCTGCACCTCCGAGTCGGCCTACACCATCAAGCTGTCCGACGAGGGCATCTGGCTGGCCGAGATGGGCGAAGTTCCCGTCGGTCACACCGGACCGCTCAACCTCATCGGCTACCGCCACGGTGGCGGCCCCGGCGTTTACCACGCCAAGACGCCCACCGACGTGATCGCCCTGCGCACCGGCGCCGACCTGAAAAAGACCACCAAAGACGGCGCTGCTCTGCAGTACCTCAAGAAAGTCGCCCACATCACGGTCGTCCCAGCCGGCGAGACCATCCTGGTCAACGGCGCTGACAAGGTCGAGAAGATGGCGTTCCATCCCCTGACCTGGACCCCGGGTCCCGTGACGCTCGGCACCGCCGACGCTCCGCTCGAGGTTCCCGAAGGTGCTGGCATCTGGACCGTCGGTCCGGCAGCCGCCGCCGACGCCAGCAAGTTCAAGACGAAAGAGCACGGCGACGTCAAGCTCACCTACATCCCAGGCGATGCCCTGGCAGCAGGCCGCTACGCCTACTTCAGCGAAAAGGACAGCCGTCCCTGGCTGTTCGACTTCGGTGCGGCCCAGGCCGACCCGACCGCAGCCCCCGAATAGGCTGAATCAGTCGTTCGGCGCTGTCTAGCGAAGGCGCCGGAACATCAAGAGCGCCAGTGCCAGCGGGATGAACATCCCACTGCCTGGCGCTTTGCTGCATCCGCAGCCTCTGGCCCCACTGACCGGCTCGTCATTCCACGCGGTGTCCAGGTCGACATCCGAATCGGTATCGGTATCGGTATCGGTGTCCGAGTCGGTGTCCGTGTCCGTGTCCGCATCGCCACCTTCACACGCGTCACCAATGCCATTGCCGTTGGAATCGACCTGGTCGGTGTTCGCCACGGCCTCACAGTTGTCCAGGTCGTCGACGACCGTGTCGTCATCGTCATCGGTCCAGGAGACGACGATGCTCGAGAATCCCGCCTCGTCAGCACCGTTGAAGCCGTCGTAGCCCGCTTCATAGGCGTACAATCCAGTCTGACCGGCGGGCAGCGGATTCGGGTCGGTCGCGCTCAGGTACTCGGTTCCATCAATGAGCAGGCGCAACACTCGGTTGTTCCGCACGACCTGAAAGGTGTTGGTCGCGCTGCCGTTCCAGAAGTTCCCTACCTCGATGTCCGGTCCAGACTCTTCGGCGAGGACAGTCTGGCTGCCATTCTCGATGCGCAGTGCAAACACCGTCGGCTGCGAGTAGCTGCTGTGGGGTGCCAGGTCTTTCGACCAGCCGACGACGTAGTGGGTGTCGTCGCCATTCGAGCTCAGAACCAGGCCGATGGTGTCGTTGTCATCGGTCCGCACGTTGGCAACGACAATCTGCTGTTGCACATCTGGCCCACGAATCAGGAAGTTGTCGATGGCCTGTCCGCTGCCCCAGGTTCCACCGCCATCGTCTCGGTCCGACAGCGCCCAGCCGGCCTGCGCAAACCATCTGTCCTGGGAGTAGCCGCCCATCCACCCGTCGGTCCCGGCCATCTCGGTGTCGCCCGAGACGCTGTCCCGTCGCCAAGCTTCTACGGTCCCGGCGTCGGCAGGGTGGGCTTGCAACACAAGGAAAAGCGAAAGCATGAGGACTCCGGCGGGCGATGTAACCGAATGGACCGCAGGCCCCTGTTGTCACCTGCGCCCTTTAGGAATACTCCCAACAATCGCGAGGTGCCCATGTTCTCGGCTGACCGAATCAAAGACCTGATCGAGGGAAATCTTCCCGATTGCACGGCCATCGTGGTTGACGACGTCAACGACGGCGAGCATTTCAGTGCACAGGTTGTGTCGTCGGCCTTCGACGGCAAACCCTTGGTTCGTCAACATCAGCTGGTCTACGGCGCCCTCGGTGACCACATGAAGAGCGACATTCACGCGCTCGCACTCAAGACCTTCACCTCCGAGAAGTGGCCTCACGGCCGGGAGTAAGACACATGTCCGATACAATTACCCGCATCAAGACCCTCGTCGATGACAACGACGTCGTGCTGTTCATGAAGGGCACACGCTACTTTCCGCAGTGCGGCTTCAGCATGCGCGCGGCCAACATCCTGACCCACCTCGGCGTCAAGTTCGAGACCTTCAATGTGCTCGAAGACCCCGAAGTCCGTCAGGGCATCAAAGAGTTCGCGAACTGGCCGACCATCCCGCAGCTGTACGTCGGACATCAGTTCGTCGGTGGTTCGGACATCATGATGGAGATGTTTGAGAACGGCGACCTAGCCACGATGGTCAAGGACCTGCCGAAGGACGAGGGCGCAGCTCAGAATGGCTAGTGCTCCGCTTCCCGCGGAAGTCGACAGCCTCGGTCCATTGGCCGAAGCCCTCGACGCCTTGACCCACGATCAACGCGTCGAATGGCTCGAGTCCATCCCGATGTCCCAGTACTACACACTGTGGGATCTCGCCGACGGCGTCGGCAGCATCGACGAGGCCTACTTCCTGCACGAAGATGGCCGTGTACGCATCCACGATGGCATGAACACCGTGCCCCCCTTCCGCTACTTTCAGAAGCGGTTTGCTCGGCTTGACGACGGCATCGCAGGGTACAACCACCCGGTTGGCCTGGGGCGTTGGGTGGTCTTCTTTCAGGGATATGGCCCGTTTGTCACGCGCCCCTCTCCAGAGCGCGAGAACGAGGTCTACGTCGACTACACCGTCTCGCCTCCACAGCACACTGATTTTCCAACGGTCCGGCCGATCCGATTCACCCAGTACTTGGTGTACGGAGGAATGATCGATGTGATGCGTCGTGTTGCAGCCGACGTATCCATCGGTTCAACCGAGGTGAAAGGCTTTCCGGTCGGTATCGGCGCCAAGTTCATCCTGATTCGGCAGCCGTAAGTCGTTCAGATGAGTTAGGGGGCCGGATGGCCCTGGAAACGCTTCTACACGCTGTCCGTGACGCTACCCCCGCAAGAGCGTGGGGTGTGGCGGTGAAACTTGCCCGAGACGGTGCGGTGCAAGGCATCTCTGACGATGGCGACGAGATCGCGCTGTCGGTAAAGGCGCCCGGCCGTGCTCTGCCACACGAGGTGTTTCTTTGGCCCGCAGATCCGGATTGGGGGTGCGATTGCGCACTTCCTGGCAAAGCGTGCGTACACGTCGCCGCGGCAGCCATCGCCATGCAGAAGTCACGCAAGTCGGGGGCGACCCTGCCCGAGCCCGACGCTACGTACGTGGTGAAGCTTCGCTACGACTTCACCCGACTGGGCCAAGGACTGGCGCTTCAGCGAACGATTGTGTACGCAGACGGCCGCACAGAGCCCCTGCGCAGCACGTTGGCCGACTCAAAGTTGGTGGTGTGGCGCGGCGATGTGCAAGCCGAGGCACTGCTGGCGATGGCTGCGGTCCATCCGACGGCGACCCTCAAAGGCGAGACCCTTCGCAAGCTCCTGGTCTTCCTCGAGGGCAAAGGCATCGCGACCCTCGACGGCGAAGAGGTGACGCTCTCCCGCGAGGCAGTCAGCTTCGAGGTCCGAGTCAAGGATGACGAAGAGAACTTCAAGGTGGGCTTGTTCCGCCCTTCGGGGATCGACGAATTGTTCCGAGGCGCGGCCCGGCGCGGCAAACACCTGCACCCTACCTCGCATGGTGGACTGACTCCCGAGCAGCGCAAGGTGCTGGTCCGCGGCGTCAGCTACACCCGTGAAGAGGTCGCTCGGTTGGTGGGCGACACGCTGCCCAAGCTCGAGAAGCGGGTCCCTGTCTTCATCGACACCGATCGACTGCCTGGCAAAGGCGAGATCGTGCCCAAGGTCGAAGTCGCCCTCGAAGAGACCGTGGCTGGCCTGCAGATCAAGACGTCGCTGGTCTACGGTGATCCGCCGGTGGCAAGGGTTCAGCGCGGCGTGTTCAAGATCTTGGGCGACGTGGTGCCCGGGCGCGATCTCGCAGCCGAGCGCTCCGCTGCATGGGAATTCGAGCAGCGCATGGGAATCAGCGTCGGCTTTGTCCATGTGCTGCCTCCCGAAAAGGCCGCGATGTTCTTGGCCGAAAAGCTTCCCCTGTTCGAGGGGCCAACCCGGGGCAGGGTCTCGGCATCGCGCTTCGAAGTGGCGACGGTCGCCCTGGTGCCAGGTTTGCTCGTCGAGGCCGCCGCGGACGGCGACTGGCGTCTCGACGTCAGCTTTGAAGGCGAGGGCGGCATGGCCGACCCCATCGCAGTCCTGCGCGCATGGCAGACCGGACGCAGTCTGGTGCCACTCATGGACGGCGGCTACGCGCCGCTGCCGATGGATTGGCTGCAGACCCATGGCCCGATCCTGCGCGAGCTCATCGACGCTCGAGACGCCGACAACAAGTTGGGCAAACACGCGACGGCCTCGCTCATCGAGCTTCTCGAGGTCGACCCCAACAGCGAAGTGCCACCCGATCTGCGCAAGCTCTCGTCCTTCCTCGAAGGCGGCGACGGTCTGCCCGAGGTGCCTCTGCCCGACGGATTCACAGCAACCCTGCGACCGTATCAAGAGGTCGGATACCACTGGCTCTGCTTCCTGCGCGACGTCGAGCTCGGCGGCATCCTGGCCGACGACATGGGGCTCGGAAAGACCGTACAAGGGCTCGCGGCAATCGCAGCAGCAGGCGGACAGTCCCTTGTGGTCGCCCCGACATCCGTCCTGCGCAACTGGGAACGCGAGGCGGCACGCTTCGCCCCTGACATGACGGTCAACGTCTTCCACGGCCCTCATCGCAAGATGGACGACAGCGACCTGGTGCTGACCTCGTTCACCATCTTGCGAATGGACGCGGCCCTCATGGACCGACGCTGGAAGTACGTCATTCTCGACGAGGCCCAAGCCATCAAGAACCCGCAGTCGCAAACCGCCAAGGCCGCGTGCAAGCTCAAGACCGACCACCGCCTCTGCCTGACCGGCACCCCAGTCGAAAACCGGCTCGACGAGCTGTGGAGCCTGTTCCGATTCTTGATGCCAGGCTTCCTCGGCAGCCGTGAGTCCTTCCGCGAGCGCTTCAGTCGCCCGATCGAGAACGGCGACGCCGACGCCCGACTGGCGCTGCGAAAGCGAGTCAAGCCCTATGTCCTGCGCCGGCTCAAGCGGCAGGTGGCCACCGAGTTGCCTCCACTCACAGACATGATCGAGCGATGCCAGCTCGGTGAAGACCAGCGCAAGACCTACGAGGCCGTCAAGATGGCAGCCCGCGACGACGTGCAGCGCGCCATTGGTGAAAAGGGTACGGGCGGCGCCACCATGCACATCCTCGAAGCGCTGCTGCGCATGCGCCAAGCCTGCTGTGACCCAGCCCTGCTGCCTGGCGAACATGCAGCAGGCTCGGCAAAGCTCGACCGACTCGAAGAACTGCTGCTCGACATCGCAGTTGATGGTCACAAGGCGCTGGTATTCAGCCAGTGGACGGGGTTCCTCGACCAAGTCGAGCCGCGTCTGAACGACCTGGGCATCGACTTTGTCCGTCTAGATGGAAGCACCCGCAATCGCCAAGACGTCATCGACAGGTTCCAGTCCGGCGATGGGCCGCCTGTCTTCTTGTTGTCGCTCAAGGCCGGTGGCTTTGGTCTGAACCTCACCGCAGCGGACTATGTCATCCACCTCGACCCTTGGTGGAACCCTGCCGTGCAGCAACAGGCGACCGATCGCGCGCATCGCATCGGCCAGGAAAAGCCCGTGGTCTCTGTCCGCCTCATCGCGGCCAATACCGTCGAAGAGCGCATTCTAGAGCTCCAGGACGCCAAGCGAGACCTCGCAGACGCGGCACTGGGGACAAAGGGCGGCTTCCTACGACGCCTCACCGCCGACGAGATGCGGGCCCTATTCGAATAGCCACAATGGCCACCGGCTTCCGCGCGGGCTTGTAGATCGGTTAGCATGTTGCGTCTTGTCGGAACCCGATCGCCCCGACGCGGTCCCGGCTACACGGGGACTTTGAATGGCACGCAAGAAAAAGAAGACCGAAGAGACTACCTCGGGAATGTCTGGGCAGACCCGAGCCGTCATCTTCGGCGTAGTAGCACTGGTATGCGGCGTGCTGGCGGTCTTCGTCATCTCGATGGCCATCCAGAACTACGAAGCCAAGATCGCAGCAGCACAGGCCCCCGAGGACACCGTCCTCGCAGTCATCGCGGCTCGCGACCTGTACCAGGGCATCGTCATCACCGAAGAAGACCTGCTGCAGATTCCCGTACCGCCGGAATTCCTGCCCGGTGGCACCGAAGAGCTCGTCTACCTGCTGCCAGAACACTTGGTCGGCCGGGTCCCCAAGGAACGCATCTTGGCCAACGAATTCATTCGCGAGGTCCGCTTGGCGGACCCCGAGAATGGCACGGGCCTCAACGCATTGATTCCACGCGGCATGCGCGCCATCTCGATGCAACTCAAAGATGGCGCAGCACTCTCGGGCTTCCTAAACTCCGGCGACTACGTCGACGTGGTGGTCACGATCAAGCCCGACGAGGGTGACAGCAGCGACCAAATCACTGAAACCCGCACCTTGGTGCAGGCCGTGTACGTGCTCGCAGTCAACGACAAGACCGGCAAGACAGAGGGCACGAGCCCCGAGGCCGCCCGCGACGCCAAGAAGAAAAAGAAGAAGACCAAGAAAAAGCGCATCAAGCCTTCGGTCACCCTTGCTGTCACCCCCGAACAGGCCGAGGGTCTTGCTCACGCCAGCCGCCAGGGTGAGATCACCCTGACTCTGCGAAACCAGCAGGACCTGCAGTTCGAAGAGCTCGAAGCCGCAGACACCAGCAAGCTTCTGGGCGAAGAAGCGGAGCCCGAACCCGAAGTCAAAAAGAAGCGTCCGGTCAAGGCCATTGCAGCGCCTGAGCCCGTCGAAGAAGAGCCGGAAGAGCCAGGTCTCATCATCATTCGCGGCAACAAATAGACAGCCCAAGCGGCTGCTGCATTTTCGACCTCAACTCCGCAATCCAATGACCGATTGCGGGGGCTGGAGGTCATCTTGCATGCACTGCCTTGGCTCGAGCAACTTCAGGCGTTTTGCCTCAATCACGCGGTTGTTTCGCACCCGCTGTTGGCCGCCTTCGAGCGAAGCGATGTGACATGGACCCAGGCTCAACGCTTCGGTCTGCTGTACTACCCTCACATCCTGCGCACCAGGCGCTACCAAGCCGCGGCCCTGGCCACTTGCGACGACGAGGCCGCCCAGTTCGCCTTCGCGTCCATCCTGTATGACGAGTACGGGGAAGGCTCTGCAGACCAGTCGCATCCGGCCATCTACCGGCAGTTCTTGCGAGGCCTAGGCATTGAGCCCGATGCCGCAGCCCAGGCACCGATTGTCCCGGAGCTGGCCCAATATATCGACACCCACTTTGCGCTGTGCCGTCACGACGAGCTGACCGCCATTGCTGTCGCCGGCCTAGCCATGGAATGGCCCATTCCGCCGATGTACCGCAAGCTGGTGGCTGGTCTTCGGGGCTTTGACGCGCTCGACGAGTCCGCGATTGAGCTGTTCACCGGGCACATGGAGCTCGACGTGGAGCACGGGGCGATGATGACAGCCGCCATCGCCCCGCTCATTCAGACCACCGACGACCGTCGCCGTGTGGCAGCGGGGGTCGTCGCATCGATGGACGCCCGCCGTCAGATGATGGATGGCCTGTGGACTGCTGTGCAGGCCGCAGAACCGATGCTGGTCAGCGCATAGCTGCCTAGGCCGCCCGAATCAGCATGATCTTGCCCTTGGGGTAGCCAGCGACCTCCAGCTCCAGATCCAGACGTTGCTTGGCGCTTCCGCTTGCCGAGGCGAGATCTGCGGGCAGGCTGTCGTACTTCTCCATGCCGACCATCAACGCACCGTCCGTGGTGGCGACAGCACGTGTCAGCAGGTTGAACACCTCGTTCATGTTTCCATGCAGGTTGTCCGGAATGGAGTTGCTCCGCGCACAGTCCTTGACGACACCTGCCGGAATGAGCGTCAGTGCCGCACCAAGGCCCAATGCCACCTCGATTTCCGCGACAACAAAACCCGCGACTGCGCTGTCGCCCGCTCCATAGCGAGCGACCATGCAGCGGCCAAAGTTCGCCGGAGGAGAAGCCCCGACCTCGCTGGCGATCAGCTCACGCCGGAACGCGCCCTTGAGCATGCTCTGTACGGTGATCTTGTCCAGCGTGGCGCGGGTCGTTGCCTCCAGTCCAGAGGGCGCAGACGTCGCCGCTCCGCCTTCGGCCGGAAAGCCCGCAGACGACAGTGCGTGGCGGAATGACTCGGGAGTGAACGGCTTGCACAGGACGAATGTCGCGCCCAGGGTCTTGGCTGTCGTCCGCATCTCGGGTGTCGCAGCAGACGTCACAACCCCGACCACACCCGAGAATCCGGCCTTTTGCAGCCACTCCAGCAGCTCTTTGCCGCCCCATTTGGGCATATTCCAGTCTGTCAGCACCAAGTGTGGCGGGGCTTCGCGGACCTTCAGAGCGGCTTCGTAGCCATCCGGCGCTTCGACGATCTCGAAGTTCGGGTACCCCGCTTGCTTTAGCGTCCGCTTGACGATCATCCTCATTGCCCGACTGTCATCGGCGATCACAACCCTCATCACTCACCCCCAGCGGCTACGGCCGTTTTCTTTTCGTGAACCGACAGCGAAACGCCCGGTCCACACAGTAGGAAATGCGACGAGAACAGCTTCTCGAGCGCGTGAGGGGGCAGCAGTGTCCCCTCTGTTTGCGAGACGGTCTCGGGGGTAGTCAACGCGTGTCCCCCCGGGAGCGAGCGGATCACCGAGCCTGCAAGCAGATTGGCGACCTCGCCCCAGCAGTCGGCAACGTCCTCCGCTTCGAGCTCGTCCGGTTCCATGCCGAGCATGGCGGCGGCCACCCTGGCGGCCGCATCCTCGGTCGCACAGACGACGACCGCCCCCGTCCATGGCCCCTCAATGCCCACGCTGGAGCGAATGGGGTAGTTCTCGAGGTGGGAGCTAGTCTGCTCGACCCCCAGGCCGAGGAAGTCGGTGAAGACCTCCTCCATGAGGTAGTTCAGAAAGCGACTCGACTCGCTTTCACTGTCAAACGAGGGCTTTCGGAGCTGCTGTATCCACACGGGTGACGTCTCCAGGCATCGGTGTGCCTTCTCCTCGGATCGGGACGTCGAGATGTTGAGGCTGCGCGATCATCGACAGCCGGTTCAGCATTGTGCGCAGACGCTCCAGCCGAACGGGCTTGGTCATGACGCTGCTCATGCCCGCTTCGATGCAGCGGGCCCGGTCTTCGACCAATGCGTGAGCTGTAAGCGCCACAATGGGCTTGTTAAAACCCTGCTGACGCAGCAAGGTCGTCGCCTTGAGGCCATTGAGCCGCGGCATCTCGACGTCCATCAACACCAGCATGTAGCGTTCGGGCATCTCGGCCAGCACCTTCATCGCCGCGACCCCGTCCTCGGCCTCGTCCGCCTCGATGCCTAGCTTCTCGAGCATGGCGATGGCCAGCATGCGATTCATGGCGTTGTCGTCAACCACCAGAACGCGCCTATTTCCACGCTGTGCGGTCGGCGGCGGCGCCTCGGGAATGGTCCCGCTAAAGACCGGCAGCTGCAGGCTGAAGTGGAATGTGCTTCCGCGCAGCAAGCGGCTCTCGACGGCAAGTTCGCCCCCCATGGAGCGGACCAACAGGGCGCTCACAGGCAGCGATAGGCCGGTTCGCCGGGGCGCGTAGCTGCTATCTGTCGATTCCCAGAACGGCTCGAACAGCCGCGCAATCTTGGCCCTGGGGATTCCGAGACCAGAGTCGGCCACCGCGAAGCGGATCTGGCCGTCCTCATTCGCCACCGACACCGTGACCGTCCCCATGCGCGTGCTCTTCACTGCGTTGCTCAATAGCGTGCGCAGGACGTCACGCAGGCTGCGGACATCGGCAAGCACCGCCGCGGCGACGCCTTGCTCGACGACGGCAGACAGCTGAACCTCCCGCATTCCTGCGGTGGGCTGGAATTCGGCGACGATCTCGTCCACAAACCGCTGCAGGACGCAACACTCGGGCTGCAGCTCGATGCCCTCTTGGATCTGAACGTAGCGCTCAACCGATTCAATCAGCTCGAGCACGCCTTCGCCAGCGCCCCGAATGCGAAGCAGCTCCTCGGGACGATTACCCGCATCGGGGCTAGCAAGCAGCAAATCAGCGGTGCCGATGACCCCACTGATTCGGGTTCGGATCGCCAGACTCAGGGCGTTGACCATGCGAGCGGAATTGTTCACGAGATCCCTCCGACCCAGCCTTCGTGGCCGAGCTTTTCCAGGCTGAGCACGAACCCAGCTCGACCATCACCCAACACAAATGCATCCATGAGGTACGAGGGCGCTGGGACCCACTCGTCGATGCCGCACACCAGCACACGCTGTTGGCCGACCACACGGTCCACCCCCAACATCCACGGCCCGGCGCCGGTGTCGATCACCACGCCCATGATCCACTCCGAGACCGCCTGCTGAAGGACCAGGCGCAACACGTCCTCGCCAAGCTTGGCCATGACCGTTCCGTTCGCCAGGTACACAAGTTGCTCCGCCTCGATCCGCGCCACGCTCACCACATCTCGCAGAGGCAGCAGGAAGGTGTGCGACCCGACGTCGACGACCAACCCCTCATGCACCGGCAGTGTCGGCTTGGGCACCTCGAGGATGAAGGTTGCCCCCTGGCCCAGGACCGACTCAATGACGACGCGGCCACCGGCCTCTCTCATCTTGCTGATGACGACGTCCATGCCGACGCCGCGGCCAGAGACATCGTCAATCACCGTCGCGGTCGAAAAGCCAGGCTCGAAGATCAGCAGAAACAGCTCATCGTCGCTCATCTCACGAGCGGCCGCGTCAGTTCGAAGTCCCTTGCTGACGGCCAGACGACGCAGGACCTCGGGATCGAGTCCCTTTCCATCGTCACTCACGGCAACGACCACCAGCTCGTCGGTCTGGCTGACCTCGAGCTGCACGCGGCCGACCTCGGACTTGCCGGCCGCGACGCGGTCTGCAGGCAGCTCGACCCCATGTCCCACGGAGTTTCGCAGCATATGGGTGAGCGGATCCTGGAGCGTGGCCATCACGGAGCGGTCGATCTGGAGATCTGCTCCAATCACCTGCAGATCGACCTGCTTGTCCAGGCGACGAGCCGCATCGCGCAACAGCCTGCGAAGCCGGTCGAGCATGCCCGAGAAGGGCACGCAACGCACCTCGACGACTTGTTCATACAGCTGGTTGATCGCATTGTGCAGGTTCTCGGAGATGTCGCTGAGGGTGCGCTCGTACTCCCAACTCACGGCCCCGTCCTGAGACGCCCGCAAGTGCTGAAGCCGCCTGCTGGACAGGATCAGCTCACCGATCTGACTCATCATCTCGTCTAGATCATCGAGGCCGACGCGCACCGTCTCGCGGTTGTTGCGCTCCTTGGGTTGGGCGGCCTTGCTGGCAGTCGAGTTGGCGCCCTCAGAAGGCTCTGAACTGGCGGCCGCCACCGGTTCGGCATGGTCCACCCGACCAAAAGCCGCCTCGAACATTGTCACTCGAGCCCACGCGGCCGCTGGAAGCGTCGGCTGGGCCTGCATTTGGTCTGCTTCGTCGAACAGCGACAGCACCAGATCGGTCATCTCGAGCAGGAAGTCCAGCTGCTGCCGGTTCACCGACGCCGATTCATCGGACCGCAGGCCATCGAGCGTCGTCTCGATCTTGTGGGCCAGCTTGGTGATGTCGTCCAAACTGGCCATGGCCGACAGACCCTTGACCGTGTGGAACCACCGAAACAACGCGTGCACGTGAACTTGAATGTCCGACCCTTCGTTCAGCTCGGCGATCGTGCAGGCCGCCTGGCTCAGTTGTTCCCGCGACTCCATGACGATCTCTTCGAGGATTTCGGTGTCGATGACGGAACTCAAGGCGCGTTTTCTCCAGAAATGGCCAATCGGAAGACCGACCGATTGACTTGAGGCCTCAAACACCAGCGATGCCGATCCGATGCGTCATCTGCATGGAGGGTCAATGCACACACTGATTGTCGAGGACGAGTTCACCAGCCGTGTGCTGCTCCTTCGATTCCTGGCAGACTTCGGCGCCGTCGATGTAGCAGTAGACGGAATCGAGGCGGTTGTCGCCTTCGAGGCGGCTCTGACCTCAGGTACTCGCTACGACCTGGTGCTGCTGGACATCGGTCTGCCACGCATGGACGGACTCGAGGTGCTGGGCAAGTTCCGCGAGCTCGAGGAAAAGCATCAAGCTCCAAACACCGTGGTGCTCATGACCACGGCAAGGCGCGACGGCAAGACCGTCATGCGCTCCTTCTTCAAAGGCTGCGAGGGGTACCTCTGCAAGCCCATTCACCGAGATGAAGTCGTTGCCAAGCTTGCCGAGCATGGCCTCATCGATCCCACCCTCGCGGAGGCGAAATGACCGCCCAATTCCCACGCCTCGTCGAACTGCAAGAGGTTGTAGGCGACGAGCTGGTCCACACGATGATCGACATGTTCGTCTCGACTGCGCAGTCGGACATTCCCCAGCTGCTCAATGCGATCAAGCAGGGGGACTGTGCGACCGTGCGGACCGACGCTCACCGCATGTTGGGGGGCTGCCGAAATCTCGGTCTCGACCAGCTGGCCGCGGTGTGCCAGCACCTCGAAGACGAGGCCCGCGCAGGTCGCGTCGACCAGACCGCCGGCGCCGCAGTTCAAGCCACCTTCGAATCCACCGTGGCCCAGCTGCGCGAGTGGGCATCGGCCACAGCCTGATGGAGGCAACAATGACCATAAAGGTCGGAATCGGTGGTATCGGGGCGGTGAGGGACGCGCAGGAAGACCTCGTCACCTATGCTCTTGGGTCCTGCGTCGCCGTGATTCTGCACGACTGGAAGACCGGTGTCTGGGGCATGGCTCATGTGGCACTTCCAAAGCCGGCTCGTGACACAAATGGAACCCGAAGCGAACCTGGCTACTACGGCACTGCCGCCGTCGACGCCTTGCTCGCGCTGATGGTGCCCATGGGCGCCGAAATCAGGAACATGCGGGTCGCGTTGATTGGCGGGGCATCCGTGATGCCTGCCCTCGACCGCTTCGACATTGGAAAACGGAATGTGCTGTCGCTGCGTAAAGCGCTGTGGCGGCACGGAATGGCTCCGAACTCGGAAGAGGTCGGTGGCAACACAAGTCGCACAGTGCGTGTGCACGAAGACCGGGTCGAAATCAGTGCACCACAACTTGGTGTCTGGACCCTTCAGGAGGCGCTGTGAGAGAAAAAATTCTGGTGGTGGACGACTCGAGCTTTGCTCGCATGGTGGTCGCGAAGTGCGTGCACATGGCCCGTCGTGACAGCAATGTCGTGCAGGCAGCCGACGGCGCGCAGGCTCTAGACATCCTGAAGAAGGGAGGGGTCGACCTGGTCGTCGCCGACCTGAACATGCCGGTGATGGACGGGCGCGGACTGCTGCGCCGCATCAAGGCCAGTGCGAGCCTCAGCAACACCCCCGTGATCATCGTCAGCAGCCTGGTCAACAGCGAGACCGTCACCGCCCTGATGGGAGCGGGAGCACTGGCCGTACTTCGAAAACCCGTGCGTCCCGCCGACCTCGCTCGTGCGCTCGCAGCCTAGGAGTCTCCAATGCCCGAACAAACTGCCTGGCCCGCCCCACAGCTGGCGGACGTCATTTCAGAAGCGCTTGAGCAGGTCGCATTCGTCGATGTGTTCGAAGAGGCCGCCGCCGGAGAGGCCGTGGCTGGAGCGAGCCAATGCGTCGTCGCTCACATTGAGCTGCACGCGCCATGGAGAGGCACGATGCGCATGTTCATCCCGACGGAAGACGCCATTGCGCTCGCCAGCGATGCCTGGGGAGAAGACGTCGACGAGGAGCAATCCAGGGGATTCCTCGGCGAGCTGGCGAACATTGTCGCTGGCCAATTGCTGGCCCAATCGATCGAGACCGACAGCACCGAGATCGGCTGCCCAGAGGTCGAGAGCAAGGCGGACGCACTCGCAAACCTCGGTGACTGGAAGAAGTTCAACTACGACCTCGAAGGGCTCTCGATGGTGGTGGCGCTCAAGGCAGCCTGAGCCTGAGATCCACTCAAGATCGCCGGTTGGGGTCCGATGGAGCTCCATCGGAGGTTGAATGCTGGCTCTAGACGAAAAGTCGCTCGACATTGGCGAGCTATCGATGAACACGTTGACACGGGAGATCGGCTTGGCCGATCGCCCAAACTGGCTGCTCTCCAAGATGATGAATCTGTTGGAGTCCAAGCGCCAGTCGATGGGATTGGGGTGGTCACGCCCCTGGAACAAGGTCGGGCTCACCGTCTTTCGCACCCATGTCAACGAAGTGACCGACGAGGACTACTACCGCGCGCTGTGGCAGGTCCTCGTTGCCATGCGCCAGGACATCCCGCCTGAATACTGGGCTTTCGTCGAAGAGATCTTCCGAGATCCCAAGCAAATGGGCTTCACCTTCTATCACAACCGCGCCGACGGCGATGCGCAGTACGAAGGGCTCACCATCTCAATTGGAAGGGTCGTGCAGGACGACAAGCGACGGCGTGATCGCCTGGACCTCATTCTCGAGGACAGGCGGGACGCCGACGGTGCAGTGGACGGAATCGTCGACCGAGTGCGCTTGTACATCTGTCCCTGGTCCAGCTACCACACGCGGGACTACCACCTGACGGACACCGCCTGTGCGGACTCGAAGGCCGCGTCCTGTTTGATCGCTCTGCACAAGCTGGCGGTGAGTCGGTACCACGGCTGGAAGATGCTGGAGGATCGCCAGTGGAAGCACTGGTCGGCGCAGTACATCGACTACTTCGGGCATCGAAGCTTTATCCCCGTGGGCAGCTCGTTTACGTGACAAGAACTGCGGCGAGGCTGCGCCGGTAGACCCGGCATGCCTCGGCGCGTTTGCAAAGGATTCAAGGGCGGTTTCGACCGCCCTTTTTTTGTTGGATCTCACCCTTCAGGGAGCGAGCCGGAGTGCCGACCAGATTGCTGGGAGGAATCCGTGCACTCATCTGGCGCACTCGAACACAAGACCCTGTCGCTACTCGGAATCGGATTCCGAATCGCGCCAGCATCGGTACGGGAGCACTTGAGCTTCACGTCCGCCCAGGCCACCGAGCTGCTGACCGCGTTTGCGGCACGGCACCCGGACGCCGAGGCGGCGGTGCTCTCGACCTGCAACCGCACTGAATTCTTGATCGCGGCCCCTGAGGACTCCGGGGCACTCGGCGCCCTGTTGGCATTGGTGCGCATGGCACGGCCGAACGCGCCCATTCATCGCCCAGACTTGCCCCGCTATGAGCTTCTGGAGGACGCCGCGGCCCATCACCTGTTCCGCGTCGCGGCAGGCCTAGATTCGGCCATTTTGGGCGACCTGCAGATTCTGGGGCAGGTCCGAAGCGCCGCCAAGGTCGCGGAAGCCACCGGAACCTTGGGGCCGATTCTGCGCCAGCTCTTTGAACAGGCCACCAAGCTGGGCCGCCACGTGCGGACCCACACGGCCATTTCGAGGGGTGCTGCGAGCGTTGGTTCGGCCATCGCCGACATCGCATCGCGCCGCCTCACCGCCGTCAGCAACCCGCGCATCATCGTGATTGGACTGGGGGACACGGGCAAGGCCACCGCACGAAGCTTGGTCAAGCGCGGGTACCGCAACCTGCTGTTGATCAACCGCACTCAGTCACGGGCCCAGCCGTTGGCAGCAGGCCTTGGCGTCCAAGTCGCGCCGTGGGAGGAGCTGTCGAACGAGCTTGCCAACGCGCACTGTGCGGTGCTTGCCACGGGCGCATCGGAGCCCATCTTGGGCCTCGACCTGCTGCACGCCATCGCCGAGCGGCGCTCCGACGCAGAACTGCTCATCATTGATGCGGGCCTGCCACGCAACGTGGCTCCCGGCGGGCCTTTCCAGCTCATCGACATCGACGACATCCGCAGCTGCCGCGAGGCCGGCTTGGACCAGCGACGGGCAGCCGTCCCGGACGTCGAGCGCATGTGTGCCCAGAGGCGCCGCACTTGGTGCGAGTGGCGCGTGTTGCACCCCGTCGAGACCCTTCTTGCCGACCTGTACTCCACCCTGCCCGGGCACATCGCCTGGGGCACCGAGGAGCTTTGCGGCGACGAGCCCGATGAACGCGTGGAGCGGATCATCCGCCGAACCGTTCGTCGTGCACTGCACGGACATGTAGCCGAACTGCGACGCATGTACGTCGACCAGATTCTCGGGGATGCACGATGAGCATTGACGAAGAAACCAAAGAGATCATCGAGTTCTTCCTCGACGAGGCCCGAGAGGTGCTCGACGCTGCGGAACCGCTGCTCATCCAGCTGGAGACCGAGACGGGTGCCGCGAAGACGGAGTCCCTCAACTCGATCTTCCGCATGTTCCACTCGATGAAGGGAAGCGCCGGCTTCTTGGAGTTCCATTCCATCGAGGGCGTCACCCACTGCGCCGAGAACATCCTTCAGCAGCTGCGTGACGGCGAGCGGGACATCAACTCCGAGCTCGTGGACGTGCTGTGCAAGGCCGTGGACTTCGTCCGGGACATGTTGCCGGTCATTGAAGACACCATGTCCGACAAGGGCTCTGAAGACAAAGCCGCCGCCCTCGTCGAGATCCTGGACGCTGTCTGCAACGGAGAAGATGCCTCCGACAGCGCCGAACAGCCCGAGACCTCTGCCATCGACCTGTTCGAGGACGAGGAGCCAGGTCTGGACGACCTGATCAGCACCGAAATGATCATCGAGTTCTTGATGGACTCGACCGAGCAACTGAATGCTTGCGAGACCGCGCTGCTGAAGCTGGACGCAGAGGCACCTGACGACGTGCTGTTGCAGCAGGCCTTTCGCTGCCTGCACAGCTTCAAGGGCAACACCGGCTACATGGCCTACGGTGACATCGAGCGCTTGTCGCACGTTGCAGAGACGCTGCTGGAGCAACTCTGCTCGGGCGCAAACCTGGCCCTCGATGACAGCTGCTCGGTCCTGCTGACCACGATTGACGCCCTGCGCGCCGCCCTGGATTTGCTGCCCGAAGCCCCCCCAAAGGTCGCCGACCTGGACGGAACAATCGCTGCCCTGCAGGCCGTGACAGCCCCGCCAAGCTTGGCGAACACCGCAATGCCGTCGCTCGCCGACGCCGCAATGCCGTCGCTCGCCGACGCCGCAATGCCGTCGCTCGCCGACGCCGCAATGCCGTCGCTCGCCGACGCCGCCATGCCGTCGCTCGAGGACGCCGCAATGCCTGCGCTCGACGACATCTCCATGCCTTCCCTCGAACAGGCGCACGCCTCCACGCCATCTCTCGCCGATGCGCCCACGCCATCTCTCGCCGATGCCTCCACGCCCGCACTCGCCGATGCGTCCATGCCCGCACTCGCCGATGCGTCCATGCCCGCACTCGCCGATGCGTCCATGCCATCTCTCGCCGATGCGTCCATGCCCGCACTCGCCGACACATCGGTGCCTT
>Ga0114932_10002234_pt1 | contig 20711 bp, 16 predicted proteins | sample 2SBtaG_2_FD_87286 | JGI IMG/M metagenome (GOLD analysis project Ga0114932, IMG submission 87286) | Deep subsurface microbial communities from Kolumbo volcano to uncover new lineages of life (NeLLi) - 2SBTROV12_ACTIVE470 metaG | ecosystem: Environmental > Aquatic > Marine > Volcanic ... | reverse complement strand
CTCATCACCATGCAGGTCCCCAACGATCATGGCGCCGGACCAAGACCGCAGGATGGTTATCCTTATGTGCATTCATACATGGCAGATAACGACCTGGCAGTAGGACGTATCCTGCATTTCCTCTCACGCACGCCTTACTGGAAAAACATGTTGGTGATCATCACCGAAGACGATCCCCAGGGAGGTGTTGATCATATCGATGCGCACCGCAGTGTGCTGATGATGGCCGGTCCTTATGTGAAAAGAGGTTACACTTCACATACGCATGCGAACTTCGGATCGATCCTCAAAACCATCTACAATATCCTGGGTGTTTCTTATGTAAACCAGTACGATGCTACCGCTTCGTTGCTCAGCGATTTCTTTACAACAAAACCCAATTATACCCCTTATACTTTTGTGATGCCGGATAAAAGGGTGTTCGATCCGCAGCAAGCCATGAACCGGTATCATAAAGACATCGACTGGCGAAAAATTGAACGTGGACCCGATATGGATGATGAAGACGAGATGCGCGTCAATCATTATAAGAAACAGCATTAATGTCTATCTTTGGGTTATGTCCGCCACCTATGAAATACTGGAATGGGAACAGATGGATGTTGCAGCGCTGGCAGCCCGCATCAACCGATTGATCACTGATGATTTTTCCGGTTTGATCAACCTGCTCTACCGCCTGGATATCAGTGAGGCAAAACTGAAAAAATTATTATCCGAACACCCGCAAGAAGATGCCGGCAAGATCATTGCTGAACTCATTGTTGAACGGCAGCAGCAGAAATTACAGGCTCGTCAGCAATTTCATCGTGAAGACAATATACCGGAAGATGAAAAATGGTGATCGATCCGTTTAAAGCTATATCCTTCCTTCTTTAAATAATTGATCAGTTCATTCAACCGGTTATAGAATTTGTCTGTTCTTCGCGGGTCTGTTCCTGCGCATCTTTCTTTATCATCTTTCAATGTATCTGATTCTTTAGCCGCCAGTAAATAGATCAATGAGGCCGTTCCATCCATGGTAGGTTCATTTGTACTATAGTCGCCATAGTCATCATGGTAAACAGCCAGGTCGCTTTGAAAAGTTTCATATTCATCGGCATTATTCAAATGAATACCAATCAGGCTTTTGTAAATGCTGGTATATACCGGACCATCTACCAGTCCGCCATCGATCAGGTAATTTTTCAGGTGTGTGAATGCGGAATGCGGATCTTCCGGCGTATCTCCCCAGGCAGGCAATCCGTATACCATACTGGTGCCCCAGGGGTTACAGCCGAATAACCAGTCGAGGTTAGCCTGTTCCAGTTCATCATAAGTATCATCATTCGTGAGTTGACGGTACCAATAGCATTGTGTTGTGAATGCAACGGTGAGGTTATTGCTGCACCAGATAAAAGGTATGGCCCTGAAAAAAGCATTGGTGTTGGCTTTCAGCCAGACTTTCTCTATCCCTTTTCGGTAATCATCGGTCAGTATTTCACGATTTTTTCCATTCAATTGTTTGGCCAGCTCATAATGACCAACATTCACAAAAGGATACCATTGGTAGTGGTTTGCAGAGTCGGCGCCGAGCCAGGGTGTAACAGGTTCTTCGCGTGCATACCGCAAGGCGGAATCTGTCATTTGTAAGGCTGCGGCAGCGAGTTCCATATCATCCGTCCAATTACCTTCTGCATAGATATAAGGTGAACGTACCGATGCGGTCTGGCAAACGCCGGGCTGTTTTTGTCCGGCTTCGAACGCTTTTTTCGCTTTATACAAGAGTCGTTCTGAGAAAGCCCGGTCACTGCCTGCATATAATCGCGAAGCCAATGCAAAACTGCTGGCAAATTTTCCGGCAGTGGAAGCAATGCCTGTTGTGGCATTCATGAATTTACCCCGCACTTGTGGTTTGCCCGAACAGAAATAAACCGGGCGCTCTAACCCGCGGCCGTAGTAATTGGTATCTTCTTTGGGAATACGCATGCCCTTGTGGTCGCGGTCGTCTCCTAATTGATTGAACAACCATCCATCTTTCGGATTCATTTTCAGCAACCAGTCGATCCCCCATCTTGCTTCATCCAGCACATCGGCTACTCCATTGGCGCCTTCCAGCCCGTTTGCCTGTTTGGTATCACCAAATACCTGTGGAAAATCGCGGTAAGCGGCGAGCAGGTGATAGGCTGCGTTGGCCGAAGTAGTGGTGTATTGCAGGTAATCACTTGCATCGTGCCATCCTCCTGTTACATCGATATGTGTACTATCGGGTATAGGGCCATACAATGTGTAGCCGTCGTGCGTGTGGCAGCTGTCTTTCAAAAACGGGTTGAAACCGCTGCGTTGCTGGCGCATATAGCGCAGGCAAAAATCAGCGGCGCCTTTGTATACATTTTTATCAATGGGAAACACCGGTGATATGGCATCACCTGCTTTAATGAAATACTTGCCAGTTTTGCTGAAACCGGTAAAGTCTATGCGTACGGTTTGTGTAAAAGGTCCATACGCACCATAAGCCGCGGAAAGTTTACAATAGTAAACAATCTCATGGGTACTGCTGTCTATCAGCACAGCCGTTTCGGGTAGCCGGTTTGTTTTAGCGCACCATACCGCCACTTTGATCCCATTGGGTGTATAACCGAGTTGGTTGATCCTGATCCATGATTCAGCCGGTTCATTTTCCTTGAAAGCAACAGCACCTAACAGCAGCAGCACTATGCAAAAGATATTTTTCATATAAAGCATGTCGTCTTAAAGATACTGTTGCAGGAACAAGAACCGCCTGTTTTTTTACATTATTTTCGCCAGATCAATTGCGTTTCCATGAAGCTTGTTTCTTATCTCAACGACGGACACGACCAACTGGCTTTCTTAGCAGATGGTTATTTATACGATTGCGACCTGGTTCATCCCGAACTGCCCAACAGCATGAACATGTTCCTGCATTATTGGGATGATATGTTCCCGGTTGCCATGCAGGTAAATAAAGCCATTCTCGATGGCAGGGTGGGCAAAGACAAAGCCATAGCGCTCGATTCTATCCAGTTGCTGGCGCCGGTACCTTTTCCCACATCATGCAGGGATGGTTATGCATTTCGCCAGCACGTGGCCGCCGCGCGCAGGAACCGCAAAGTGGATATGATTCCCGAGTTCGATCAGTATCCCATCTTTTATTTTACCAATCATCATAGCATCCAGGGGCCGGGCGATATCCTTTGCATGCCCGATCATTTTGAAAAACTGGATTTTGAACTGGAGGCGGCGATCGTTATTTGCAGGCAGGGGAGAAATATCACCGCCGAAAAAGCCGATCATTATATAGGCGGACTCATGATCATGAACGATATGAGCGCAAGAAGGTTGCAGATGGAAGAAATGCTGCTCAACCTGGGGCCTGCAAAAGGAAAAGATTTTTCTACCGTTATCGGTCCCTGCTTAGTAACATTGGATGAACTGGAACATTATGAAATACCAGCCAAGCAAGGGCATACGGGTAAGAGCTGGAACCTCTCTATGAAATGTTGGGTCAACGGTGTTCAGGTGAGCGAGGGCAATGTGGGCGATATGGACTGGACCTTCGCCGAAATTATTGAGCGATGCGCTTATGGTGTTACCCTGCATCCGGGTGATGTGATCGGAAGCGGCACAGTGGGAACCGGTTGTTTTCTCGAACTCAACGGCACCGGCAAACTGAATAACCCCGATTACCCGGAACAGTGGCTACAGCCAGGCGATGTGGTGGAAATGGAGATCGAAGGTATTGGTAAGCTTACGAATACGATTGTGAAAGAGGAGAGCGATCACTCCATACTTGCGAAGAAGAAGTAGCTATTTCACGGCCCATTTCTATCGCTTTCTGTACGATCTCATAAGTTGAATGTGATAACTGCAACGGCTTAACAGGTACGCCTGCCAACCACTTCATCACTTCGAAATAAAAGTCGGGCTTGATGCTATCGACGACTACTACATTGAAATCTTTCAGTGCAGCAGCGTTACATAATTGTTCGTATTGCCCTTTGATGGGCAGGGCCAGTAACTTTTTCCCCAGGTATAATGCTTCGGCCGGCGTTTCAAATCCAGCACCCGTGATCACACCATGGGAATGAATGAGGCTTTGCGTAAATCCTTCGTTGCTGATGGGATACAAGGTAACATTGCCTTGCTGCACCCGTTCTTTTACCTTCTTTGAAAATACTTCAAAGCGAACATCTTTCACCTGTTGCAGTGTCGGCACTACTACTTCATCACTATAATGCGAAAGATAAACAGTAATATGTCCCTGATCGGTTGGTGTTGCCTGGAGTATCTCCTGCTTGATAACCGGTGAGCAGATAAAATCGTCGTATTGCTTAAAATGCAATCCCAGGTATGCTTTGGAAGGTGCATATTGTTTCAGCACCCATTCTCCTGCCATATCTTTTTTATTGCTGCGAGGTGTGTGTTTACTCTGAAAACTCGCCTGGTGTCCGAAGCCAATACTGGATACTTTTTTCAAGCGGCAGGCCAGGGCTGTGATGCTTTCAAAATCATTCAGTACGATATCGTATTGTTCAACCGGCAGGTCGCGGGCTTCTTTCCAGATGCGTCTGCAATTGAATGCTGACCAGATGCGGCGGTAATCGAGTCCGCCGGTATTACCGTAAAACAAACTCACACCATTACTGCGGTATGCAACAGGCAGGTTGGGTTGTAAATGGCTGTTACTGCCACTGAGGAAAACATCCACTTCTCCGTAAGTAGTGAGATAGGGCATCAGCTCCATTGCACGGCTGATATGCCCGTTACCAGTTGCCTGTACTGCATATAATATCTTCATGACTGCGCAGCTAAAGAGTGAATGAATAAAGCCACTTCATCTGTTACCACGTTCAGTTGCGGCAATTTCTTTTCCATGGTGATCACAGGCGCTTTCATGGCAGCGAACTCCTTTTCATCGTAGTGGAAAATGTTCCACTCGTTCTGTGTATATTCCAGTGCTGTGAGGTTTTCCACCCAATCGCCACTGTTGAGGTACATTACAGATCCATCTTTGGTTACCACTTCTCTTTTCTGAGGTTGGTGTATGTGACCGCAGATCACATAATCGTATTTCTTTTCTATGGCCAGTTCTGCAGCGGTTTGTTCAAAATCGCCGATCCAGGCAACCGCTTTTTTCACACTGTTCTTTACCTTTTTGCTGAAGCTCATCTTCTCTCTTCCCATTGTTTTCAGGCACCAGTTGATGAAACGGTTGAGTACTATCAGGAGATCATATCCATGGCCGCCCAGTTTGGCCAGTAATTTGGCGCTGCCTTTCGTGGTAGCATCAAATACATCACCATGGAATATCCAGGTCATTTTACCATTGATCTCCATCACCACTTTATCGGTGAGCTGGAAATTACCCATTTGCATATCGCTGTAACGCCGCAGTATTTCGTCGTGGTTACCCGTAATATAAATTACCCGGGTACCCATGCTCAGCAGGTTCATGATCTCTTTGATCACCTGTGTATGCGGCACGGGGAAATAGCGCTTGCTGAACTGCCATATATCAATGACATCACCATTCAACACCAGTATTTGCGGCTGGATACTTTTGAGGTAGTTCACAATTTCTGTAGCGTGACAACCATAGGTGCCCAGGTGCAGGTCACTCATCACTACCACATCTAACGAACGTCTTTCCATACAGGAAGGGGTTTAGCAAAGGTCCCGTCACTATATGAAGTACATGTTATGCAGTCGTTATGGAATTGTTACCCGGCCTCCTCAATATTTGAGGCACAATTGGTTACAGGTCGCCTAATTGGGGCCTTAATATGATATCTTCCACTACCGCCATAGGAGAAAGTTCTGAAGCGGCATAGATCATTTTGGCAACATCTGCTGCTTCCATGATTCTTTTGGGATCGATGTTGAAGCCATCCCAACTGGCGCTCATCGTAGCACCAGGATGCACCGATGTTACCTTAATGCCATGTGGTTTCAATTCTTCCCGCAGGTTTTTGCTGAAACCATATAAAGCAAATTTGCTGATGCTGTAACTGCCTCCGTTGGCATACGCATGCAACGATGCAATGGAACACATATTAAAAATATGGCCCGATTTTGCTTTGATCATGGCGGGCAACAGGGTTCTGGTAAGATGATAGGCACTGTACAGGTTGGATTGCAGCATGGCTTCGAGCTGGCCATCGGCTTCATCGTGTACCGATCCGGGTATGAAATGGCCGGCATTGTTCACCAGTACATCCGGTGTTCCGAAGCCAAGGCACCAGTTGCCAAAAGCCTGCGCTTCTTCTTTCACCGATACATCGGCAGGGCGGGCTTTGATCGTAGCCTGCGGATAAAGGGACTGCAGTTCACTTACGGCATCATACAGTTGCTTTTCTCCCCTGCTGCACAGGAACAAAGTATTTCCCGCTGCTGCAAACTGTTCCGCCACTGCTTTTCCAATCCCTTTGGATGCGCCTGTGATAACGATGTTCATAATGCCGCGTTTAAAATCCGAAGTTAATACCTTTGTCCCATGAAATACCGTCACCTTTTCTTCGACCTGGACCATACGCTATGGGATTTTGAAACCAATGCTAAGGAAACACTGAAGGATCTGTATCAATCCAATGCCTTGCATGAAAGAGGCATCACGGATTTCGATGCGTTCTATGAACGCTATTCTTATCACAATGAGCGTTTGTGGGACAGGTACACCAAAGGATTTATCAAGCAGGAAGAACTGCGGTGGAAAAGGGTATGGCTGGCCATGCTCGATTTTAAGATCGCCGATGAACTGCTTGCCCGCGCTTTATCGCAACAGTTCCTGGAGCTATTGCCCAGCAAGACCAATCTTTTTCCTTATACAGTTGAAATACTGGAATACCTGAAAGCGAAGGACTATCACCTGCACCTGGTAACCAATGGTTTTGAAAAAGTACAGCACAGTAAGCTGAAACAATCCAGGCTCGATGGATATTTTGAGGCGGTGATCACATCGGAAGGCAGTAACAGCCTCAAGCCCAACAGAGAAATTTTCGATTATGCGTTAGAACAAACCGGGGCAAGTCTGGATGAGAGTATTATGATTGGCGATAACCTCGATGCCGATATCCAGGGAGGTATCAATGCAGGATTGGATACCATTTTTGTGAATCATTTGAATGTGGTGCCGCATGTAACGCCTACTTATACCGTTCACCACCTGAAAGAACTGGAATCAATATTATAACAAAGGCCCCGTTATAATGGAGCCTTTGTTATAATATTCGTTGGCTTATGCTTTAGCCGGTGCTGCTTTTACAGTCGTTTTTGCAGCCGCGGGCTTTACTTCTTTTGTCTCTTTTTTGTCTTTGCTGCAGCAATTAGCGCCTTTTTTGCAGCAGGATTTATCACATTTTTTACCGTCTTTGCCTTCGTGTGCAAAAGCAGTACCTGTTACCAGGAAAGCAGCCATAGCCAATACCCATAATTTTTTCATGACTCGAACGTTTTATTTAAGAATTCTGTTATCGAATATAGTGTTATTGTCTGTTCTTTCATTAAGTTAATCCGTTAATTGTGCCAGACGGCATTGGATACGGGATTATATTATTGAATGACAATCATTTATAAGCAGCCGGTTTCATCTTGTCTATCAGAAAGGCAGCACCAGTTTCACGCAAATATTCCGGCCCATATTATACATTCCGCTGTAACCGTTGGGTGACTGGTTGTAGTATTCAAAATATTTCAGCCTGCTCAGGTTCGATTGATATACTTTATCCAGCAGATTCATTACCTGTATGTATAGTTGCATGAACCGGCTTTTACAGTACCTGATGTCTGCACTAAAGCCTGCGTGCAGCAAAGCATAACCAGGTGTTGGTGTTTCTGTATGATTCAATCCGAGAAACCGGTTTTGTTTCGCAGCCCATTCAACTTCTACTTTAGGTGTAATGGATGTAAACCATTTTGATGCAGTTGTTATTTTCTGTGTGATGCTGCTCCATATTTTCAACGGCGGAATAAGCGGCAGGTAAGCTCCCTGTTCGCCTTTGCCTTCATAGATCTCGCTTTTGTTGAAGCCATAGACAACCGACAGATTGTTGTCGAAACTAAATCCTTTGAGTTTTACCGGGTGAAGGGAGAAACCTGCTTCCATTCCATACAACTGCGCAGCTGCTTGCTGGTATTGATATGTTTTATTGCCCTGTGCATCCGTGATCGGGTGTCCGTTATTATCTGCAAGCATCGTCAGGTAAATATAATGTTGGATATGATTGTTAAAGAGACTCAGCTCTGCTGAAAAATTGCTGAACCTGGCGCTTGCGCCCAGGTCTGTTTCCAGTGAAAACTCGGGATCGAAATTCTGGTTACCAAGATAAATGATGTGCGCACCGGGATCCAGGCCGTTGGATGCCATTTCCGTAATATTAGGAGCCCTGTAACCCCTTCCGATATTGAATTTGAGTCCGATCTCCCTGGTAGCCTGAAAAGTAAACCCTACACTTGCTGATATTCCTTTGAACACTTTATCATAAGCCGGGAACTGTAAAACAGCATTGGCCGTATCCGGCAAAGCCACATGTTCATCGAAGCCCGTAACAGAATTATTCCTGACGAAAAAATCTTTCCATCGCACCCGTCTCAGATCGTACCGGGCTCCGCCACTCACACTCCATTTGCCGGATTTCCATTTTGCATACCAATAGGCGCCTCCGTCATACAACGCATAATCGGGGATGGGGAAATCTGTTGCATCGATACTTTTGTTCTGTTGCAGCATTCCATTGATGCCCACTGTAGTCTCCATATTGCCCAACCGGGGTGCATCATACCGCAAACCATAATTCAACGTATTCAACCGCACATGCATTCCAGCCTGGTTGGGCATGGTAGGGTGATTGTATTCACGCCTGATATTTTGTTGCAGTGAAAAAATAATATCTACATTGCCTTTACCCAACTGGTAAAAATGATGGGTGTATATCCGGTAGTGATCGATGCGTTGATGGAGCGGCGAAAGCCGATACGTATTTAATTCATTGTATGGGATCAGCGGCCTGCTCTTGATGTCATCATTGTTTCCTTCCCGAACCTGTTTGGTAAATTGCCTTGTTAACGAATCGCGGCTTCCATCCGGGATGCCCTGCAGGTTACTGTACAGGGTGAAATTGAAATGGGAATACCCTTTAGCGGTTTTGAACCCAACCAGTGCCGACAGGTTTTTTTCATCAAAATTGGTATTGTAAATCCTGCTATCGATGGCATTGCGGTAATTGTTGGCCACGCGATAAGAGCTCCTCAACGCAAATAAAAATTTTCGCCCGCTGTATCCCAAGCGCAACCCATTCCCCACTAGGTTGTTGTTCGATTGGTATTCGCTTACAAATTTACCATGTAGCTTTCCATCATCCATGTCAGGGATATAGGGAAACAAACTGATTACACCCGCGAGGGCATCAGACCCGTACATCAGGCTAGCCGGCCCTTTGATCACTTCTGCCTTGTTGATATCATAAGCATCCACTTCAATACCATGTTCATCTCCCCATTGCTGTCCCTCCTGGCGAATACCATCGTAAAGCGTAAGTACCCGGTTATAACCCAATCCGCGAATAGAAGGTTTGGAAACATTCGGGCCTGTTTTCACCGTATGCAATCCCGGCACATTCCTGGCCAATACGTCCATCAGATCAGATGCCGCGGTACGTTCCATTGTACGGGAAGAAATACCCATAATAGCAACCGGATTTTCCCGGACCTGTGTTGCCCTGGAAACACCTGTTACCACTACATCATTGAGCAATACATCATTGGTAGTCAAAACAATGCACAAAGTCAGGCTGTTGTTGCTTTTTACCAGTACCTGTTGTTCTGCATCATCATAACCCAGGCATGAAACCCTCAGCTGGTACGTACCTGCAGGTATGCGTGAGATCATAAAAGAACCTAAACTATCTGACCATGCACCGAAGGCAGTTCCGGCAAGACTAATACTCGCCCGCTCAACAGCTTTACCTCCCGAAAAAAGCTTGCCGGTGATCTCGCCTGTTTGCGCACTTGCAGTAAAAGCAAGCAATAGCAATATGGATAAAATGAACTTCATGGCCAGGTTAGTTGTTTTGTTGATAAAAATATATAGTTAGACTAACCTAACAAAATGAATCTGGGAAATCTTTTTTATCTTTAATCCATGCTATCGCATACTGAAGAGAATTATCTCAAAGCACTGTTCCACCTTACCTCGGAAATCACCGGTAAATCCGAGGCGGGAACCAACGAGCTGGCAACTACACTGAATGTGAAACCTGCCACCGCCAACGATATGCTCAAAAAGCTGAAAGAGAAAAAACTCATCAGCTATGAGAAATATGGGAAGATTTCACTGACCGCCACCGGAAAAAAACAGGCCATACAAATCATACGCAAGCACCGGCTCTGGGAAACTTTCCTTTATGAAAAATTAGAATTCACCTGGGATGAAGTGCATGAAGTGGCCGAACAGTTAGAGCATATCCAATCATCCAAACTGATAGAAAAGCTGGAAAAATTCCTGAACTATCCCGAAGTCGACCCCCACGGCGACTCCATTCCGAATGCCAAAGGAGAAATGAAAACCAGGGCCCGGAAAACTTTAACGCAGGTTCCTGTTGGCAAAACCTGTAAGCTTGTCACTGTAAAAGACGGCAGCGCTTCTTTTCTGCAATATGTAATGAAAGTAGGACTGGGTCTCAGCAGCAAAATAAAAGTGGTGAGCCGTCAGGATTTTGACGGTACAATGGAAATAGAAGTGGATGGCAGAAAATCCAGTGTCAGCCAGAAATTCGCCGACAACCTTTATGTTGTGTGACTCTCCTGATCACCTCCGGATTTATCCGCTTTTTCATTTTACAATTATCTTGTCCACCCTTACATTCGTACTATTGTCGATACCGGAAGCAATACTAATCCCCATCAATGCATTTTTACTAATGAATGGGGTTATAGCTGTAGATACTTCCTGCCAGTTCACACCGTCATAGGATACTGATGCGGTTACAACCTCTTTATTCCTTTCCAGCTTCAGCCAGTAATTGCCTGTTAGTCTGCCGAAGGTTATCGCCGGCGCTGTTAAAGTTTTCCTTTCTCCCAATCGTTCTATTTTTCCCGATGCGGTTGCTCTTGTTTCCAGTTGTGTATGCCAGCTTGGCTCTTCAATTTGTCCGCTGTTCCCGGGATACAATGTGAGCGAAACAAAAGGGGATTTAGCTTTACTATCTTCGCGTAGCATAATTCCAATTACGGAGAACTGTGAGCTAGGCTGTGGTTGTATCCGGAATATAAGAGTTGCTTTTTCTTTTACAGGGAAGCAGGTATAATGAAACGCATCTCCGTCGTTACCAATTCCCTTCCCAAAAGATTCAATCGAATATTGAACACCATTGTAATAAGTATTACCGGGTCTGATATTACCAATGTCCATTTGTATCCAGTCATCCGGTAAACCAGCTACAACCGGCTGTACAAAGGCACCCCGGCTATTACCGTTTTTATCGACAGCGATAACTGTATAATAATATTGCCTACCACGCCTAACGGTTTTATCAGCAAAATCTGTTGCACTAATACCTGTTGTAATGATTTTAAAAGGACCTGTTTTTCGGTCAGAGCGTTTTATTGTATAAGTAGCTCTGTCATCAGTGGTGGCTATCCAGGAAAGTTTTACTTCATTGTTAAACCCTTGGGCAATCAGCCCCGCTGGAGTGGCAGTTATCTCCCTTTTATTTGAGGCTGATGTACCGGCAAAAAACAAAGTGCCATAACCGGGATGGTCAGCACCTGGCCTGCCTGCTCCTTCGGGGCGTATCTTTTTCACTGCTTGTTCTATATATGGTGCATTCAATCCCTTCAATACCACATAATGTGCAAACACTTGCTCATACAATGGCCGCAACTGTCCTCTGCCTTTATCTGATATTTTAAAATGATGATATTTCCCTGTCCTGTCCAACCATTCACTAAAAGGTATATCATCGTTACCCAGATTGTATTTTGCTACGTATTCAAATCCCTTTAATAACAGGTTATTGCTATAGCCATACAAGTCCAGTCCCTGGTTCCATGCAATGGCACAACACTCGGCCAGCATACCAATACCCAGTTGCGAATGCGGCTGGTCGCGGCCACTTTCCTGTATTTGTCCTGTTTCGCTGACAATATAATTTTGTAAACTGCCGTTGCCCCATCCATGTGTATAATATCTTAAAGCGTCTTCAAAAATCTGCCTGTCGTTACAGAAGACGCCAATAGCCATACAAGTTTTCATAGCAGCTGCATCCCAATTGCCATTGGCAAAAGGAGCATAGTTTTTTATTACCGGATAAATAACGGTTTTGAAATGTTTTTCTGTTTTCGCAATATCATCCGCCTTCCAACCGGCGTTGGTATAACGTATGATTTCGGCAGCGTTTAGCATTTTAAAAGGTCCTAGACCCGCCATCAATACTGCATCACGGCCGGTAACCGATTTTAATGTTATAGACCAGGCGTTGATGATCTCAATGGACTTTTCGGCATACCTTTTATCACCTGTAATAGTCCACATGATGGCATTCTGATGCGCTGCATTGGCATCATTATCATACATACCACTTACGCCTGGATTACGACCTACCGTTTCAAGCGGGCCTTGCATCCTATAAGTGTATTGCGATGCTTCATCTTTGATAAAAAGGCTATACCCCGACCACACAGGCTCCTGTTTATGCATTATAGCGTTACGCATTCGTTCGAGATCAGCTTTACTGTGTAAAATTCCGGGATGGATAAATCTTTGCCCCAACACGTTGTCAGAAAATGCAGCAGCAGTCACCAATAAAATAAATAACTGAACGAAGTATTTTTTAAGTTGCTTCATACTAAGATGCTTATTTATCAATCCAAAAAGTACGCTCTACCGGTTCGGCAGATTGTATTTTTCCTTTAATGCCATACTGCCAAGCAACTACAGTTACTTTTACCGGGAATTGAGTCCGTGGCGGTATTTCTGTAAGTATCAGCTCATTGCATGCTATTTCCGCCGGACCTTCTTTTACGTAATACGAAACCGGCAAACCACTATCCGCAATAGCATTGAGCTTAACAGATCGGGTACCTTTTTTTACATCTTTAAGCATTGGAAATATTATGCTTTGTCGCTTTCCCTCTATTAAGGGATAATTGATCTTAACATTAAATTGCTGCACGACACTTTTGTAACCTGCATCGCCACTGTTATGCGCCAAGAGCCAGATATCATTTGTACGTTTTGTATTGTTCAGACCCATCCGGTAAAATTGAATGCAAAAAGTTGTGTCGTTCACCTTTTTAACCGGCCCGCATATGCGATCAATATTGATCTTGGTAGTAGCATGCACTCTGGAAAAATGCCGATGGGTCGAATCTGTAAAAGTAGCCGATAAATAATATGTAATGCCGTCTGCGCCAGGTTCAATATTAGTTATATTATATTGCGCATGGGTGGACAGGTCAAACGATAATAATTGCCCCTGCCAAGTGAATCCTATATATTGTGATTTCTTATTTTTTTCCCTGGCATAATAACTTTCTGTAGCATCTGCCATCTCTTTATCAAAATACCAGAATGCATCATGAGCATCCCCTTTATAAGAGCTGAATGGTGCTTCCTTCGATCTTTTATCCTGGCCTGGATGCCAGCGTTCTGCCAGCCATCCTTGTTTGTTATCAACTTTTGTCAATTGCACTCTTTCATCCAAAGGCTGGTGTTGCGGCAGGCGGTATTGGGCGGCTTTTCTTATAAATAAAGAGAGATAGTCCACCACTTCATCCGACACATCAAAGTGACCATGGCCCGCATCGCATAAAAAAGAGATACAGCTTTCAGGATACATCATGCGAAATGCCAGCGCAGGGTTCACTCTGGCTTCCCACCATTCGTATTCGCCTTCAACCATTAACCCCGGAATACCATCAATATTCCTGCTCCTGCCCCATTCGAGATTCTCTCTTCCATACCCGGTAAGATTGGTTCGGGGTGCATCGCCATGATAGGAAATGATCGCCAGGGTCCGTTCCGGGTTCCAGGCTGCAAAGTTCCAGGGGAAAGTGGCCATAGCTGAATGACCCAGGGGAATGAACGGTGCATATTTTAATTCGGTATAACCGCTTTTATCTGCGAGTGCAAGCATCATATCATCAAACACTTTCTGGCAGCCGTTCTTTACATCCCATTGCTGATCGATACCGGGAGATATCCATACAATAGCAAAGCCGAGTTCTGCCATCGTTTTTCTGAAAGTAGCATTTTCAAAAATGGGTTCTTCGCACATGTTGTGCTGCCCAACTACCACTGCCCGCACCTGCCTGCAATCAGGGGGTATCCATAAAAAGGCATCAGGATTATCATTGGTTTCCGCGGAAATATATCCTTTTACTTTCACTGACCACTGGTATTCGGCGCTTCTTGCTGAGGAAGAAAAGAAAAGGAAAAACAGCGAAAAGAATAGTATCTTTTTAATGTTCATGTATTATTTTTTTAACCGCCAGTAGACAATGTACCGCTCATGATGCACATCATATAAAGGTCTTACAATAATATTTTCATTAACTATCTTAAAAGTAAGTGGGCGGCCCTCGACGGGTTGTATATAATTATCCGGTTTCTCAGCGTCAAGCGTAAGGATTGTATCGATATTACCAGGAACAGCATAATTGTAAGTAATATAGTCGTTATGTTTTGCCGGATCTGAATAAGGTTCCCTGCCCGAAAAATTTCCCGTGCCCATTTCACCAGCCAATATCACCGGACCATAGGCAATTGCTGCAACGGACGGGTTGTCATTTGCCGGAACGATATGCAATTGCAGCGGGAAGCGCAATTCAATGCGGTCGCCTTTTTCCCAGGAACGGCTGATCGTTATATAGCTTCCGGGGATCTGTTTTATTTTTAGTGCCCGGCCATTTATAGATATTTCGGCGCCTGCTTTTGCCCAGGAGGGGTAACGGATATTTATCGCGATTGACGAAGCAGGTGCCTCGTCAATCGTGAAACTCATATTGCCATTTTCGGGGAATTTAGTTTGCTGTGTAAGCTTAAATTTCTTCTTTTCCCAGTTCAAAGTGGAAGGAATAAAAAGATTTACAAATAAGGCGTCGTCAGTGTGGTAATATATACCCTCTCCATATTTTGCCTGGTTCTCAAAACCCGTGCCTACACAGCACCAGAAAGAACTATCGGGCGTACTATACACTTTATGCGCGCCCGGCAGCATGGGTAAAAAATAAGCGATCATGCCCGTTGCCGGATCTTGCTGTCCCAATATATGATTGAACAAAGCATTTTCATAATAGTCCGCATATTTTACATCCCCACTGTGTATGTACAAATGCCTTGTCAGCTTCAGCATATTATATACATTACAGCTTTCACCGGTATAGCCTGTCAGGTGTTTTGAAATTGCATCCGGTTCAAAAAAATGCTCCCGATCACTATTACTGCCCGTTGCAAAAGAATGGTGGTCAACAACGGTTTGCCAGAAAAATTTTGCGATAGCATCCTGCCCTGCCTTATTTTCAATTTCATAATCGCGCGTTACACCAAGCAGTTTGGGAATATAAGTATTGGCGTGTGTGCCCTGCAAATTATCAATGCCATTCTTCAGCGGATCAAGCATCCGGTTATCGTAGAAAAAATTTCCTAACCATTGATCATTCCGGTTAGCGGTGATGGCATACAGGTTGTAAAACGTTTCATTAATACCGCCAAATTCATTGCGCAGCATAACGGCGCGCTGTTGCTGCGTCAGCGGCTGCAGTTTTTTAAAGGCCCACGCCGAAAAGTCTTTCGCCACAGCTAATGCCTGCCGGTTACTACAGTATAAATACTGATCAAGAATGCCGGCGATAATTTTATGCAAGGTATACCAGGGTGCCCACACTTTTTCACCGCGAATATTGCGGTTGATTAATTCCTGTGGAAAGGCACTCAGGTAGCCATCCTGGTTCAGCGTTTTCTGTACAGCAGCCAGTGCAGCTATAATAGTATCCCCTTTCAACTTATATACTTCATCACCGGTTGCGGCATACATCAGTGCAAGGCCCGATAAAATATGGCCGGTGGTATGCCCGCGCAGTTCACAATCCAGCGATTCCCACCCTGCATATTTTTTAATCTCATCATAACCTCCTTCATTGGCATCATACATTCCCGCATTGATATAAAAACTGTGCAGCAGGCTTTTAGTACTGATGCGTAAAAGCCATTGCTGCTCCCGCACCATGTTATCTTTAAAGCGGCTATTAAGCAACTTGATGTCTTTAAGATCAAAACCATATACCGCTGGTTTTAGTTTGTCAGGTACGGTAAATTTATCCGTATGCTGGCCGGGATAGTGTGATTGGGCATTGATAGCAAGCGGGAAAACAAGAAAAAATATGATTAGCAGCTTGTTCATTTGCTGTTTTTTTTATTAACAATATCTCTAACCACAAAAGCCAATGCCGGGCTTGACAAAAAAGGATTAAACACCACTGTTTCAGGCTTGTAGTTGCCGAAGTGACTTTTATAAATTACTTTATTATCTTTTGTGATTAAAACAGACGCGCCGGAATAATAACCACTATCTACCCATTCCTGTATTTTTCGTTCCAAAGGAGGAAAATCGTAACAGGTACTTTGCAGGTCTCTTTGTGCCTGTGCCTGTGCAAAGAAAAAGAGCAGTCCCATCATGCCATATTTGAAGCAGCATAACTTCTTTTCAGATGGATTATTTAACTGGATTCCTTTCACACAACAATGTTGACGTTCAAAAAAGTTTACTTAAACACTATATGCTCCACGTGCTCTCCTATAAAAATCCGGGCCATATCGCCTGTCTTATACCATACTGGTTTACCAGACATGTTATCTGTGATCTTTGTACCATTGATAACAAGATTCTCAAAAGTGATGTTCTTAACCTTGCGGGTATCATCGTAGCCTGCAATAAGTGATAGTTCTGCATTCTTTCCGTTATAGCTTATATTTCTGAAAAGAACATTTTCGATGCCGCGGCCGGGTGCCGTACAGTATTTTTTATTGAATGCTACGCGCATATTCACTAGTTGTCCGCGATGAATGTCATCCACTCGTATGTTTTCAAAAAGCACATTGCGAACAAGGTTATTATCACCGGCGTTAATTGCCATACATCCCTGGTAATCTATCTGCATTTCATTTTGATTCAGGATATCAATGTTGGAATAGCTCAGGTCTTCTATCGTGTCCGGTCTGGGTGAATTACCATGAAGCCCGATAAAAATGGGATGCGCCACATCTGCCCATAATGTTGAATTTTGCATAGCGATATTCTTGCAACCACCTGTAAACCCTCCCCGGGTAGCATATACGGTGGTGCAATCATCGGAATTACGGCAAAACACCCTGTCATATAAAATATTGCTGCTGGCAAAAACATTCAGGCCATCGCCCCAGTTATAATAGCTGATGCTTTTTACGTTTCGTATCGTTACACTATCCGAACCGCCGGTAGGACATTGTGTAAATGCCAGTCCCTCTACTAAAATGTTACGAGAGTTTTCAATCCGAACCCCCTGTTTAACTGAAAAGTCCACAATACCTCTTCCCATAATTTTTACATCGCGTACATGGCTTACCAATAACTGCCCCTTAATGACTGCACCACCTGCCACATACACTGTTTTTCCTGAGGGTATTTTCAACCGGCCTTCCGGAATCTCATGCACGCCGGGGCCAAAGTAGATAAGGTTATTATCTTTTTCATTTACTTTAAACGTATCAATGGGATTAGCAAACAAATGCAGGTTATGAAAGATATCTCCATTCAATTCTACCGAAAGATTAGAAGGCTTATCCAGATTAAAGTAAAGTGTATTCCCTTTTATTTCATGAGCAATATGGTAAGATAATGGACGAATGCGCGCCGTTTCAATCCTGCCCTTATTATTGGTTACGGCCAATTCCACTGCCCCCGAAAAATCAAAGCTGCACAGAGATGCATTCATTACCGTATGCTTCGCCTCTTTTACTTCATCTACCTTTACATTGTATTCGTACAGGTCCTGCCAGGCGCCACCGGGCTTTCTGACTTTAACGGTAAACTCATCGTTGTGCAATGCACCTGTTTCTGCGGCCGGCGCTGGGTATACTACCAGTTGCTGGGCGTTCGTAAACAGTGCAGGCATTGATAATAAAAACACCATTACACTCCTCTTTAATCCTAATCTCCTCATAATTGATTTGCTTTAATACTATTTAAAAAACAAAATGGTGTGCTTACGCATCATTACTTCACTAATTTTTTTTCCAGCGCTTCCAGCGAAACGCCCTTGGTTTCGGGCACTTTCATCCATACCCAAAGCAGCTGCAATACCATCATAAATGCGAAGAAGGCAAATATGGGCCAGGGGTTGTCTTTAAAGATCCCGTTTGCAGCATCTAAGAATACAGGAGTGATCAATGTGATCAATGCAGCAAATATCCAATGCACGCTGGCGCCGAAAGCCTGGCCGGCGGCCCTTACTTTTGTTGGAAATATTTCAGCAATAAATACCCAGATAACCGCGCCCTGTCCGATGGCGTGTGAAGCGATGAACAGCATCAGGAAAACCAATAAGAAGCCCGCACTGGCGCCGGAGTAGAAGGCCCAGGCAACCATGGCCAGACTCAAAATGTACCCCAGTGAGCCCACTATCAGAAGGGTTTTACGGCCCACCCTGTCAATAAAATACAATCCAACAAATGTGAATGCCAGGTTTGTAAGTCCTATCAGTATGGAATTACCTAAAGAATCTTTGGCTGCAAGCCCGGCACGGGCTAATATTTCCGGTGCATAATAAAGAATGAAATTGATACCGCTCCATTGGTTGAAAAAAGCAACGAAAAAAGCCAGCCATACAATGGTGCGGCATCTGCGGGCAAAAATTCCGGTTGAAGAAATGTTGGCTTTCTCTTCTTTTTCTGCTGCTTCGATCTCCTTTATTTCAGCATCCGGGTCGTTTATACTTAAACGTAACATTACTTTTTTTGCCGCTTCTTTATCACGTTTAACTGATAATAACCAGCGTGGACTTTCCGGTATACCAAACACCATCAATGTATAAATAGCAGAAGGAATGGCCATTACACCGAGCATCCAGCGCCAGTCGTTAGCCCCTCCCATGCCTTGTAAAAAATAATTCGACAAAAAAGCGATCAATATGCCGAACACAATATTGAACTGGTACATGGCCCCAAGCCTTCCCCTTGTTTTGGGTGTGGCTATTTCTGAAATATAAGTGGGCGCAGCTACAGAAGACACTCCTATTCCCAGTCCACCTATAAAACGAAAGAAAGAAAAGATATAGGGATCCTGCGCCAGGGCCGAGCCTATTGCAGAAACACTGAACAAGATGCCGATCCACAGCAATACTTTTTTACGGCCATACTTTTGTGTGGGTATCCCGCCCAATAATGCCCCAACCACAGTACCCCATAGCGCCATTGACATAATGAAGAATCCGTGAAACCATGGAGAGGTGTGCCATAATGCTTTAATGGGCAAATTAGCCCCGGAAATCACCACTGTATCAAAGCCAAAAATGAATCCGGCCAAAGCGGCAATTAATGAGATACCGAATAAACCGGCGCCGGTTTGTTTATTAAAATCGCCTGATGGTTGCTGTTGTTGCATAAACTGTTTTATAAAATATCTAATCGGCTTTAACCGGTGTTAGCCATATTGCCTGGCCGCCGGAAGCTTTTAGCATTACGTTTACTATTGTTTTGGAAGTAATTATTTTTTTATCAACGCGAACTTTTGTCTTCGTATCTGCCTTATCATCATCACTATAAATGTTGGCTTCATATTTTTGCCCTGGGGCAAGGAAACCAAAATCAATGGTGATGGTTCTTGCTTCATTATTGGTGATGCTTCCCACAAACCAGTCGGCGCCACTTCTCCGCGCAATTGTTACAAATTCACCAACCGCTCCATTTAATGCTTTCGTATCATCCCACACGGTTTTTACTTTATCGAAAAATGCTATTTCCGGTTCTCCGTTATACATTTTAGGATTATCATACCAATACAAAAATTGCAACGGACTATAATACACTGCAGCCAGGGCCAGTTGATGTGCATGTGTGGTTTTAATGCGATTGTTATAGTAGCAAATAGTGTAGTCTGCCGCCCCGGCTAAAAACCTGGTGAAAGGCAGCGTAGCATTATGTGTTGCATCGGGCATCTCTTCATTACCCCTCACGCCTTCCTGTGTTAGTAAATTAGGGTAGGTTCTGCTAAAACCTGTAGGCCGGTATTCATCATGAATATCTACCATCAAACCATAATCGGCACATTTCTTTACTGCGTCATGCAACCAGGTACTCCATTGCTGGCTGCCAATCTGAACAAAGCCAAATTTAATTCCTTTAATACCCCATTGTTTATATAGCGGAAGGATAGAATCGAGCTGGCGGTACAGTGCCCGCTGGTTCACATACACAAATATACCCACGCCTTTATCTGCTGCATACCGGGTTAAAGAAGGGAAATCAATATCCTTATCTGCGCGAACTTTTGTAGCATCCGATTGCATGCTCATTTCGGGGCCATACCAGCCGGCATCCAAATGCACATATTGCAAACCGCGTTGCGCCGCAAAGTCTACGCAGGCTTTCGCTTCAGCCTGGCTTAGTCCTGAGCGTATGGCTTTACCAGGCCTGATCCATGAAACATCTTTGATTTTGTTTTCCGGGTTGAGGTTTAAAATGATAT
>Ga0114932_10002233_pt1 | contig 20713 bp, 19 predicted proteins | sample 2SBtaG_2_FD_87286 | JGI IMG/M metagenome (GOLD analysis project Ga0114932, IMG submission 87286) | Deep subsurface microbial communities from Kolumbo volcano to uncover new lineages of life (NeLLi) - 2SBTROV12_ACTIVE470 metaG | ecosystem: Environmental > Aquatic > Marine > Volcanic ... | reverse complement strand
TCCTGATAGGTGTTGACTTGCGAGTAGCCAATCGTCCAGGCCGTGGGACAGGACGTCGACGGGACTCCCGTGTCCGGCGTACACGTGCCATCCAAGGACCACAGCGAGGGCGAGGTCGCCTCGAAGTCGTAGGCGAGCACATCCGGCTCCACTCCGGAGCAGGTCGCGCCGCTCAGGCGCCGGCCTCCGTCGGCCACGAAGAGCTGCTGGTCGGTGCCATCGTCCAGTACCTCGAGGTCGCGGATGTCAAGCCCGTCGCTACCCGACACCGCGGAGCAGCTGACGCTCGCGGCGCACAGGTCCGTCGCGCCGGTCAGGTCACAGATGTACAGAGCCTCGTCAGTGCCCGTGTCGTCCCGAGTCTTGAAGCCCACGGCGAGCAGCGTGTCGGTGCCATCGTTCAGCTCGGCGAGACCACCGACGTAGGCATCGCTGGGCAGATCCGAAGACAGCGAGCACGTCGTGTCGGTCGTCGTGTCGTAGACGGTGACCCCTAGCGAGCCGGCCAGGTGGTTGGCGCTGATCAGCTGGCTGCCGTCGGGCCACCAGGTCATCAGCACCCCTCCTCCGAGCGCCGGCTGGCTCGCCGTGTCGCCACAGGGATCGACTCGGCGGACGGCCGCCACCTCGCTCTCGTCGGTCAAACGGGTCCATAGCCAGCTGCTCCCGGAGAGCGTGCCCGAGAACAGGCGCCCCTGCACCCCGCCAGCCTGTTCCCGACCGCTCAGCACATAGAGCTGGGTGTCGCTCACGGCGACGATCTCGGTGATGTCTAGGTCGTCGTCATCCTTGAAGGCGAGCCCGTCCTGGTTGGCGTGGGTCCAGTGCATGCCATCGGTAGAGTACGCGACTCCTGCGACATCGGAGCCGATCCAGAGCGTCGGCGTGGCGCCAGTCGACTCGCGCACCAGAGTCGTCTCCTGCCCGCCCCACGGCAGCCGGTAGCCACCCTCTTCCTCAGCGTCCGAGCTGACCCATGTGTCCTCCACGTACTGGTCGCGGCCGGGTGCCCACCCCGTAGCGTTCGCCTCCGGCACCGAGCCGCCCGACTGACGGCCGTAGCGGCCGTTGGCCAACTCGATCCACTCCAGGTAGGCGGTGTCGGTCGCGCCGGTGTCGCAAGAGACGTCCAGCGTGACGATGTCGTACGCCGGCACCCCGAAGGCCACGCCATGCTGAACCGTGTTGAAGCCGTCGCTGAGGGAGTCTGTCCACACGACGTAGTCCTGGTCGTTCGCAACCTGAAGCTCGCAGGTGGTCTGCGCCTCATCAAAGTCCATCATCAGGTTGATCGTCAGCGCACCACGCCACCAGTAGAAGTCGGTGTTGAGGCCGGCCGTGCCGGTGCCAGGCTGGAACGCCACCTCGTCCTTCAGGAAGCGGGCGGTTCCCTACGCGCTCCAGTCCGCCACGCCGACCGACCAGACACCTCGGAAGTAGGGCCGTCGGAGGAAGTCGGTGATGTAGTCCGAGTCATCGTCGATACCGTTCCCCAGGACCTCCTCGTCCGGTGACAGTGCATGGGCGCGTGGGCCGTAGAAGGCGAGCAGCAGCACGCAGACAGCGGCTGCGGCTGAGAAGATCGACGAGTGATGGCGGTGCATGTTCCCCCCGGATTGGTGCTGTGCGCGTCTCCTACAAGGAGGAGAGCACACCGACGAGACGCCGACAAGCGGAAACGCATCGCGCGGTCCCCCAGCAACGCTCGATCCCCCTGCAACGCTCGATGGCGTGCCTGCACGTCGAGGTTGAGCTCCTCAGAGACGGGGACCCTCCTCCTCGACGGCTTGGACGAGGCTCGGCTCCTGGCCGGTTCGACGCTCCCGGAGCTGCTCGCCCGGCTCGAGCAGGCGCTCGCACACCAGCTCTTGGGCCAGTACATGGTGGACCGGCGGGCGCAGCACGGGGTGTTGCTGCGCGTCTACCAGGGGAAGAAGCAGCACTGGGTCAAAGGGGGGCGGACGAGCTTCGCCCAGGTCGTCGGGCACCTGGCCAAGTCGTCGCGAGAGCTATCCGCCGCGCAGGGCCGCGAGCTCCGCGTGGTCGGCATCGACGCCACCTGTCCGACCGGGCGGAGCGATACCCCGTTCAGCGCTCGTCTCGTCCGGTAGACGCAAGCACCGCGAGGCCGGGTTGGGAGAGCCTGGGTCTGTCCGGCTGACCGTCCGTCCGTACCTGTCGTGCGCGCCCGCGCGTGCGCGCGGCAGCCGCCGGCCGGGCCACGTGACCACCCCGTGACCCAACGTCCATCCAATCCCGCAAGATCGACCCTTGGTGACAAGCCCCCACCCTCGTGTTATCAGCCACTTAGCTACTTCGAGGGTGCCCCTTCCCGGGCTCATAACCCGAAGGTCGTCAGTTCAAATCCGGCCCCCGCATCCATTCGAAAGGCCCGAGCTTCTGCTCGGGCCTTTCCTGCTCTGGGAACTGCGTTCGGCCACCGAGGTGTTGATCGCACGAACCTTGCCCACCCAAGGTGACGTAACTCACGTTAGAGTGACGCCATGGTCATCCTCACCCTCGCGGACCACCTGGACCAGCTGGCGCGCCACCGGCGCGCGAAGCCGTGGTGGATCCGCTTCCAGATGGGCCTCGCCACCCGCGCGACCGAGCGCTGCTACACGCTGCTCGCGCCTCGCAGCGGCCTGCGCGCTGTGCTCGCCCGCTTGCACAACGGCATCCTGTTGCTGCACCCGGCCGCGGTGGCCATCGAGGGACCGGTGGATGACGGCGTGTTGGACGGCGCGCTACGACCTCTGCGGGACCTGCACCAGATCCCCCTCACGGCCGGACCGCCGCACGGGCGGGCGCCGCACCGCCCCAGCATGCCGGCGGTCTCGCTCCCGACCTCCCTGCCGCCGGTGGATGGCCTCGCGCTCGGGCTCGACATCGGCGGCACGGGCATGAAGGCCTGCCTGCTCCAGGGTGAGCGTGTGCTCGATCACGCCCACACGGCCACCTGGCCGGCCGGAGAGCGCGGGCTGGACTCGCTCGTCGAGCGCGCGCGGGCGCTGCTCTCGGACCTGCTGCCCGCGGGCGCCGTCGCCACGAGCCTCGGCATCGGCTTCGCATCGCCCATGGGCGTCGACGGCCGGGTGCACGCCCTCTCTACGGTGATGCAGGCTCGGCTGGGCACCACCGAAGGCCTCGACCGCTTCGGGGAGCGCGCGGCGGAGCAGCTCGTCGACGGACCGGTGGTGGTCTACAACGACCTCGCGGTGCTTGGCCGCGACTGCTCGGCGCGGGGCGCACGCCGTCACCTCCGGCTGCAGATCGGCACGAGCTTCGGCGGGTGCTGGATCGACGCGGACGGCACGGTGAATGCCGGCGAGCTGGGACGCCTGCGCGTCGACATGTCACCGGACGCCCGGCCGCACACCTACCTGCCGCTGTCCGGAGCGATGAAGAGCTACCTGTCGAACTACGGCGTGGCCTGGACCCTGTCGGAGGCGGTGAGCCGCGAGGTGACGCCCGAAGAGGCCGGATTCCTCCTGGCCGACCTGCTGGTCGCTCCCGAGGGCCAGCAGGTGATCGACGACCTGACGGTGCTGTTGGTCGGCGTGATCCGTGAGGCGTGTGCGCTCCTCCCGGGGCTGCGCCACGTCGAGGTCGGTGGCGGCATGCTGCGCGGCGCCACGGGGCGCCGGCTGCAGACCGCGGTGCGGGGTGTGCTCCGCCTCCGGGAGGGCAGCCCCGACTTCGCCATCGCACGGGATCCCGGCTTCGACGGGGCGCTCGCGGCTGCGCGCGCCCCGCGTGCCTCCGTTCGGCTCCGCGGCCGTCGTCGCGCACGCGTGAGCTGACGCGCCTCCCTCCGCCACCACGATAGGCGCACACGTGCACGTCTACCGCTGGGACCTCGACAAGACCTACCTGCAGACCGACTTCGACTCGGTCCGTGGGCTGCTCCGCTCTGCGCTGGAGCCGGCCGAAGCCAAGCGCAACGTGCCGGGCTCCCGGGCGCTGCTGCGCGCCCTCGGGCGCCGCGACGGCACCCGCATCTGCATCATCAGTGGGTCGCCCACCCAGATGCGCGAGGTGTTGACGCAGAAGCTCGAGCTCGACGGGGTGCGCGTCGACGAGCTGCACCTGAAAGACAACCTGGGCAACCTGAAGCGTGGCCGCATCCGCGCCGTGCGCGAGCAGTTCGGCTACAAGCTCCCGCTGTTGCTCGAAGGGCGGCGCCTGCTGGGATCGGCGGTGCACGAGACCCTCTTCGGCGACGACGCCGAGATCGACGCGCTCGTCTACTCGGTCTTCGCCGACGCGGTGTCCGGGCGCCTCCGCGAGCGGGACGTGGCGCGCATCATGGAAGCCGCGGGTGCCTACAAGGCACAGATCGACACGGCTCGTCGCGCCCTCGAGGCGTGCGGCACGGGCACCGTCGTCGATCGAATCTTCATCCACCTCGACCGCGGGGTCCCGGTGGAGCGCTTTCGAGCGCTCGGAGGCCGCGTGGTGCCCGTGCAGTCCTGGTACCAGGCCGCCCTGGTGCTGTACGCGGCCGGTCGCCTGGAGGCCGTTGACGTGGTGGAGGTGGCGCGTGAGGTCGTGGCGGAGGGCAGCGTCGGGCCGACCGGTCTCGGGAGCCTGCTGCAGGATCTGGTGCGCCGAGGCCACACCCGGCGCCACGACATGGAGCGCCTCGTCGCCGAGATGGACACCGGTGCCGAGGACGTGTCGCTCGTCGTCGATCGTTCCCGCCGACTGCTCGACCACCTCGCCGACGGTCACCGCTACCGTGCACCGGTTCCGCCGCACCGGGTGGACTACGTGTCCCTGCTGTACCGCTTCGGTCGGAAGCACAGCAAGGAGTAGGACAGCTCTACTGTCGGTAGCGCACATCCACGCTCGATAGAATACGGGGGCCTCGGTCGGGGTCTGTCGTGGGCACGGACCTTGCTGGTCCCACCCAGGAAGTCCCGGAGGTCTCCCTCCCAGGAAGGATGCATGCCTCACCCGGCACATGAACATGCGGCGCGCGCCAAGCACGACCTCGGCAAGTACGTGGCGATGCAGACGCGCTGGCTGCCGGAAGATGCCCCGGCTGGAGAGCTCCGCGCCGCCCTGATGACCGACGTGCTCACAACCCGTCGGAGCGATGCCCTCACGCTGTCGGCGCCCGAGCTCTGGCACGTCCTGCGCCCGCCCTTGGCGGCCGCCCTCACGGCCGCCGAGCTGGCGCCCATCGACGCCGCAGTCGCTCGCCTGGCGGCCGCGGTCGCACCCTTGCGCGACGACGCGCTCACCCTGTCCGAGCTCCGGGCGCTCGCCGAGGACGCTCGGCAGGTCGCCCGTGAGCTCGCCGCCCTCACCCGCAGGCTCCGGGAGCCCTAGATGGCCAACGTGCTGATCATCGACGACCAGGATCGCTACGTGGAGCTCTGCCGGAAGGCGATTCCCGAGCACCAGTACTTCGGCCCGGCTCGCTGCTGGGCCGAGGCCGAGCGCATCCTGCGTCGCTTCCGCCGCCGCCTCGATGTGGTGCTGCTGGACGTGCACTTCGATCGCCCGGTCGAGGAGTTGCTCGGCGTGCCGCGCGACGCCGACGCCAAGGCGCTCACCCAGGCTCAGCGTCGGCAGGGGCTCTTCATCCTCGAGAGGCTTCGCAACGCCACGCCGGACCTGCCCGTCATCCTGATGACCAGCCGCGACGACCTGCCGCTCGAGCACGCGGCGGACCGCTTCGACGCGCAGGAGTACACCTACTTCCTCGACGACGACTACGTGGACGCGCGCTCGCTGCGGGCGCAGATGGAGGGCATCGTGCGCGCCCACCGCGGGCGTGACCGCGACGGTCCCATCTTCTGGGGCAAGAGCCACGCGGTGCGGCGGGTGCGCTCGCAGCTGACCACGCTGGCTCGAGGGCGCCTCCCGATCATCCTCGGCGGCGAGACGGGGACCGGTAAGAGCCTGGTGGCACGTCACTTCATCCACCCACGGTCCGAGCGCACCGGGCGCTTCGTCGCGGTGGACCTGGCCACCATCCCGAAGGAGCTGATGGGCGCCCACCTCTTCGGCTCGGTCAAGGGCAGCTACACCGGCAGCGTGGCCGACCGGAAGGGCGCCTTCGAGGAGGCCGACGGCGGCACCCTGTTCCTGGACGAGATCGGAAACCTCTCGCTCGATGCCCAGCGCATGTTGCTCACCGTGCTCCAGGAAGGGGAGGTGACCCGACTGGGGGATCTCCGGGAGCGCAAGGTCGACGTGAAGCTGGTCGCGGCGACCAACGAGGACCTGCCGGAGATGGTGCGCGAAGGACGCTTCCGCTCCGACCTCTACATGCGGCTGAACCCGGCTTGCACCGTGGGGCTGCCGCCGCTTCGGGAGCGCACACAGGACCTGCCGGCGCTGGTGGCCTTCTGCGTCGAGCAGGCGATGAACGGCCCGTGGCTGCGCGAGCTCGTGGCGACCTACCGGAAGCTGCACGGCCTGCACGGCGACGCGCTGCAGGTCGTCACCGGCCAGGCGGCGCCTGCCGAGCGGCAGGGCGTCATCCACCTGCTGCTCTCGGAGCGCGCGCTCGGGCTGTTGCGGAGGCATCCCTGGCCAGGCAACCTGCGTGAGCTCGCCATGACCGTCGAGAACGCCCTGGTGTTCACCTTCGCGGAGCTTGTGCAGCTCGAAGGTGGGGAGCGTCCCGACCTGGTCCAGGTCCGGCCCAAGCTCCTGCGGGACCTCCTGCGCACCACCTCCACAGCCGCCCACGACGCGCCCACGGACGGCTGGCGCCTGGAGGTCACCGTGCGGCCAGCCGACACCCTGAACCGCGTCGCTGCCGACGTGGAGCGGCAGTACTTCACGGCGCTCTACCTCGGCCAGGGAGGCGACTTCGCGGCCATGGCCAAGGTGCTCATGGGGGACGAGGCGAACGCACGCAAGGTGCAGCTGCGGTTCAACCAGCTGGGGCTCAAGGTGCGCGAGCTGAAGGGGCGACTTCCAGCGTGATCGCGCTCCTGCTGGCGCTGGCCTTGGGCCAGGACGATCTGGTAGGGGCGGGCCTCGACCCGCTCACCCGAGGCCTGTTCCAGGATGCCGTCCGCGACGAGCAGGCGGACAGCTGCCGCCGCGCCATCTCCGGGTACCGTCTCGTGTTGCGGCAGGAGCCGGGGTACGTCCCGGCCTCGCTCGGTCTGGGGCGGTGCTACCTCGTGGTCGGTGAACCGGAGGCCGCTGAGCGCACCCTGCGAAGCATCGGGCACGAGGCCGACGCGGCCGAGGCCCTCGCCCGGCTCCTCGAACAGCTGGAGCGGCCCCTCGAAGCCGCCGCCTGGTGGCGCAAGGTGCAGACCCTGCGCTTCGGGAGCGGTGGGGTCGCCGCCTTCGCCCACGAAGCGCGGGCTCTGTTGGCGGGCGATGAGGTCGACGCCGCCATCGCGGCGCTGACCCGGCACCTCGAGCTGGCGGAGGAGACCGCGTCCGAGTCCCTCGCGGGTGACCTCGCGATCGACCTCGCCGAGGTGCTGGTCGAGGCGGAGCGGCCGGACGAGGCCCGGTTCTGGCTGCAGGCCTGGCTGGTGCGCTGGCCCGGCGGCGAGCGGTCCGAGACGGTGATGGCGATGCTGGACCGGCTGGTCGTCGAGGCGCTCGCGGCCGGGCGCACCGCGGGGGCGGCGGAGCCGCTCGGCCAGAAGGAGCGCCTCGCGCTCGAGACCGCGAGGCGGCTCCTCGCGCGTGAACGGCTCGACGAGGCCACCGCCACCCTCGAGGCCTTGCTCCAGCAGGCCCCCCGGGCGCCGGAAGCCTGGGCGGCGCTCGGCGACCTGGCCTGGCAGCGTGGCGACATGGCTCGGGCCGAGCAGGCCTACCTCACCGCCAAGCAGCTGGCGCCGGAGGAGCCGGATTACCGGATCCGACTCGGCATCCTGCTCGTCGAGAGCTACGGCGGCCGCCGCCACGCGGAGGCGGCCGAAGAGTTCCGGCGTGCGCTCGCCCTCCGCCCCTCGGCCGCCGAGCTGCACTACCGCCTGGGGCGCGTGCACCAGGAGTCCGGGGACCCCGACGCCGCCGCGCTCGCGCTGGCACGCTACCTGGCGTTGGAACCGCAGGGCCGCTTCGCCGAGGACGCCGCCGCACGGCTCGCCACGCTGAACCGGGTCGCGCCCGAGCCGCCGAGCCTCGAACAGCTGGCCTCGAGCCGACCGGACGAGGTGCCCGAGGAGGCCTGGCGGCAGCTGAACGTGGCGCGGGTCTACCTCTACGACCGCGACGACGATGCGTCGGCCGAGGTGGCGGTGCGCCTGGCGCTCGCGGAAGCCCCGGCATGGGTCGACGCCCTGAACCTGTTGGCCACCCTGCAGCTGCGAGCGGGCGAAGACGACGAGGCACTCGCCACGTGGCGCGACTCGCTCGCGGCGCGCCCGGACCAGCCCTTGGTGCTGCTGGACGTTGGCCGGCTCGTCGCGCTTCGTGGGGACCGTGGCGACGCGATCCGGCACTTCGAACGCGCGGCCACCATGGGCGAAGCCGACGGCCACTACGAGCTGGCGCGGATGGCCGACGAAGACGGTGCCTGGTGGGAGGCTCGGGAGCTCCTGAAGAGCTACTTCGCGCTCGCCTCTGGCGGGCCCCGGCACGACCAGGCGGTCGCCCTGCAGGAGCGCCTGGACGCTCGGGCGCGCACGATCGTGGGCGGTGCCATGTGCGGGCTGGCCCTGCTCGGGGTGCTGGGGCTGGGTTTCCGGCACCTGCGCTATGGCGGCTGGACCCTGCGCCAGCTCTTGCGGGCCTTTCCGGATGCCTACGCCGACGTGGCCAGGGTGCTCGGCGCGATGCGGCACGAGGTGATCAAGCACAACACGACCGTGCTCCCGAAGGCCGCAGACGGGCTCGCGGTCGGGGACGACGCGGCAGCCCGGGACGCCGCCGAGATCCTGTTCTCGGGCGCGCGCGGCGGGGTCATCGCCCGGTGGACCGCCTACATCGGCGAGCTGGAGGCCGTCGGTCGCTCCTTCGGCGTGCGCCTGAACCTCCGGCATCTCGACCCCGAGCTCGCGCCCATGTGCCGCGCGTTCCGTGAGCTGTCCCGCCTGGAGCGATCCTTGCGCGCCGGAAGCGTGGCGCCCGAGCGCCTGCACCGGCTGGCGCACGTGCTCAACCAGGAGGGCTACAGGGCGCTTGGCGCCATCCTGCGGGAGGCCGGCCTGATCGTGGTCGAGGAGAGCCTCTTCAGGGGCTGCTGGGAGGCGGTGGTCGCCGAGCCGGCCTTCGCCGGGCAGCGGCTCCCCCGCCTCGAGATCTGGGCCTGCGACGAGGTGCTCGAGGTGCGCATGGGCGAGAACGCGCTGCAGGACGTGGTCACCAACCTCTTGCGAAATGCCCTGGGTGCGGTGCTCGACGACCGCGATGGTGAGGGGCGACTGGGGCTCTCCCTGGAGGTCGAGGACGACCCGGTCACTGGACTGGAGAGCGTGTTGATCCGCGTGCTCGACAACGCCAGGACGCCCCTCACGGATGCGATGATCCGCGGGCGCTTCGTCGACCGAGGCTTCGGGCTGACCGTCGAGCTGCTGGAGCGTGCGGAGGGAAGCGTGAGCGTTGCCACGGTGCACGAGGGGGGCTTCGAGAAGGCCGTGACCGTGTGCCTGCCGCGCGCCGAGGGGTGCGTGTGAGGCCGCTGGTCCTGGTCGTGGAGGACGGCCACGAATACACCGAGAACCTCACCCGCTTCCTCGACGGTGAGCTCAGCTTCGAGCGGGCGGGGGACGCCGCTGCGGCCCTGGCTCGGCTCGCGAGCGGTGGCGTGGACGCCGTGTTCCTCGACATGCGCTTCGATCGCATCCCGCGGCACGACCTCATCGGCGACGCGGCGGCCCTCGTCGCCCGCTTCGGAGACGACGAACGCGCCTGGCGCTTCCTCGCGGACAACCAAGGCAGCTACGTGCTCGCAGCGCTGCGGGAGGCCGGCCACGAGCTCCCCGTGGTGATGAGCTACGACTTCGACGGCGAGCCGCGCCGCTTCAAGAACCTCGAGGCCCGCTACGCACCGCTCGCGTACCTCGGCGACACCGCCAGTCCCGACGAGATCCGGGATCAGCTCCTGGCCGCCGCCAGGGCCTGATCACGCGCGGCAGGCAGCCTCGACGTCGGCCACGGTCTTCGGGATCGCGGCCGTCAACACGTCGGGGGCGTGCTCGGTGCAGAGCACGTCGTCTTCGATTCGGATGCCGAGGCCGCGGAAGCGCTCCGGGGCGTCCTCGTCGTCGGGTGCCACGTAGAGGCCCGGCTCGACCGTGACCACCATGCCCGGCGCGAGCACGGGCTCCTCGCCCACGAAGGGGCCGACGTCGTGCACGTCGAGGCCCAGGAAGTGGCCGGTTCCGTGCATGTAGTACCGCTTGAAGGCCTCGCGCTCGATGAGCTCGTCGACCTCCCCGTCGAGCAGGCCCAGACGCACCATGCCCTCGGTGAGCACCCGGACGGCGGTGTCGTGGCCCTCCTTGAACAGGCGGCCCGGACGGACTGCGTCGATCGCCTGCACCTGGGCGTCGAGCACCACCTCGTAGAGCGCGCGCTGGGCGTCGGTGAAGCGACCGTCGACGGGGAAGGTGCGCGTGACGTCGGCGGTGTACCAGCCGTACTCGCAGCCGGCGTCGACGAGGAGGAGGTCGCCAGCGTGCAAGGAGTCGTCGTTCTCGATGTAGTGGAGGATGCACGCGTTGTGACCGCCCCCCACGATGCTGGTGTAGCCGGCGCCCGTGCCTCCGTGGCGTCGGAAGGTGTAGTCCAGCAACGCCTCCAGCTCGTACTCGAAGCCACCCGGGCGGGCATCGCGCATCACCGCGAGGTGAGCTTCGGCCGTGATGCGTGCGGCTTCGCGCAGGAGCGCGAGCTCCTCGGTGGTCTTGTGCAGGCGCAGCGGGTGCAGCACGCGGCCCGGGGCCACGAAGGCGTCGGGAACCGGGCGACGGGTCTTCCGCGCGGCGCGCCGGGCGCGGGCGAGGGCACCTGCGACCAGCGCGTCGTTCTCAGCGTCGGCCATGACATCGTAGAAGAGCGTGCGGTAGTCGCTGAGCAGCTCCGGGAGCTTGGCGGAGAGCTCGGCGATGTCGAACGCCGCGTCGGCCCCGAAGCGGTCCACGGCCCCGACGGGCCCGGGCCGGATGCCCGTCCAGATCTCCAGCTCGGGGTTCTTGGGCTGCACGAAGAGCACGAAGGGCGCGTCGGCACCCGGGAGCAGGAGCACAGCGGCCTCGGGGTCGGTCCAGCCCGTGAGGTAGAGCACGTCGCTGTGCTGGCGGAACCGGTACTCGGCGTCGGCGTTCCGGTTGTGGTGCCGCGCCGCGAAGAGCAGCAGGGCCCCGTCGTCGCCCAGCGCCTCGAGCGCGCGGGCGCGGCGCTGGGCGAACACGTGCTGGTTGTCGTCGCAGAGCGGCATCTCAGACCTCGTCGATGCCACCCCCTAACCGTGGTCGCGATCACCCCGGACGATCCTACGAGTGCGTGCTCGCGATCACGATCCCAGGGGCGTGCGCGTGTCACGCATTGACATTGCAGGTTGAAGGGACCACCTTGGGGATTAAGGCACCTGCAGACCCGAACGCCCCGGAGTCGGTGGATGGAAGACCCCTCGAAGGTCGCGACAGTCGATGACCGCACCATCCGCGTGCGGGAGGTGGTGGATCACAACGCGGATCTCATCAAGATCGTCCAGGACATCGATCTGTTGACCTTCTCGGAGCCCACCTGGTCCCGCTACACGATGGGCCTCATGCTCCGGCACGGCCGAACCTTCCTGCTCGAGACCGAGGGCGTGCCGATCGGCACCTGCCAGGTCATCCGCAGCTTCGAACGTTCCGGCGAGGCGGTCTTGTTCTCCATGGCGGTTCGTCCGGGCTACCGCAACCAGGGCCTGGGCACGTTCTTCCTCCGCGGCGTGATCGAGCGCGTGAAGGCTTCCGGCTTCCGTTCGGTGGTGCTCGAGGTCGATCCGGCCAACCAGGCCGCCATGCACGTGTACCGGTCCAAGCTCGGGTTCCACGAGGTCGGACTGCTGCGCGGCGAGTACGGGCCCGGCCACGATCGGGTCCAGATGCGGCTCGTGCTCGAGGATCGCCTCGGCGAGGTCACTCCGCTCCCGATCTGAGGCCCTCAGTCCAGCAGGCGCGGCGCCGACTTGCCGAGGTGCACACCCAGCCCGCCGCCCTGGATGAACGCGTCCTCAGCCGCTTCGCGTTCCCAGCGTGCCTCGTACTTCACGAAGTAGCGGGGATTCACGTACCAGCGGATCTCGCCGCCGGAGCCGAAGAGCAGCCGAGCGACCTGCCCGTTCTCGTCGCCGTTGCCGGCGCGGAACCCGCTCGACAGGAACAGCCCGGGCCGCACATGCTTCCACGCGGGACCGACCATCAGGCGCATGCCCGCGTTCGCGTCCCACATGCCGTTGGGGTAGCGGGTGAAGCCGGCCCGATCGAGGCCCAGGCTCACGTGGGGCTTGACGAAGTAGTCCACCGAGAAGCCGGAGGTGTGCGGCGTGGCCAGGGTGTCGTTCCACATCGTCTCCGCCGAGATGCTCACGCCCTGCACCGGGCGCCACGTGGAGACCTGACCGCTGGCCTTGTAGGCAGCGTCCGAGGCCGCCCAACCCATCACCATGAAGCCCATCATCGTCAGCGCGTTCGGCCCGAGCGGGCTGCCCGTCGACACCTTCTGGGACTGATCGAGCGCGCTCGGGACCCCCCACCCGGTGCCCTGGAGCGCCCAGTAGCTCCCCAGGAACAGCGCGCCCTCGACCCACCGCCCTTGCAGCATGTGGCCGGTGCCCGGCATCAAGAGGCTGACACCGGCCGCGAGCGGGGGGTTGGTGGTCGGGTCGAAGTCGCCCACCGCGTCCCCGATGCCGTCCACGATCTTGTCGGCGGTCAGCGCGTCGTCGGCCTTGGGCCTGGCTTCGCCACCGGTGCGGTTCAGCGACGGCAGGTCGGCCACGCCCTTGGTGCTCGCCAGGGCGAGAGCGTCCGGATCACCCCAGCGGCTGATCGTGTGGTTGGCGCCCTCGGTGAGCCCGACCTCGGAGGTGTAGAGCGCGCCCTTCTCCTTCCGTCGGAGCTGGTAGCGCCCCGGTGCGAGCGCCAGCGTCACGGGCTTCCCGGCCACCTTGGCCACCTCCGCCACGGGCCGCGCCTCGGGCAGGGCGAGCACCGTGATGGTGCCCTCGACGGCGGCCGGGAAGGTGATGTGGGCCGTGGCGCGATCGACCTCGGTGAGCACCAGATCGCCGTTCCCGCGGATCTGGAAGTCGTAGTGGGGGTGCTGCGTGCCGGCTGCGGTGCCTCCCGTGTAGGCCACCGTGCGGTCGTAGGCGTAGCTGTAGGCCTCGTTGAGGCTGACCCAACCGTCCTCCCCGCTGTCGGCGGCTCCGCGCAGGCCGCTCACCAGGTAGTAGGTGAAGAAGCTGCCCTGGAGCCTGTCGGACTCCTGGGCGTCCTCGTCCGCGGCGCTGGCGGCCAGCCAGGCCTCCCCTTCGGCCTCGAGGCCTTCCTCGACAAGAAACGGCGAGGTGAGCGCGGCACCCTTGAGTCGGGTGAGCTCACCGGCGCGGCAAGCATCGACGATGCCGAGGTGCACGTCCGCGGGGATGGCGCGGATGTCCTCCTTGAGCTGGTCGTAGGGGTAGAGCTCGTCGCCGAGCCGCAGGCCGCGGTTGTCGGCGTGGCCCGAGTAGTAGAAGACGAAGAGCGCCTCGTCATGAGCGCCGAGGTCCCCGACCGCGTCCATGAGCTCGCTGGTCAGGCCGTCCATGGTTGGTGCCAGGGCCAGCACGACCTCGTCTTGGGTGAAGTCGCCGAGATCGACGAGCACGTCGGCCATGCGCCGGGCATCGGCCTCGGCGTAGCGCAGGGGGTCGAGGCCAGGACCACCATCGTTGATGCCCACCACCACGGCGCGCCGCGCCACGCCGGGCTCGGCCTGGGCGGGCGCCGCGAACAGGCTCGCGATCAGCAGGTTCAACGCGCCTTCTCCAGCCTCACGGACGCTACGATGGCCTGATCGTCGTGACCTAGCAAGGCGTCGACCACCTGCTCGTCACTCGGCCGGTCGTAGGTGAACACGGCGTAGAAACGCTGGGGACCTGGGCTGTCATCCAGGGTCAGAGCGAACGGAGCGTTGTGCCACTCGGGGCTGGGCTCGGCGGGCACGACGCCGTAGACCTCCACGGCACCGTCCCCGTCCATGCCGGCGAAGCTGACGAAGCCGCCCTCCTTGTCGCGGTAGCGGAGCTGGATCGTGTCGCCCGGCACCACCTCGTCGCCCTGGCCGAGCGCGCGCGCCGCCGGCTCCGTGTCGAGCCACGCTTCCAGGCCCACGGCGGCGCCCTTGGTGCGCACCGACTCGTCGAGGGGCGCCTGGCTCGGATCGGTCTCGGAGGTGCCCGGCATCTGGACCACGAGGAGCGCCGCCGCGGCGACCAGCACCGGGGCGAACAAGAAGCGCCACCACGGCGCGCGGGCCTTGGAGGTGCCGAGCTCGGCGATCGCCTTCGGGACCGCTTGCAACGCGAACGCCGCCCGGTGGTTCTGCTGGCTGACCAGCCGGGCCGAACACGCCTTGCAGCCATCGAGGTGGGCCTTGAGGTCAGCCTCCTCGGCGCCGGAGAGCTCGCCGTAGCGGTGGCGGTGGAGGAGGAGGGTGGAGGGGTGGGCGCTCATGGCTCGTCTACAGCTCCGGAAGCCAGCTCGGCGGGTTGTCGGCGATCCGCTTCTTGAAGACGCCGATGCGCTTCCGCACAGCCGCCGCCGACAGGCCCACGATCGCGCCGACCTCCTTGTGCGTCATGCCGTCGACGTAGTGGTGCACCACGCAGGCCTGGGTCTTCTCGTCGGTGAGCTGCAGCACGCGGTCGACCAGGTCGCGCACCTCGTGTCCCTCGAGCATGCTGTCGTTGAGCTCGATGGCGGGCGGCTCCTCGTGCGGGTCTTCGGGCCGGCGCTTCTTGGAGCGGATCTTGTTCAGGCAGGTCGTGGTGGTCACCCGGTACAGCCAGGTGGTCGGGCTCGCGTCACCGCGGAAGCTCGACTGGTAGCGGTGGACCTTCAGGAAGACCTCCTGGCAGGTCTCCTGGGCGTCGGCCTCGTTGCGAAGCAGCGATCGGCACCGACCGAGCACCATGTCGCCGTAGCGACGGTACAGATCGGCGACGTCCAGGGCCATGGAGCTCCCTCGGGCCCGCGCCTTCGCAGGCGGGGCAGAGTCCAAGGTCGCGTATCCGGTCAGTGCCACGGGTCGCTCAGTCGCAGTCGTCGCTGTTGTCGCCCGGATCGTCCAGGCCTTCTTCGTCCTGCTCCTGGTCCTCCACGCTGTGGCCGCTGTCCGACGCAAAGACCTCCAGGGCCGCCTCGACGACGAAGGCCTGGCCGTCGATCTCGATCAGGATGTCCACGACACCGGGCTGGGCCTGCTCGTCGATCGCCACCGCGAGGATCAGCTCGTCGGAGCGCACGTCCCAGTCCGCCAACTGCAGATCGCCGTACACCACGACGTCGCTCGCATCGCGGAGGTCGACGTCGCCCTCCACCACGCTCAGGTAGCCGATGAAGGCGTCGCCGACCTCGGCCTCGGACGGCTCGAAGGCGAAGACCGCCGCGGGCTCGTCGGGCTCCTCGGTCACGCCGTTGTCGTCGCGATCGACGTCTTCGGTCGCACCGTCGCGGTCGTCGCGGTCGCCGTCGTGGGGGCCGTCGTTGTCGTAGACGATGCAGCCTGTCAGCAGGGCTGGCACAAGAGAGGTGAGGACGATGCGCATGTCTCGCTCCGTGATGGTCGAGGGGGTAGACACCGGGGCGCAGACGCTGCGCTACCGGCGCGCTAAGAAACGCACCGACGACGAGGACATTCGAAATGCCAAAGGCGCACAAGGCCTACAAGAACCTGGACTTCCTGAACAGCCCCGAGGCCCGCGTCGTGCGGATCCTCTCGGAGTACATGGAACCCCGACGCCGGTTCCGCCAGGAAGGGGTGCGGCACACCATCGTGGTGTTCGGGTCCGCACGGACGATCACGTCGGAGGCTGCGAAGGAGCAGCTCGCCGGCGCGGAAGCCGCGCTGGCCGCGAACACCGATGCCGACGCCGTCGAAGGGCTCGAGGAGGCGCTTCGGCTGGCTCGCACGAAGGTGAAGACAGCACGGTTCTACGACGAGACCCGTGAGCTCTCGCGCCGCCTCACCGCCTGGTCGATGAGCAAGGCGGGTCGCGCGTACTACATCTCCACGGGAGGCGGCCCCGGCATCATGGAGGCCGGGAACCGTGGCGCCGCAGATGTCGAAGGCGGGCGTTCGGTCGGCCTGGGCATCTCGTTGCCCTTCGAGGAGGAGGTCAACCGCTACGTGCCGAAGGAGCTGGCCTTCGAGTTCCACTACTTCTTCATGCGGAAGTATTGGTTCATGTACCTGGCCAAGGCCCTGGTGGTGATGCCGGGTGGCTTCGGCACCCTGGACGAGCTGGCCGAGCTGATGACGCTGGTGCAGACGGGCAAGGTGCGCAAGCCGCTGCCCATCCTGCTCTACGGCAAGGACTACTGGGACAAGGTGCTCGATCTCGACGCCATGCTCGAGTACGGCACCATCTCGCCGAAGGACCTGAAGCTCTTCAAGCGGGTGGACTCGGTGGACGAGGCCTTCGCCTACCTCACGCGCACCCTGGTCGAGATCGAAGACAACGGAGAGTTCTCCCGCTGAACTCCTAGCAGTCGTCGGGAGAAAGGGGCCTCGCTGACGTTGCGCTGCCTCCTGAGACTGTCGTATGTCCTGCCGATGCGCATGTGTGTGGCCCTGCGACGGCACGGCAGTGGCCGACCGCGGGGGCCGCAGCGGCTCAAGGCAGCGCAAAGCGACCGCGGTGCGGCTTGCGGTAGCGCGAGGGACGACGACGAGGGCGGTTCTACGCGGCCTGACGACGCTTCGACTGGCCGGCCAGGTGCTTGGCCAGGACGAGGAGGTTGCCTACAGAAGCGGCGGCGTGGCCCTGGAGGGTGGCACTCTCCAGGCCCCAGCCGGCAGCGTGGCGAGCCCCTCGTCGGGTCAGCTCCCGCATCAGGCGCTCACCCTCGGCACGGCGGCGGTAGCGAGCTCGCGTCTCGGGTTGGCCCACTCTGCGCGGACGGCTCGAAGGCCCTCCTCGTCGGGGTGGAGCACAATGCGGCGCCGTGGCGGCCCCAGGCTCCCGTCCTTGCGGGGACGCGTCTTGTGGACCAGGCAGCTCTCTCGGCAAGAGCAGCCCGACTCCGAGCCCTTGGCCCAGGTGAAGCTACGAGGCCTTCCGTTCTCGAACGAGGTGCACCGGCTGGTGCTCACCCCGCCCGGACAGGTCATGACCTGGGCCTCGAAGTCGATGGCGAAGTCCTCTCGCCCCAGACCGTCTCCCTTTCTGGAGTTGCGCACCGGCGGTGCGACCACCTCTACACCGATCTCCCGGGCGGCATTGCGGGTCTCCATGCCGCCGTACGCCGTGTCTGCAAGAACCTCCTCGATGTCGACCCGAAGCGCCTTGGCGCGCTCCAGTAGGGGAACCATCTGGGTGCTGTCGTGGACGCCGCCGGGCGTGACCGACAGTGCCAGAACCAACCCGCTCACGGCATCCCCCAGCGCGTGGATCTTGAACCCCGAGCACACCTTGCTCGCGCTCTTCCGGAAATGTTGGGCATCAGGGTCCGTCACGCTGATCAGGCGCTTGGCGCTCCGGCGCTGCCGGACCCGAAGCCCTCCGTCCTCGGTCGCCTCCAGGTCTTCCTCGACCACACGGAGCAGGTTCTTGCACCGCCGAGCCAGTCGCTTCCGCTTGTTCGAGCGCACCGTCAACAGTCCGGCCAGGACCTGCTCGGTCGCGAGGGCGACGGTCGAGACCAGCTCCGCCAGCACCGTCGAGCGAGCTTCCATGTCACTCCAGTCCGTCCCTTCAAAGAAGCCTTTCGTGCTCTTCGCGATCAGCAGCAAGCTGTCCCACTCCAACGCGACAGTCCGCAGCGCAACCTTCCGGGCGCTCGCCCAGAGCTGAGCCAGGCTGCGAAGCCCGTCCCCAAGCAGACGCACTGTTCCCAGCACCGCTCCGAAGCACCACATCGGCGTGGAGTCCGCGACCCACACTGGCGCCTCTCCTACGAGGCCAGCATCTCGGCACAGCCGTGTCCAGTGCTCGAAGCCCAGCTCGTACCGAGGCCGTTCGATGTCGGGATGGTTCTCCTTCAGGAAGGCCTCGAACTCGCGGAGCGTCTTCTCAGTGGGCGGCTTCTCCGACCACGGCAGCCGCAATGCCGCACGCCACGCGGCATCTGTCGCCGCACGCCGGATCGCCCCCACGCGGGTCTGGCCAGCCTCCGAGTGCCGCAGCAGGAGCAGCGCCATCAGCAACCGCGCCGGCCAAGCCTTTCGTCCTACCGACTCGTCGCCCTTCCAGCCGGCGAACAGCCAACCCGGGAACAACAGCGACGCGTGCTCGCGAAGCAGCCAGGACATCGTCCCCGGCTCGACCAAATCGTCGCGCAGCAGGACCAGGTCTTCAAAGGAGAGCAGCGAGAAGCTCTTCACAGGCATTTGGACCGCCAAAGGCTTGCCCGCGACCACCGGATGGGTGATGCTGCCAAGCCTCCGTTTGAGTGGACTGGGTGCGTGGAAACTCCCAGATCACCCACTCATTCGGTGGTGTCCATCTCTCCAGACCCAGCCTCCTTCCATAAGGATCGGCGAACCTGGACTATCGAGCTTTCCCGACGACTGCTAGGGCGTGCTGATGTCCACCTTGCCCTTGGCCTGCACGGTCAGGGTGGACCCGCCGCCACCGATCTCGCCGCTGGCCGAGGTCGCCGTGACGTCACCGCTCACCGTGTGCCAGACCGCCACCTCCTCGCCCTTTGCGTACAGCTTGAGGCTGGCGTCGACCGGGAGCTTGGCCTGGACGGCTCCCTGGGAGCTGTAGAGCTTGCTGGAGGCGTCGATCTGCGCGCCGTCGGCCTGCTCGAAGATCACGTCGCCCCCGTAGGCCTGGAGATCGAAGGAGGTGAAGCTCCCCTTGGCGTACACGCCTTCGGCCTTCGCCGTGGCCTTCACCGTGCCCTCGCAGTTGATGATCTCCACGCCGCCGGTGCCGCCGGACACCGTGAGCCGCACCTGCTTGGGCACGCTCACCACCAGGGGCACCTGCAGGTCCGTGATCCCGCTGCCGGCGTAGGGGGTGCGCACCTTCACACCGCCACTGCCGCCCTCGCCCCAGACCGACAGGCCGATGCCGTCGCCGGCCGCCTTCATCTTGTCGCGGTTGGTGCCTTCGACGGTGTAGTCCACCCGCGCGCGGATCTCGGGCACGTCGATGCAGCGCACCGAGGTGTAGCCAGCATGTGTGATCGCCACACGAGGATTCTCGTCGAGCGCGCCGGAGCGTTCGTTCAGCCCGCCGGTGTAGGTGAGGCCGGTCTGGGACGCCCCGTCCTCCTGCTTCGACGAGCTGCCGTCCAGATCGATGTCGTCGAGATCGATGAGGTCCAGCGTGATGTCGTCCTGGGCCAGCGCGCCGACAGCCAAGAGCGTGAGCATGGCGTCCTCCTCGGTAGGGTGGGTTTTCGCAGTCCTGTCTTGACAGCTTGGAGCGGACCCGGCAACTACAAGCATGGTTCCCTCCAAACCCTACTGCGACCTCCACATCCACATGGGCGCCTCTGTGGCGCCTCACGTCCTCTGGTCGATCGCGCACCAGCAGGGCTACAAGCTGCCGGTCAAGGAGTACGCGGACTTCGTCGACCTGGTCACGGTCGACCCGCGGCGCGACAAGAACCTCGACGACTACCTGCGCATCCTGCACGACGTCACCGAGCGCATCCAGAGCTCGCCGATGGCGGTCGAGCGCAGCGTCTACGAGATCCTCGGCAAGGAGTACCGGGGCTCTCGGGTCACGAGGATGGAGCTGCGCTTCAACCCGATGAAGCGCAACCAGGGCGGTCGCCGCGACCTCGACCACATCATCCACGCGGCGCTGCGCGGCATGGACCGCGCCTGCCTGGAGTACGGGTTGGAGGCGGGCCTGATCTTCTGCCTCGCGCGAGAGTTCGACGCCGACCAGAACGAGAAGATCCTCGAGAAGGCCATCCGCTACATGGGTCGCGGCGTGGTCGGCATCGACCTGGCCGGAACCGAGACCAACACGGTCGAGCTGTCGGACGAGGTCGGGCGCTACGCAGCGATCTTCGCACAGGCTCGTGATGCCGGGCTCGGGACCACGGTGCACACCGGTGAGACCGCGGCCACCAGCGGCGAGGGTGTGATGGCGGTGGTGCGCGAGCTCAAGCCGGACCGGATCGGCCATGGGGTGCGGGCAGCCTTCAGCGAGGAAGCCACCGAGCTCCTGGCAGAGACCGGCACGGTGCTCGAGATCTGCCCCACCTCGAACCTGAACACCCGGGCGGTTCGCCACCTGGAGGAGTTCCGCTTCGTCCTGGGCACCTTCCTCGAGGCCGGTGTGCGCCTCACGGTGAACACCGACGGCACCTACCTCTGCAGCACGAACCTGCACAGGGAGTACAAGCTCCTGGTCGAAGCCGAGATCCTCAGCGAGGCGGAGGCGGAGGCAGCTCGGATGCTCGCCTTCGAGGCGAGCTTCATCAAGACGTAGTTGACAGGCTCGTAAGTAACGAGCCCTTTCAACTACTGACTCCTGCGGGGGCCAGCCCCCGCACCGCGCGCGGGGCGCGCTCCCCCCGGCCTTCGGCCGCCGCGCGCCGTGCGCGCGGGA
>Ga0114932_10002232_pt1 | contig 20719 bp, 33 predicted proteins | sample 2SBtaG_2_FD_87286 | JGI IMG/M metagenome (GOLD analysis project Ga0114932, IMG submission 87286) | Deep subsurface microbial communities from Kolumbo volcano to uncover new lineages of life (NeLLi) - 2SBTROV12_ACTIVE470 metaG | ecosystem: Environmental > Aquatic > Marine > Volcanic ... | reverse complement strand
TTTCCTATAGACAACATCTATTATGTCTACTAACCCAGAAGCCAAAGTATAAGTTGCTTGGTCAGCGACTAAAGTTATTGTTTGGTAAGAAACAGTCCAGTAATTCCAACCACGATTTGACCATTCAGAGAATAAAAGATTTAAACTTCTGCGAGCAGTTTCTGCATGATAACCTGTACGAGTTTGCGCATCAATTCCGCATCTCTCATATGCTTCAGCAATTATTTCTTCAACATTTGGTCTAAATGCTACTGTTCCAGAAGTTGCCATCTAACTATACTCTTTAATCATTCTCAAACAAATTTGATAAGCGTCAGTTGTTGCTGCTGAACCAGTCGTTGTGAATTTTATATCACCAGATGGACTTGATCCATAAGCTGTTGTTTTTGGCAATCCTCCAAATCTGGAAAAATCTTGATATCCTGATTGATTTTCATCAAGGTGAAGGATTATTACATCTGTAGATGCATCTGCCAATACTTCAACTGTTAAACCATATATAGTCCACCATGCTTCTATAATCCTAACAGCTGAGCAAGCCTCTCCAGAAGAATTTTTTGCTAATCCTGATACATCTACTTTTAAAAATGCAGATTCATTACCAGTATCAACATATTGATATTGGAAAGCATAAACAACTTCTCTTTCGCTCTCTGAAATTTTAGTGCTGGTGGTAATATCAGCCATTATTTTTTCTCCTTAATTAATCCCTGTAGAACCATAGATTTATGCATGGCACTTCCAGGAATAGGAAGTTTTTTCTGCCTATTTTTACCAGCAGGAGCTTTTTTGGCTCCTGCTTTCCGTTTCCTTGTTACAGCCATCATTCACCTCACACTGGAGATCCAAATTGTACCATTCCTGATGTTACTCTCTGCCCAGCTGTCAAAATGTAATCGCACCATGCAGCATCAGCAGTTGTTGTTCCAGACATTGCACAGAACCAAGGAGTTAATGCCGAAGTTGGAATGTTAGCAGTTGTTGTTGTAACTTTTTGCCTATCGACATAAAATTCAACAGAACTTGTTCCCTTAACAATAAAGCCAAGAGTCCTAGTATTAGTTATAGCAGATCCAGATTCAGCACCATCGGCGAAATCAATTCCTGTGTCTGTTTTGGTTTCAGTTCCACCACTGTCACAGTTTGCATAAATATCAGCAGCACCTTCAACTAACAAAAACCCAATTTGGTTATTAGCTGTAAAAGGAACTCCTGTAGCAAATGTACCATTTTCAGCAAGACCTACAAACATATCCATGTCATCAGCATCTGATACAGCAACCACAGTTTCAAAATAAATATTTTTGCTTGCTTCAGCCATAAATATTTCATTTCCTTGGATTGCACCGCCAGAATTATCTGTTGATCCATCACCAGTAGATTTTGCCCAACCACCAACATGATCAGCCAAAAGTGTTAAAGTTCCGCTGTTTAAAACAGACTTTGTCCAGTCATCAGTATCATCAATATCAATGCCTGTGAAATCATCCATCATTGTACAATAGTCAGGATTAACGCCAATAGGAAGATTTTGAAACCATCCATTAGAGTTACCAGTGCCACTGTACATTACAGGACCAGAAAAACGTGTTGTACCCATTATTTTCTCCTATGAGAGAGTTCGCTCTTTAAAGTCTTCATAGCGTCTGCTTGGCCAGTCTTTAAAGATATTTAATCCAAGATTATTTTACTTTACTCTAATGTTCTTAAAAACAAAAGGAAATTTATTTGTTGCCCTCTTTCTTGTTAAATAAACTTAAGAAAAAATCTTCTAAAACCATTCCTATTCCTGCTGTTCCTGTCGCAGCTGTTAATGCTCTTTCAGCTTCATCAGACATAGTTTGCGGAACAGCTTTTATTGGTCTAGCAATTCCTATAGTGCCCAAAGCCATTTCAATAGGATCTTTTTCTACAATCCCTCTAGAGATATCAACTGCTGCTGCAAAAGGTGCTGCTGCTGTAAAATACAAAGGCAGTGTCCCGAAATCACTTACAAACTGACCTGCGTCTGTTAATTTTTTAGCAAAGCGTGTATTTTCTCTCCCACCACCTAATTTATCAGATAACCAATAAGCTATCTTATCACTGGTGACAGGTTCATAAGATGTCAAAGAAGGATTTATTTCTGATTCAATTCGCCCCAGCTCTTTTAAAAATTTATCTGTAGGAAGAGCACCGATTGGCTCTGACGGAGGAGGCTCTCCTAATCCTAAAATCCTACTATATTTATTATTCGATTTATCTGCCATAAGTGAAAGGAGCCACATTACGTGGCTCCAATCGCCTTCGTGGGTTAAGCTCCTTCGGAACCGAAAACACCACGCCAGTCAGTCCAACCGAAAGAATATCTTTCGCGAACTTTATAGCGAACATTTCCTGTTTCGAAATCACCTTCCATGCCCTTTTTAAGAGCAGAACGTTGAAACATCTTCAATCCATCAGGAACATCAGTTTGTACAAACCAACGATCCGAATCAGAAATTCGACGCATGACATGATAGCCATTTGGCAGGTATCCACCAGACCTAATAGCGTTGATGTCATTATCAGCTGTTCCTACACGACCAGTCGACTCCAACAATCTTTCTGCAGTGAAGACATAAGCACTAGGGATAATTAAACGAGTGCCGATAGCAGCAATCCTTAGTCCTCTATCATCTTTCATATTAGAAATATCAATTAGAATTGACTCGAGAGAAGTCTCTGAAAGGTCAGCAGCAGTTGATAAAGTGTTCGACTGATTGCCATCACGAGTTGGATGCGAAGCACTTAAAAGTGCAACTCCATCACCACCAGTGTAACTACCAGACGTTGCGTTATTGAAAATATTTGCAGCTTTGACTTCTTTAGTAGAATTCATTGAGCGTGCAAGTGCTTTCGTATAACGTGCTGCAAGAGAGCCATATTGGCCATCTTCCTCGGCTTCTTCAGTTATTGAGAAAGCGAGAGCAATAGTTTCATGCTGATAACGAGCTGTCCACTGTTGTGTTGCCTCGTCATAGCTTATTGCTGCACCTTCTGTTTTAACTGGAGCATTGCCGAAACCTTCAAGAAGAACATCTTCTTCGTAGGCTTTTGTTGAAGTATTAGCCTCAAAAACAGGCTTATACTCTGGTTCAAATTGATCGTACTCGAGACCGAACAGAGTGTTCAATCCAGGCTCGAGCAGTTTAGCGAAATTCGCTCTATGCATTGCCATGTCTTAAACCCTCCTATATACCAGCAGAATCTTTATAGAGGTGCTCGTTAATAAGCACTTCCATAACTGCGTTTGCCCCGAAAGCATTCTCTGGACTGTCCCAAAGAGCCATTAGCTTGCACGTTGCCGTGCCTGCTGCCATTGTGCTGTTAAGCTCAAAAGCTGATTGGCCAGTTGTTGTTGAACCAGAACCTGCCACTACGTCTGCACAGTTACCAATATTAGTCTGCGCAGGTGAACCATCAGACTGGACTTTGTATACAATAAATGGATCATCATAAATGTATGCAATTATGTCCGTTGCTGTAGTTCCTGATGGCCAATACTCCTTATAAACATAAGAGCCATCTGAAGCAGTGTAAGAGACACCGCCAAATACGCCAATGTTATTAACCTCAGTCGCTGTATGAGGTGTGATTTGACCATTGGCATCAATAATGCAGAGATCTCCATTAAAGATATTTTCAGCCAAACCACTAGCAATTGTGTATTTGCCAGTTCTTACTGAACCGCTCGCAGATAGATGACGTATTGGCACAAACCCAAAGGGTGCGTCTACATTTGCCATATTTCTACCTCGTTAAGTAAAAAAGTTAATCTTCCATGACAGAAACATCACTGCCACGACTCACACTTGATTTCCTATCTTGTTGGATAGGAAGTCCTCCAGCCCTCTCAGTATTCCGAAGCTCATTGTTGACGGATTCATTGAGTTCGTCTGTTTTGCCCTCATAATAATCTTTCATAGATCTATGAGTATCTTCTGGCATTTCACAGAGAATCATTCCTTCAACTCCGATGCATCCAGCCCACTGTCCGTGGTTTATTGTTGGTATTGGAAAATCACCAACACTGTCCGCAGATCTAGGCTCCCAACCTTCACGCTGTCTTTTATAGACATTGTCAGGAGTCTCTTTCCCCAGAATCGAGGTGGCAACCCATCTTTGCACCATTCCTGGTCGAGGAGGTGGAGCGTCAAGCAAAGATGCAGGTTTCCATGAAGTTTTAGCGTGAGTATCTTGCTCACGAGGATTTGAACGAGTTTCCTTAGCTCTGATATTGCGTTTTTCAACCATTTTGCGTCTCCTTAATAGAATTTATCTCGTTAGCATAATGTTTCAAGGCTTGTTCGTCGGTTAAACCTAATTCACGAGCCATTTGCAATTGATCCTTACTAAGTTTTACTCTGTTCTGCTTCCGACTCGGACCACCTGCAGTTGGTGCGACTGGACTATTGCTGCTTTTTGCACGAGTCTTCGGCTGTTGCTCTACTTTACCTCCAGAAATCAATTCTGGAAACATCTTTTTTAAGCGAGCATTCAATTCATCGTAATATTGGTTGTCATGTTTGTCAAATCCTTCCAGATCTAACTGTACATCAATCGCACGTGCAGCAGCAGTTTCACGCTCAAAACCATTCGCATTAAACCAATTATTTTGCTGCCACCAATGAATTGCTTTTTGTGGCGTTGGATCTTGGGCAACTTGGGCTGCACGACCAACAGTTGGCGAAACAGCTTGTGTAGATTGCTGTTGACGTTGCATTTCAGCAACCCTCATTGCTGCTCTCATATCAGCAAGAGTTTCTTGATGCTCAACTTGAGCTTCAGTGTTGCCTTCTTCAATAGCAGTTTGGAGTGCTGCACGTGCACTCTCGTATCTTTCTTGGAAATTCTGCTGGGCTTGTTTTGAATTACCAGCTTCTAAACGATCCAAGCGACTTTTTAAAGAATTGACTTCACCCCGAGCTGTTTCTGCGTCAGCTTCAGCTTGTTTACGCTGTTGAACGAGGGTGCTAATCCTTTTTTGGACTCTTTTACTAAATTCCTCGTCTGGTTTTTCTTCAGGCTCAGGCTCTTCTTCAACTTCTGGCTCTTCTTGAGGTGGTTCTTCAACTTTCTCCTCCTCAATTTCTATTTCAAAAGGAGCATTTGCTAGTTTCTCCTCAACTTCTTTAATTTCTTCTTTTACATCATCTTCCATTTTAATCTCCATGGTTGCGAACCAAGTTTACGCAACATAATTTGTAATATTACAATTTTCAGGAATAATTGCTGTTACCTCATCATCATTAAGCAGAATCAATTTCTGATTATCAACAATAAGTTTTTGCCCAGCATATTTCCCAAATGTAACATGATCTTCAACTTGTGGCCAAGAACCTTTCCAAAGCTCTCCAGTTGAACGATCACGATATGCTAGATCACCCATCGCTAAAATAATTCCGTGTGCTACTAGGAATTCTTCAGCAGCAACAGATTCATCAGGTAAGTAAACTCCACCTTTTGTCTGCTTTTTGGGTTCGATAGGTTGCACGAGTACTTTCCAGCCAACTGGCTGGGGAACATGGGGATGTGCCATGATTATTCATCCTCTTCTTTATCTAATTTTTTAGTAATTTCATCAAGAATCTCGGCTGCAAGATGCAAACCTTCAGAGATTCCGACGCTTTTTTGATAGTGTGTAAAATCGGACATTCGTCCGTTGACCATGTCAGTCGCTAGATCCGACCTCCTGTTCTGGAGTTCTTTCTTTATTTTTTCCAGTAGTTCCTTTGTCGACATTTGCTTCAGAGTCACCTAAGTTTGGAAAAATTGAACCACTAACACCTGTCACTTCTACTATTACGTCTTTTTCATCCATAGGTAAAGTCCTTTATTTGTTACGTTTCTTTTTAGTTTTCTTTTTCTTCTTTTTATAAGGCTTCATAAGTTTGCCAAAACTTGCTCTATTCATCACCATTTTTCAGTTTCCACAATACAAAAGGTTCGCTGCAAGGCTCTTCTGTTTCAGGATCAATACACTGTAAAGGAAGAGATTTTGCACTTGGGCTTAAATTTTTCTTTCCTACATAATGCCATTTTGCTCCTTGTTCTATTTGCTGGTCAGCTAATTTAAAAAAATCAGAACTAGATGAGAAAAAAAGAATAGGGACCAGAACTGCAAAAATAAACATTTATTATTCATCGTCCATAAGTGGAGCAAGAACTCCTAAAGTCGATAAAAATTTTAAAACATCTTTTACAGATTTAAATTCTTTCCCTCCTCCTTGTTCCCCACCCTGCATTGAACTCAATTCAGTATACATTTTTGTATCTGGTCTGCTAGAAACAAGATCTCCAGGAGCAACAGTTTCGGTGTAAGGATTTGGTCTTACTCTTATTCTAACAAGAGATTGAGGGTATTTTAATCTCTCTTGAGCTCTCATTCTATGACGACCTTCATGGCCAATAGTTTGAACAACATCTGGTGCTTGGGCAGAAGAGACAGTTGATGTATCAAAATCTAAAAAAGGCAAATCATCAAATTTAACTCCTGATTTATACATATCGGCATAATTTGCTATTCTAGAAAGATGTTCTCCCATTCCCAATTCATGTAAAGGTGTATCAGGGGAAAGTTCAAGTTTACGCAATTCGTCTGCAATTTGTTCTTCCATTCCAACTTTAGAGGCAAGCTCTTTAAAATCTTTTGGATTTATTAAAGCAAGATCTGAATGTCCTCTGCCAGCATCATCAAGAGCAGCAAAAAGATCATCACTTTCATACTGGTTAAATGCTTGCGGAAATTCATTTGCTGTGTTAGTTAATTTGCTAATAAATTTAGGATTTGATAAAGCATCTAAATATTTATCTTGGCGGATTTTTTTAAGAAATTTAGATGGGTCGTCGGTGGGATTTATATCAGCTGATGGGTCTAAAATATTTTTAAATCCATCCCATCCTCTTAAACTTTCAAACCATTGTTTAGCAAGATCAGGAAGAGTTTCAAACAATTCCATTGCTTCAGTTACTATTTTACTTTTTGCTGCCATCTAGAACACCATTCTCTTCTAAATATTTTCTAATTTGTGGTTTGGTTAATTTGTATTTTTGCACAAGTTCAGTTATAACTTCATAACCAACACCACCGCCTTCAGTATCGCTTAAATCAACCAATGGAATTTCATCATTAAGATATTGTTTAATAAGATCTGAATCAATTTCCAAAAGATTTTCAGGATCAACATCCACAAAAGAGTCGGCTATATTAGTTTCTTCTAATAATTTTTCATTGGTTGCATCTCCAAATTCTATTTTGTTAGGATTAATTCCGAAATAATCAAATCCTTTTCCTGAATTTTCTACTGCTTCATATACCGCATCTTGAACCTCTCCTAAATTTTCCGCATCATTCATAAGCAAATCTGAATGCTCTTGAAAAAGCCAATTTTTAGCATATTTTGCAGCATCAATAAAACTTGGAAGATCGAAAACATTTTTTGGTAATTCTGGAAGAGCTTCTTTCACAGCAGGGATTACTTTTTCTAAAATTTGGGGTGCTCCTTTTAAACCTATTAAACCTAATGCACCTAATGTACCTGCACCTTTCATAAATTTTCTTTTTCCTGCGTCAACTGCATCTTCTTCTATATTGCTTAATGCTCCTTTTTCAGATAATTTTTTTTGCTTTACAAGCTCTCGCCAACCATCAGCTTTGTCCCAGTCTTGCTCTGGGTAAGGTGAAGCATCTCCTTTAAATCTTTCAGGATTTAAAAGTTCATAGAGCTCATTAATGGCTCCTCTGACTATTTTACTTTTTGGTCCTGCCATTCAAAGCTCTTTCAACAAATTAGTCATATCCAATACCTGTCCACATTCTTATATATGAGTCTGCTCCACTTGTATTAGCAAGATAACGAGTTTCTTTCTCAGGATCCCAAACAATAAAAGAAGAACCTTTGATCTTGTCTTCATTTTTCAAATTTTGGTGCATTAAATCAGACAATGGTTGTTTTGGATTTGCAAGAACATCATTAATATTATATGTATTTAATTTTCTTCCTAAAATTTTTTGCAGATCATTTAATTGAGATGATGAGATGCTTTCATTAATATCTTCAAAATTATTAGGCTTCTCAAAAAAACTGACTCCTGTTTTTTCTGCAGAATCAATATATTCATCACTCTGACCCATAAATTTCTTTAATTCTGTTCCTTCTATCTTTTTAGGTTTCCGAGCTTCGACTATTGCTTTGAAAATTTCTGTAGCATCAATTAGCTCTCCTAATGCTCCTCGTACTATTTTACTTTTTCCTGCCATCTAAAATAACTTATTTGCTAATTCATCTATTTCACTGGGATCTAACCCTGGGAATTTATTAAGAAGCTCTCTGGTAAATAAAGGAACTTTTATGTCTTGGATACTCTCTGAAAAAGGAATATCGTCAGCGTTCTCAAGCATGTCTATTATTTCAGGGAGTTTTTCATCACGCATACCATACATTGGTTCAAGAATGTCTGCAAGATCGCTTTCTTTCATTTTATTGGTTTCCATAAAAGCGTCCCAATCATAATCTTCGGCAAGATCATCTATACTGCTCTTAATGTTATTAATAATGTCATCAAATTTGCCTTTTGTGAAAAGAGCTTTGGCTCCTAAAGCAACACCAGTGCCTAGTCCTGTAGCAACTCCTGCTGCCCCAACTGGCGTTTTCTTTAGAAACTCTCTCCTGCCAACATCAATCGCTTCATCAGTAACATCTGTTAATGCTTCTAATGCTCCTCTGACTATTTTGCTTTTTGGCCCAGCCATATTTCTTCTCCTTAAAAAAGCTCGTCATTTGGCATGTAAGCTGCATTATTTTCAAAAATTTCAAAAATTTGTTCTTTTGAAAATCCTTTTCCTTCAAGTTCTTTAAGAATTGGGGAAAGATAATCAATCCCTTCTTCCATTTTCGCCAGTTCTGCAACATCGTCTAAGTTCGAATCTCCTGCAAAATACATATCAAGTATTTCAGAGCCATATTCCGAAATATAATCTTTGTGGTCCATCCCAAACTGGCCTGTTGCCTCTGCTTCATAATCATATTCTGGATACATTTTTTTAGTCATATCAGTAATATCATCTTTAGATTTTTGAAAGCTCATTAAACTTTCTAAATCAAAATCAGCTAATGCTTCAAGAGCACCTCTAACTATTTTACTTTTTGGTCCTGCCATTATCCTTGCCCTCCTCTAGTTTCATTGACTAAAATTTGTAAAGTTTCATTAAATGATTTGTCTAGTTCTTTTGCAGCTTGAGCAAATTGGCGTGGCGAAATCTCTGAGGACTTAAATCCTTTTCGCTCTAAATATTTTTTTGCAGCTCTTATTTCAGCTGCTGCAACTTTTTTTATTTTCGCTCTTGCCATTGCCTATAACTCTACAAATTCGTGGTCCATAATTACATACAAGTCTGCCGAAAAATGTTGATAACTCGGGTTTTCCTTCTTGCGCATACATCTCTTTTGCCCAAGAACGTGCTAAAATTTTTGCAAAAAAAGTTATTATTTTAGATTTCAACATCGCTTTCGCAACTGGTATTCCCCAGCTTAAATATCCAATCATAACAGCAGGATCTTCTTTCCAAAATTTCTGCCCAGCTCTTTGATCAGCTTTGTACCATTCTTCAGGTATAAGTTTCTGACGATAAAGTTCAGCGCATATTACTTTTGAATCACCACTGTCTGCACCACCGTCTTGCATTGATTGGCTGACTAATGAGGCTTGTTGGTCTTTTGGAGCTGATGTTATTTTATCGTATAAATTTTGACTGTCAAGATCATCAGAGTCTCTTAAGCCTAATAAATAACTTGTTTGTGTGCTGTCCATTGCACCAACAGGATCTAAATCAGGCTCGCCTTCGCCAATAGGAGCACTGGCTTCTTCAAAACCCTGATCTCCAATTACTTTATAGCTAACATTTCCTTGTTGGTCGGTTACTGTTATATTTGTTCCTTTTGGCCCAAACAATCCAGGAGTTTTTGACATTTTATCAAATGTTTCTTGATTTACATACTGGCCACCTCCAGGAGTTCCAGGAGAGCTTAAAAAGTGCATTCCTCCAGGACCTAGAGTTACTCCAGTAACAGGGGAACCAGACGTTTCGTAAGGAGTTGCTTGATCACCGCCAAGTAATTGCAAAGCACCAAATGCCAGCCCAGCTGGTCCCATAACATTGCTCAGTGCACCACTTACAATAGGAGCTATAGCCCGACCAGCTCCAGCAATAGGATTCATTTGCCCAATGTTTTTAACTTCTGAAGCGTAATTAGTGAAAGTTTGTTTTGCAGCATCAACAGGATTTCTAACAATGCTGCCTATTTTATCTGTTATGCTTTGCAAACTACCAATTTGTCTTTCAGCCACTATTGTCTCCTTTTCTTTTTGCCATAACCAGAGGCATATATAGCACGTGCTTGCTTTTGTGCTTGGGCTTTTGTTGGATAAATCTTACCTGATTTCCCCCAACGCCAGCCACCTTTTACTTTTTTAACAGGCATCACCAAGCTCTGCAAGACCAATAACGTGCTTTTGTTTTTGGTCCTGGATTGTCACAGTTATGCCTAGCTCTAAAATTACTTCGGCGACCTTTCTGATTCTTTTTGATCCTCATGTTTGGGTCGCCGAATGTAACTCTTTTGACTTTGCCTCCGTCCATAACAAAAACAACTGACTTCTTTTTGCCATGACTTGTCTCACCTTTTCTTATACGACGAGGCTTATTTAGTGAAACTTTTTTTCCTTTGTAGGTCGCCATTATTTTTTATGCACTTTCTGCACTTCAAAACTAGCTTTTAAACTCGCACCTTTGTGTGATTTGTAACCACCTGAAGGATTTTTCATAAGTTTAAATCCTTTTCCAGCTTTCATCCAGTGAAAACCTTTAGGAGCTGAAACTGATTTTCTCATTTTTTCCTCGCTGCTTGTTTAAAGGCTTTGGCTGTTGGCGCACCTTTGCTACCAACTTTGCGTTTCTTTTTAGTCTTGCCAGCACCAAGTCTTTTAAGATGTATATTTCTATACAATCCAGGTTTTTGTTTTTTCAACCTAGCGATTTTCTTTTTCTTGGTGTCTGCCATTACTTTTTCTTCTTAAATCCGTATGAGCCTTTCTTTTTGCGAGTTGCCTTGGCAACTTTGCGTCTGCCCTTCATAGACATTTTCTTTTTAGACTGCTTACCACGAGTCATACCGAGCTGTTCGTCTTTGCGAGCATTGTAACCTTGTTTCTTCCGAGCCATATCAATAGCCTCCTTTCATTGGTCCTAAAAGTTTATCCATCATTCCATGGACATCACCGCTATGAATCTTAACAACTTTCACATCGGCATCTTCTTCTACTTCAGAATAATCGTCTTCTGATTCCATCAAACCTTCCTCTTGAAGATAAGCCTGATGGCACAGTAAAAGAAATCTCTCAAGTTGAGCATCGTCAAGAGGAACTTCATCAGAGTCAAATCCCATCTTAGCTCTAAACATTCCTTTCATATCGATATCGGAAACATCTACATCATCTTCTTCCATTTTCAGCTCCTATAGTTTAATAGATATTTTATCCTTGGTTCTCTTTTAGAACAAAACCAGCAATAGCAAAAATTATTCCTAGCCAGACGAACCACCCAATGCTAGAAAGAACGCCAACTGCTAGGGAAACGCCAGCAGCAGCACCCCAAGTTGACGGTTCTTTTAAACGATCTTTAATCCAATCCATTATCTTCCTCCTCTTAATTTAATGCCAAGATTAATAATAAAATTTGTTAAATCAGTTGTGCTTGACTGACCAGCACCCCTAAGCATTCTGAAATCCGAGTCCGAAGTTGCACCAGACTGAGGAGTGCGCTCCATCATCATTCTATTCAATAATGCTTCCTTAATATCTGGTTGCATTTCCCGATCAGTCACTTGGCCACCACCCATTGGTTGCTGATTCTGTGCCATTAATTGGCTCATAGCTTTCATATAAGAATCAGTTGCTCTTTTATTAAGTGCTGATTCTCTGTCGCTCATTGGACCAGAGCCCATCATATCTGACGCAGTCATTTTCATGCCACGCATAAACTCATCATATGCCATTAAACATCTCCTTCTATAATTTGTGCACTAGCTTTGGCAGCATCTCTTTGGATCTCTGCTTCAGCTTTTGCTTGGTCACGTTGCATTTCGCTTTGTGCTTTTGTTCTTGCTATTTCTACGTCAGCTTGTAGTTTCGCTATTTTTGCATCTACATCAGCTTGTAGTTTAAGCATTTGTGCTTGTAGTTGCTGTTGAGCTTTTGCTTGGTCAATCTGAATGTCAGACTTTGCTTTCGCTTGGTCGGAGGCAATCTCAGCTTGTGTTCTTGCTTGTAGTGCCTGAGCTTCTAATTCAGCTAACTGTCTTGCATAATCTAATGGATTCTGTTGTTGTCCGCCAGCCTCTGCCAATCCAGGAATTGGTTTCATCTGAGGAACTTGTTGGACAACTTCTGCTGCTCGCTCTGCAATTGCATTGTCTACAGATGGTGCAACTTCTTCAAATGAAAACCCAGGATCAGCTAAGTTCGGAAGTGGTGGCATCTCTATGCCCATAGCTTTCTGCATTCGTAAACGATAAAGCAGAGCCACGTGTTCAGCTATGTGGGCAACTAAAACTGGTTGAAGCTGTTGGGCAGCAGGATTGCCTGCTAAACTCGGATCGCTCATAAACTGTAGATGAACTGCTATGTGGGCTTCATGGTTCTGGTCGTTGAATGCTTTGATTGGCTTACCAAGTAGCACAGACATGTTCTCATCAACAGGATCTAATTGCACAGCTTCTTCTGGTTTAATTAAAACTTCATCTATAGATTGAATCCGAATCGCTTCATACATTCGCTTGTAGGCTTCATGCATATCATGAAGTTCTGGTGCGCTCTGTGCCATCTGTAAAATTGCTTGGGCTTGAGCGATCCTTTGGGTTGAGCTAAAAATATTAGGATCAGAAACTGGGATAACATCAAGACGATCATCAAAATCAGCTCTATAGATAATTGAAGCAGCACCAGCAGCAGCAAAATTCATTTCGTCTGGCAGGTGTATAGAATCAAGCTCCATCATCAATCGGAATTCTTTAGCTTGAGAATTGTGCAATCGTTTGTGAACTGCGCTAAATATCCTTGAACCTTGCTCTATTAAAGCGATGGTTGTGCCAACTGGCGCATTGTTATTTGCCTCGCCAACATTAAGATCAGCAATAGAAGCAAACCTATTACCAGCATCAACAACAAATCCCAATAACGAAAAAAGAGTTGCGGATGGTTCTTTGAAAGGCAATGGCATGACTGCTTTTTTAACATCGTCAACAGTCGCATCCATATCAACAAACTCTCCAGGAGAAATATCTAACTCCCCTCCAGGAACACGACCTTTAAGTTTAAAACCACCTTGCATGTTTGAGAATGCAGCTGAATCAAGCAAAGCTCTCAAAGCACCTGTGGCAACTTTTCCTAAACCACCAATGATATGGTAAAGACCAAATCCATAGAATCCTAGTCCAGGAAGGAATTTATATTCAACAAACCACTCACGCTTTTCCTGTTTCTCGTCCTCTTCATGCCAGTTTCTTCGGATAGAAACTATGGTTTGGCTCTCTTGGTCAATGGTAATTACATAAGGCAGAGCAACTGCATTTGGGTCTGATGAGTCTGCGTCATCAACTCCGTCAATCATGTAATAAGTGTGCATCTCTAACAAGAAAACTGTTTTGTCGTCTTGCTCGGCACCATAGGGATTAATTCCTTCAATCGTTTCTACAGTTCCTGAGTCGTTAATATCGCCACCACTGTCATAAGCTCCTAGTGGCTCATAATAGCCAGCTTGGACAAAACGATTATAATCATTGCGAGATAATTTAATGATTTGAGTGTAACGTGGTGAGGTTCTCAAGTCTGTGCTGTCAGGAGAGACAACAAAATCTTCTGCCTGAACAAAACGAGCTGTCAACCTATCCATTGATGGGTCATACCAAACTTTCTTAAATGTTTGACCAACCAAAGGCAAATGAAAAAGCATTTTGTCAAGATCTGGGAAGAACTCTGGCATCTCTTCAAGGATCTGATAGTTCATGTAATCTTTTACACGAGTTGCTTGTTCTTCAAGCTCGTCTGTCATCTCGCCAACGACTACAGTGCGAACTGGTCCATCGGCAGGATACAATTCAGAGATCGCACGAGATTGAAATTGAGTTGCAGCTTCAGCAATGATGGGGTGGACAACTTGGCTAAGACCACGCACAGCACGATCCTCGTCATCGTCAACAACATTACCATCCATGGATAAAGTTTTTAGACCTTCTTTGTATCGCTGTTCCCACTCGTCTCGTCCAGCTTTGTCGGTCTCAAAATAATCAATTAGTTCTGATGCTATATTGTTCAGAACATTTTGCGGAAGTTCTTTTGCTATGTTTTCTTCAAAACTGCTTGTTTCTATTTCTTCGTCTAACTCAGCGTCCCCAATTAAAACATCTCCGTCTGGCAACTCCTCAACATTTAAAGTATCAGCAGGAGAGCCATCCGAGAATGGAATAACGGCAGCAGGATCTTTAGCCATACATCACCTTCCTCTGTTTTTGTGGTTCATCTTCTTCCTCCCAATCTTCAGAGTGTGTCAAGAACCATCCTTTTCGCAACCTTAACCAAGCCTGTGTACATGTATCTACTATATCGTCATTTTCTCCAGCTGGAAAGGCTGCACATATACTTATTAAATCTTTAGCCCATTTTTTGTCTGATGGAAACCAAATTCTTCCATCTTCTAATAAAGCTGATGCTGCATGGGCACGAGCTTCCTTGTCTCTATCAGGCATATATTCAAGCACTGGAACACCTGCCATGCGTAAATCTTGTATCAAACTTTGACCACTAGCTTTTTTCTCAATTAACACTGCATCTGGCATATATGCCTCGTAAGCATCTTGTGCCTCACGTCTTAAATCAGGATATGAGATCCTATCATACCAGCAATCAATCACTATCGCATTCCATGCATTGTCACGTTGAAACACTGCCCAAGTAGTTCGGGCTGAATAGCTTGAGCGTTCTTTTTCAGAGTATGCAGTGTCCCAAGACTGTAAAACATAGTCGCAATCTGGTAAATCTTCTTTGTCCCATGGTCGCCACCAATCAGACTTTAAAATAGTTCCACCACGAGGCATCGGTCTTTGTTGTAATTGGCCAGCAGCAGCATACTCGCCCAAAGAACGTTCAAGTCTGTTAAGAGTGTCTTCATCAACTCTGTCTGGCCATAAAAGCTCACCTCGTTTGCTTCTAGGATCAACATTACTTGCTGTCCCAGAGGAAATAGATGGGTGGTCTGGCTCGTAACGAGCTGGCAAACATAAATGCTCCCATTCAGAGCCAACGTCATTAGACAGGATGTGCCCTGTTAAGTCTGCTTCATGAACTCTTTGCATAATCAACACAAAAGCTCCTGTTTTAGGATCATTTAAACGAGTTTGCATGGCTTGATCCCACCATTCAAGCACACCTTCACGAACTGTTGAACTTTCTGCTTCCCGAACATTGTGAGGATCGTCTATGACTATTATATCACCACCTTCACCAGTTAATGCGCCATCAACCGAAGTTGCTATCCTGTAACCAGTCTTGTCATTATCAAATCTTTGTTTCTGGTTCTGGTCAGTTGTAAGTTTAAATGTTTCTCCAAAATGTTCTTTATACCAAGGAGAGTCTAACAGTCGGCGACACTTAACAGAGTCACGGATAGAGAGTGAGTTCGCATAAGATGCAAATAGAAATCGTTTATCAGGTTTATGCGTCCATGTCCACGCTGGTAACGCAACAGAGGCTGTTATACTTTTCATATGACGAGGTGGAATGTTTATAATTAGTCGGCGAATGTCGCCATCTACCACTGCCTGTAAATATTCGCAGATAGCATCAATGTGCCAGTTGTCGTAAAAATTACGTCCTGGCTCTATTATCTTCCACGAGTCCAGAATGAACTGCTTCAGAGATCTCTTCATCCTCTCCGCTCGGATCTCCGTCAACGACAGCGTGTTCAAGCACTCGTTCAATTGTAGTGAGGTCATCATTGCTCAATGCACTTATATCTATTATTTTTGTTCGTTCTTCAACTGTTTGATTTACTTCAACTGCCTTTAAATCAGGAACACATTTACCAAGAAGAGTTTTGGCAGCAAGAACTCTTAGTTCAGGATCAGCAGAAATTTTACCAACGTGCTTGACGTTGCCTTCTTCGTCTTGCGCATAGACTGGGAACATTTCGCTACCAGCCATAACAGAAGCGAGGAAACCAGCTGGGTCTGTTTGTCCCATTATCCAGTTTACTAATGCACGATGGTTCCATTTGTACTGGCTCTTTCTTTTAGGCTTTTGATTCTGTAATGGTTCAACACTACTAAAACGCCCATCAAACTTTACTTCATTAGAAACTTTACCATCCCATTTAAGGTGAGAGTTCTTAGGACCATCATCAATGGGACGCTGTACTTGCACTTTGGGATCAGGTTTTTTGCGTGGACGACCACGTTTATTTTTCGGGTTTTCTGGCATATATTTTTTCCTTCAAACTGCTTTGATTTCCAGTAGCAAACTGTTTTTAAAGTAAACCATAACTTAAAACGAGAAAAAAAGAAAGCCCAAGATTTATCTCGGGCTAGTTTACAGGGAGTAAAAAAGTTTATTGCAGGAGGATTTAAATCGTAAATTAAATCCAATTTAAAATCAAGCTGCTTTAGAAAGAACATCTTTTTGTTGCTCTTCCATCCATTCTACTGCTTCCTGAGCTTTTGATGAAGCTGTAAAAATAAACTGCTTATCATTTTTTAATTTTTTCAACCAAGACTTTATATAAGCAATATGGTCATCACGAACCTGATTAGAAATCTCTAATTTAGAGCAAAGGATTGCTGCACCGATTTCTGCAACCAACTCTTCAGAAGCATAACAGTCCATGTTCCTATCGCATCTTTTTTTATGCATAGTTGCGTGAACATTCTCATGAGCGAGCGTGCTGTAAAAAGTTTCTGTAGCACTGGAAGTTTTAGTTGCTTTGAAATCACCCATCGGAGGCATTTGAATTTTGTCATCAGATGGAGAATAACAAGCACGACCAGAAGCGTAAAAAGTTTCAACACTAACATTTTTGAAAAAACTGTCAGCTTTCTCGATGGCTTCAGCATCACCCAGAGCTTCTTTTGCAGGAGTCTCCCAGCCAGTAACTTGCTCAGAGTTTAAAATAAAATGCCAGATGGGATACATGTAAAACTTTTCCTCACCTGTCTTTTCATCTTCATAAACTTTTTTATTCCAGAAAACTATGCGAGTGGTTTTAGCACCTTTAATATTCGCACCAGCTTTCATCCATTGCTTAGGAGTTCCCCAGTAAGGGGAGGTGTAGCCAGACAGCCCAATCAAAATCTGATTGATGCCTTTGTAGACATGACCGCTCTTAAAATTTCTCGCACCAAAAGTTGGGAAGGGCATTTCAAACTCCCCAACATTTTCAAGACGCTCAATGATTCGGTCAGTAACTTCTTGCTTGATATCAGCCATTATGCGTCTCCCCACTGAATTGAATCTTCCCACTGCATCGGATAATCTTGCATATCTTCATCAGGAGAAACTTCAAGTCCAGCCTCTAACCATTTAACCTCTCTTCGGTGGCTGATGAAAGCATCTCTTGAAGTCCAACCTTCTTGATCTAACCATCTGTCATACTGAAAACTTGCATCTGATTTTGTGCAACCAGTTTCTCTCGCATAATCAGCAACCCACTCTTTTTCATAATCTTTGCGTTGCTTGTCAGTCAAATCATTCCAGTAAGTATCTTCTGCTGAAGTCTCAACTACTTCCTCATCATCATCAACTGGGTCAGGATCAGTTGAAAGTAATTCAAGAGCGACTCTTATTACTTCATCGCAAAGATCCTCAAGGCTATCACCTTTAAGAGTCTTTTCAACTTCACCAACTTTCACTGTAGCCACTGGACCTTCAAATGGGAAGTTTGTCACAACTGCAACTTCAAACCCACGATCAATTCCATCTTCACCAAAAGTCACGTTCCATGCTGGGAGAGCCAAAACTGCTTCTTCGACCATCCATCTAGGAGTTCTCTTATCCCAATTGTCTTTATTCAACCAGAATCTTGGGTCGCTTAATCCAGCTCTTAAAGTCTCATTTCTTAATGTCATTTTCTTTCCTTTCTCAGTTTCGTTGGGGAACCAATCCCTCAACTTTTTTATTATCTCTTATATAAGCGTGAAAGTAAACAAAAAAATTGCTCGCTAAGTCTTTGTAATTAAACAATTCTTGAAAAAAGTTTCCAGAGTCTGGCTTCGGATTCCACTATTTTTTGAGTTTGGCATCGCCTTCAAACACGCAGAAAACCAACGGAAAATAACAGAACGATGCCAGTATCCAGTCTTTTCACGTTTTTTCATGTTTATTTTTTCTTCAAAATATTCTCTCTATAAGACTCTATATATATCCAAGAACGTCCCCCAGAAAATGTTCATGGTCGGCATCTCTGGATCTTTGGTTACGTTGTTGTTTTAGAAACTAAAGTTTGGCATCGCAATTTTTTTCTTTTCTTTTCTGAATTTATGGCGCATAGTATAATCCTTGCTGAGAAAGGACACAACATGCAAACTTTTTTACCATTGCCCAGTATGGGCAGATCTGTTAAATGTTTAGACAATAAGCGTCTAGGCAAACAACGTGTAGAAGCCTATCAGATACTAAAGGCTCTGAATGGTGACTATGATAAAACAGGAGCTTGGGTAAATCATCCTGCAACTAAGATGTGGCGTGGTTTCGAGAGTGCCTTGGAATTTTATAAAGACCTTTGCATTGAAGAGTGGGTTGCTCGTGGCTTTAAAAATACGATGCAACTAACTACAAAGCCAGTCCATGTATGGAAACTTCCACCATGGTTCGGCGATGAAGAGATCCATGCCAGTCATCGTAGCAATCTATTGCGCAAGGATCCAGAGTTCTACTCTCAATACGATTGGTCAGAACCCGATGACTTAAATTATGTTTGGCCAGTGTCATGACAGTTTATATAGTACAACGACCAATGGAGAATAAATTCGGTTGGACACCTGATTTAACAGATGCCAGCCGTTATGGTGACATGGAGGTTGTTTTTGAGGCGAGCGACAAACCTCAATTTCTTCCAGGACCATCTCTCCACAAGGCGAGGAAAGCAATGAAAGATTTTGGTCCAGAGGATTATTTGCTCTGGGCTGGAGGAGGAGATCCAGTTGCCGTTATGATTTGTTCTATGGTTGCAGCTGAGAACTCCAAAATAGTTCGTTTCCTACGTTGGGAGCGGAATCGTGAAGAAGGTGTGCGTGATAGGCGAAAAGGATGGTACATGCCTGTCGCACTGGAATTAGAAAGGACAACAATTGACTAAAATTAATCTGCTTGAGGATGTAGCACCTGCATCCAATGAAATAGGTGCATTAACCGATGCGATTGACCGAGTGCAGAAACTTGAAAAAGAAATTGAGTCTCTGAGGGAAGAAGCAAAGGGAAAAGAGCAGACGCTAAGAAAGTTGACAGAACAAGAGATCCCTGATTTGATGACGGAACTCAACGTGAAAAATTTTACTTTGACCGATGGGTCTAAAGTAGGATTAGTTGACATAGTCTCTGCGTCTATACCATCAGCAGGTTCAATAGAACGTGCGAGTGGTGATTCCAAAGAAGAGCTATATGAAAGGCAACAGGCATGTTTTGATTGGCTACGCAAAAATGGCGGTGGCGAATTAATCAAGTCCAATGTCGAAGTTCAATTTGGAAAAGGCGAAGACAAATCGTGCACAAACTTTAAAAAAGAGTTGCGTGACCGACAAGTTTTCTATCGAGAGTCTACAGGTGTTCATCCCCAGACGTTAAAGGCTTTTATTTCAGAGCAATTATCCCATGGGAAAAATATACCTGAAGATATTTTTAAACTTTATCTTGGGCAAAAAGTCCAAATTAGGAGATCATAATGGCTAGTAAAAATGTAGCTAAGAAAAAAGAAACATCTGTCGCTTTGGTAGATGAGTCGATCCTTTTACAGGATCAGGGTTCAGGTGCAGAGGGTATGGATTCGCAAGACTTCATGATTCCACGCATCTCAATCTTGCAACAAATGAGTCCACAGGTCAACAAGCGTGATGGCCAGTATGTTGAAGGTGCAGAGGCTGGTGACATATTTAACACAGTAACACGCACCGCAACACAGGGCGACAAAGGCATTACAGTTGTGCCTATTAAATATCGTCGTGCCTATATAGAGTGGAAGCCAAGAAGCTCAGGCGGTGGTTTTGTTCGTGATCATGGTACAGAAGGTTCTGTGCTAGATAATTGCGAACAGGATCCAGAAACTTTTAGGCATGTGACTGGCGATGGTAATGAAATCGTGACGACTGCTGAATATTTTATTTTTACAGTGAATGACAGCGGAGTTTATGAGCCTGCACTTTTATCTATGACAGGCAGTCAGTTGAAAAAAGCCAGACGCTGGAACTCAATGATGAACCAATTAAAAGTTACATTGGCTGATGGCAATGTTATCAGTCCTGCGCTTTTTTACTCAGGATATCAGCTCACAACTGTTCCTGAAGAAAATGACAAGGGAACATGGTTCGGCTGGGAAGTTGAAATGTTGCATGGCGACAATGGAGGCATCTTAGAAAATATGGACAATGGTAGTGACATCTAC
>Ga0114932_10002231_pt1 | contig 20719 bp, 11 predicted proteins | sample 2SBtaG_2_FD_87286 | JGI IMG/M metagenome (GOLD analysis project Ga0114932, IMG submission 87286) | Deep subsurface microbial communities from Kolumbo volcano to uncover new lineages of life (NeLLi) - 2SBTROV12_ACTIVE470 metaG | ecosystem: Environmental > Aquatic > Marine > Volcanic ... | reverse complement strand
CTTCTATTTCGCATATGGGATATCTTATTTTTGCTTTTTCTACAGCAAGTGAAATTGGTTTGTCTGCAGGAATGTTCATCATGATAAGCCATGGTTTAATTAGTGCTTGCATGTTCCATTTGGTTGGTGTTGTTTATGAGCGCACTCATAATAGAGATTTGTTGGCTTATGGTGGTCTTGGAAGCATTGTTCCTACCTATTTCACAATATGGATTTTTGTTGGTATGGCGAACCTTGGCCTTCCCGGTCTTTCGGGATTTTGGGGAGAATTCATGGCATTCGTTGCTGCTTTCAGCAAATTTGACTGGATTGTTTCTTCAGGTATTTTTGAAGGGATGAATTTCTTTAGAGTTTTAGCAGGTTTTGGAGTTGTAACTATTGTTATAACAGCCGCGTACATGTTGTTGATGATTCAAAGAATATTCATGGGTCCTTTGAATGAAAAGTGGAAAGACCTCAAAGACATGAAGAAATGGGAAGTATGGGCGATAGCACCAGTTATGTTTTTTATACTTTATTATGGATTGAATCCAAAAGCTCTTGTTGATATTTATGGAGAATCAACAGCTAGATTAGCTGAAAGTTTAGGATATTTAACTTCTATCATTCCGTAGATTTTCTGGAATTATCATAAGTATTATTCCAGTAACAACAGCAGCGTCTGCTATGTTGAAAACAGGCCAATCTCCTATGGAGATAAAATCGATAACAAAACCTCTAGTCATTCTGTCAACAAGATTTCCCAACGCTCCTCCAAGGATAAGCCCAGCGGGAATGATCAAGTGAGTTTTTTTTGTTAGGAATTCCTCTTCTTTTAAAAAATTGTAAAGACTATGTACGGCAAAAGCCATAATGAAAACAACAAATGCTTGATTTTCTGACAAGAATCCAAGCATCAAGCCTTCATTTTTTACAATTACAAATTTATAGAGAGATTCTTCTCCCAAAGGGTAATGCATCCCATGTGGTGTAAATTGCCTCCATGCAAATTGCTTTGTCAGGATGTCAATGACAAGAGTCACCAAGCATGAAAGCCAAAGTTTGTTCATAAGTTGAATAGTCTATTAGCATTTGCTGTTGTTGCTGATGCTATTTCTTTTAAATCTAGATTTTTTAATGTTGCAATATATTCAGCAATTTCTAAAAGATTTTTTGGTTCGTTTATTGTCCCTCTCCTGCTTTGAGGGGGAAGATAGGGAGAGTCTGTCTCTAAAAGAAAATGATTTATCGGGCCATTCTGGATTGCCTCTCTTAGTTTTTCATTTTTCTTGTAAGTGACCATTCCTCCTAAACCAACAAAGAATCCTAGCTTTATTATCTTATTTAGTTCTTTTTCAGAATGATGAAAAGCATGAAAAACTCCTTTAATTCCAGGATAATCTTTTATGACAGAAACAAGTTCTTGAAAACTGTTTCGTTCATGAAGTATTATTGGAAGATCTTTTTCGATAGCCAATTCGCATTGGAATCTTAAGGATTCAATTTGTGCATCTTTGTTTACAGGGCATTTGAAAAAATCCAATCCGGTTTCTCCAATTGCGACAGCTTTATCTAAAGCATTAATTATTTTGTTTTTTTTTCCAATTGTTTCATCTGCATGATAAGGGTGTGATCCCGCAGCAAGAAAAATATTTTTAATGTTTATTTTTGATATTCCTGGCTTTATTGCGGGAATAAGGATTTTTTTAACTGATTTTTTATATGCATTATTGATGATTTGATTGGTATTTTCTTCAAATTGTTTGTTGTCCAATTGGTTTCGAACACTCAATAAACGATTATGTGCATCGAAGATCATGTCCAAATGGCAATGTGTATCAAAAAGCATAATAAAATTTTATTCTCTTAAATATGTATTTGATTCAAAAAAATGAAAAATAAAAATAATTATTGGAAAAAAGTTCTAAATGGAGATGTTCCTTCAAGGCTTCAGATTGCTTTGTCTGAACCAATAGCTTCAGATCTTGTCGTTTCAGAAACACACAAATTGGCTGTTGCACATAAGGAAATGCACGAAATACTAATCGAGCAAAATGATTTCATATGGGATGAGGGATGGGATTATGATTTGAGACCCGAGTCGAATATCATTTCTTTAAAATTGGAAATTCTTGAAAGGTGGTTTTTTTACAAAGGCTTAAATGCTAATCATGGTTGGAAAATAGAAAATGTTGAAAGTCCAATTAGGCACATACATCTTTATGAATCTGAAGAAGAGTGCCTTCAGCCTCTTGAAAGCCTCATAACAGAATCTTATGATCAGGGTTGTGTTTGGATGGATGTTGAAATAAGCAAAGTGGAAAAGCTTCCAAGTCTTTTAGCAGCTTTAAAAAGTCTCGAAATAAACATTCCCATAAGGGCAATTTGCAATTTTGAGTGGGATCCTGTACCCGTCTCTCTTTTGACTTGGGTTTTTGATGAATTTTTAATTAATGGAAAATGTATGGGAGATGTTGAAAAAGGTCCAAATTGGCCTGGTATGAGAGAGGCAAAAATGCTATCTCTTGCGGGAGAGAATGTTACATTTTTTATGTCGATTGACAATAGGCAAAAAAAAGACTGGGAGGAAAAATTAGATATTTGGAGTAAGAAAAATAATATCAATTTAATATTAAAATGAGTTTCTTTTTGTTGGCTTTTATTCCATTTTCTCATCCTTTTTGGAGTTCTCTTCCTACCCCTTTGGTACCTGAAGATGCACAAAGATTTTCTTCAGCTTCTTATGCCAGTGTTGAAAATGGGATTTACATGGATGGGGAAGTTTTCTCTTTTTCTGACTCCCTGTCTTTTGAATTAGGGGGATTCGATATTTCAGCAGATTTATATTACTTGGGTGGAGGCTTTATGGATTCTTCAATTGATTCTTGGCATTCTTTTTGGGGTTTACCCTTGGGAGATAGGCCTAATATGCCAAAAAATGAAGTTTTGATGAGGTTTGAAAATAATGGAAATGTTTTTTGGGAGGTCAGTGATTCAGGTTTTGGAGTAAGTCCATTTAGGGTTTCTAAAGATATATCAAAAGATATAGCCTTCAAGGCTGTTCTTCTTCCTGGCTTTGGTCCCTTGGACCTTTTTTCTGAACCTAGTTTTTCGATTTATAAAAAATATAAATATGGACATTGGTTTGGTGAATATGGGGTGGGTTGGTTTGGAGGAGTTGATATTGAGGGCATTGGTGGGTCAGAGTTTTTTTCTTTTTCAGCCTTTAGGGAAAAGGAGATTGATGGAAAAGTTTTTAATTTTGGGATTATGTCATCTAGCAATTTGTGGAATGGTCCAAAAAATAACACCTTGGAAGGGCAGATCACCGAAGCTTATTTTTCAGCTTTATTTGACCTTGGGGACCATTTTTTAAAAATAGGTTTTTCTGAAGATCTTTCAGTAAACAAGATAGCTGATTTTGTTTTATTTTTTGAAATTTTTTCAGCAGAAATTGATTAATCTTTTTTTTTATTTCCTTTTGTCATGTGTATAGAAAATTGAGATAAGAGAACTGCAACAACTACATCCCACAATGGATCAACTTCTGGCCAACCATAATTCCAAATTACTACAAGACATAACCAATAAAGCCATGCCTTGTTTTTCATTTTTTTATTTTGTTTAAGACTTTTGCTCTTTCAAGCCTTATTTCACAATTGTTTCCATAACCATTTTCTTCTGAAAGGTATCCTGCAAAATAGCCTTTAACATAAAAAGTGCATTTTGCCTGATAACTGCTAATGCAATCTTGCCCTATTTTTTTTCCCTCTTTGTTCTTCATCACTACTCTTGCATAAGTCTTTCCTGTTGGGTCTTTTCCTATCCATTCCTGCCTGTCGTCAGGAAGGAATGTGAGATCAAAGAAAAACAATGGGATTTTGAATATTTTCCCTTTTTGATAATCCTGAATTAGATTTGGGTTTGTTTTGATTTTTGTGCATATCTTTCCAACTGTTGTTTTTTCAGCCATGCATGATGATAAAAAGACAAGCAATAAAATTAATGTTGTTTTTTTCATTGCTTCATTAAAACAAATATCATGCTCTTCACCGATATCAACAATACGACAAAGCCAACAAGTATCAATATTAAATATTTTTTACTCAATTAAAAAATATCATTTATTCAAGTTCGTCATCTTTCAAAGCTTGATAAGCATGCTGTTGGGCCAAGTCTTTACCAGTTGGCCCATCTTTGCTTTCAATCCATCTTTTTTTAACTTCTTTTTGGATTTTTGGCAAAGTTGTATATTCCATTTGGTCTGGTGGAAGCCTGTGAGGCTCAAACGGTCCATGCATTCTCATGTAGTCAGCGACATCATTTGCTTTTTGTCTCGCATTGTCAAATCCAGGATCATTAAACATGTCTCTAGGTCCAACCAGCATTCCATCTGCAATTTGAAAACCAGCACCAATAACCCTTGGGGGGCCATCGAATCTGCTGGGATTGCAGTCTTCGAATGAACAAGGCATCATTGGTCCTGTATGAGATCCTCTCATCCATCCAGGGACAAGATGAGGAAATGCAAATGGGTTTGTCACTTCTCCAACTGCAGGCAATCCTGACTGACATCTGATAATCATTGCAGGGTCATCTTTTCCTATGTATTTTCCAGCCAAAAGTGAAAGCTTATCAGTTGACATTGTTGCTGCTGGAATTTTGTCTCCCCTTCTTCTGATGTTTTTTATAACATATGTTTCAACAGCCCCAATGAAAGCAAGAATCTTGTAAGACTCTTCAGGAGCTTTCAATGTGATGATTTTATTATTTTTGACATCCATGATATCGAATTCAAAACCAGCATGCATATTCTCATCAATTACCAATCCTGGAGTGTTGAATGGGTCAGCAAACATTTTATAAGCTGGGAAATTCCATGCTCCTGGGCTTGTTTTATCTGCAAGAAAAACAATAAAAGGTTCACTTGTTCTTTCTTCAAATTCCATTTCTGCGCATCCAGGACCCATGCCCTTGATGTTCCCAGAAAAACCTTCAGACAATAGATCTTGGCCAGCTCCATAAAGTTTTAATTTTTTTGCAACTTTTGTACCTTCAACAAATGTATCCCAGCCCAACTTGTGAATCTCTTCACAGTCTTCACCTTTGTCATGTGTCATTACCAATGCCATGTCATCTCCAACCCACAAAACTCTAAAGTCTTTAATTTGACCTTTGTCTTTTGAGGATTGCAGTTCTTCTTCTGCTTTTATTATTAAGTCTGGATGAATTGCAGAATGTCCTACAAATCCACCAATATCTGCTTTTATTACGCTTAAGGTTGTTTTAGTCATTAGACCTCCAAATTTTTATTATGTTGTTTCTTATTCTATAATTTTTTATTAAAAAATTAAAAACAGAGTTTATTTCTTTGTTTTCTCTCATTTTGCTATACGATTGTAAGGTTTACTAAACGGAGGTAACATTATGAAAAAATTCATAAAATTAGTATTTTCTTTAATCATCTTTTCCATTGTTTTTTCTGCCTGTAGTGGTGGAGGGAATGAGGATGTTGGTTCTCCTCAATTTATTACAGGAGCTTTAGAGCCTGGACAGGTTGACGAATCTTACAACATGCTTTTGGAGGCTACAGGAGGTAGTGGAGACCTGGATATCTCTCTTTACAACATCAATGACCTTCCTTCTGGTTTGGAATTTGATCCAAGTAGTTCTACTTTATTTGGTATCCCTGTTATTGGCACTACTGTTGAGTTGCTTTTTAAAGTTACCGATGAAAGGGGTGAAACAGGCGAGACTCGTCTTGTTTTAAGGATTAACCAAGGGCCAGAGGTCACCCTTGCTCCGTTTGCTTATCTTCTTGACGAAGAAGGCAATAAGGTTCCTGTCGGCAGCGTTGATTCAAGATGTACGGAAGAAAATTCTGATACTTGTACTTTTGTTACAGATTCAACCACAAACATTGATCACTCCGTTTTAGATCTTTACGTGGAATTTCAAGAGACCGATGCTGAGGATAATGTAATTGTTGAATGGGAGCAAATTAGCCCAAGCCAATGCAGAGGGACAGTAACAACAAATGAAGGGCAGATTCTTCTCCAACCTTTTTATCCCTTAACGCCTGCAACTAATCTTCAAGATGAAGAGGGTCAAACTATTTCTAATCAATATTTCAGTCATGCAGTTTGGCATGCTCCGAACCTAGATGAAGATTCAGGATGTGCTCAAACAGATATTCCTGTTACCCTCAGGGTCCGAATGTCTGATGACAAGGGTGGATTTACTGAGGCAGACATAAACTTAACTGTCAATTATGTTGCAGAATTCAATAGCCCAGCTACTGTTACTTCCTTTGAATGGGAAGACGAAAAAGGGACTCCAAGAAACAGTGAAATAATCGAGCCTGGACAATCTTCAGGAGGGTCTTTCAATGCTGAAGATGTTAGTGATGATGGTTCTGGAACATCTAATGATAATAATTATGTTTGGTTAGCTGCTGAGTTCCAGAATGGCAATATCTCAGAATCAGAAAACATCAGCCTTATAGGCTGGAGTGTTAATTTGATAGGTGAAAATTTACCATTTGAAGGGGAGGTTGAAATTGATGAACCTACAAATGGCAAAGTTGGAGATACTAATGATCCTTCTAGCGGTTTGCTCTGTACAAATGAACCTGGACAACAGCCTGTTTTCTGTGGTCGTTTTAGACCTCTTGTAAGTAGGGATGTTGAAGGTGCGAGTGACCAATATGAAATTAGTGTTACAGCTCAAGACATTTATGGTGGAGTTGGAAGCACGACTTGGCTTATTACTGTTTCCGATAGCGGAACTTCAAGCGGTGGAGGAGGCGGTGGCCCTGCTTTTAAAAACTCAATTCCTGTGATAACTGGAAGCAATCCTCAAGCACAAATTTCAATGGAGGTTAGTGAAACTACAGGAGCCAATAGGCAGGTTAGTGTAACTGCTGATGATAATGATTCCGATATCATCAGGTATTGGTGGTCTCTTGACATAAACAACTCAAATGCAACGCCTAATGGATGTGTTACCGACAACAGTCTTGCAAATTTATGGGGTCATGACAATTGGTCTTGGGATCCAAATGCTGGATTTAATTCTTTGGTTCAGGATGTAAATTCAAATGATGCTATTCTTTCAAACAGTGTTGTAAGGAATCCAGACCTGAATGTACAAAATTCAATTCTTCGAACATTGGATACGGTAAACTCATCTCCAGCGATTTCTTCTGTTGGATTTACATTTACTCCTGGACAGTGTGCGGGTGCTGTTGCTGGAACAACATGTGTGAGAATTGACAATATTCAGGCTTTTGGTGGGGTCCAGAATGGTGTCTCTATTCCAGTAAGGATTAGTGATGATGCTGGTACCGAGTACATGGACACTTTTATTACTTCTGTTTCAGCTGATCCAGATCCTTTGAATGCTCCTGCAGGAAATCTAGAAATAGCAGAAACTCTTGAGGACGACTATTCGATAATGAATAATGCAAGAGTCAGCATAAGGTGTGCATTACCTATAAGTGTTTCTGTTGCGGACCAGATAGCAATCCAGGGATTTCTTGACAACGGTAATGGGTTGAGTCATAACAGCATTATCGACACTGATGTTTCTCAAGATTTTTCAAGAGTTTGTGGAAGTGATGATGTTCTTGGAAACCCTTTGTGTGATTGGGGGCATTTTGTTATAGTTTTCCCTGACCCTTCTGAAACTTGCTCTCCGTATGCTGAGCAAAACTGGAGTACTGATGGTTGTTACCAAAGAGCTCAAGTGACATCTGTTGACCAAAGTACAGGAACATTAAACCTAGATAGATTTTTGACTTTAGATACCAATGACCAGTACCAAATTCTGGGATGTGATTTAGGTGGAATTTTCACCCCTTCTGATTCAGGTGATGATTGTGATAAGTCTGACGAGTCGATTGTTACTGTTACTTTTAGTTCTCCAAATGTTAACAACCCCCCTCAGATAACTTCTGGACCATCAATTTCCGATGATCCTATATTTGAATTTTCAACTTTAGATGCTTCTAAGACAACTGTTTCAGTTTCTGTAGAAGATTCTGATGGCCCTGGTTCTTGTGCCCTATCTTGGACAGACCCATGTGGAACTATGAAATACTATTGGACTGACTGGAAAGGTAGTAACAACAATGCAAATACGAGGGCATATCTTGTTCAAAACGGTACTTTTGGATCAAACACTGTTGTTGTCCAAGGTTCTTGTAATCGACATGAACAGTATAGGCCAGTAAGGGTTAGCGATAGTTCAAACCCTCTTGGGCATGAAACAACAATAGAAAGTTGTATTGAGTCTGGTAATTTTGGTAATCAAAATGCTACTGTAACTTTGGCAACCAATTTAGACAACAATTACCTTACGAGCAATTTGGCAATTCTTGAACATATGCAGTGGGGCTCTTATGGACCTTCTGCGAGTATAGAAAGCAATAATGGCATTTGGGCAAAAACAGGTGTTAGCGGTATTGTTTGGACTGCTCCATCAGCTGATTTGAATGGTGTTGATATATGGACTGGTGAAACTAACTTCAGGATAAGGGTTGTTGCTGTTGACGGAACATGTCGTTATCCGGGGATTTTAGACTTCCCTGAGGCTCAATTGTGTGATTCAGCAAGTGCTTCTGTTGGTGTTATAAACAATGTAGAGCCGTCTGCAGGTTTGACTTTTGAGATACTTGACGAAAATCCAACTAACTTAAGGGTTAGTTTTGATGCTTCTTCAAGTTTTGATTTGGATTCGGGTCCTGATGCTTTGAAGTATATGTGGGACTTTGATTCTGACGGTACTAATGATTTGACAACTTTGAATTCAATTTACATTCACACTTACACCGAAAATGCCCCTTTCTACGATGCGACACTAACCGTTACAGATGGAATCTCAAATGATTCCGAGACTGTAAGGATTCAGGTTAATCAGGCTCCGGAAGTGCCTAAGATATGGATATATGGTGTTGATGAAGATCCTTCAAATTGTATAAACACAGGATGTGAACAAGGGCAATTCTCAAATGCTCTAGAAAGCTTTACAACCATGAATCCAATTTCTACTAATCCGACAGAATTTGTGAACCCTTCAACAGGGAAGTTCATTGGGCTTGGTGTTGGTATCTGTGATGATGACAATATCCAAACTCTTGAATGGGACCTTGACTATGATGGAGTTTCATTTTTTGCAGATGTTATACAAAATAGTTTTTCAAATATAGATTCTTCTGCATTGTCTGTAAATGATACTGTCATTTGTGATGCTTCTGGTGAACAGAATTTCTATCAATGGGAACTTAATTCAACAGATGGAATAAATGGCCTAGGTTCTCAAATGAATTTTGCTAGTGATTACAGGGTTGCTGTAAGGGTTGTTGATGAAGAGGGTGCTACGAGTAACTTGATGTGTTTGAATGTTTATGGTGATGTTAACGGTGCTTGGGATGCGAAGCTTTGTAGGGAAGGAGACCCTCAAAGCAATTTGGAAATCCCTCTAACTGTTGGTAATGATGAGATGATAAGTGGTGACATCAATGAAAATGATGAATATCCATTCTTGCCTGCTGAAGGTGTTGATAACAGCCATTCTCAAGGTCAACACAATATTAGATTTGTTCAAACTGGTCCTGATACTGGAATATTGCATTCAATCTGGATATCTTCATCTTTGGATGAATGTTTAGGTGGAGAAACTCAAATAAGGTACAGGAGAGGTGCTTATGATGGCTCAGACCCTAATAACAGAGATATCAATTGGGAAGAAGCTCAGAATATTTCACATGAAGAACCAAGCAATGGAATCAAATGTGGAAGTAATGCTGAATCTCCAAATTTGACTGTAGATCCTGGTAATAGCGATCATTTGATTGTTTTCTTTGGAGATGATGAGAATGGTGACTTGGATGTTTATTGGATAGAAAGTATTGATGCTGGTTCCACTTGGTCTCAAAGAAACTCTATGCCAGGTCTTGGAAATAGTGATTTGAGGGCTTCTGGACAAGGTGCACAAACTCAGCCAGTTTTATCCATAGAGCCTACTACAGGAAGTCCGTTTGATGATTTCTGGCATTTGAGTTTTGTGGAAGCTTCAAGTGGTCGTGCAAAGATGTTCCACATGATGAGTGATGACCAGGGTGCAAGCTGGGTTGATGGAAACAAGTATGACCAAAGAATAAACAATGCTCCACAGGTGCACGTAAGGGTTGCAGCAGGTTTTGATGTTTCTGTTGGAATGGCGACAAATGAATCTGGCCCTGATTTGGAATGCTGGGTTAGCGATTATGAGGATGATGGTGGATTTTTAGCACCTGTGAATCAGACTTGCGAATGGAATGCAAACTATGACACAAACATTCAAAGGGCAGGTGGAGGTTTCAATCCTTCCTTTATTGAAAATGACAGTTGTGAAAATGATTCAGGTTGGGGTAATTCAGCCTCTGTTCTTTCAGGTTATTCATATGCAACAACAGGCTTGAAGAGAGTTGGTGCGAGATTCACAGATTCTCATGGAGCTGTTGGGTGTGGTGTGATTTGGGTTCCTGTGAATAATAACCAGGATCGTCCACCTGTTCCTGTGATGAGGTTGAGAAACCCAAGCAACAACAATAGGGCTATAGGAGAATTGGATGAAACTGGAAACCTTTCCGTTGAAGCACAGTGTGCTTGGCGTGTAGGTGGTTTTGGAGATAATAACAGAGGTTCTTATGACCCTGATGAAACAAGCTTTACATGTGAATTTGTTTCCGATTGGGATCCTGCTACTGCATGGACATCGCAGAATGTTCAAACAGTTAACTGTAATCCAAACAACAATCCAAATTCAGGTTCGAATTGTGCTATTGATTTAAGTTATTCTGATTGGCAAGGATTCGCTTCTGGAGATGCAAGAACCCGTGTTGGTTTGAGGGCATGTAGTGGTGGTCCAAACCCAGGAGAATGTTCACCGATTATTTGGAGTCATCTCTATGTTGATGATTACGAGAATAATGCTCCTGTTGTTTTACTCAAGATTGAGGAAGACCAGAATGAGGCTTGTTCGCTAGCTTCTGCAGGTGTTTTGAACCATGACTTGGCAACACCATCATTCAATGTTTGTTTTGATGCAACGGCATCATTTGATAGAGAAGATGAATTTGTCAATTTTTCAAATGGATCTCTTATCTGTGATTCAAATTCAATAGCTACAAGTGCCCCAATTGTCACAGACAATGGAGACGGTACTGGAAAATGTACTTTTAGGGAAGTTGGAGATTATGCTGTTAAATATGAATTGACAGACAATAATGGAGAGGTTGGAGAAAGAACAGTTTTGATATCCGTTGGTTATGGAGACGATCCGAGTTCAGATGGTTACCAGCATGACATAAATGCTGGAAATAGCGATCCACAAGCTGTTGCAATAGTAAAGCCTTTTGCTGAATCTGTACGTAACGTTTCAGAATATGACAATACTGGCAATGCTTCTGTTTACCTAGATGGAAGAAGATCTGTCGATGCTGATGGTGAGGTTGTTTCTTGGGATTGGGATCTTAATTATGATGGTATTACATTTAATGTTGATGTAAGTGGGAATGAATTAAATTCATCAGTTGATTTAACGTTTGGTAACAATGTTGCTGGCGCAAATTACAGAGAGGGTGTTATTGCTTTAAGAGCAACTGACAATCTTGGTGCAACAAACATTCATGCTGTGACATACAGAGTTATGCCAAATGAAAACGAAGCACCACAAGGTGCAATTTCTGCAAGTCCTTTCCTTGCTGGTTTTGCTCCTTTGACTGTTGACTTTAATGCTGTAGCCGTTGATACTGACGATGCAACATGGACAGATCCAACTGATTGTGATGGTTGTACTTATGAATGGGATTTTGATGTTGTTGGTGGAACCTTTACTGTTGATGCAACAGGCGAAACTGAAAATGTGACTTTTTCGGAAGAAAAAGATTACACTGTCGGCTTGAGGATTACTGATGCTGATGGTAGTCTTTCTCCGGTTATTACAACTGTAATACATGTTGGAGACTGTCCAGATGACGGAACTCCTTGTGATTCAGTTACGAGAAACAGGCAGCCACAATCCTATTTCTTCATCAGTGGAGCAAGCGGTGCATTAGGAACATTCAATCCTGGAGGTTCTTATTTTGTTGATTTTGATGGTTCAAGGTCAGATGATCTTGATGGAAACATCAATGAATATCAGCCAGTTTGTAACGGAGGGACCATTTCCCAATGGACTGGAGTTTCTGACTCCACCTGGAGATGTTCATACGATGAAGCAATTGATGGTGTAGGTATCAAGACTGTAAGCTTAACGGTTACAGATGATGGCGGGCTTAGAGATGATTCTGGTAACGCAAGCACTATTCTTCCTGCTGACTCAGTTCTAACTCATACTGTCAACTTGGATGTTTATGTTTCCGACATGAACCAAGATCCAATGGGGAGTATTAAGGTTACAGGTGTTTACTACAACCACGATTCACTTCAGCCAGTTCCATGGAATACAGCTTTGTCAAAAGATGCTGATACAAGCATGAGTGCTGGTTCTGGGATTGCTTCAAGGGAAATTGACTGTAACTGGGCTTGGAACCTTCCATTTGACAATCCAGGTTTGACTCAGGAATCGGGTAGCTGTTCTGTTGCTATAGACGGAATGGTAAATGGCGCGAATCTTCTTACCGTCAAGGTTAGCGATGATGAGGCTTCCCCATCCGAGGATGTCAGAACTGTTGTTGTCTGGGTTGATGAACTAGGTTCTGGACAGCAGAGGCCAGTTGCGCTTGCTGATTACACGGGGTCGTTGACGGTCGGATCTAGTTCAACAACCCACAATGTTGAAATTGATTTGAATAATTCATGGGATCCAGATGGTGACCTTTTGTCACATCGAATTAATTGCGGTGCTGGTGGAGGAATAATTGATTTTGCTGTGGGAACATGTAATTTCCCAAATCCTGCTCCAGGTGCTGGTCCTGTTCTAGAAACGGTTGAATATTCAGTATGTGACAATGGGACTGTTGGAGGATGTGGTTTTTCTGTAGAGCCTTTAATTAGGGACCATATTGACCTTACAGATTTTGTCATTGTGGCAGATGGGGTTTGTGCTACAGGCCTTTTCGCAGATGGAATTGGAGTAAGGGTTTCTAACCAACTTAACCCACCGGATTCTGACGACAGAACAGTTGAGGCTGGAGGATGTGATCCAACAGACCCTATAACAGACATAGTATCGAATGCACAGATAAATTCAACTACTGTTGATATTCCAGATGGAGAATGTATTGCTCAATCTTTCCGTGTAGGAAACCCTATACGTATTGAAGATGATAATATGTTTGGTGCAGGACCTACAAATACAACAATTACCAACTGTACTCCTGGCAGTCCAGATGTATTGGAATTTGCTGATCCTTTGCTTGAAACTGTTCAGGATGGAGATAATGCCCGCGTTGTAAGTCTCTTGGATACTGTAAGGGTTGATGGAGGATTCTTTGGTGGAGTAATGTCTCCTGCTTACTTGGTTGATGATGGTGCTCAAATTGAAGAGATTCGCGAAGGGAATATTGGTTCTGCTGCAACGGCTGGAGATAACCAGTTGCAACTTGCAGCTGGAAGTTGTGCTGATCCTGAATTGAACCTTATCAGAGGAAGACAGGGTTTAGTTAGGGAAAATGAAACCTTGACTTCAGTCTTCACAATAGATACATGTGGTGTTGTAGGTGCTGACGTTATTACTTTCCCTGAACCTTTGAGGGATGATTACACAACCAATGGAATTATTGACATGAATGACAATCTTGATATTGAGTATTTGACATTTGAAATTTGGAACAACAGACCTCCTGTTGTTGTTGCTCATGAAGAAAATACTGATTGGGTTGTTCCAGTTGGAGGAACCACGAGTTGGCATTCAAGATCCCAAGATGAAGGGGATCCACTTTACCTTTCATGGGATCCAGATGGTGACTCTTTGCAGTATGCATGGGAATGTGACAGTGTTGGAGCAGGAAATACTTCAGCTCAAGATTGTCAATTTGATACTGTTGGAAGGCCAGCGGTTTCCCTTGTTGTAAGTGATGGAGATTTGTCCGGACAGGATAATCACAATATCGCAAGAGCAACAAACACAACGCCGATGCCAATTGTTTATATTGATCCTCAAACTGACTTCTTGCCAGTTGTGGATAGTTTGATGACATCAAACAATGTTGTTTTGGTCGGAGGTTCAACCATGGATCTTGAAGGCCAATTAAGCAATCCTCCTTGGAGCACAACATTCCAGTGGGATTGTGGAGATGGAAATGGGCTAAATACAAGCCCTCCATTCTCTCCAGGTCCATTTAACTATGATTTATGTTCTTACCCGGCTTCCAATACTCCAACGATCCCATATAGTGTTAGCCCAATTGAACTTATAGTGAATGACCCACATGTTTCTCCTGGATGTACGAGCTACTTCTGTTTGCCTGGCTCCACTTCCTTGGGTGTTATCCCTGTTAGGAATATGTTGAATAGAGCCCCAAGGGCTGCTATTTCAGGTCCTGAAAATTGGGATTCGAATACAAATCCAAATAACCCTTGGGAGGAAGATCATTTGAACTGGGTTGGAACTTTTGATGTTTCTGTGAGTTCTGCTCCAAATTTCAATGGTACTTTCTCTGTTCCTCTTTCAGCTCATAACTCCATTGACCCTGATGACCAAGCACTGACTTATTCTTGGGATTGTGGCAATGGTAGCCCTGTTGTAAATACACCAGTACACACTTGTGTTTATCAGGATGATGCTGTTGCGAGTGATGTTAGAGATGGTTTGACAGATTTGGGCAATGATGGAACTGGGGATATGTGGACTGTAACTTTGACAGTAACAGACTCAATGGGTGTTTCTGATACAGATACTGCTAGTGTAAGGGTCGTCGAGCAGCTTTCTCCACAGAGTGGAATTTTCCAAAGTGATGCAAATGGTCAAAACAATTATTGGGTAGCTGATTCTGATCCAGGTATTGCAGACCTCAAACGACCTGATTTAGAGCTGTTGGATGTTTTTGCGGACGGAACATACCTTTTCCCGAAACCATTAACTCCATTTGGTGGTGAGAATCCTGGAGGATGTCCTTTTGAGGAACTTCCAAATTGTGATTCTGCAAATACCCTTTTTGATTCCGTTGTACATCTTGACGCTTCAAGGAGTTTAGATCCTTATGGAAGAAACATCTTTGTTCAGATTGATTGTGACTGGGTCGATTCAAATGATTTTGCTACTTTCTCTCCAGATATGAGTGGTTCTACTTTCGATGCTTTGGCACCTGCTTGGTTTGAGCATGTGTGCAGGGATCAGGTTTCTGGACCAGCTTTATGGAATGGAACTGATTCACCAAATTCAGGAGACTCTTCTACATACACTGTTTCAAGAAATGTTTCTGTTAGGGTTTGTGAAACTGCGTCAACAACAGTATGTGCTGCTTCTGCTAGAGAAGACATTTCATCATTTGATATGACTTTATGGAGAAACAGGGTTCCTTTAGCCCACATAACAATACAGGATGATGTTTTCTCAGGGGACAATTCAAGGAATGTTGACTATACAGCACGTTCTTCTTGGGATCCAGACGGTGACCCAGTTCTTTTCGGGCAAGGTGCTGGAACCATAGATAAAGATGGTCTTGCTAACTGGAGTGGAATAACACCAGACATATGTCCAGATGGTGGAACTTTCTGTGACGATAAGGATCAGGTTCCTCAATGGGTATGTGATGATGGAGGTAGTTGGCCTTATCAAACAGGTTTTGGAAACAATAAGGTAGTTTGGGATGTTGACCAGGGTCACAGAATTGGATCCGGATCTTCATTAGGGGAACAAGGTGTAAATGGAGAGGACTCATTCAGATGTCTTGTTTCTGGTCAGGGTGTTACATTTAGGCCAACTCTTTATGTTTCTGACGGAGACCCTTCTGATGAAGGGTACAGTTTGGAGTCTTGTATTGAGTACTCTGATTCAGGAAGCCCATTTGCTTCTACTTTAGATAATCATGTTTGTGCAAATGGAAATCCAATACATCTTGGTGGAGTTGGAAATGGCTTGACTGTCAACAATCCGCCTTCAGCTTGGATAATCCAACAGACAAAGGGTGATCTTTTTGGAATTACACCATTCCAGGTTAGCCTTTCTGCCGATCATTATGATCCAGATGGAGATCCTTTATCAAATAACTTTAATAGTGCTACTGGTTTTGAGTGGGATTATCATTATTCAAGATCTTGGTATTGGGGCGGCAACAATGACGATGTGTTAAATGTTAACGACTTTAATTATCAAGACGATACTGTTTCTGATTTTGATATCGACAGTGCAGGGGTTTGGAATTTTGCTGTTAGAGCAACTACAGAAGGTACACATACAGCTTTAGTTCAAAGTGATGGATCCGGTGCAAATTGTTTTGATGAAGACTTAGGAGACGTGTATCCATGTGATACAAGCATGATGGATCTTCCTCAGGTTGTTTGGGATAACATACTCGGTCTTGTTGGAGGTATTGCTTCTAGCCAAGATTGTAAGTGGGGTGTTCAAGACCCTCTTGACCTGCTGCTTTACGGTGACGGGGGAATGTTCCTTCTCAAAGATGAAGATGCTGCCATGTATAACATTGGTCAAAGTGTTGAAATTTTTGGAGGTCCTTTCAACCAAACATTCCTTGCAGGTTCAGTTTGTGATATTGTAGATATTCCAAGTGGCTGGAACGGATTGGATGGAGACCTTTCAAGAGTTTATATCAACTGGAACGGATTCCTTTTCCAGCAGTTGCCAATTGGTGAAACTTTTATTAGAAATACAGACAATACATTGACCGGAACTGAGGAAATCAAGACATTTACTGTTACAACTGATGGTTATGTTGGAAATCTTCAGATACCAACAAGACATGCTCAGTCTGGAAATATACTTTCCAACGGAGCTTCTGCTGGTGCAAACAATGATACCCAAAATGATTTCCATGCAGCTGCTTTTGGAGAATGGGACGGATGGACAATCATAGATTCTGAAGACCAAAGGCCGGATTCAACTGTTATGGAGAGTTCTGATTTTGATGATAACAACCAGGTCTTTGGACAGTATTCATTATTCTTTGACTCCAGTCCTCCAAACAATCCTCAACATACAGTTATGTTTAACAGGTTTGTTCATACTTCAGATGATGCTGCTATAAGTGGCTCTTTCGGAGGTTGGTTCAATATGAATTACGAGGATCAACTTGTTGGAACCTCACAAGCAGGTTCTAATATTTCCGTTCTTGATTCATTTGGATTTGGTTTAGCTATTGACTCTGCTGCTTGTAGTCCAAGTGCCATTGAGGGTGTTTGTAGGAATGTTACAACTCTTGAAACAGGACTTTATCCAAGTTTGGCAGATGTTTCAAAGACGTCAAATCCTGCTTCTCCTGATATGTTTGTTGCGTTCAGCTCCACTAATAAAACACTGACAAAGAAAACAACAGATAGGGGTAGAAGTTGGGAGAATGTTTCTGCTGTGAATAATAGCGGAACAGCTGCATCTCCGCTTTACTTGAGAGTCAGTGCTGATATTTCTGATGACATACTTGCTGTCGCTTGGGCAGACACTAGTGTAAATTCAACTGAGAGGGTTACTTTAGGATGTACTGACAACATGAACCCAACTTGGCAACTTAATGATTATTCAATTGGGGATCCGATACAGTCACCTAATGTTCAGCATAGTCCAGCTATTGAGATTTTTGGAGATATCATTTTTACACTTTGGTCTGACAACAGGAGAGGTGGCCAGAGCAGTGAAGAGGTTTTCTTTAGGATATTTGATGGGACTGACTCAATAAATAATCCGACTTCTTGTTATCAGTAGTTTTGAGAGGGGCAACAAGGAATGCAGAAAGTGCATTCCTTGTTTGTCCTATTTAATCTATTTCTTTTTTCTTTGAAGGTCTTTTTAAGAGTGTCTTTACAACATCTTTAACTGTCTTCTTTTTGTAGATAACATCATTTATAGCACAAGCCAGGGGAACGTCTATATTTTTTTCATTTGAAAGATTTATAAGTCCATTCAAGGTTCTTATCCCTTCACTTTCTCCTGTTAGGTTCTTAAGAGAATCTTCAAGAGAAATGCCTTTTGCAATTTGGTTTCCAAGTTGCCAATTCTTGCTGTCGCTTCCTGTTGCTGTAAGTATAAGATCGCCTAGCCCAGCCAAACCCCAAAGAGTTTTTTTGTCTGTTTCAAAATAATCAAAAACTCTTGAAGTTTCAACCAGTGCTCTTGAAATCATTGCAGCTCTTGCATTCTTTCCAAGATTGGCACCATCAACCATCCCAGAGCCTATAGCATATACATTCTTAAGAACACCCCCAAGGCTCACACCCAAGATATCGTCAGAGTAATAAGTTCTCAAAGAGCTGTTTTTTAAAACTTCTTCGATCTTTTTTGGCCTCTTTTCTCCGGCAATCACTGTTGCTGCTGGAAGTCCATGAATTATTTCGGTAGCAAAATTCGGTCCTGAGAGTACATAAATATTATTTTTCAAATTTTCATTTAACCAGTTTCCTATAGGGTTGAATCCTTTTGGAGCCAAACCTTTTGACAAAACAAGAATATCAACACCTGAATAGTGTCTTAAGAAATCTTCGGTAATCCACTCTTTTGTAAATTTTGTTGGAACTGACCAAACTAAAAAATCAGGAATTTCTGAAATTTCATTTTTGTTTATTGCTGTAATTTTATTATTTAATTTTTTCCCCTCGAACAATGGGTGAATTTTTTCTTGATTGAATTTTTTTTCATCTTCATGGTCTGTTGTCAATATCGTGACTTTAGCATTTTGACTTGCAAGAAGATTTGAAAATGAAATTCCCCAAGAACCGAACCCAGCTACATGAATCTTCATTTGATTTTACTTTCAGTTCCTTTTTTCAATCTTGTTAAATTTTCTCTATGCAAAAACACAACCAAAATGATTATAGGTAATGTTTGAAGCAAAATGTGAGGTATATTTTCATCAAGATTAATAAAGTAATTTCCACTTTTATGAATAATTTTTAAGTTATTTTTTAAATAAAGGTATGAGCTTAATGGAAGCAAGCATGTTGAAATGATAGATCCAAGTGAAACAAATTTGGATTTTTTTATGGTTATTAAATAAAAAGAAAGACAAATTAGCATGTATTCAAAATTAAAAAATATAAATGAACCAAATGTTGTAGCAACACCTTTCCCACCTTTCCAATTCATAAAGGGAGAAAAAGCATGTCCTAAAACTGCAAAAAGAGGAAGTAGGCATATTGCAATATTTATATTGTTTTCATTTTGAAATCCAGATGAAAGCATGTTGTAAGAAATCAAAACTCCAAGGTATCCTTTTAGCATGTCAAGTAAAAGTGTCATATAGCCATACTTTGAGCCAAATGTTCTTCCAACATTTGTTGATCCAATGTTTTTGGAGCCATGCTTTCTTATATCTTTTTTGAATAATATTTTCACCAAAATATATCCTGAAGGTATTGATCCAAAAATAAAAGGTATCAGAAAAAAGGTCCAAAAAGTCGAAAGGAAGTTTTCCATTGTGTTTAATATTAATTTAAATCTTCTAGAATTTGTTATTAGATGTTTAGTAAAGTTAAAAAAATAATCAAAGATTCGAATTTAGACTGCATCCTCATCTCAGACCCTGTTCATCTTTCGTGGTTTTCGGGATTTTTAGGATCAACTGGAATTTTGATCATCACTGAAAAAGGATGTGTTTTAGGTGTCGATTTTAGATATCATGAAATAGCTCAAGAATTTAAAAAAGATTATCTTGATGTTTATTGTTGTTCAGAAAAGAATTTACTAAAAAGCACTTTTAGACATCTCTTTGGAAAAGATGAAAAGAGGATTGGGTACCTGTCTTCAAGAAATACTGAAAAGCAAAAATTGTTATTGAATAAAAACACAAACGGAAAGCTGGTTCCCATTGATGAAGCTGTTGATTTTGCAAGATCAATAAAAACAGAAGAGGAATTGCAGGGAATTAAAGAAAGTGCGAAATTGAATGCGGCTTTGTTCAACTATATAAAAACAATCATTCATCCAGGACTTTCAGAAAGAGATTTAGCTTCTGAGATTATTAAATATGCAATAAAAAATGGTGCTGAAAAAATGGCTTTTGATCCGATAGTTGCATCTGGGCCTTATTCATCGAGGCCTCATGCTTCTTTTACAGACAAGATTCTTCAGCCTGGAGAGCCTTTGACTTTGGATTTGGGAGTTTGTTTGGATGGTTGGATGAGCGACATGACTAGAACATGGCTTGTTCCCGGGAAAAAACCAAAAAAAGAGTTTTTAGAGATATTTGAAATTACGAATAGTGCAAAAAAAGAAGCAGAAGGCATTCTGAAAGAATTGGTTTCCGGACATGAGCTTGATGAAAGTGCAAGGAAGATTATTAGAGATTCTGGATATGGAGAATATTTTGGACATTCTTTAGGGCACGGAGTTGGAAGGGAGGTTCATGAATCTCCAGGATTATTTCAAGGTTCAAAAAATATAATGATGAAAAATATGGTTGTTACTATAGAGCCAGGGATTTATATAAAAAACAAATATGGAGTAAGAATAGAAGATTCTTACATTGTTGGTAAAAATAAATCAAAAAATTTGGGTATAGATGTTGTTTCTGATTTTTTCTAAAATATAATACATCTTCTATGTTGGGGGGAATTCGAAGAAAGTTCATTATTGAGTACAGGAGGCT
>Ga0114932_10002230_pt1 | contig 20721 bp, 28 predicted proteins | sample 2SBtaG_2_FD_87286 | JGI IMG/M metagenome (GOLD analysis project Ga0114932, IMG submission 87286) | Deep subsurface microbial communities from Kolumbo volcano to uncover new lineages of life (NeLLi) - 2SBTROV12_ACTIVE470 metaG | ecosystem: Environmental > Aquatic > Marine > Volcanic ... | reverse complement strand
TAGGCCGCGTTCTGTCAAAACCAGAATCTTATTCTGACGTTTTGTGCTAACATCTAACTTCGCTGGTGCAAAACCATTGCATCAACCAGGGGGAGCCGTTCCAGCCGAATTTAATCGGATCGTTTCTATATTCCCTTCCACACATCGCTGTGCCAGATTTATCATCAGTGATTTCCTTTCGGATAACTCCAAACTAAATTGGAGGAGATGCGCGGACCTTCCTCAGCAACTAGAATTCATTTTACAATTCTTCGGCCTTTTAGACCAAGCCACCGACAATTAGCTGTCCTACTGTAGAATTAGTTATTTTTTTCGTCTTTTAAGTTTTTTGGTTTTTCTTATTTTTTTTCTAATTAGCACTATCAGTAAGATAATCAATAAAATTAAAATTATTACTATTCCTACCAATAACATCGATAATTTTGAACTTTCTTCAATATAGAACCATTCGCTTGAGCTTGAAACCTCGCCTTCATAACTTGTTTTTACATAGAGTATATAATTTCCAGTTTTTAGATTGGGAGGGATTTTAAAAGATTTTTTTAGATTAGTCTCTTCATCAATTTTTATGAAATCCTCTCTATACATAATATCTTTTCCTTCTGAATTTTTAATAATGTATTCTATGTGAGCATCCACCTTTTCTTTTAATCTACTTTCCTTAAAGGAAATTTCTGCTTCTAAATTTTTTCCAGGATAAACTTCTTTTTCTTTATTTAAAATTTTAACTAAGGGCCTTAGAAATCTTTTACGAGATTCTACTTCTACAGAGATTAGGATTCTTTTTTCTACGTTTCTTGACTTTGCTGTTATCCTCCCCAAATATAAATTTGGAAGTTTATCTATTGGCACTCTAAACTCTATTAAGATTTTTCTTTCTTCACCCGGTTTTAAAATAAATTTTTCATCTCCTATTATCTTTAGGATGTCATCCATCCCTGAAGAGGCTAATTCTATTTCTAAATCTCTATTTTGAGAATTTTTTATGCTTATTCCTTCCTTTTTTACTTCTCCTTGTCCAATAGTTAAACTTATGATATCTCTATCTAAATCAAAACTTTTGAAACTTACCCCTCCACCTTCTGATCCTCCTCCACTGCCACTACTGCTTGTTGAAGTTGAAACTTCTGCTGTTGAAGTTTCATTTGCGGTAAGATTTGAAGTAAATGCTGCGACCTTTGAAGTTGTCCCATAGCTGTTGTTTGCATATAAGGCTAACACATAGTCTCCTTCTGTTAAGTTTAAGTTAATTGACGTGGTTATAGTCACATTTGTCCCATTTAGATTATACCAAAGATTATCTGCACTCGATTCTTCCCAATCTAGAAGTATTGTGTTTGTTGTGTAAGTAATATTTTCTGGACTTATCAAATTCAGCGCAGGAGCTGCTAGAACATTAATGCTTAAACTACTAATAGAGCTTGTTGCTTCTCCTGTTAGAATTGTATCTCCAGTTATTGGGTCTGCATTTGTTGGAGATGCAAATATTATCGTTACTAAAATCCCTAAAAAAATCGCCCTCTTTATCATTTGGAGTTAAGTTAAAGCTTCTATTTAAGTTTTGTTAGATTTAGATTTATTTCTTCCTTTTCCTTCTAACGATTTGCCAAATTACTATAATTAGTAGAACTATTGCAGCTAAAATTTTGAAAATATAATTATCTGCCTTAGTTTTTGTTGGAGATTCTGGTTCTGGCTCAAAATAAGTGCTTTCTTCTACAGAGACTATTTCTACCGGGAACTTTGTATTGAACCCTCCGACCAAAGTTACCATCCCTGAATCTCCAGGAGAAATTTGTTTAAATGAAACGTCTATTTCTCTTGTTCCTCCTATTGCTATATCCTCTGGGATGGAGATTTTTATTGGAACTTTCATATTTGTACCAAATGGAACTAAGTATTCTTCCCCATTAACTAGGGTGGCAATGCCTTCTCCATCGCTGGTTAATTCTGCCCTAAAGGTTATATCTTCAGGATTCCCTGCTCTGTTTTGTAACACTAAATCTATAGTCTGGCTTTCTCCAGAGGCTAATTTTAATGGATATCCATCCCAGTAGGGAGTTGAGACTCCTGCTGCAATTACTAGGGAGGTTAATGAAATTAAAATTAAGAGGATTGATGCCCTTTCTAAATTCTTTTTTGATTTTTCCATATTATGTTGTAGCAGTTATTGTCCAATTCGCAACAGCTCCTGCACCAGAATATGCCTGAGAGGAAATTCCCGGATTAATAGCTTTTAGACAGAAGTATATTTCTTCTTGTCCTGAAGATACATCTCCTGCCTGGATTGTATTGTTTCCATTATTTAGATGTGCGGAAGTAATATTTGTAATTGTTGCATTAACTAGTGCTGTTCCTGAACATCCGTCTGCGGTATTTTCTACTGTGAAATTTTCTGCTTCAATAGATTCTGTAGTCGTAGTCTCTCCTTGAAGAGAATATGCGGTAACCTGGATGCTTAAATTAATATCATTTCCAGTATTGTTTATTGTTATTGGGTCATTACTTGAACCTGTGTCAATATCTGATAACTGGACTGAAGACCAATTTAGAGTTGGAGGAGTCATAGTCATTGCGGTTAATAGGTTTACTGTGACTTTTGTAGAGACATTTTGGGCTACAGTTCCAGATTGGTCTGCAATGGAGACATTAATTGTCCAATCTCCATTTCCATCCCAGTAATAAAATGTGAAATTACATCCATAAGTTATGTTGTTTCCTTGTACAAATGCTAAGGGAAGGCAAGAACTATTCACATACCCTAGGTGCGAATTATTTCCTCTTGAATCTTCTCCGGTTTTGTTTACCCAAACAAACGCTGTTGCATTATCTAAATCTGCTGAACCATCTATATCCCCTGCAGTAAAATTAAAGGATACGTTGAAGCCCAACCCCTCTGTAAGAGTCACTGCATCAATATTTGAAACATTCACAATTGTGGGTCCAGAATTTGCTATAGTTATACTTACAGTGGAAGTTCCTGTAGTTGCCCTCCCTGTAATTTTACTAAACCAATCTGTCCAGTCTGCACTTACTGGTTCGGCGATAATCAATATTGAAGTAGTCGCTAAGACCATCATTAAAAATAAAAAACTTCTTCCCCCTATTTTTCCCCTCATCATTATAAGATACATATTCTTTTCTTTTTAAATATTATTGTTTTCCTCTTCTATTTTTTTCTTTGCTCTTGAAGCTATAGTCCATATGTTTCTCTGGTCTTTGTTTAGAAGTTTTCCTATCTCGCTGTATTTCATTTTGTTTTCTCTAAGGTGGTTCACTATAGATTCTAGAATAGTTAGCCTTCTATCTCTGAAGATTGATGTTGGTATTTGTTCTCCCATTTCTTCTAATTCTATCATTTCTAGTTTCTTCTTGCTTGCTTTGTTGTAGGCAGTCCAGATTGTTCTCTGATCTCTGTTTAAATCCCTTGCTATTTCTGCGTAAGTCATATCTAGATTTTCTCTCATGTATTTTGTAATGGATTCTAGGCTTCCAAGTTCGCTTGAGAAGATAGATAGAGGCACTTCTATTCTCTTGACTTCGTCTAATTCTTGTAGTGTTTTCTTCCTTATCTTATATATAATACTTAATTCTGAGATTAGGGTCTTGATTATCCCTGTTTGGTCCAGTCCGTATTCAGCTCCAAGTTCTTCTATTAAATGGTCTATTGCAGAAATTAATCTATCCCTACCATTTTCTTCTGTTTCCTGTTTCTTTAACCTTCCTACTAACAAGTTAATTATTTGTAGATTTGTTAAGTTCTCTTTCTTCTTTATTCCTTCAAGGATTAAGACTACTGCTTTGAATATCTTGTCCTTGGATAAGTCCTTCTTTTTCTTCTTTCTTGTCTTTCTTCTTGCAGCTGCCAATGGGACGAATAATACCTCTATTGTCCAATCAGCTACTGTTCCTGAAGTAGAATAATCCTGCGAGCTTAGTTCTGCTGGAAGTCCTTTCAGGCAGAAATATATTTCTTCTTGTCCTGAAGTGTCATCTCCTGCCTGGAGAGTATTATTCCCACTTTCTAATATTGCAGATGTTACATTTGTTGCAGTTGCGTTTGCTAAAGCTACTCCTGAACATCCGCTGGCAGTATCTTCTACTGTGAAGTTTGCTGCAGGAATGTTTTCTGTTGTTGTAGTCTCACCTTGAAGAGAATATGCTGTAACTTGGATGCTTAAACTCATATCATTACCCGTATTGTTTATTGTTATTGGATGGTTAGTTGATGCTTGGTCTAAATCTCCTGCGTTAAGGGAAGACCAATTCAATGTTGGCGGAGTCATTACCATAGAAGTTAAAAGATTTACCGTGAATTTTTCTGAAACGTTTGAAGCATAAGCTCCTGAATTATCTCGTATAGATGCGTTAATGCTCCAAACTCCATTTCCGTCCCAATAATGCATCCCGATTGAACAAGTATAATTTGCACTGTTTCCAGATACTCCTCCCGTATTTAAACAGGTCGTGTTGGTCCTTGTTGTTTGTCCAGTAAGGTTTACCTCTGCCATTGCAGTTGAATCGTCTAAATCTCCAACTCCATCTGGATCGGTTACGGTAAAATTGAAAGTTATATTGTAAATTCCAGCTTCAATCAAATCCACTGCTGCAACGGCAGTTACATTTTCTATTACAGGGTCACTTGTCGGAATTTCTGCAACATCAATGAATAGTAATGTTGTATTTTCATTTGTTGCGTAGTCGTCAATTGTTATGTTTACAATATAAATTTCTTCTGATAGCGAGGTTATGTTGACGAATGTTCCGTTGGAATAAATTGTGAATCTTGTTGAATCATTTGAAGTGAAAGTGTTGAGTCCAATCCAATCATCTGTTGCGTTAATTGTGTAAGAAACTGATTGGTTTTGGTAAGTTGTTATGTTGTTGAATGGGTTGAATTTTGGAGGTGTTGAGTCTACTGCGATTGTCCAGTTCTTGTCTGCAGCACTTGCGTTGTCTGACCAATTCAAATTTTCCTCCTGATCCTTTATCAAAACAGACCAAGTATAATTTCCGTCACTTGTGAAGTTATATGTTAAATTTACATATTTTGAGAATCCGGTTATATTCTGTTGGTAGGTATAAAGTTCTTCTCCGGTGGTGTAATTCCAGATGTAGAAAGTCTGACTTGCGAGGTCCGTTTTGTCGGTAGAGTTTACTTGAAGTTTTACAGAAAGTGTGTCATTTACAGTATTGTTTGCAGGATAAATTTTGTACCCTTCTGGGCTCGTTACGTCTTCTTGAGGTAATTCGATTACTTGCCAATTAACTGTTGTTTTTCCAGTGGGAGTTGTTTTTCTCAATCTTAATGCCGTTGAATTTGTAATATTTAAGAGAGATTCTTGATTATCATATGCAGTTCCAGTTCCATCATCATGATGGTTCATTAAGACGAAGGAAGAAGAACTATTTATCTCTGTTATTGGGATTACCAATGGATCTGTATTGGTTTTTTCTGTAGTTCCTTTTTGGACATTTGCTTTTGGAATAGAGACTACATACCATACAATAACTCTATCATTTAAAGTGCCTGCATCTAAAAATCTTTGAAAAGCAATTCCTGAAGAATTTGTAAAATTTCCCGAGATCATATTAGAATCTAATCCTGGATCTGTTCCCTCTGCAAGAAGATTAAATACTAAGAAAGATTCTGTGAGATTTACTGCATCTATCTTTGAGATCTTTACTAAGTCTCCGCTTAGAAAGGTTGTATTCCCTTTTTGGACATTTGCCCCTTCGTATTCTATAACTTGCCATTCAGCATAAGCATCACAATCGCTTTCGGTTGCTCCCCTTTTTATTAAAAGTCTAGTACTCGTAGATAGGTTCGCAGTAAAAAACCCGTCATGGTTCCTTGCATTCTGGGTAGCTGCACACCTTCCATAAACAATAACAAAGGCCTCTGTTAAATTTACTTCATCGATAGTTATATTTAGTGCATTTGTTTGATCGGGAAATGCTATTCCTCCTTGTTGAGTTCTTAATTTTGGACTTTCTACTATTTGGTAATTGAAGGATGATGTGACTGCAGTTACTGTGGATCTTTGAAAAGAAATTTGGCTTGCGTTATCAAATTTTGGAGTCCACTGGCGTTGATCTGGTTGGTTCTCACTTGGATTGCTTTGTTGAAAAACCATAAAGGTTCTTGAGAGGTTAACCTCATTGATCGAAATATTCACCTGCTGTGAACTACCTGACCCGGAACCATTCTGAGTAGTAGGATCAATAATATGGTCGAACTCTAAACTTCCGCCGATGATTTGTAAATCGAATGTGTCTTGGGTTCCGTTTAATTCTGTTAGGAAGATTTTATTGTATTGATTCTCTAGGACAGGATTGAATTCTGCAAGAAGCTTTGTTCCATTTACTTCATATACTTCAACTCGTGGGTTTCCTTTTACTATCCTTGGAAAGATTGTAATATCATTTATGGGAGTTAGATTCTTTTCGAAGGTGACTCGAACGAAATGTTTGTTTGGGATTTCTTCTGACCAGTTTCCATCTAAGTGCGAAATATTTTGATAGATGTCCGAGATGAAGATTCTATTTTGGTCAAGGTGTTCTGCACTTATAGCGATTATAATGTCGAAAGTTTGAGTGCTTAAATGAGGGACATTCCATTCTATGTAATCATAGATTCCATTGTTGTTTGTGTCTTTTGCCGAAGATAAGGGAAGGTATGTGTCGTTTTCTACCCAATAGACTTTAATTTTTGAAGGGTTTCTTATCTTCAATTCTTCGCTGATGTTTGTGAATGCTAGAACTTCTTTGTAATGGAGATTCTCCGGACTGTTTATAATTATTCTTTTTCCTCTCTCCGTTTTTTCTGTTAATGCTTCCGGAGCTGGAGTTTCATATTCTATTTCGTATTCGCTTTCAGTGTCGTCGATTTCAATTTCTTGTTCTAATTCTTGGACGACTCTTCCTGTGAAGGCCCTCCTCAGTCTTTTGAAGAATTTCACTAAGAAGAAATCGTCTGCATCTGCAACAAACCTTGTAGAGATTGCTTTTCCAGTTAGTGTGAATTTTGCATCCTCTGTGCTACCTGATTTTTTTACTAAGATGTTTTTTGCTTCTTTTGGGAGTTTTACTTTTACCTTTGAGGGAGTTGTTAGTTGGGCTATCTTTTTCCATTTTACTGGCTGTCCTAAAACCGCTTCAAGTTGGATTGTTGTGATTATTGCTTCTCCTGTTACATTGGTAGTGGTGGTAATATTTGTTTCGTTTAGTTGCTTAGTTTCGTTTGTTGTTTGGTTGGTTGTTGTGGTTGGTTCTTCTGTCGTCGTTGTGCCGGGAATAATTGTTGTCTCGTTGGAAAGAATGTCTGTTTGGTTTGTTTCTTCAGGAGTTGTTTCGTTGGTTGGTTCTTCGGTGGTGGCTGTGTCGTTGGTTGGAGTGATTGGTTCTTCGGTTGTTGTTGGTTCTTCTTCGGTGGTTTCTGTGGTTCCAGAAGTTATTATAGAGCCTCCGATTTCTTCTGTTGGTTCTTCGGTTGTTGGTTCTTCTGTTGGTTCTGGTTCAGGGGTTGGTTCTTCTATAATTGGTTCTTCTGCCGGGGCTTCTGGTTCTGGAGAGGGTTCAGATTCTTCCGTTGGGGCTTCAGGTTCAGTATCTGTGTCCTGGACGCTGAAACCCACGAAAGAAGGTCCGTTGAAAACAACGGACAATGATAAAGTCAATATGAAAATAATAGAAAGTGCGACGACGATAGTCTTGTTTTGAGTGATTTTTGATTGATGTTTTTTTATCTCATTTTTGCAATATGCGATGTAAGAATTATAGTATTTTGCCCATTCTTCAAGGGTTCTTCCATTGATTTCTCGTCGGTATTTAGCTTGATAGTCACTGTATGTAATCTCTTTGTCACTATACCTTTTTTTTAGGTTTTCTGCCCTTTCAATTACCCTTCTTTTGTTCTTTTCTGCTACACGTATTTTACCTTGAAAATCTACAACTATAGCTCTGGCTAATTTTGACTTTATCATTACTTATCCTGTATGTATTTTAGCTTATAAATCTTTACAGATCCCCAAAGAATACTTATTCTGTATGTATAGGGCTAAATTTTGGAAACTGGGTAAAAATTAGGCGTAAGCTTTATATACTCAAATTTCTGAATTTGTTTAGGTTCCATCCAAAACTTAAATGTTTGGATGATGAGAATTTTGTGATTGGTTGGTCACAGATAATGTGCGAAGGTGCTACTTTGCGAATTGTCAGAAAATAGCTACAGGTGTAGTTATTGGAGAAATATAATGACGAACGAAAATGGAATAAGAAGCGGAAGCTTGCAATTTTACCCTCGAGTTAGGGCGAAGAAGGTTATCCCTAGTGTTAACTGGAGGCCAATTTCTCGAAATGGCGCCGGCTTTTTAGGTTTTGTTGGTTACAAGGTTGGGATGGTTTCTGCATTTGTTAAAGATGAAACAGCAGATTCCTTGACTAAGGATAAAAGGATTGTTGTCCCTGCAACTGTGATTGAATGTCCTTCTATGAAAATTTATTCTGTTAGATTTTACAAGGAAGGAAAAATTTTGAAGGATATTGTCGTAACTAATGATAAAGATTTGAAGAAGAAAGTTAAGCTCTCAAAGAAAGTTGGAGATTTAGAAAATGTAGAAGGGGCCGATGATATTCGTGTTCTTCTTTTCTCTGGAGTCAAAAATACTTCTGTGGATAAAAAGAAAGCTGATATGATTGAAATTGGTCTTTCGGGGAGTATTGAAGAAAAGTTTGATTTTATTAAAGAAAGGGTTGGAAAGGAAATCTCTGTCGCTGAAGTTTTTGGAGAAGGCCTTGTGGATGTTAGAGCAGTAACAAAAGGTTTTGGGACTCAAGGACCTGTGAAGAGATTTGGAATTTCCTTGAAATCCCATAAGTCTGAGAAAGGTAGGCGAAGACCTGGCTCTTTGGCACCTTGGCATCCTGCAAGAGTTACTTTCAGAGCACCCCAAGCTGGGCAAACAGGATACCATAATAGAGTTTCTTACAATAGTTTAATCTTAGATGTTGCAAAAATCTCTGAGAAAGATATCAATCCTAAAGGTGGTTTTGAGCATTATGGCGTCGTTAAAAATGATTATTTAGTTTTGAAAGGTTCAATTCCTGGACCAAAGAAAAGAGGAATTGTGATTACTCCTGCTATGCGACCGAGTAAGTATCAGGCTAAAAAGAAACTGGAGGTTTTAGAATTTAGATAAAATGAAAGCGAGATTATTTGACGTTTCGGGGAAGGAAAGGGGTTCTGTTGATTTGCCTAAGAATTTTAGTGTTCGAATTAGGGAAGATATTTTGTCGAAGGTCTTTGAAGCACAGAAAGGAGTTTATGCTCAAGCTTACGGAGCAAAAGAAGGTGCAGGTGCACAATATTCTGCTTCTGGAATCATCAAAAAGAAGCGGCATGATTGGAAGGCGTCCTATGGTAAGGGAATTTCAAGAGTTCCTCGAAAAGTTATGTCTCGACATGGTGCAAGTTTCAATTGGATTGGTGCGACAGTTTCCAGTACTCGTGGAGGTAGACGACCTCATGCTCCTCGAAGTGAGAAAAACCCATTCAAGAAGATCAATAAGAAGGAACTTTTAATTGCTTTTAATTCTGCAATTGCTGGAACTATCGATGCTAAATCTCTTGAAAAGAAATATGGACAGAAAATTGAATCTGGGTTTGTTTTCAATGATAAGATTTTAGATGTTAAAACTAAAGAATTTATCTTCGCTATGAAAAAAGTTTTTGGGGATTCGTTTGATAAAGTTTTGAAGAGGAAGTCTATTCGAGCTGGAATTGGAAAAATGAGGGGTAGAAAATATAAATCTAATGCAGGATTGTTATTTGTGATTTCAAATGAAGAGAAAATGAAGAGGAAGGGAATTGAGGTGGTTACAGTGAATGATTTGAAAGTTAAAGATTTATCTCCGAATGGAGAGCCTGGGAGAGTTGTTTGTTATACTGAAAAAGCAATTAAAGAAATTGGAGAGAAGTTCAAATAAAATGGCTGGAACAATTATTTTGGAGAAAGTTAAATCAAGTGAAAAGATAGTTAGACAAATTGAAATTGATAATGTTCTTGTTTTTATAGTAGATAGAGCGGTGACTAAACAGGATGTTAAAGGGGAAGTTGAAGAGTTATTTGATGTTAAAGTTGAGAAGGTTAGGACGCATACTATGAAAAATAAAAAGATGGCTTATGTTAAATTAAAGGCTGAATATCCTGCAGGAGATTTGGCAACTAAACTAGGATTAATCTAAAATGGGAAAAAGAATTATTCAACAGCGAAGAGGACGGGGAGGGCATACTTACAAGGTTCGGAACAAGGCTTCCGAAGTTAGGCCCGGCTATGCTTCTGATTTGGAAGGAGAATGGGAAGTTATCAAATTGGTTTCATCTGTAGGGCATAGTGCCCCTATTGCAAAATTGATGAATAAAGAAGGAAAGATATTTTACAACTTTGCTGTAAACCTCCTTTATGTTGGACAGAAAATTAATTTTGGAGGAAATAAATCTGGGGATATTTCTCGAATCGGAGATTTAAAAAATGGAACGGAAATTTTCAATATTGAAAATCACCAGAAAGACGGTGGGAAGTTTGTTAGAACTAGTGGAAATGCTGCAACAATAATTAGTAAGGAAAAGGAAGTTGTTAGGGTCATGATGCCTTCAAAGAGAGAAAAGAAATTTAATTCAAATTGTAGGGCTACTATTGGTAGGGTTGCTGGGGATGGACGAAAAGATAAGCCGATATTGAAGGCAGGTAAAAAATTCTTTATTATGAAATCTAAATCTAAACTTTGGCCAAGGACTTCTGCAGTTGCGATGAATGCGATTGACCATCCATTTGGTAGTGGTCGAGGTAAAAGAATTAAAAGTAAGATTGCTAAACGAAATGCAGCTCCAGGTAAGAAAGTTGGTTTGATTAGACCTAAAAGAACAGGGAGGAAGAAAAGATAATAAAAAATGGCAGATATATTAGAAAAGAAAAGTAAGGAAAAATTCTATAGAGGGAAGAATGTAGAAGAATTGAAGAAAGTAGATACACGAGAATTTGCTAAACTTGTTAAGGCTCGATCTAGAAGAACTCTTTTGAGAAATTATGATGTTATTGAGCAATTTATTAAGAGATGTGAAATGAAAGATTCGAAAAATAAGCCCATTAAGACTCATGATAGGGCCCTTGTGATTGTTCCTAAATTGATTGGAAAAACTATCGGAGTTTATAACGGAAAAGAGTATATTAAAGTTGAAATTACTCATGAAATGTTAGGTCATCGGCTTGGAGAATTTTCAATGACTAGGAAGATAGCAAAACACACTTCTATGGGTGTAGGGGCAACTAAATCCAGTATGGCTCAGAAGAAATAAAATGGCGGAAAAGAAAATGGATGAAAAAATGAAAAAAGTTGAAAAGGAAACTAAGAGTGTACCTCCAAAGACGAAGGAAAAAGAATCTATGGAAAATAAAAATGGAGAAAAGGTTGAATCTGCTCCAAAGTTAGAGAAGAAGGTAGCTCCTAAAAAGAAAGATGTTGCTATTGCTAATGGGCATTCTCTCAGAATTTCTCCGAAGCATGCGATTGCAATTTGCAAGGTTATTAAGGGTAAATCTCCCGAGGCTGCGATCAAGAGATTGGAAGATGTTGTCAAGGAAAAGCGTGCGATTCCAATGGCAGGATTAGAAGTTGCGCATCAAAAAGGTAAGGGCCTTGCTGGAGCGAAATTTCCTAGAAATGCTTGTGTTGCTATCATCGAAGTTATAAAACAAGCTAAGGCAAATGCGGTTGTGAATGGTGTTGAAAATCCTGTAATTTTTATTGCTAAACCAAATAGGGCTGCTGCACCTTTTAGAAGGGGTGGGCGGAAAGGGAAGAGAACTCATGTTTATATAGAACTAAGAGAAAGGTCTAAATCTAAGGGGGCAAAGAAATAATATGGAAGAGAAAAGATTTGTTGGAGTTAGAAAGGAAGAATATAATATTAAACAATTTGTAAAACGAATGTTTGGTAAAGGTAAGGTTTCCAAGGTTCGAATAGAGTATACTCCCGTGGGTGAAAAGATTATTGTTTCTACCCATAAGCCTGGATGGATTATTGGTAAGAAAGGAGAAAAAATTTCTGAGCTAACCGAAGTTTTGAAGAAGAAATTCAAAATGGAGAACCCTCATGTAGATATTGAAGAAATTACTCATCCAGAATTTGATGCTCAGTTGGTTGCAGATGATATTGCCTTAACTTTAGAGCGATTTGGTGCTATGAAATATAAAGCTTCTAGCTATCGGGCCCTTGGACGAATTAAAAACTCTGGTGCTCTTGGAGCAGAACTTAGGCTTTCTGGAAAGCTTCCAAGTGATAGGGCTAGAAGTTGGAGATTTGCATTTGGCTATCTAAAGAAAACTGGAGATGCTGCGAATGTAGTGGACAGAGCTGAATCTCTTGCAGAGACTAAACAAGGTGTTGTTGGGATAAAGGTTGCTATTTTGGCTCCTGGAGTAAAAGTTCATGACCAGATTACAATTGATGATGCTTTTATGGAAGAAATTAAAAATAATGTTTCTTTCGAAGAGGAAACTACTCTAAAGGAAATTAAAAAGGTTGTCAAAAATAAGAAGGCTGTTAAGAAGAAGAGTAAAAAAATAGTGAAGGAGGAATCTAAGTAATATGGCAGAAGATAATATGAAGAAAATTAAGAATTTGAAAATTGAACTTTTGAAGCAACCTCAGAAAAGGAAAAATATTAAAAGGGAAATTGCGCGATTATTGACACTGGAAGGTTCTTCTGAAAAGAAAAATAAGACTGAAAATAAATCTGGAGTCTCACCACGTGGTGTATCCAAAAAGACAGGAGGCAATAAATAAAGTGGATATCTGTCCGAAATGTGGTTTGCCTGTCCCTGCGTGTGTTTGTGGCGAGATTGCTAAAACTCTGCAAAAAATAGACGTTAAGACTGAGAAAAGGCGATTCGGAAAATTATCTACAATGATTAGTGGATTTGATGACGGTGTGGACATTAAAGATATCGCAAAAAAGCTCAAGGCAAAAAGGGCTTGCGGCGGAACTGTTAAAAACAATGTCATTGAACTTCAAGGAAATCACAAAGGTCACCTCAAGGAAATTCTGGTCTCGATGGGTTTCAGTGCAGATCAAATAAACGAATAAAATGGTAGAAAAGAAAAAAACAAAGAAAAATGCTTCATCCAAAGATGTGCCTCGCAAAGGGGCAAAGGCAGAAAAGATAGATTGCAAAGATAGACTTTGTCCTATCCATGGTATTAAGAAACTTAAGTTGAGAGGCCGGACATTTGAAGGCGAGGTTGTCAAGAAGCTTTCCGGAAGAGTTTCAATTCAGTTTGAGAGAATGATTAGGCTTGCAAAGTATGAAAGGTATGAGAAGCGTAAGACAAAATTGCATGCGAGATTGCCAGATTGTATGAAAGATGATGTTCATATCGGAGACAGAATTCAGATTGTGGAAACTAGGCCCATTAGTAAGACAATCCACTTTGTTGTTTCAAAATTAATAAAATCCGTTGGCGAGGTTTCAAAATGAAGGCTGTAAGTGCTAGTCCAACACGAGGATTGAATATTGGAAGCCTTATGGAAGCTTGTGATAATAGTGGTGCGAGAATAGTTAGACTAGTTTCTATTCAACAAGGTAAGACCACTCGGGGAAGACAAGGTTATGCGAAAGTTGCGGATAAGGTTAAGATTTCTGTTAGAAAGGGAGATCCTAAAATGAAGGGAGAAGTTTTCGATGCAATTATTGTTAGGCAAAAGAAACCTTGGAGAAGGAATAGTGGGGAGAGGGTTTGTTTTACAGACAATGCAGTTGCTCTTTTGAAAGATGAGAAGGGGAATCCAAAAGGAACTCAGATTAAAGGTCCTGTGGCAAGAGAAGTTCAGGAAAGATGGAAGGAGGTTGCCAAATTAGCAAAGGTAATTTATTAGGATGAAATCAGAATTTAGTAAATCGTGGAATTCGAGTCGTCAGCCTCGAAAGCAAGTTAAGTTTAGAGCTAATGCTCCACACCATATTAAGAGAAAATTGATGAGCGCTACACTGGATAAGCCCCTTAGAGAAAAACATGGAATACGGAATATTGAAGTTCGAAAAGGAGATGAAGTTAAAATTATGAGGGGTAAGTTTGTGAAGAAACAAGGAAAGGTCCATATTGTTGATGTTAAAAACTCTCGAATTCAGGTGGAAGGTATTCAAAGGTCTAAGAAAGGTGGAGAAAAATTGGAGACATGGTTCCATCCTTCCAATGTGAAAATTATATTGTTGGACGATTCAGATAATAGAAGGATGAAAAGATTAAAGTCTAGTGCAAAGACTTCTGAAAAGATAGATTCAAAAAAGGAAACTAAAACTAAGACTGTTCCAAAAGCAGGCAAAGGAAAAAAGTAAGATGCATATAAAGAAAAGTAAAATGTCAAAGACGTGGCCAGTTCCACGAAAAGGAAAGGGAAAGAGATTTATAGCTGTGCCAAGCCACTCTGCAAATAAAGGTATCTCTGTTCTATTTGTTCTTAGAGACTTATTGGGCATTGTTAGAACAAGAAAGGAAGCAAGGCATATGGCCCTTGAAGGATTAGTAAAAGTTAATAATCAAATCCGGAAGGATGAGAACTTCCCTGTACAAGTTTTTGATACTATTAATTTGGATAAGGCTAAGTTGAATTATAGATTGGAAATTGTAAATAAGAAATTTAGTCTTAAGAAAATTTCTGCGAAGGAAGCTGAGACAAAGGTGGTTAAAATTTCTGGAAAAACAATTATGGGAAAAAATTTGGTTCAGATGAATTTAGAAGATGGAAGAAACATTCTTACCAAAGATAAATTCTCTGTTGGAGATTCTATTGTCTTGGATACTGTTAAAGGAGGCATCAAAAAAGTTCTTCCGTTAAAGGAAGGGGCAAATATTGAAATTATTTCTGGAAAGCATGCAGGAGAAAAGGGTAAGTTGAAAGGTTTTGAAGGATTATCTAGGGGAAAGAATTATGTTATTGAATTAAATGGTAGTGAAGTAAGGTTGCCTTACAAAACTATATTGGTCATCGAATAATGGAACAGACTAGTGTTATTAAAACTGAAAAAGGAAATTCAATGAAAGATTTTAAACTTGAGAGAATCGTACTTAATATTGGGGGAACTGGAGAGAAACTTGATAAGGGAGTTATCTTGCTTGAGAAGCTCAGTGGAAAGAAGGCTGTTAAAGTTAGGGCTACAAAGAGAATCCCCACATGGCAAGTTCGACCAGGTTTAGAAGTTGGGACAAAAGTTACTCTTCGAGGAGTTGAAGCCTTGAATATGCTTAAGAAACTGCTTCCTGCGATTGATAATACTTTGAAAGAGAAACAAATCCAAGATAATTTCTTTTCTTTTGGGATCCATGAGTATATTGAAATTCCGGGGATGGAGTATATTAGGGAAGTTGGAATTATGGGATTTGAAATTACTGTTGTATTTTCTCGAGCGGGAAAATCTGTGGAAAAGAAAAAGGTTAAAAGGGGAAAATCTCGAAGATTAACAGTATCTCGTGAAGAAATCGAGAATTATCTTATAAATAAATTTGGGACAACAATTCTGCGAAAGCAGAAGAAGGAAGAATAAAATGACGGCAAGTGACTGGAGAAAAATAACAAGGCAATTGAGGAGCAAACCAGCTATCTTGAAAAAATTCCTTAAGCATAATAAACCTAAGCCGAGGAAATTCGGAGTTGCTGCCCAAAAATGTGAGGTTTGTGGAAGACACGGAGCACACATTTCATCTTATAATCTAAATTTATGCCGACACTGTTTCAGAGAGTTGGCTGTTGAGCTTGGGTTCAAAAAATATAGTTAGGAGTTAAAATGGGACAAGATATAGTAGCAGACGGATTAAACCAAATAATGAATGCGAAGCGAGTTGAGAAAGAGGAGCTTGTGATTAGTAGATACTCTAAAGTTTTATTGAATCTGTTTAAGTTGATGAAGGATAATGGCCATATTGATTATGAAGTTAATGAAGAAGATTTGACAGTTAAGGTTAAGATTCTTAAATTGAACGAGTGCCGAGCAGTTAAACCGAGATATTCTGTTGGTGTTGATGGAGTCGATAGATATTTGAGAAGGTTCTTGCCTTCGAGAAACTTTGGAAGTTTGATTATCTCTACAAATAAAGGATTATTGAGCCATAAAGAAGCAATCAAAGAAAATGTTGGAGGAAGCTTAATCGCTTATTTCTATTAAAATGAATCGCGATCTTGAGAGAATTATTGAAGTTCCTGAAGGAATTGAAGTTAGTCTTAGTCCTAATGAGGCTACTGTAACCGTTAAGGGGAATGGGAATGAGATTTCTAAGGACTTTAATTTCCATAAGATTTCTATGAAGGTTGAGGGAGACAAGGTCACTCTTTCTTCAAAGAAGGCTACTCGAAGAGAATCTAAGATGATTGGGACTATTTGGGCGCATATAAATAATATGATTAAAGGTGTTGGAGAAGAGTTTGTTTACAAGATGGAAGTTTGCAATGTTCACTTTCCTATGAATGTAAAACTTGAAGGAGATAAGGTCGTTATCAAGTCGTTCTTGGGAGAAACAACTGAAAGATTTGCTAAGGTTCTTGAGGGTGTTAAGGTAGATATTAAGGGTAGTGAGATTACGGTTAGTTCTTCGAATATTGAAGCGGCTGGACAGACTGCTGCGAACCTTGAGAAAGCGACGAGACTTACTGGGAGAGATAGGCGAATTTTCCAGGACGGAATTTTTATTACAAATAAATGTGGGAGAGAAATTTAATGGCAGATACGGAGAAGAAGATTGAAAAGAGAAGTAAGCCGAAGTTCTTGAGGAATGATTGGCACAAGAAAATTAAGCTTGGAAGTACTGTGAAGAGGAATCGGAAATGGAGAGGAGCTAAGGGGCGACATAATAAACTTAGACTAAATAGGAAAGGGCATACTCAGAGGCCAAAGGTTGGATGGGGTTCTTCAAATGAAATTAAGAATAAAGTTGAGGGTCTTGAAGTTATAAGGGTTGAGAATTTGAAGGATTTGGAGAATGTTGGAAAAGGTGTAGGGATTATGATTGGAAGAATTGGAAAGAAAAAGCGAGAAGAGATTATTGTTAAGGCTAAGGAAAAGAAGATTAAAATTTTGAATCGATATAAGGAGGCATTGAAGTAAAATGCAATTAGCAAAGAAGAAGGAATTGGCGGCTAAGGTTTTGGGAGTTGGGAAGAGAAGGATTGTTTTTAACGAGGTGCATTTGCCCGAGATAAAAGAAGCGATTACTAGGCAAGATATTTTAGATTTGAATAAATCTGGAGCTATTCAAATTAGAGAAGTTAGTGGAAGGAAGAAGATTGTCCGAAGGAAACATAGAAGAAGAACCGGGAAGATTAAGATGAAGGTTAATAATAGAAAGCAGGAATATGTGATTATTACTCGAAAACTTCGAAAATTTGTTCGAGGTCTTGTTCGAATAGGTGTGGTGGATAAGGAGAAGAATAGGGAGATTAGAAAGATGATTCGTGCTCGAAGATTCAAAAGTAAAAGACATTTAAAGGAGAGTTTGGAGACATTATAATATGGGACTTAGAACATTGAAACGAAGGAGAAGGGAAAACAGGACAGATTACAAGTTGAGAAAAGGTTTGTTGAAATCTGGAATTCCGAGGATTGCAGTTAGACGAACGAATAAATACTTTATTGTTCAAGCAATTGAGAGCCATGAGGCACAGGATAAAGTTCTTGCGACAGTTACTTCCAAAGATTTATTGAAGAAGGGTTGGGATTCAAAGGCCGGCGGAAGTTTAAAATCTATTCCTGCAGGATATTTGACTGGAATGTTACTTGGGAAGAAATTAGGCTCTGGCCGTTATATTATAGATTTGGGAATGGCGAGGTCTCTTGCTGGTTCTCGAGTTTTTGCAGTGGTTAAGGGATTGATTGATGGCGGATTAGAAATTTCTGCTGATGAAAAAGTCTTCCCAACAGAAGAAAGATTGACTGGAGAACATTTAAAACCTGAAGTGAAGGACATGATTAGTAAAGTAAGGGGGAAATTATAATGGCTGGCAATGAAAAAGTTGAAATGAAAGTTAAACCAGAGGCTCTCGACGGGGCACAGTTGAAAGAAATGACAGAAGTAGTTGAAGCTAAGGAAAAAGTTGAAGAGGCTAAGGTTTCTACAGAGGCAGATAAGAATTTTAAAAGGGTTGAGGGAAGAGGAGAGTATAAGCGAGAGAGTAGAGAAGAAAGATTCGCTCGTGAAGAAAAGGAGAAGCTTGATAGATGGGTTCCAAAGACTCAACTGGGAAAAGACGTTCTATCTGGAAAGATTAAGAACCTTGACGAGATTTTTGAGAGAGGGCAAAAGATAATGGAGCCAGAAATTGTGGATATTTTAATCCCTCATTTAATGAAAGACACTTTGTTTATTGGTCAGGCAAAGGGTAAGTTCGGAGGAGGAAAACGAAGGGCATTTAGACAAACTCAGAAGAAAACTAAGGAAGGAAATGTTTTGACCTTTGGTGTCATGGCTGTTGTTGGAGATGGTAATGGTCATGTTGGAATAGGGTATGGTCGGGCTGCTGAAACTCTTCCAGCTAAGGAAAAGGCTACTCGGAAGGCTAAGCTCAATATTGTTAAGGTTAATAGAGGTTGTGCTAGTTATGATTGTTCTTGTGAAGAGCACCACAGCATTCCTATGGCAACTTCAGGGAAATGTTCTTCTGTAAGTGTTGGGCTTATACCTGCACCTCAAGGAACTGGGTTGGTTATAGGAGATGAAATGAAGAAAATTTTGAAGGCAGCTGGAATTAAAGATGTTTATAGTAAATGTTCTGGAAAGGTTAAGACTACATTTAATACTGCGAAGGCATGTATGGAAGCTTTGAATAAATTGGGAGAAATTAGATTATGAGTAACGAAGTGGCTTCACCAATAGGGAAAGAATCAAAGAAGACGCAAGGGAATCGGAAGATATTAGTGGTTCGAATTGCAGGGCAAGTTAAGAATAAGATTAAGGATAATGAGACTTTGAAGCGATTGAAGTTGGAGAAGAAGTTTACCTCTACTTTAGTTGAAGAGACTGACGCTATTCGGATGGGAATGGTTAGGGCTGTTTCGCATATGGTTGCTTTCGGTTCAGTAACTGAAGAATTTATTAAAGAACTTAAAAAGAAACGAGCTGGAACGACTGAGAATATATTTCACTTGCACCCCCCTGTTGGAGGATTTAAGAAGAGTTCTAAAGTTGCAGCACCGAAGGGAATCTTAGGAAAGCATGAAGATATTTCTAAATTGGCTGGAAGGATGTTGTAAGATGGTTAAGGTACACAAAAGAACAAAGAATAGCAGAATTCGTGGAGCTCGGACTGTTGGATGGGGATTTAGGCAGAAGCATAAGGGTCATGGAAATAAAGGTGGTTTTGGAAAGGCGGGAACAGGTAAGAAGGCCGACCATAAGAAGCAGACAGCTTTGGAGAATGACCCAAAGAAGAGATATTTTGGAAAACAGGGTGGGACCTCTCGAGGAACTGCAATAAAGAAATATGAAAAGATTAATCTGTTTGCAATAAAGGATAATTTCTTTAAGAAAGATGGAGAAAAGCTTGATTTTTCAAAGCATAAGATTCTTGGAGAAGGCGAGGGATTCAAGGCAGAGATAACTGCCAAGGCTGCGACTAAAGGAGCTATTGAAAAGATGGCGAAGGCTGGAGGTTTGATTGTTTTGGTTGGTGCTGGGAAGAAGGATGTTAAGCAGTGGGCAGGTAAGAAAGGCGAAGCTGTGAAAGAGGGTGAAGTGAAGAAAGAGAGTGATGCTGGTGAAGTGAAGATTGAAGGCTAGGAATAGAGTTATATACTTTTTCTAACTTAAAAATAGATGAAAATAAATAGGATTCTTGAAAATAGAAGCTTCTCACCGAAGGGAGATCCCTATAAATTATTTGAAAGGCGATTTATAGATGCATTTTTTCTTGAGAGAGAAATTAAGAACATGAAAATAGGGAAAAGGGAAAAATACCAATCAAGAATCCAGTTTGTGGTGTTTCTTGTTTCTTGTTTAGAATCTTTTCTGGAAGAGATTTTTAGGAGATCTTTTGAAAAGGGTTTCTTTAAATTAAAAGATTTGAAGAATGAAAAGGAGATTAAAGGTATTAAAGCTAATCTTGATGAAATCAGTGAAATTAATAAGCACAAAATAAAATTATCTGAAATCCTGGCAGAGGAAATGAATTTTCAAAACATAAATGATATAATCTCATTGTGTGAATTGCTAAAAGTATCTAAAAATTATAAAAAAATATCTTTGAGAAGAAGGGAAATTGAATTTTCTAAATTGGACGTATTGAAAAATCCTTCAAAAAAGATGTCTAAAGAAAATGAAAAGAAACTTACTAAGTTTGTTATGGATGAGGTAGGTAGGGGGAGTGCCCTCCCTAAAAACGATAAAGCATTTATTAGAATAGTTTATGTATTAAAAAAAATGATTTTATTAAGAAATAAGATTGTCCACAAAAATATGATTATAAAAATGAAATCTTGGGAGACTTTAGTTTATGCTGTAGTGTCTCTGCAAATTGCATACCTTATTAGCGAATCTTATAAAATAGAATTAAAGAAGGTTAAAAAATAGCAATCACAATAACTTTATAAAACGAATCGCTCTTCATAAAACATGGCGTTAAGAGACTTATTGAAAAATTTGCCGGAGGTTAGAGGGCCAACGGAGAAGAAGGTTG
>Ga0114932_10002228_pt1 | contig 20726 bp, 16 predicted proteins | sample 2SBtaG_2_FD_87286 | JGI IMG/M metagenome (GOLD analysis project Ga0114932, IMG submission 87286) | Deep subsurface microbial communities from Kolumbo volcano to uncover new lineages of life (NeLLi) - 2SBTROV12_ACTIVE470 metaG | ecosystem: Environmental > Aquatic > Marine > Volcanic ... | reverse complement strand
GGTTAATAAATAGTTTTTCGGGGGTTGCTAGATTTTCAGATAACTCCCAACCGCGCTTAACTTTTATGAGCATGAAACCCTCGAATATTTATCTGCTTTACTGAGGGAAAGATGTACATTCTTTAAAGATAAGGCAAGTCATCATTATCAGTTTATTTGTTAATCAACAGTTTTAGAATTATCTACAGATGTAAATCTAGGCTGTTTGAGATTTTAAGTTATTCTTTAATGGTTGATCATGAATTGGCCAATGCAGTAGGGCAGCCAGCACACCCAATATTATAGAGGCATACCATATAGCGTCATAAGTTCCAGTCTTATCATATGCTATTCCGCCTAACCAGGCGCCAAAAAGCGATCCAACTTGATGGCTAAAAAAAACAAACCCAAACAACATACCCAGATGTTTTGCTCCAAAAATACGAGCGACTACACCGCTGGTAAGTGGCACAGTAGAGAGCCATAGAAGACCAAAACCTATAGAAAAGGCATATATTGTCCATTCTGTTTTTGGCAAAATAACTAAAGCAGCAATAAGGGCTGAGCGACCAATGTATATAAAGCCTAGTAAGTTTTTTTGTCTGTATTTTTTGCTGAATTCGCCGGCTAAATATGTACCAACAATATTTGCAAAACCTATTATTGTAAGGGCTATAGCCCCTGTTTCAGAAGTCATTCCATTAGAAAAAACATATCCAGGAAAGTGTGTTCCTATAAAAGTAACATGGAATCCGCATACAAAAAAACCACCTACCAACAAAATATATCCTGAGTTGTTAATTGCCGATTTGATCACTTCCATTAAACTCATATCTGGATCATTATTATTATTTGTTTCGCTATGGTTTAGCAATCTACCTAAAAGTGCCATAAGCAAAACAATTACCGATGATATCACAAGAGAAAAATACCATCCTGTCGAACCTATGAGAAGTTGACTAAAAACGGGTAATACCATCGGGCCAAGAGCGCCTATGGTGCTAACTAGGGCTACAGCGTATGTCCGGTTATCAGGAGCAACTGCTCTAGAAACAGCTCCATAAACGACAGCTATGCCTGCTCCACTCATACCTAGTCCCACAAGAACTCCGCCTGTTATAATCAAATCAGTTGGAGTAATTGCATTTGCCATGCCAAATACACCAACCGCATACACTATGGCACCTCCGAATATAACTTTTCCTGACCCGTAACGGTCTGCCAGTCCTCCAACAAAGGGTTGCGCTATTCCCCAAATTAAATTTTGAATTGCCATGGCAAAGCCAAATAAACCTCGACTCCAATCCAGGTCTATTGTCATTGGTACTAAGAAGAGACCGAATGTCTGACGAACACCTAGAACAATTGCTAAAACTAAAGCTGCAGCAGAAATCGTGTAAACTTGATGTCGCGTCATTGCTGGTGTCATAATTTTTTCCAACATGTCATGAAGTTTTTTCATGAAGACCGGGCCCATATATTGGGCTCGGCCTCCATACTCTATCATTAATTAATCAAGAGCCAAAATATTGAATTTTAGCTAGCAACATGTGCCTTGGGAGGGAGAGACACATTATTCAGATAGCCCTAAATTCATAACAGATTAATAGATATACTTTTTTTGTGGTTTTTTCATGTTCTCTTTTTGATTATCAGCTATGCAATTTAATCATACCTCTGTAAGGTGAGATACCAATATTTTAAAAGCGTGTTTCAGCTACCTTTCTAACTAGAAAGTCTCTGAACACTTTAATTCGTGAAGAGCCTTTTAACTCTTCTGGGTATACAAAGAAAGCATCGTAGCCCGGGCCTTCGAGCTCCGGTAAAACTCTTACCAGACTGCGTGATTCTCGTGCATAAAAATCTGGTAAACCTGCTATTCCAACGCCAGCTTCTACTGCTCTAAAAATGCCATAGAGATTGTTTAAGGTTAACAATTTCTTTGGATTTGATCCTATAGCTTCACGAACTGCATTACGTAACCAGTTTAAATTTGGAGCAGGCTGTATGGTGTCGTCACTAAATATAATTAATTTATGTTGATGAAGATCAACAATTTTATCAGGCATTCCGTGTTGTTGTAAGTATTCAGATGATGCATAAACGTGAGCTTTTACTCTAGTTAGACGACGTTGTATCAAATCTGGTTGTTTTGGAGTGGTTAGCCGAATTGCGCAGTCTGCCTCTCGCATAGATATATCAAGCTCTTCATCTGAAGTAATTAGTGTAACCGCAATATCGGGGTAAAGGTCTATGAATTCTTTTATTCGCGGCGTTAACCAAAGTGAACCAAGGCCTACTGTAGTTGTTATTTTCAGCGGACCTTGGGGTCTATCCTTGTTATCATTTATTTGAGCTTCAGTCATTGTCAATTTTGCAAATACTTCGTGCACTGTTCGGTATAACGCTTCACCCTGCTCGGTTAACAAAAGACCTCTGGCGTGGCGATGAAAAAGTTTACAGTTAAGGCTGTCTTCTAACGAGCTTATCTGACGGCTAATTGCTGATTGGCTTAGATGGAGGCTTTCGCCCGCATGGGTAAAACTTCCAGCTTCAGACACTGTATGAAAAACTCTTAGTTTATCCCAATCCATAGGCATTAAAAAATCCCTTTAACTTCTTGATTAACAAGTAAAATAAAGGATATTTAAGAAAAAATTAGACATCGCTTTTTTAGACTTCTTTAGAAGCTAAAAATTTTTCAGCCTCCAGTGCAGCCATACATCCCATGCCAGCAGCGGTAATAGCCTGACGATAGACTTTATCCTTAACATCGCCAGCGGCAAATACCCCAGGTATATTAGAGGCTGTACTGTCTGGTCTTGTAATTAGGTAACCTTCATTGTCCATATCTAGATGCCCTTTAAATAAATCTGTATTAGGGATATGACCAATTGCGATAAAAACTCCATCAACCTTAATATCTGTCATTTGCTCTGTTTTAACGTTTTTAATGCGTGCCCCAGTAACGCCAAGGGGATTACCGCTACCCGTAACTTCTTCCAGCGTAGAATCCCATATTACCTCAATTTTATTATTGCGCATAAGACGTTCCTGCAAAATTTTTTCTGCTCTAAATTCATTGCGCCGATGGATAACCGTTACCTTAGACGCGAAGTTAGTTAAAAACAAAGCTTCTTCTACAGCGGTATTTCCTCCACCAACAACCATAACTGGTTTTTCACGATAAAAAAACCCGTCACATGTAGCGCATGCTGAAACACCGTATCCACTGTATTTTTTCTCTGATTCTAGACCTAACCATCGCGCAGATGCTCCTGTTGTTAATATCAAAGAATCGCCTGTATAAATATCACCGGAATCGCATGTACAAGAGAACGGATACACAGAGAAGTCGATATTGACAACAACATCATTAATAATATTTGTTCCTACGTTTTTAGCTTGAGCTTCCATCTGTTCCATTAACCACGGCCCTTGAATTGCTTCGGCAAAACCTGGGTAGTTTTCTACATCAGTGGTGATTGTAAGTTGTCCGCCGGGTTGCATGCCGTGTATCATTGTAGGTTTTAAGTTTGCTCTTGCTGCATAGACGGCTGCTGTACAACCGGCTGCTCCTGAGCCGATGATTAATACTTTTGAATGATTTGGTTTGGGCATTTAGAATTTTTCCTAAAAACATATAGTAAATCTAATTTCTTAATACTTTTTTAGTTAAGGTTTAGATAAATTTTATAAATGAGATAATTTGAAAATTAGGCATGATATAATTTTAATGATATTTTTTACATATAAGTGATTAGTTTAAAATGTAATCACAGTACGGATTGATTCTCCCTTTTTCATTAGGTCAAAGGCATTATTTATATTTTTCGCAGGCATTACATGTGTTATTAAATCATCAATATTAATCTTTCCATCCATATACCATTCCACAATTTTGGGCACATCCGTGCGTCCTTTAGCCCCTCCAAATGCTGTGCCTTGCCAAACCCGACCAGTGACCAATTGAAATGGCCTTGTTGAGATTTCAGCACCCGATGGTGCAACTCCAATTATAGTGGATTTCCCCCAACCTTTATGACAGCATTCAAGTGCTTGGCGCATTATATCAGTATTCCCAATACACTCAAATGAGTGATCTGCTCCTCCATCGGTTAAGTCAATTATGTAATCGACTAGGTCGTTTTCTATTTCATCTGGATTTATAAAATCAGTTAAACCAAATTTTTCCGCAATTAATTTTCGGCCAGGATTTAGATCAACACCAACTATCATATTAGCTCCAACCATACGAGCTCCCTGTACTACATTAAGACCTATACCTCCAAGGCCAAATACTACTACATTATCTCCTGGTTGAACCTTAGCGGTGTTTATTACCGCGCCGAGACCTGTTGTCACTCCACACCCGATATAGCATACCTTTTCGAATGGGGCGTCTTTTCTGATTTTAGCTACTGCAATTTCTGGTAAAACTGTATAATTAGAAAATGTTGAGGTACCCATATAGTGAAATATTTGTTTACCACGTAAAGAAAACCTTGAGGTCCCATCTGGCATAAGGCCTTTACCTTGAGTGTCCCTTATAGCTTGGCAAAGATTTGTTTTTCCGCTTAAACAATAGCTACAGTTCCTACACTCAGGTGTATAAAGTGGGATAACATGGTCTCCCGGTTTTAAAGTTGTTACTTCTGACCCTATCTCAACGATTATCCCTGCACCTTCATGGCCTAAAATGGCAGGAAATATTCCTTCAGGGTCGGCACCAGATAGAGTAAACTCGTCAGTATGACAAATTCCACTTGCCTTAATTTCAACTAAAACTTCATTACTCTTTGGACCTTCTAATTGAACAGTTTCCATGACGAGTTTTTGACCTACTTCATGTGCCACGGCAGCTAATGTATCCATAGCCATCTCCCTTAGAATCTAAATTAAAATAAAATATTCATATGTAATCTATTAGCTAATGAAAAATCATCCAAGAGTCCTAGAGTAAAGTTCAAACATCTTTGTCCAAGTGGCTTCTGCTGCCTCCTCATTGTAAACCTCTCGTTCAGGAAAGGCATATCCATGCTCTGTTCCTGGGTATGTTTCTATTTCGTATACCACGTTATAATCCTTACATGCTTTAGTAAGGTCTGGTATGACATTTTCTCCTATCCAATGATCGTGTTCAGCGAAGGCAAGATATAGCTCACTTTTAATATTAGGGATTTGTAGATGCGGTGAATCATCGTTTTCTGTAACTATCCATACACCATAAAGAGATGCAACAGCTGCGAAACGATCCGAGTAAATTCCAGCTACTGTGACAACAAATGCTCCGCTCATACAATAGCCCACACATCCCATTGGTCCGTCAGAAGCATGTTGTTCACTATCCAAGAATTCCAAGATTTTACCTGTATCTCTGCTTACAGCAGAATTACTAAGGCTATGCCATGCTGCAAAAATCATTTCGCCCATCTTTTCATTACGGTTTTGTAGATTAAACCGGATATTTCCTAGGCGATAATATAAATCCGGTAGTATGGCATAATAACCCTGTGCCGCTATTCGGCGAGCAAAATTTCTTAGTTCTTCTCGTATTCCGGGTGCATCCATATACAGAACTATTACCGGATGCGGGCCATTATTATCAGGCCAAACAGAAAACGCATACATTTCTCCATCATCAGTGTTAACTATTGATTCCTTCTCACCCATATTCATTTTCCCTTCTAAAATCCGAACATGTGATCCAGACTGAACGCTTTTCCGCAAGCTGAAATTAAGCCATGATAGCCAAATAGTCTGCAAGTAGTATCCCGGATAATTATATATCCATTGTTAACTCCGTCTATTTGATAAGCAGCTTTGCGTTCATCTTCTTCGAAGATTTCTGATATCAAAAAATATTTTGAGCCTCCACAAGCTATATTTATTTTACGACTTGCTATTTGCTTCCCGCTGCTAGCGTATAAAATTACTTCGGTATTCGATTCTGTATGCCAGGGTGTAGATGCAGGGTATATTAGATGACAAAATGTATCAGCTCCTTCACCTCCAACTGCTAAACTTGATATACCCATGCTTGACGCAGTTCGTAAAAATAAGCGGGTGGTTAGACCTGGGGGATTACTGGAGTAAGATTGAGGTTCTCCGTTCCATGTTAGGACTGTATTAAAAATATGTGCCCCAAAACTAGATTCTGCGACATGGCCTGTAGCTTTATCTTCATAACGAATTAAAGCATGTAGCCAGCCGTCAACACTATGTGTTGCAATAGAAAAATTATATATTAATTCAACGTGGCCTGCTTTCTCATCTAGGCCACAATCACCAATAATATCACTAGTTATCTCAAAGCTATCAGCTCGGAGAATTTCCCCAAATTCAAATTCAGCCACTTTTTTTCCTAAATAATTATAAAATAGAGCTGTAATTGGAAGTTTTTCTTGGGTTAATGCCATTGGTGTAGGTAGAATCGTTGTAAGAAACTTACTGGCGGGAAGTATTGGGGCAGGCAAAAGGAATCCTTTGCCCATTAAATTACTTATTTTTTCTATTTCTGGGTCTGGTGACAGGTCTACCCGCTCGATATTAGCGTGAGCTAAACGATGTTTGATAGTGCCATCAGTGAAGCTTTTTAATATTTCATAACGTGGTCTTGTAAAGTGTTTGCCTGCAGTTAATTCGATTTGTTGGGGCCATATAGCATTAGGTAGTAAGTCAGATATAGATAGAGGATAGCTACCAAAGGGGGGGATTTCTTTATTTAGAGAAACTGCTTGGTTATTGTGACCCATTAAATTTATTCTAACCGCTCCTGCTGGTATCGGCGCCGGATGGCTATTTTGTATCCAAATAATTACTTTTTCATCAGATTTAGGAGCTGGTATTCCTGCATAAAAGTCTGCAGGCCAGGCATTTGAGTCATGTGTACAGGAAAGGTCTAGTGGATTATCACTATATGTATCTAAGGCATATTTAACTATATCGTGGCCTTTCACTCCTAGGACATGGACTAGAAGTTGGCCGGTAAAATCACCTAATTGAAAGCGTTCGCGTATTTCTGCGCTATCTATAGTAATTCCTACCGGAGAATCTGTTATCTTTTGATCCCATTCAGCAATAATTTCTCCATTATCGTCAAATAAAATTAACCAAAAGGTTATGTTTTTTGAACCGTAACGATACCAATAATTAGCAGAAACTAAACGGGTATGTAGACTATTTCCATGGTCGTCCTTAATGTCTCTGAACCATGCAAAGTTAGTCGCAAAATTAAGTGAATCTAAATAACGCGATTTATTAGTTAATCTATTTTCGTTTAGTCTGGCCTCATCAAGGCTTAGAACTTTACATTTGCTTGGTACCAGATGTTTTATGTCGGACAAAATTTTAGTGGTATCAAATGCTATTATAAGAACAAAGTCAGCTTCTGAGTAAATAAGATTAGTTATAGGTTCTGATGTGCACCCAAGAATCTGTTTTCCGATATTGTTTAGATCTTGTACATACACATCTGCGATTGTTATTTCATTCGATGAATATATTTCAAAAAAACCATTGGCAAACCCTAGTGGATCATAGATAGCTACCTTGTTAGCCTTAGATAGCCGTTTGAGTAATTTTATAATTAGAGGCGCTGTCGCAGGATGGCCAGCTGCCTTAAAAAATGGGAATCCTCCGTCAGAGTTAGAGAAGGTATCTATACATAGAGCCATAGTAATTCCATCTAATTATATCCAACCAATTAACTTTTTTAATTTAGCCGTTAAGGTATGCCTTATTTGCTCACGTATCTTGTATTTATGGCTTCGCACCCAATTTATCTGAATCGTTTGCCTTTTTCCTTCAAATTTGTGATGACCATGCCAAGCGTTGGGTCGACAAACAAATGCAACAAGGCTGCCAGCATCAGGAGGTATCTCGGCGACGTAATCATCGAGATTATGATTATTTTTTAATAGTCGTAATTTACCGCCTGATATGTCCCAAGAATCATTTAGATAGATAAGGGCAGTGACTAACTTTTCTTTGGAATCCGCATGAATTTTTCCGTCGGAAAGCCGGCATTGACCCCGGATAGTTATAATTATTGGTTGATTGGTTAGCTTAATGCCTAGTTTATTTCCTATTAGCTCCGAAAAACTCTGGGAGTGCAGTTCCTCGATCAATGATACGAAATTAGTACCACTAAGTTTTTTATTTATCGGGTGGCTTCCTGGCTTTTCTATTTTAGGAAAATCATTAAGAATCATTTGTAAAGCATCACTCCTAATAACCTTCGGTACAATCAAGTGCTCAAAGGGGTCAAGATTTGGAGATGCAGTATCTATCGCGTCTAGATCTATGGCTACCATACTACTTTTTTAGACTGGGAATACCAGTAATGCAAAGGAGATTATTATTTAATTAGACAGTTTATACATTTTTTATATTTGTACGAAGTTTAATTTCAGAGGCTGCTTTAATAGTGTCATTCGGAATTTGATAGCTCCAATGCTCTATAATATCTTTAAATGGTCTGGTAATTTTAGCTTCGTTCATTGCTTTATGAAATCTTGTAAACTTTTTAGACCCTCCGTCCAATTCAATGGTGTATACAGGTTTTCCTGTAGCTGCTGCTTCACTAATCATATTTACGGAGTCATTAGTTGCGAAGATAAAATCAGCATGGGCTAGGTATCCAAGGTAGGGATTTCTGCCATCTCCTTTCCAGAGGACAGCCTTATTATTAACTAACTTCTCTTTTAGTTTTTCATTTATAATTTCAACTATATCTGTTGGTGTACGTGGCGAAGTTGTTATAGCTAGACCGTATTCATATGTTTCTGATATGTTGAGTAGTTTGTCTGCAATGTCTATGGCAACTTTTTTGTTCATTTGATAAACGGCATTATTTCCTCCAAGTAAAACGGTAACAACAGGTTGTGGTAATTTGGATAAATCATTACAAAAATCTTTTTTTGCTAGGTTTAATGTGTCTTTATTAACTCTATTAACTGAGCCCAATGTACTAAATACATTGGTGCCGCTCAGTTGATCGTGTTTGGGAGCTATCACTAAATCAAATTCTTTTATCGCTAATCCAGGGTTCTGTATTTGTACACAAAAAGTTTTACCTTGACTTAAACGTTTCACTGCTATGGCTAACGCAACCGATTTACGGCCAGTCCCTATTATAAGGTCCGGCCATGGAGGAGAAATGCGATCACTAAATTTTGATAATATATATAACTGTTTTGGGGTTATTGCTGGTGGCATCCAAGCCCATGGTTTTGATAGAGCAATATCTATTTGCTTTGAACGTGCTTTTAGAGCTTCAGTAAGGCCCAGGCATTGATTAACCATACCCGGACGGCCATCTGTTAGGATCCAAGTGCTAAATCTTTCAGTTGTATGGCGTGATTCAATGGTTTTTTTCAATATATACTCGATTTATTTTAAAATAACGTAATGTAACAATTGTAATATTATTTCAATTTGCTAGCATCAATCTGCTGACTTATTTGCACTTAATATAGGCTAGTTGCTCGCGATTCCTATCAGTGAGATTTATATTAATTGATTATTGAGGGTATTTATTCAAGATGACAACTTCTGATCATTCTATAAAAGAATCTGATAAGCAGATTAAACTAGATGCAATAGACCGTCGTATATTACGTCATTTAAGGGATAATGGTCGAATGACTAATGTTAATCTAGCTCGGTTATCAGGTATTTCTGCTCCACCATGTTTAAGAAGAGTGAGAGCTTTGGAAGCTGCAGGATTTATTAAAGGCTACCATGCAGAATTAGATGGAGAAATGTTAGGTTTCGAAGTTTCATTCCACGCTTTAGTAGGCCTTGATAGTCAAGCTGGAGAAGTTCTTTCTGAATTTGAAAATCAGGTCGGAAGCTGGCCTGAGGTGCGCCGTTGTGATATGATACGAGGGGGTGGTGATTTTTTACTCCGAATTGTTGCGCGTAATACTTCCCATGAAAATGAGCTAACTACTAGATTAACAAGTGTATCACATGTAGCAACAGTCCAAACTTTTCAAGTAATTCGCACATCGAAGCATAATTCTGGGGTTCCGGTTTACGATCTAGATTAGATGAACCAATACTTATTGGACTAATCTATTATCCAAACATTATTTAAACCTGACCGAAACAATTTCATAATATCTCATTCCGTTTGGAGTTTGGACTTCAATGTTATCATGTGGGTCACGTCCGATAAGTGCTTTTCCTAGAGGAGAAGCAATAGATATTTTATTCTTTTTTATATCGGCTTCAAATTCTCCAACTAGCTGGTAAGTAATTTCGTTGCCTGTATCCTCATCAGAAAGTTTAACCTTGGCGCCAAACCTTGCAGTTTTACCTTTTTGCTTTGAAGTATCTATAATTTCTGCACGCTTTGTTGCGTCCTCTAATTCGCCTATTCTACCTTCAATAAAGCTCTGTCTTTCACGTGCAGCATGATATTCGGCATTTTCTGACAAATCTCCATGCTCACGGGCAGCCGCTATAGCTTTAATTACAGCTGGCCTTTCTATAGTTTTTAAATTTCTTAGTTCTTCCTGAAGGATTGCGTGACCCTCAGCGGTCATTGGTGTTTTTTCCATGATTTTAGTCTAAAATTAAAAAGTTGAAGTAAAATTACTAATAAATAACCTTATTGAAGTTATTGCTATGATTAAATCACATAATACAGATTTTTAAATACCACTATTAAAGTAGGCCTGCAGAGGCGCAACTTCAAGGCCACCCGAATTCATTGATTGAATAACCAACAAGGCAGCATTTGCACCCGCAATAGTAGTATAATACGGAATATTTTGTGTTAAGGCTGTTCGACGCAAACTATAGCTATCAGCAATAGACTGATTGCCTTCGGTAGTATTAATTACTAGGTCGATTTCATCATTAGTCATTGAATCTACTATGTGTGGTCTACCTTCTAGAACTTTATTTACAATTTTTACAGGAATGTGGTTTTTTTCGAGAGCTGCTGCTGTTCCCCTTGTAGCAAAGATTTTGAAACCTAATTCAATTAGTCTTTCTGCAAGAATAAGAGCATTCAATTTATCTCTATCTCTTACAGATATAAAAACATTTCCCGAAATGGGTATTTTAACTCCACTTGCCAATTGAGATTTAGCAAATGCATGACCAAAGTCTTTATCAAGTCCCATTACCTCTCCTGTTGATTTCATCTCTGGTCCCAGTATCGTGTCTACTCCTGGGAAGCGAGCAAAAGGAAAAACAGCTTCCTTAATAGCCACATGAGAACTAACTGGAGCTCTAGGTATACCATGTTCTCCGAGTCCAAATTCGGATAGTAATTGATTGACCATAAGTCTTGCTGCTAATTTAGCTATTTGCACGCCTGTGGCTTTAGCAACAAAAGGAACGGTCCTACTGGCTCTAGGGTTGACCTCGATTATGTATATATTTTCATCTTTGACCGCAAATTGTATGTTCATTAAACCTACAACTTTCAATGCTTTTGCCAAGACTTTTGTTTGTCTCTCTATTTCCTTTAAAACTAAAGAGTCTAATGTAAATGGTGGCAAAGAACAGGCACTGTCTCCGCTATGAATACCAGCCTCCTCGATATGCTCCATAATTCCAGCAATGTAAATATCTCCGCTGCCGTCTGCCAGAGCATCAACATCCACCTCAATAGCTTCTTGAAGAAAACTGTCTAATAATACAGGGCTATCGCCAGAAACCTTCATTGCTTCTGAAATATATCGAATTACACCTTCCATATCGTATACTATTTCCATAGCTCGACCCCCTAAGACATAAGACGGTCGTATTAATAAAGGAAAACTAAGTTTCTCCGCCACAGAAATAGCCTCTTCAGCACTTTTTGCCAGGCCATTTTTGGGCTGTTTTAAATTTAATTTTTTTAGTATCTGCTGAAAACGTTCTCTATCTTCAGCTAGATCAATAGCATCGGGGGAGGTTCCTAAGATATTAATGCCGTTTTCATGAAGTGCGCTAGCGAGTTTAAGAGGTGTTTGTCCTCCGAACTGAACTATAACCCCCTTTAGACTGCCAGATTTCTGTTCTAATTGACATATTTCAATTACATCTTCAGTAGTTAAAGGCTCAAAGTAAAGCCGGTCCGAAGTGTCGTAATCGGTGGATACTGTTTCCGGATTACAGTTTATCATTATCGTCTCATACCCTGCTTCATGAAGAGCAAAAATGGCGTGAACACAGCAATAATCAAACTCAATACCTTGCCCTATACGGTTAGGTCCTCCACCTAGAACAATAATCTTTGGTTTTTCACTTGGATCTGCTTCACATTCACCTGGTTGCCCTATGTAACCCTCATAGGTGGAATACATATACGGTGTTTGACTTGGAAATTCGGCAGCACAAGTATCAATTCGTTTATAAACAGGTTTAACCGAAAGGGCATTACGTAGATTTGTTACTTGGGATTCAGACTGATTAGAAAGCTCAGCTAGTCTTGCATCTGAAAAACCCATTTGCTTTATATATAACAAGCCATCGTGATCTTGTGGTAAACCAGATGTACGTATTTTATTTTCAGTTTTTATCAGGCATTCAAGCTGTTCTAGGAACCAAGGGTCGTAATGAGTTACTCTCTGGATTTCATTAAGTGATACCCCTAGTCTAATTGCTTGAGCAATAATAAGTATTCGTTCGGGGGTTGGGTGTCCAAGTGCGGCACGAACGGAATCAATGTCATAGGTAGAATTTTTTTCTGAAAGATGTGAATTAGGAATTTCTATTTCATTAAGTCCTGTAAGTCCTGTCTCTAATGAACGTAGAGCCTTCTGTAGGCTTTCCGTAAATGTACGTCCAATCGCCATCACCTCTCCAACTGACTTCATTGAAGTTGTTAGTAGGGGTTTTGTACCGGGGAATTTTTCAAATGTGAAACGAGGAATCTTTGTTACTATATAATCAATTGTAGGTTCAAAGCTTGCTGGTGTAACTCCAGTAATGTCATTGTCTAGCTCGTCTAAAGTATAACCCACCGCTAGTTTGGCAGCTATTTTTGCTATTGGAAATCCTGTGGCTTTTGAAGCCAATGCTGATGAACGGCTTACCCGAGGATTCATCTCAATAACAACCATTCGACCGTTTGATGGATTTACCGCAAATTGTACATTAGAGCCCCCTGTATCAACTCCAATTTCACGCAAGCAAGCAACTGATGCATTGCGCATAATCTGAAATTCTTTATCTGACAAAGTAAGTGCCGGGGCTACTGTGATAGAGTCACCAGTGTGAACTCCCATTGGGTCAATGTTTTCTATGGAACAAACTATAATACAATTATCAGCTTGATCACGAACTACTTCCATTTCGTATTCTTTCCATCCAAGGACTGACTCTTCAACTAGAACCTCAGATGTTGGTGATGCTGCCAGACCACCCTCTATGATTTCGAAATATTCATCCTGGTTGTAAGCAACTCCGCCGCCGGTTCCAGCAAGAGTAAAACTTGGCCTTATTATAGCCGGCAGGCCAACTTTAAGTAGGCCTTCTTCAGCCATTTCTCTATTTTTAACCAGAATGCTTATTGGGGATTCCAAACCAATGTTTGACATTGCTTCACGAAACTGTAGCCGGTCTTCAGCTTTGTCTATTACATCTGCTTTGGCCCCTATCATCTCAATACCAAGTTTTTTTAAAGTTCCATTTCTTTCTAGAGTTAGACATGTATTTAATGCTGTTTGTCCTCCCATAGTAGGAAGAATGGCATCAGGGCGTTCTAATTCAATAATTTTAGCTACGATTTCAGGAGTAATTGGTTCAATATAGGTGGCATCTGCCATCGAAGGATCCGTCATTATTGTTGCCGGATTTGAGTTGATAAGTATGATCCGGTAACCTTCTTCACGGAGAGCTTTTACCGCCTGAGTTCCTGAATAATCAAATTCACATGCTTGGCCAATTATGATCGGACCTGCTCCAACAATCATGATAGAAGATATATCGCTACGTTTAGGCATGTTTTTATTTTTTGTCCTCTATCATCTTTATAAAATATTCGAATAAATATTGAGAATCTTGGGGGCCAGGTGAGGATTCGGGATGATATTGAACAGAAAAAGCTGATTGGCTTTTAACTTTTAGTCCTTCAATACTTTTATCAAACAGAGAAATGTGTGTTGGAAGAACGTTATTAGGCAAGGAATCACTAACTACAACAAAGCCATGATTCTGGCTTGTTATTTCTACTTTGCCGGTTAGCAATTCTTTGACCGGATGATTAGCACCTCGATGTCCGTGATGCATTTTTTTTGTTTTTGCACCCAATGCTAATGCCATTAACTGATGGCCGAGACAAATACCAAACATAGGGATACCATTAGCCAGCAATTCTTGAATCATTGGTATGGCATATACTCCAGTTGCAACTGGGTCACCAGGCCCATTTGAAAGAAATACGCCATCGGCTTTATAGTCTAGCACTTCCTTTGCACTAGTTGATGCTGGAACAACAGTAATTTTGCAACCAAGTTCAGCTAAAGACCTTAAGATGTTATGCTTTACCCCAAAATCAATTGCAATTATGTGGTGTTTTGGTTCTTTCAATTCGAAATAACCTTCCCCTATATGCCATCTTGTTTCGTTCCATTCATATGCTTCAGTGCAACTGACCTCAATGGCCAAATCAAGGCCTTCTAGGCCCTGCCAACTATTTGCTGCAATTTGTAACTCTTTAAGGTTTATACTATTTGCAGGTTGATGACTAATTGCTCCGATTGGCGACCCACCATCTCGGATCATTCTCGTCAACCGACGGGTGTCTACACCTGTGATTGCTATTAAATTTTGAGATTTTAGCCATGAATCGAGAGCCATTTCCGAGCGCCAATTCGCAGGGTTTGTTATACTACCACGCAGGATACAACCTTTTGCTGAAGAAAAATTTGCTTCTATATCATGAGAATTCGTGCCTACATTTCCTATATGTGGAAATGTAAAATTAATAATTTGTCCAGCGTAAGAGGGATCAGTTAATATTTCCTGGTAACCGGTGGTTGCAGTATTAAAACAAACTTCACCGACCATTGTTCCCGATGCACCAATTCCTTTAGCCCAAAATACAGTTCCATCACGTAAAACCAGGGCGCCAGTTGCCCAGTTTGGCTGGTTTGATTCTTTGCGTGCACCCTCAGCCATTTAAATGGGGTCCTATAGAACGTGTTTGCTGTCGCCCTACTTAATAATACGGCTTATATTAATGTTATAGCCAGTACAATATTTAACAGGCGAAAATTTTTTGGTGTTCTAGGCTAGCCGCTGTGAGTCGTCAAGTTTTGAATGTAATAAAAATAAACAAGAAAAACAACTAGTTAGGTCATAAATCTAAGTTTGCTATAGTTATACAAATCCGTTAGGTTCTGTAAAATGTTCAAATATAGAAAGTTAACATGCTAAGAAATTCTATTCCAGAGGCGCTGAGGGTAGCGCTTAAGCAACAAGATAAGCGTTGCATTTCAACAGTGCGCTTAATTATGGCGGCTTTGAAAGACCGAGACATTGCTGCTAGAGGCAAAGGCGATACTGAAGGTATATCTGACGACGAGATTCTACAGATGCTGCAGACTATGGTAAAGCAGCGCCGAGAATCCATTCAAATGTATGAAGATGGAGGCCGAAAAGAACTGGCCGAGCAAGAAGCGAAAGAGATTACAATTATAGAACGCTTCTTACCTCAACAATTGGATGAAGAGCAAATAAATCTAATCGTTGAAAAAACAATAAACGAAATTGGTGCAGATAGTCTTAAAGATATGGGGCATATTATGAGCGAATTACGTAACAATTATGCTGGTCAAATGGACTTTTCAAAAGCTAGTGGACTTGTTAAGCAAAAACTCAGTAATAGTTAATAACTTCGAATTAATAGTTATCCCCAATTTCTGTGTAATTAGTTATAATTAAGTAACATTATAATCGGTTTATAAAGTTTACTATTGCTTGATATATAGCAAACCTAATATTCTGTACTTTCTGTTTAACCTAATTTAACAACATAAAGCTGTTTCATGGCAGTTCCTTCACAATTTCTTGATGAGCTTCGCGCCCGTATTACGGTTTCAGAGTTAATCGCAACTAAAGTTAAGTTAGTTCGACGTGGTCGTGAAGCAACTGGCCTATGTCCGTTTCATAATGAAAAAACACCGTCTTTTACAGTTAACGATGAAAAAGGTTTTTATCACTGTTTTGGCTGCGGAGCCCATGGAGATATTATAAGTTTTATTATGCAAATTGAAGGACTTAGTTTTCCAGAAGCTATTGAAAAATTAGCTGGGTTTTCTGGGTTACCCATACCTAAGGATACTAAAGAGAATAGAGAAGAGGTAAAAAAAGTTTTATCTCTTCAAGAAGTGATGGAAAAAGCATGTAATTGGTTTGAAAATCAGCTACGTAAGCCCCATGGAGATAGAGGACTAAAATACCTGCTTGGTCGTGGCTTTTCAGAAACTACGATTTCTAAATTTCGTCTGGGGTTTGCTCCAGATGGGCGCGGAATATTTAGGCAAGAAATGTTAGAAATGGGAGTTAGTTTAGAGCAATTAGTAGATTGCGGCTTAGTAAAAAACAATGAACATTCTAATTCACCACGCGATTATTTTTTTAACAGAGTAATTTTTCCAATATCTGATAGAAGGGGAAAAGTTATTGCCTTTGGTGGTCGTATTTTAGGAGAAGGCCAACCTAAATATCTAAATTCTCCGGAAACTAGATTATTTAGCAAAGGACAAGTACTATACAATTTGGTTGATGCGCGGGCTGCTTCTAGGACTACTGGAACTATTATAGTTGTTGAAGGGTACACAGATGTAATTGCATTAAATCAAAGTGGAATTCAACATAGTGTTGCTCCCCTAGGTACGGCACTTACCGAAGAACAGATACTTGCTCTTTGGAGAGTGGTGGATGAGCCATTATTGTGTTTTGACGGAGATAATGCTGGGCGAAGAGCGGCATTCAGGGCTGCACAAAGGGCCTTGCCCTTGCTGAAACCTGGAAAATCGTTGAGATTTGTATCATTACCCTTGGGAGAAGACCCTGATAGTTTAGTTAAAACACGCTCTCGCGGAGGATTTGAAACTCTATTAGGTAAGGCGCAACCCTTAGTAGATGTAATTATCGATTTAGAAGTGGGAGGTAATAAATTTACCACACCTGAGCAGCGAGCTTCTTTAGAAAGCAAGCTAAATAATCATATAAAACGTATATCTGATAGAAGTATTCAATATCATTATCAACAAAGAATACGCAACCAACTACGAATAATTTTTGGTAAAGAAGATGGAATTAGCTCTCACAATAAATTACCAAATAATAAAAATAGATTTATAAAAACTAATAGTCTTGTCCCTCGTGGTGATTTAACAGCTATGAGAGAACGTCAAGAAAAGGTGCTAATTTCAATTCTAATAAATCATAATGAGGTTGTTCATGGATTTGCAGAACAATTAGCAGACGTAAGTCTTAGCAACAGAGAGCTTGACAGAGTATTAAGGGAGATTTTAAACGTGGCTGGTGATCAACCAGACCTTGACAGTGGGGCTTTGCAAGACCATCTCAATGAGTCTGGTTATCAAGATATATTATTAGGTATACTGAATGCAAAAATATATAGACAGGCTAAGTTTGCCTCTCCTGAGGCGCCATTAGATGTGGTATCTAATGCTTTGGTAGAAATTATTGCATCTTATCGAAGCAATAGTCTTAATAGTGATCGTAAGGCTGCGAAAAAGGAACTTGCAGATGAAATGACTGCTGAAAATAGTGAACGACTTTTGGAGATAGTTCGCGAACAATCAGGACCGGGTAGACTATAAATATTTTAGATAGTAACTTAAAATATATATTTATCTATAGATTAAGGGATAAAAATGGCAATTAAGCAGGAATCAGTGGCGGAAAATATGGAAGACCGCGAAGGGATGTCTGATGGACCACTGATGGATAGTTCTGTTCGGGCGGTCAAGAAGATGATCGCTAAAGGCAAAGAGCGCGGCTATATTACTTACGATGAGATAAATGAAACTCTTCCTCAAGAGCAGGTGTCGTCTGAGCAAATAGAAGATATTCTAGCTCAACTTTCGGAAATGGGGATAAATGTTGTCGAAGGTGAAGAGAAAGAAGAAAATGAAGTTCCGTCAACTACATCTAGTTCTGGTAAGAATGATGACAAAACTTCTACTTCAACGCCTGCAGCATCTGAAGATATAGGCCGCACTGATGACCCGGTACGCATGTATTTGCGAGAAATGGGTACGGTCGAGTTGTTATCACGAGAAGGCGAGATTGCTATCGCTAAGCGTATAGAAGCTGGTCGTGAAAAAATGATAGGAGCTATATGCGAATCTCCATTAACAATACGAGCAATTATTCAATGGCGTGATGCTCTGCATGATGAACGTATATTATTACGCGATGTAATTGATTTAGATGCAACTTTGGGTGCTGAAAACCCTACTGTAGATAATAGTGTAAATGGCGGTCCTGGGTCTAATGGTCTAAATGGTCCGAGTACAGGGCCGATAAGTCAAAGTAAATTGTTGGCTGCAAGACTAGCAGCTGAATCTAACAACTCTGTAAGAAAAAGTGATTCTGATGAGGATGGAGATGATATTGACGAAGATGATGAAGATGATGCGGCAAACTTATCATTAGCGGCAATGGAAGAACGGCTAAAACCTGACGTTCTTAAAAATTTTGATGAAATTAATAAGACATATAAAAAGCTGCGTAAACTTCAAGACCAACGCCTTGCCGGTATGAAAAAAAAATCTGAAGAACTTACGAATGCCCAGAATAGGCGGTATATAAAGCTACAGGATGAATTAGTAACTATCATGGAATCAGTGAGGCTTAATAACGCTCGCATTGAGACTTTAGTTGATGAACTTTATGGTCTTAATAGACGCCTCACGAACTATGAAGGTAAATTATTGCGTTTGGCGTTAGAATCCGGTGTCAGTCGAGTTGAGTTTCTAGATCAATATATGACGAATGAGCTTGAACCAAGATGGATAAGTCGTATCAGTCGCCTTAAAGGTAAAGGCTGGAATAAGTTTGGTAGTACTAAGTCCACACAAATCAGAGAGATTCGTAAGGAGGTATCAGAAATATCAACACGTGTTGGTTTACCAGTTTCTGAATTTCGTCGAATAGTAAGCACAGTACAACAAGGAGAAAAAGAAGCTAGCCGCGCTAAAAAAGAAATGGTTGAGGCCAACTTGCGGCTAGTTATATCTATAGCTAAGAAATATACAAACCGAGGGCTACAGTTTCTTGATTTAATTCAAGAAGGTAATATTGGTCTAATGAAGGCGGTTGATAAGTTTGAATATAGACGCGGGTATAAATTTTCTACTTATGCCACTTGGTGGATTCGCCAAGCAATAACTCGATCTATAGCTGATCAGGCTAGAACGATTCGAATACCAGTACACATGATTGAAACGATAAATAAGCTAGTGCGAACGTCGCGCCAAATGCTTCATGAGATTGGTAGAGAACCTACTCCCGATGAACTGGCTATTAAGCTACACATGCCTTTAGAAAAAGTCCGCAAGGTTTTGAAAATAGCAAAAGAGCCAATTTCTCTTGAAACCCCAATTGGTGATGAAGAGGACTCTCATTTAGGCGATTTTATTGAAGATAAGAATGCTGTATTGCCTATTGATGCAGCTATTCAAGCTAATTTACGTGAAACGACAACAAGAGTGTTGGCAACTTTAACGCCTCGTGAAGAACGTGTTTTGCGAATGCGTTTTGGTATAGGAATGAACACAGATCATACTCTTGAGGAAGTAGGGCAGCAGTTTTCGGTAACACGTGAGCGTATAAGACAAATTGAAGCTAAAGCTCTTAGAAAGCTTAAGCATCCATCACGTTCGCGTAAGTTACGAAGTTTTCTAGATTATTAAAATCAGAATAAAATTACAATTATAAAAAGCGTGAAGGTAAAAAACAGCATTGAGATCTATGTTGATGCCGATGCTTGTCCTGTTAAAGAAGAAGTTTTAAGAGTAGCTAATCGCCATAAACTGAAAGTCTTTATGGTAAGTAATAGTTGGTTGCGTATTGGTAACAATAATCTAAAGATTGAAATTATAGTTGTGCCTGAAGGACAAGATGAGGCAGATGACTGGATTGTTGAGAATATAACTACGGATGATATTGTTATTACAGCAGACATTCTATTAGCTGCACGTTGTTTAGCAGGAGGGGCAAAAGCAATGGCTCCTGATGGACGAATTTTTACGGATGATAATATTGGCAATGCTTTGGCCATGCGTGATCTGAGAAGTTACCTTAGAGAAATAGATAATAACGATACTTATAATGCTCCTTTTACAAAGAAAGATCGTACAGTATTTTTACAATCCCTTGAAAATATGGTACAAAAATTTCTCATAAAAATAAAAAAATCAGATAAATCGATCTGATTTATAGTGAATTTTCATTTTATTAGGTTTTTTATACAGCGTAAATTAAAGATCCTGTCTAGACCAAGCCTATTTCTATGATATATGAAGTGCTCGGATTAATTTTTTATGGCTGATGAATTAGATTCTTATTTAGGGCCCGTAGTTCAGTTGGTTAGAACGCACCGCTCATAACGGTGATGTCGCAGGTTCGAGTCCTGCCGGGCCCACCATTTATATTTTAGGCTTGGGATTCCTAGATAATAGGCTTTTAAGTCCTGAAAAATTCTCAGATCTATAATAAGTCATTAATATGACCGATAAGAAAAAGATTCACGATATTTATTC
>Ga0114932_10002226_pt1 | contig 20741 bp, 10 predicted proteins | sample 2SBtaG_2_FD_87286 | JGI IMG/M metagenome (GOLD analysis project Ga0114932, IMG submission 87286) | Deep subsurface microbial communities from Kolumbo volcano to uncover new lineages of life (NeLLi) - 2SBTROV12_ACTIVE470 metaG | ecosystem: Environmental > Aquatic > Marine > Volcanic ... | reverse complement strand
GGCGAAGCGATCCGCATGGCGGGTTCCCAGACCGACATCTCACAGCGCAAGCAGGCCGAAGCGCGGCTGCGCCACGAAGCGCTCCACGACAGCCTCACGGGTTTGCCCAACCGCGCGTTGTGCCTCGACCGCATGGCGCACGCGATCCAGCGGGTGCAGCGCGATCCCAAGCATCGATTCGCCGTTCTCTTCATCGACCTCGATCGCTTCAAAGTTATCAACGACAACCTCGGCCACGCGGCCGGCGACGCGCTGTTGTGCGCATTCGCACGTCGTGGCAGCCGTCTGATTCGGCCCGGAGATACCTTCGCGCGACTTGGCGGCGACGAGTTCTGTGTCCTTCTGGACTATGTGGGCAGCGCAGCCGACGCCGAGCGGGTCGCCGCACGCATCCACCGCGCGCTCAAGACCCCGTTTGATGTGGAAGGCCGCGAGGTCTTCGTCAGCGCCAGCGTCGGCATCTGCGTGCACAACGGCGATCACGGCACCGCCGCCGGAATGTTGCGCGACGCGGACGTCGCCATGTACCGCACCAAGTCATCCGCCAACGAACCGTACACCGTCTTCGACCGGGAGCTTCACGGCACCAGCGCCGAACGCCTCGACATCGAGACCGACCTGCGGCGCGCCATCGAACGCAACGAGCTCGCGCTGCATTTCCAGCCGATCGTCGCCGTGTCCGACCGGCGCGTGATGGGCGCCGAGGCCTTGCTGCGGTGGCATTCGTCGTCGCGCGGCCTTGTCTCACCCGGCGAGTTCGTGCCCCTCGCCGAAGAGACCGGCTTGATCCTGCCGATCGGGCGCTGGGTCATCGACGCCGCCGTCCGTACAGCAGCCTTGTGGGGCCGCGATGGCGACGACGAATCGCTGTCTGTCAGCGTCAACCTTTCGCCCAAGCAGTTCCACGACGACGGCCTTGTCGACTACATCGCCGACGTGCTCGCGGCAACGCGGATGGCGCCACAACGCCTGGTCCTCGAGATAACCGAGTCCGTGTTGCTCGAATACACCGATGAAGCGATCGCAACGCTCGAAGAGCTGCGACGGCTCGGCGTGAAGATCCACCTCGACGACTTCGGCACGGGCTTCTGCTCGCTCCGCTACCTGCAGCGCTTGCCGATCGACAAGCTGAAGATCGACCGCTCGTTCGTCGCCGGTTTGCCCCACAGCCGCGAAGACCACGAGATTGTCCGCACGATCATCGAACTCGGCCATCAGCTCGGAAAGAAGGTCGTCGCAGAGGGCATCGAGAACGAAGCACAGCACGCGGCGCTGCAAGAGCTCGGGTGCGGGTACGCCCAGGGGTTTCTCTACGGACGCCCCGCCCCGGCTCTCGCATTGACGTCAGTCGCCGCCTGACGCGCCCATTCAGGCCCCGGTCTGCACGACGGCTTTCGAACGCCAACCGCCACTGCGCCAACGCACCAGGTACGCCGCGGCACGGGTCGCCACGTCCGCTGTGATCGCGACCCAAACACCGGCGGCCCCCATCTCGGCGCGCACAGCCAGGAACCAGCCGAGCGGGACCAACACCAGCCACGTCGCTGTGATGCCGACCTTCATCGTGAACGCCGTATCGCCGGCCCCATTGAGCGCGCCCATCGTCGAGAGCGCGACCGCATCAAACAGCTGAAACGCCGCGCCGTACATCAGCAGCGTCGCGCCGACAGCAACCACGTCAGGATCGCTTGAAAACGCGCCGACAATCGGTTCCGGCGTCACCAGGAAGACGACACCGAGCGCGCCCATGATCGCGCAGGACAGCCCCGTCGCCGACTTCAACACCGCATTGGTCCCGCCGAGGCGCCCCGCGCCGACGTACTGGCCGACGAGGATCGACGTGGCCTCCGCGATGCCGTAGCCCGGCAAGAAGCTCACCGACACGATGCGGATCGCGACGACGTTGGCCGCCACCTGCAGCTCACTGACGCGCGCCAAAGTGGCGACGATGACCGTCCAGCCGGCGACGTCGAGCAGCCAGTTCACGCCAATGGGCGCGCCAACCTTCGCAAGACGCCTGAGATCCTCCCGCAGCGGCCCGACGACCGGGTTATCGGCCGAAACGAACGCAGCAAACGCCGCGACGGCTGCCACGACGAACGCTATGGCCGTTGCCAGTCCCGCGCCAAACACGCCCATGGCCGGAATCGGCCCAAAGCCGAAGATGAGCAACGGATCGAGCACGATGTTCAGGCCGTTGGCGAGCAGCGTGAAGCGCATCGAGACCCTCGTTTGGCCAAGACCGTCGAGGTGCTGACAGAGCGCGGTCATCACGAACAAGCCGGGCGCCGACAAGCAACGCAGCACGAAGTAGACGCGCGCGTGTTCGAAGTTGGCGCCCGACGCGCCGATCAGACCGACCCACGTGTCCGCCCACGTCGACAGCAAGACGACCACGCCGCCGAGCAATAGCGCGAGCCAAAGGCCCTGCCACCCGCTGCGACGCGCCATCTCGGAATCGCCGGCCCCTGTCGCCTGGGCGACCACGACCTTGATGCCGCGCAGGCCGCCGAGAGCGACGGAGTTGAAGAGCATGACGCTGGTCACGGCGAGCGCGACACCGGCCAACTGCGATGTGCCCAGACGCCCGACGAAGAGCGTGTCGACCACGCCCATCGCGGTGTACGAGAGCATCGAAATGACGATCGGCCACGCTGTATGCGCGACTTCGAAGGTTGTGCCGCCCATCGCGACCTTGAATCGCTGTCTCAGGGCGCTTGTTGTCGTGTGCATGACGCACCTCGCATGCAGCTCCTTGCTGCTGTTGCGCGGGGTCCTGCGGGTCGTGGGTTGGGCGTTTCGCTGGTCGAAAAGGCCCTAAAAACACGGGAGCCGCAGGTTTCCCCGCGGCTCGTGAACGGCTGATGCCTGGTTCTTACCGCGGAGGGTCGGCCTTGCGCTGCCGACGGCAACCCCAAACAGGGGTCTTCATCTTCGGAAAGCGCAACGACACGTGGTCGCTAATGGAACGGTAATTGCTCACCAAACGAGTCCTCCGGGCACAAAGGCGCCGTGGGTCCATCATGCCTGCGCCCGATCGAAGGTCAACCCCTGATGTGCATTCCTTTCTGTGCCATTGTCGTGACGTGGGTTTTTGGCTGAAAAAGCTGGTCTCGTCGCTGGTCATGCCGCTGCCCGTGGCCCTGGCTCTCATCGCATTGGGGCTGTTTTGGGCGCGCAGGGAGCGAACACGAACACGTGGCGTCCGCACCGCGCTGGCCGGGGCCGGGATCCTCTACATCGCGTCGTTGCCACCCTTCGCGTTCATGATGTTGGCGCCGCTCGAGGACGGCATGGTCGCGTATCAAGCGCCCGACGAACCGCCAGCCGCCATCGTGGTGCTCGGAGCCGGCTATCACCCCGTCGCGAACCGTCCTTTGACCGGCGTCATCTCCAGCGGGTCGGTCACCCGCGTCGCCGAAGCGCTGCGAATCGCACGAATGCACCCAAAAACGCGCGTTCATTGTTCGGGTTGGGGCGGTCCCTGGCCGGGTTCGAATGCAGCCGCCGCGTGCCAGCTCGCCGTCGGCATGGGCCTGGCGCCAACACGCGTGGTCCTGCATCCGAGCGCCAAGGACACCGAAGAGGAAGCCATCGCCGTCGCCGCCACCAAACCCACCGGAAAAGTCGTCGTCGTCACGCACGCAACCCACATGCTGCGGGCCCGGGAGCTTTTTGAGCGACACGGTCTCGATGTCGTCCCGGCCCCAACCGGCCATATCAGCCCCGAGAGCCCGACCTGGACGCTGATTCCGGCGAGCGAGGCCCTCGGCACCACCACCGGCTCATGGCGCGAGTGGCTCGGGCGCCTGTGGATCCGCATCAAGCCGAACTGAAAGACCCCAGCGGCGCGCGTGCCCGTATCCGTATAGAGTAGCCGCGTGGAACTGCTCGTCTTTCACCTTGAGATCGCCGCGCTCAGCGCAATCCTGGTGCTGCTTTATGCCGCCCGCGGTCGCCTCGGTCTGGCGCCGATCTACATGGCGGTGGGCGTGCTGATGGGTTTTGCGCTCATCGGGTCCCGGCTTCAGGTCGCGGTGCCGGTCGTCGGCGGTGGACACGTCCGCTACGCCTCGGCCGGTTATTTGCCCTTGATGCTCGGCACCATCGCGCTGGTGTACACGCTAGAAGGCACCCGGGAAGCGCGTCGCATGGTCCTGGCGTTTGTCGCCGTGAAGGTCCTCGTCAACCTGCTCAAATCGCTGCTTTCGCTCCGTATCGCCAGCGACCCGGCGCGGATCGATCAATTCGCCCGCGGCCCGTGGACCCGTATCGGTCTGCAGTCATCGTTCGTATCGACCGTCGCGATCCTCGGCGCAGCGCTGGTCACTGTCATCGTCTACCAGTGGCTGCTCAACCGGGCGCGCACGATGCCGACTGTGGTCGCCCTGACGGCGGCGATGGTGGCCGCGATGCTGACCGATGGCGTGCTCTACGCCGGGCTGCTCGGTCGTATCGGCAAGCTCGACGCGCACTTCGCCAGCAAATTCACAGCGGGATTCGCCGTAGCGGTTCCGATGGCGCTGTACATCACGTGGCAGCTGCGGTGCGCACCCGACAACGTCAAGGCGGGCATCTTCGAGCGCGGCGCGTTCGAGCTCGTCGACCTCCGCCGCCAACTGAGCTCCATGCGCCAGCTGCTCAGCGCCCAGCAAGCCCAGTTCGAAAACCTCAAGACGATGTTTGGCCGCTACGTCGCGCCCGACGTGGTGCAAGAGCTCATCGACGAACCATCGCAACTCGAGCTTGGCGGGGAGGTCCGAGAGGTCACGATCCTGTTCACGGACATCCGCGGCTACTCGACGCTGTCCGAGGCGATGAATCCGCAGCAGATCATCGAGCTGCTCAACCGCTACTTCGGCGCCATGAGCAAGCACCTCGACGTTGAACGAGGCACCATCATCGAGTTCGAAGGTGACGCGATTCTTGCCGTATTCGGGGCGCCGCTATCCCAACCTGATCACGCCCAACGCGCTGTTCGGGCTGCAACCGCCATGCTCGACGAGGTCGACGCTCTCAACCGCGAATTCGACGCCGATGGCACGGCTGAGGCCTGGCAGGCGCTCGGAATCGACGAGTTCCGGATGCGCGTCGGCATCCATTCAGGCACGGTCGTCGTCGGCAACGTGGGCAGCGAGACACGCAGCAAATACGCGGTGATCGGCGACACCGTCAACACAGCAGCGCGCGTCGAACAGCTCAACAAGCGCCTGTCGACCTGGATCTTGCTGACCGACGCTACAGCATCGCGCCTCGGCGGTGACGATCGACTGCGCGACATGGGCACTCACGACGTCCGTGGGCGCAAGGAACCCGTGCACGTCTACACGATTGGAGACAGCGGTCCGGTGCGTTCCGGACTGGCCGAGCAGCCGCAATCGGCTTGACAGGGCAGGGCGGACAAACCGAATGTGCATGGACTGCTCAACGCTTGGCGATCGTTGGAACTGACGGGAATCGTTGGTTGGTTCACCATTGGCGAGCGGCAATCGACGTGGAGGGACCATGGGCGCCCGTTTTCTGACCGAAGCGCACCGAGTCGCGTACAAGAACGTCGCGCGGCTGATGATTTCGTTGTTCGGAGACAACTGCGAAGCGTCGATGGAGCGCTCCGAGTTCTCCGTAGATGTCGGAACCGCGCGGATCGATGTGCTCGTTTCGGCGTGGCGCGACGACGCCCTCGTCACTGTTCGCTCGATCGTTGTTCGCCGGCCGCGCCTCGATTTCGACCTGATGGAATTTCTGCTCCACGAGAACACGACGTTCGACATGGGCGCCTTTGGCATCACGCGGGCCGGCGATGTCGAGTTCAAGCACGCGCTTCTCGGAACCAACTGCAGCGAAGACGACCTGCGCTTGTCGGTCTGGTCGGTCATGCACGTCGCCGATCAATATGACGATCGCATCAAGCAGCGGTGGGGCGGGTTCCGGGCGATCGACAAGTCGGACACGGTCAAGGTCGCAGACGGGCATCTCGGCGCCGGATCGCTCGAGGACGAGACGGTCCAGTTCTCCGCCGACGACGTCACACGCCGCGGCAACTGAACCGCGCCAACGCAGCCACTACTTCTTGGGCGGCACCTGCCAGTCCGTCTGCTCGACGCAGTACAGGTGGGCGGCGTTGTTGGCGTCGCACTTGTTGTAGGTGCAGGCCTGTGACCACTTCTTGTCGGTGGCGCTCGCGTCACCCACAGCGCCGTAGTAGAGCCCCGAACCGCTGGCGCTCGTCCAGTTGTCGCACATCTGCAGGCTGAACGTGGTGAATCGCGCGCCGGAAGCGCGGGTATTGGTCCACACCTTGATACCCTTTTCGCCGCAGTTGGTGGCCGCGGATTTGGCGGTCGTCAGCTTCTCGGTGATCGTGATCGGCGCCGCCAGCCCGCCATCGCTCAGGTCGTTGAAGGACTTCGCCACGACCTTGCCGTCGAGCCGCTGATACGGCACGGCCGCCTGGTTGAATCGCGAACCCGGCCACTTCTGCGCGTCGCTCAGCCACGCTTTCCACGAACCACCGAGCAACGACTTGGACGCCAACTGCTGGCAAATCGCGTCCGCGCCGGCCAGACCTCCGAGGCTTCCGGCATACCGCTTGGACGTCAGGAAGACGCGTCGCACCGGGATGCACTGCGAGTCGGCGACGTGGTTGCACGCGCCTGTCTGGTTGTCGCACAGATCGATGGTGCAGACGTTGTTGTCGTTGCACTCGTTGGAGATGCCGCCCTGGCAGGCCCCGGCTTTGCAGCTCGCACCGACGCTGCACGGAGACGATGTATTGGCGCACGGTGTGCCATCGGCGATCGACTTGTGCTGGCACTTGCCGGTCTTGGCGTCGCAGGTGTCGGCCGTGCACGGGTTGCCGTCGCCGCACTGCTTGGCGTTGTTGGAGATCAAGCGGACGCTGTAGTCGCCCGCCACCAAGATGCGACCGTTCGACGTCACGGCGAGGCCGCGCGGCTGACGGAACGCGGCGTTCTTGCCGAATCCGTCGCTGTGGGAGTTGGCGCCGCTACCGGCGAGGTGGGAAACGACGCCGTTGCGGATGAGCGAGAGCTTGCGTGTGCACACGTCCGAAACGAATACGTTGCCGAGGCTGTCCACGCCCACGCCCTGCGGGCAGCCGAACCGAGCGGACGCGACCGGTCCAACCTGGTCACCGTAGACGCCCGAGCCAGCGAATGTCGACACGACACCACCGGGAGACACGCGGCGCACGCGCCGGTTCAGGTAGTCGGCGACGTACACATTTCCGGTCGTGTCGAGCGCGATGTCGCGCGGCTGGGAGAACCGTGCGATTCCGCCAGGTCCGTCAGCGAATCCAGATTTGCCGTCACCGGCCAGCGTGGACACCGAACCGTCGGGCTTCACGATGCGCACCCGATAGTTGTAGGTGTCCGCGACATAGATGGCGCCAGACTTGGCGATGGCCATGGCCTGGGGTTGGTTGAACCGCGCGTCGGTACCCTTGGCGTCGACGAAACCGCCGATGTTGCTGCCGGCGAACGTCGAAACCACGCCACTGTTGGCGTCGACCTTGCGAATTCGGTGGTAGTCACTGACGACGTACAGGTCGTTGCTCGCCGCGACAGCGGGAGCGGTCACGTAGCTCAGCCGCGCAGACGCTTTGGGCCCATCGGTGTAGCCGTACGAGCCGGTGCCTGCATACGTCGAGACGATGCCCAGCGGCGTGATCTTGCGCACGCGGTGGTAGTTGCGGTCGCCCACGAACGCGTTGCCGGCCGAATCGACCGCGACGTCGTACAGCGTCGAGAACCGCGCGTACGGTCCCTGGCCATCGCTGAAGCCGCTCTTATCGCTGCCAGCCAGGGTCGTGACGAGACCGTCCTTGCCGATGCAGGCGCCCGATGAACAGCGTTCGCCCACGGTGCAGGGGTTGCCGTCGTCACACGCGACGCTGTTGAAACGGGTCAGACAGCTGCCCGTCACCGCGTCGCACTCCATGGTCACGCACTTGTTGCCGGCCCCGCCGCAGTCGAGCTTCGTGCCCACGCACTGGCCCTTCTGGTTGCAGGAATCCTTCAGCGTGCAAGCGCTTCCGTCGTCGCACGTCGCGCCGGCGTTCTTCTTGTACTCGCACTTGCCGGTAGCCGGATCGCAGCTGTCGGTCGTGCACGCGCTGCCGTCGTTGCAGGGCGGGCGAAGCGAGGCGATCTGGCGAATGCGGTGATCCGCGTTGCCGCCGATGAGGGTGTTGCCGAGGTGGTCGATCAGCAGCCCGACCGGGCTATCGAACCCGGCCGCGCTTCCAATGCCGTCCTTGAAGCCCTTCACGCTGCCGGCGATCGTCGAGACCAGGCCGTCGTCGCGCACCATCCGGATGCGGTGGTTGCCCGTGTCCGCGACGTAGACAAAGCCCTGGGCGTCGACCGCCAGGTGTGCGGGGCTCGAGAAGGATGCCTGCACGCCTTTTCCGTCCTTGAACGCCGCCGTGCCGCTACCCGCGATCGTGGTCACAAGGCCCTTGAAGATGCGGCGAATGCGGTGTCTACCGTCGGACACGAAGAGGGCACCATTGGCTGCGATGGCGACGCCGTTTGGCCGGTAGATTTGCGCATCCTTGACAGCGCCGTCCTTGTCGCCGGTGCCGCCCGAGCCTGCGTGTGTCAGGACGAATCCGCTGGGCAGCATGCGGCGAACTCGGTTGTTGTTTCGGTCTGCGATGTAAGCCATGCCGTGCGCGTCCACGGCCACATCCACCGGCTGGTTGAAGCGAGCTGCGGGTCCGGGTCCATCGAGGAATCCAGGCGACGCCCCAGCGACGCTCGACACGATGTTTTTGCTGCCGATACGGCGCATCTTGTGGTTGCCGCCGTCGGCGATCAGCACGTCCCCGTTGGCCCGTGCCGCGACCCCGGTGGGGAAGTTGAAGCGCGCGTTGACGCCGGCTCCGTCGAGGAACCCGGACTTGCCATCACCTGCGATGGTCGACACGGCCCCCAGCACGCTGATGCGACGAATTCGGTGGTTGCCGGAGTCTGCGACATACACGTCGCCCTTCGGTCCCTGCCCGATACCGGTCGGCTGGCTGAAGTCGGAGATCTTCGACGGCCCGTCCTTGTGCCCGGCTGAACCTGTGCCGGCGTAGACGGTCGCGACACCGGGTCCGTGCTTGCAGGCGCCGCCGTCGCACACCTCGTTGAGCGTGCAGTTGTTGCCGTCGTTGCACGCCTTGTTATTCGCAATGGGCTTGGTGCACTTGCCGGTGCCGGGATCGCAGGGATCGTCGGTGCACTGGTTGCCATCGCTGCACGGGAGCTTTTCGCCGGCGCATTTGCCAACTTCGCTGCACTCATCGGACTTGGTGCAGAGGTTGTTGTCGTCGCACTTGGTGCCCGGCTTGACGATCGCGTTCTGGCAGCCGCCGGCCCCCTTGTCGCACTTGTCGGTGGTGCACGGGTTGTTGTCGTTGCAGGACCGTTGGCCACCCTCGTACACACGAATCTCGCCATTGCCCGAGTAGCCCGTCTTGTACATGGTCGAGATGTAGATGTGACCGGTTGACGCGACGGCGAGCGAAATGGGGCGCCTCAGCAGGGCGTTCATCGCGGGACCGTTGAGGTACCCACCCCCGCTGGAGCCCGTCTTGCCGTTGTTGCCGACGATCGTGGTCACCGTTCCGTCGGCGCGAACTTTGCGGATGCGATTGCCGTAATAGGTCGCCACAAAGGCGTCCCCGCTTGGCCCAACCGCGATGTCGTACGGGAAATAGAACGTCGCCGCTGTGCCGACGCCGTCTTTCTCCGACGAGTAGCCGCTGTAGTTGCCCGCGATGGCCTGGACGGACCCATCGGGCGCCACGCGCTTGATCTTGCGGTTGCCGTAGTCCGCGACCCAGAGATTGCCGGCCGCGTCAGCGTCGAGCCCGTAGACCTGGCGGAACTTGGCCTGGTTGGCGGATCCGACCGCGTCGCCATAGCTGCCCGACCCGGAGAAGTACGTCATCGTGCCGTCCATCTGGATCTTGAGGATTCGGTAACAACCCGACCCGACGTAGAGGGCGCCATTGGTGTACGCGAGCGAATACGGGTAGCCGACGCGGGCGGCCTTGCCCTTGCCGGGCAAACACGAACTGCTGGAGCTGCCGGCGAGCGTCGACACGACCTTCTTGGCGCCGTCGACCATGCGGATAACGCGGTACGAGTAGTCGGCGACGAAGACCGTGTCACCCGCGCCCCATTCAACGTCGTACATGTAACCAAAGCGCGCGGACGCAGCGGGACCATCTGTGTAGCCGGATGAACCGCTGCCGGCCATGGTCGTCACGTTGCCGGCGGCGTCGACCTTGCGAACGCGCCGGTTGTAGTAATCGCCGATGACCAGCTCGCCCTTGGCGTTGACGTCGAGACCACGCGGTCGCGCGAACTTGGCCGATTTCGCGGGTCCGTTCGCGAACCCGTAGGTGCCGCCTGCGTACGTGGAAACGAGGCCCACGCCGCCGATGCACTTGCCCTTGATGCATGCGTCGCCGACCGAGCACTCGTCGCCGTCGTCACATATTCCGGTTTCGGGTTTGGTCTCGCAGCCGCCGGTCTTTGTGTTGCAGTAGTCGATGGTGCAGTTGTTGTTGTCGTCGCAAATCGTGGTCTGACCGGTGCAGAAGCCCGCTGCCGAGCACCTGTCGTTGGAGGTGCACGCGTCGTTGTCGGTGCAGTTGGAGCCGGGCGCCTTGGGCTTGTAGACGCACAGCCCCGTCTTGGCGTCGCACGCGTCGTCGGTGCAGAAGCGTCCATCGTTGCAGGTCACTTTCGGCGGGCGCAGGCGGCGCACGCGGCGGTTGTCGGTGTCGGTGACGATGAGCGAGCCACCGGTGCCGACGTCGATGCCGCGCGGGTAGCGGAACAGCGCGCCGGTGACCGGGCCGTCTTTGTAGCCGTATTGCTTGGCGCCAGCGAAGGTCGAGACATTGCCCGCCGCGTCGATGGCGCGGATGCGGTGGTTGTTGGAGTCGGCGACGTAGACTTTGCCGGCGACCCACTGCACGTCATAGGGGTAGTAGAACTGCGCGGACTTGCCGGGGCCGTCCTTGAATCCATACGAACCCGTGCCGGCGAGCGTGGTCACCGTACCGTCGGGTGCGACCTTGCGAATGCGGTGGTTGCTGCGGTCAGCGACGTAGATGTTGCCCTGCGGATCGTGGGTCAGGCCGTAGATGTAGTAGAAGCGCGCCGCTGACCCCTTGCCGTCGGCGAAGCCGCGGCTGCCGCCTGCGACCGTGGTGACGTTTCCGGCGACGATTTTGCGGATGGTCTGGCGGTAGCTGCTGTAGTTGGTCGAGCAGTAGACGGTGCCGTTGGCGAACACGTCGACGGCATAGGGATAGCCGATGCGCGCTGTCTTGGCGGGCCCGTCGGTGTAGCCATAGCTGCCGCTACCCGCGAAATCGGACACGTTGCCGGCCGAGTCGACAAGGCGCAGGCGGTGATTGCTCGAGTCAGCGACGATCAAGGTGCCGTTCGAGGCGACCGCGAGATCCCAGGGTGTGCGGAATTTCGCGAGCGGGCCCTTGCCGTTGGCGTAGCCGCTGCTGCTGCCGGCGAGCGTTGTGACCTTGCCACCGGCGATCCTGCGAATCCGGTAGTTGTAGACGTCGGCGATGTACATGATGCCCTGGTGTTCGGCGGCGCCGCGCAGGGAGCTGAAGCGCGCGCTCTTCACAGGGCCGTCCGTGCTGCCGTAGGAACCGCTGCCCGCGACGTGGTCGGCCAGCCAGGTCTTGCTCAGGACGCATTTGCCGCCGTCGCACGCGCCATCTCCGGTGCACTTGCTGCCGTCATCGCACTTGCCGGTCAGCGGCAGGTGGCCACATTTGCCGGTCTTGGCGTCGCAGGAGTCCTTGGTGCAGGGCTCGTTGTCTTCGCAGGGATTGGGCTTGCTGAACACGCACGAGCCCTTCGAGCACGAGTCGGTGGTGCAGCCGTTGCCGTCGGCGCACACCGAGTCGACGTAGCCGGTGCCGTTGGCCGCGCAGGTCGAGAGCTTGTCGCCGTTGCACTTGCGGTGACCTGGCTGGCACTTGGCCTTGACGCACTTGCCCGCGATGCAAAACAGGCCCTTCTTGCCGCAGTCTTCGAGGATCGTGCCGCCGGTCCCCGTGTTGTTGCACTTCTGCACCTTGTCGCCGCCGCAAGCCACCGTCGCGGGTGAACAGACCAGCGGCACGCAGTAGCCGAGGTGACAGGCCTTGCCGGGCACGCACGATTGCAAGGTCCAGCTCAAGCCGCTGGTATGGCAAGTGGCGACCTGGCCGCCCTGGCACTTGACCTGCCCGGCGGAGCACAGCTTGGCGACGCACTTGTCCTTGAGGCAGACCTTGCCGGCCTTATCGCAGTCTTCGACGAGCTTCTCCGCCGTGCCCTTGCCGTTGCACTGGAAGTGGCGGCCTTTGTTGCAGTAATCGAGCCCCTTGGTGCACACGACGGGTTTGCATGTGCCGCTCTCGCAGATGGCGCCGAGGGGGCAAGTCTTGCTCGCCCAGCCGCTGCCGTCGGGCTTGCAGACCGCGAGCTTGTCGCCGTTGCATGTGGTCGCTCCGGCTTTGCATGACTTGGGAACACACGCGCCCGCCAAGCAGGTCTTGCCGCCCTTGGCGCAGTCGGTAACCACGATGTTCGCCGTGCCCTGGTCGTTGCACTTGACGACGTTTTCGCCGCTGCAAGCGACCTTCTTGGGCGTGCACACCTTGTTGACGCAGGCGCCCGTTTTGCAGACGAGGACGCCGCCGCAGGGGGAAAGCTGCCAATTCAGGCCGTTGTTGACGCACACCTCGCGCTGGCCGGACTTGCCGCACCGCGCTGTGCCGGGCTTGCAGACGGGATCGAGGCACGCGCCGCCAAAGCAGAGCTTATCCTTGCCGCAGTCCTGCAGCATCTTGAAGCCGGTGCCGCTCGCGTTGCAGCCCCACGCCTTGTTGTCCTTGCACGACAGCTCGCCCTTGTTGCAGACCACCGCCTCGCACGTGCCGCCCTTGCAGACGAACCCCTTACCGCACGGAATCGGCACCTTGGTCGAGCCATCGGCCGCGCACACGAGGACCGCGGTCCCGTCGATTTTGCAGGTCTTCGTGCCGGGCTTGCAGGCCTTGTCGACGCACTTTCCGGCCTTGCAGCCCTTGCCCAACGTCGCGCAATCGGTCGCTGCGACGCTGCCATCGCCCGTTCCGTTGCACTTGTGGATGACCGCGCCTTCGCAGAAGTTTTCCAGCGGCACACACGCGATGGACTCGCACTTGGCGGCACCCTTGTCTTCCTTGCACTTTTCGGTGGGCAGGCAGTGGCTGATATTCCAGCTCTTGCCATCGGCTTTGCACGTCGCGACGGAGTTGCCCACGCACTGGGACTTGCCGGCCGAGCAAACGTCCGGAACGCACTTGCCGCTCGCGCAGATGTTGCCCTTGCCGCAGTCCTTGAGCTCGATCGACTTGGTACCTTTCGCGTCGCACTTGAGCAGCTTGCTGCCATCGCAGTACAGCTTGCCCTTGTCGCAGACGACCTTTTCGCACGCCGCTTTGCCAGCGTTGACCGCGCATACTTCGCCGAGATCGGCACCAACTGGCTTGTTGCATTCGGTCTTCTCGAACCCGCCCTTGACACAGTTGAACGCCGCGCCGTCCGCGCACTTGGCGTCACCGTCCTGGCAGGAGTCGCTGACGCAGACGCCGCCGACGCACTTTTCGGCCTTCTTGCAGTCAACCTTGTCGCTGAAATCGACGCCGCGCTTGCCGCAGGTCGCCACGCCGCCGTCCTTGCAGACCGTCGCGCCCGGGGTGCAGATCTTCTTCTTGCACGCTCCGGCGTCACAGACCTCGTCGGACTTGCACGGGGTCTCGTCGAAGCCGGATCCGTCCGCCTTGCAGAGCTTCGCCTTGCCGAGATCGACGCAGCTGTTGTCGGCCGCCGAGCACACGTCCTTGGTGCACGTTCCTGCCTTGCAGTGCTGATCACCGGCGCATTCGCTGTTGGTCTTGCAGCCGCCACCGGCCGCGTCCGGGGATGTGCTGCCGGTATCGTGCTGGCCGCTTCCCGCGTCGTTGGCTGTCGACCCGGCATCGGTCGTCCCGCCAGCGCCCGTGTCGCTTGCTGTGGTCCCGGTGTCCCCCGTGACGGTGCCCGTGTCGGCTGCGGCGCCGCTGCCGTCGTCTGTGGTGTCGTCTCCGCAACCGATTGCCAGCAGGACAATGAGCGGGATCGTCCAGCGCAGCGGGGCGATGGATAGGGCGCGACTACCGCGCAACGAAACGGTGCAATGCATGACGAACCTCAGCGGGTGCGGCGTGTGGGCGACAGCGGGGGACCGATGGTGGGGACGAGGCCCGGAGGCTAGCAGACGGAGTCTCGACCCGCACGCACAGATCGCCGTCGCGTCTCCCGATCAATGGGATGCGTCGCGGTGGCCGGAGGCGTTGCGGAGGTTCAGCGGCGCGTGGGCGTCAGGCCCTTTATCCACTGCCGGAAGTGCGTCGCGAGGAGGGGCGCGCTACTTCTTTTTCGGCTTTGGCGCAGGCTTGGGCGCCGCCTCTTGGTGGCACTTGGGCTTGATGTTGAAGGGCTTGACCGACGCCGTCCCCTTGACGAACTGGCGCTCCTTGATGCTCCAAGACCACACCGAGAATTCGACCTTCTTGGGGTCGTCGGTCGGCAGGCGCACCTTGATCTTTGGCGAAGGGCCCCAACCACCGGGCTTGACAGAGCCTGGCGCCGGCGTCACGCAGACCTGGATCTTCTTGCCGCGAGGTGTGCGCACGATGCGCGACTGACCGACGTCGAATTCGCCGATGATCGCCGCCTGTTTGCCGTCGTGGTGGATGATCTGCTGCACCTCTTCGTACTCGTAGTTCTTTTCGCCGTAGGCGTGGCGGCAACGTCGCAACATGCTGCGGTGGTTGCCCGGGAAGAGGCGGATCTTCGACAGCTTCTCGCCGACGGTGCAGCCGTCGGTGCGCATCGCGGAGATGACGCTGCCGTTGCGTTCGCGGTAGACGAGGGCAGCCGCGCAGCCGTCATCGGCGTTGCAGACCTCGCCGTGAAGGATGACCGCTTGAATCGTGCCCTTGTTGGGCATCAAGACGGTCGTGAGCTTCGCGGCGGGTTTGGCCGTCGCGTAGACCTGGCAGGCAGCCCGCGCGCCGCGGCCCATGATGAACGCGATGAACTCGGTCCGCTGGCCCTGGATGCGCCAGACGCGAGCGTCACCGTCGCTTTGGAGGTGTTCGATCTTCTTGGGCGGCAGCTCGCCGAGTTTTTGCAGTTGGATGCAACGCTTGAGGGCCTTCTGCTCCTCAGGGGCCTGCTCGAGAACGTTCGCATCTGCGGAACCGATGACCCCGGCAGTGACGCAGCAGGCGCTAACGAAGGTCATCAACAATAGGGAGCTGACTGGTTTTTTGGTCGTGATCATGATGATGGGTTGGGTGTTTCGGCTAGCGAAGAGGCACTACATATAGGGACTTGGCCCGTGCGATCAAGGGGAGAACGCGGCGACAAGGCGCGTGACAGTGCGAACGCGACGGCCTCCGAGGCGATTCACCGGTGCGGTTCCGCCCGCCAACGGAGATCGCGCTCGTCGCCGCTACATAGTAAGAATCATTTAGGACTTGGACAGGAGACGGCGTCCAACTTCGACGAATCCCTGCGCCACATAAATCGCCATGGCGCCGCCGAGGGCGATCGCCGGGGACCACACGACTGAGACGCCGATGAAGACCGCCAGCAGAACCACGAAGGTGGCGATGGTCGCCGCATTCATCGAGAGGTCCTTGTAGGATCGAAAAGGTACGGTCGACACCATCAGCGCGCCGAGACAGAGCATCGTGGCCGTGAGCGCATGAGGCGCCGCGGATCCCGACAACTGCACGTCCGTCGTGGCGTCAATGCCGACGAGAGCCACCAGGATCGCCGCGGACGCGGGAACGGACAGCCCCATCATGAAGCGGCCCGGGCCTTCTTTTTGGCCGGCCTTGAGGTTGAAGCGCGCCAACCGGACAATCGCGCAACCGGTGTAGGTCGCCGTGACGACAAGCCCGATGGTGCCGAACTCGCTGAGCGCGAACGTGTACATCATCAGCGCGGGCGCGGCGCCAAATGAGATCGCGTCGGACAGAGAATCGAGCTGGACGCCGAACTCGCTTTGCGTGCCCGTCATGCGCGCGATGCGACCGTCGAGGAGGTCGAGGAACGCGGCAACCATCACAAAGATCGCGGCCGTTCCGAAGCGACCACCATCGTTGGCGATCGTCACCGCGGTCAGACCACAGCCCATCGCCGAGAGGGTGATGAGATTGGGCAGCGCGTACATGTAGATCGGCGGCGTCCGCGTCGTCATGGGCCGACGATGCCACAGGACGCAGCGGCCTGCATTCCCCCCTTTACAAGGACCCGGAATCGCGTCGAGGAGCGTTTTTACCGTCCGCCCTGTCTCTGGTACCGTGGCGCCGCTCACGAGGTGATCATGACCCGGCCCCTGAACCCCACGCGCTCCTTCGCAACCACGGCGCTCTGGGTGGCTACCGTCGCGTTGTTCGCGGGTGGCTGCTCGAGCGGCACCGTCATCGAGGAAAAGAAACCCGAGGCTCCGCCGCCCGGGATGATCTCGGTGGTCAAGTACGAGAAGAAGACGCAGCAGCTGATGGACGCCACGCTGAAACTCGGCGCGATGCGCAACAACGTCGACGAGCTGCGGCGCCGCCTCCAGGTCATTTGCGCCGACCACGCCGATCACACCGTCTGCCAGCCGCAAACGGCCGCCGAATACGCGCGCAAGGCGTTCTGCGCCGACGCCGAGTTCACCAAACACGTCGACGCCGTCGTCAACGCGTGCCACCAGGGCCAGTGCAAACAGGTCGATGAGGCCAACCTCATCACGCGCGCCCAGTACATGACGCTGGTGCAGCGCCTTCCGCACTCCCTTGTCACGTTCGGCGCGTCCCGCACCAAGCTCGACCGCCGCGACCGCCGCCAGATTCAGCAGTTCGTCGAGACGATCGGCGCCGACCAGGGCGGCTACGTCATCATCGTCGGGCGCGCTTCCAAGGACGGGTCGTGGCGCAAAAACCTCAAGCTCGCGCTCGATCGCGCCGAGAACACCCGCAAGCACATCGTCGACCAGCTCGGGATCGACACCAACCGCGTGGGCTACATCACGTACGGTCACGCGAAGATGTACCTGACAGGACTGGACGCCGAACGCCTGACCAAGCGCAGGATGTCGGTCAAGCAGGCAAACCGTAGCGCGCTCCTCTTCGCGTATCCCTGCTTCGATAAGAAGGCCAAGTAGTCCGCATGGCCCACCCCAAGCAGCGGTCGACCCGCCTCCTCGCCGACGTCGTCAGCGTCATCATCGTCGCGGCCGTCACAGCGCTTTCGATGCACGGTTGCGGGGATGCCTCCGCCAACGAGCGGCATCAGCGCGATCTCGCCCGGCTGCGCGCGGATTTGAACAAGGAGCGCGCCCGTGTCTCCAAGCTGCAGGCAACGGTGAAACGGCTCAAGTCGGACATCGCCGGCCTCAAGAAACGCCTCGTACCGTTCGAACAGCGGACCTTTGCCAAGCCGTTCCGGGGTGGGCGCGTGAAGCGGTCGAGCGGCGACCTCGAGCTTCCCAGCGGTGTTCGCGTGGTGGGCGTCGGAGAGCGCGGCAAGAAAACGTCGCTCCGCAAACACATCGCAGGCTTTCGCGGCGGGCTGTTCGGCTACTGGGCGACCTGGTGCAAGCCGTGCACGTCCAAAGAGGAGCTTCACCACCTGCGCGTGCTTCAAAAACAGCTGCGCCCGTACCACGTGGATCTCGTCAGCGTTCTCATCGACGACCTGAAGAAGGCCCAAGCGAGCCCGAAGGCCGGCAAGTGGCTGTATCCGTTCTGGTTCGTCAAGGACGGGCATATGCAGATGCTGCCGCGCTCGATGGTTCAGAAGATGGGGCTGGGGCTGCCGTTTTTCCTGCTCACCGATAACGAAGGTCGGATCCGTTGGCATCACCGCGGCAAGCTGGACGACGCGGCCGTGCGCGACTTCATCACCGCGGCGGCGAGGCTCTGAAAACCGTGCGTATCACGTGGCTCGCGCTCGGGCTCCTCTGCGTGACGGCCTGCGCGTCGCCGCATCGCGATCCGATCAAGAAAGACGCCGGTGTGAGCGACACGGAAGCGGACTCGGGTAGCGACAACGATACGTCATCGGCTGTGGACGCAGGGGCGAGCGGCGACACGGGCTCATCGCGCAACGCCGACACCGCCCCATCGAGCAACGCCGACACCGCCCCATCGAGCAACGCCGACACCGCCACAGCGACCGACACGGCAACGGCCGACGCAGGCCCCTCTGATGCGCAGGCAGCCGACACGCATGTCGATGGCGGCGCCAACGGCGACGCAGGGCAGGGCGATTCCGGTGCCGCGGACGCCGGGTCCGTCGATGCCGGTGGCGAGGCCACGGCGTGTTTTGTCGGAGGCCCGCCGGCTCCAGGTGCCAAGATCCTCGACGTTCCCAAGGGCAAGACGACGTGCCCATCGTTCGACAAACCGTTCATCGGGCTGCCCGGGACCGATTACGGCAAACCGACGTTGACGGTCGAGCCGGGCGTGCTCGATGACAAGCACGAGTTCGTGCCGTACAAGAACGGCGATTTCATCCCGATTCGCCCGGGGGCGCAGCCGGGATTCCACGTCTGGACCGCTTTTCGAGTCACGGTGCCCGGCGCAACATCCAAACAGGTCAAGCTCGAGGTGCTCGCACGGGGGCTCATGGACTGTGAGGCCAAGGCGTTCGGCGCGCTGCCCACGTACTACGCGACCCAGGATCCGAAGCTCCCCAACACATACGTCTACAAGACGACGCTCGCGCCGGGCCTGCCGACCATCTTCGCCAACACGACTGTCGGCATGGCGGGGCAGTTCTGCGGCAAGTGGCTCGACCTGCGCGTACAGGTGCTGCAACAAGGCACCAAGAACTGGGGCAAATCGCAGGTGTTGTTGCGCATCTGGGATGGCGTGACCAAGAACTAGCCAGCGGCGATGCCAGCGTTCACGCGTGTCCGTCGCGTCCTCCCCGGAGCGTTCATCCCGTGGCTCATCTACGTCGGTGCCGTCGCGCTGACGTGCCCGCGTGTCACGTTCGGCAAGCCCTTCACGCTCATCGAGCTGTTCGTCGGCTGCGTTGCGACGCTCGCCTGGGCTGTCCTCGCGGCATCCGCTGTAGCCGTCGTCACTGAGCTGCTGCTGGCCGCGCTGCCCGCAACGTCGCGCATCGGTGCCGTGGGCCGGGCGTTTCTGTGGGTGGCGGTCCCGCTGATCCCGATCCTCTCCGTCGTCAAGCTCGCGCTCGTCGGTCAGCACCTGCGCGGCACCGACCTCGCGTACTTCGTTCGCTACCGGCCGTGGCAGGACCCGATCGCCGCGGTCGTCGCTGTTGGCAGCGTTGGTCTCATCGCGCTGCTCGCCTGGCGCACGCACGGGGGCGGGCGGCGACGCGAATCGGACACGGAAGAGGGTTCGTGGCTCGCGACCCTGGCCCCAGGTGGCATCGCCGCCGTCGCATTCTTCACGCTGCTGATCGCCGGCCCGCGAACCGCCGTGTTTGCCCAGAACTATCTGCCAGAGGTTGTCTGGATCACCGACACGATGCCTTCGCGCGACGCCTTCGTTCACTGGCCGCGGCCCGACCTGGCGGACGACAAACTCGCCGGGGAGAAGATCCACGGCTGGCCGGCACCCGACGCGATCGCTGACAAGTTGAACGTCGTCATCATCATGATCGACGGCGTGCGCCACCAACACCTGGGAATCGGAGGCGGGCCCGACGGCGTCACACCCAATATCGACGCCCTCGCGGCGCGTTCGGTGGTCTTCACGCGGGCATACACCGCTTCAGCACACTCGGACTACGCGCAGACATCGCTGGTCGCCGGGCTTCACCCGCGCAAGTACCGAGGCCACGATTTTTTCGACCGAGGCGACCCGCGAACTCCCATCTGGGATGTCCTGAAGCCGCTCGGATACGCGACTTCATTCGTGTCCACGCACAACGAGCGTTGGGGCAGCATGGAGCGGTTCATGCGAACGGACGGCGTCGACTTCTTCAAGCACGCCCCGGACTGGCCAAACGCCCCCACCAAGGGCCGCGGCCACGACACCGCCGTCCCCGAGAGGTTCGTCGTCAACGAGTGGAAGCGCTGGCGAAAGGCCCATCCTGGTCCGCATGTCAGCTACCTGAACTTCCAAGTCACACACTTTCCCTACACGCTGCCCCCGGGCGCGGCGCGACCGTTTCAGCCCGACCGTGGCCGCTTCGATGTCAGCTTCGTGAGCTATCCAAAGAGCGCCGTCCCAGTCATGCGCAACCGGTTCTTCAACGCGCTGCACCACGCCGACCACTGGGTCGGTGAAGTCCTCAGCTTGCTGCGTGAACGCGGCGAGCTCAAGCGCACCCTTGTCGTCGTCGTCAGCGACCATGGTGAGGCGTTCTACGAGCACCACAACCCGACGCACGGCACGGATTTGCTGGAAGAACAGGTGGGATCGATGCTTGTGGTGCATGTGCCCGGCGCCGCGACCCGCGTGGACGCGCAGCCGGTGAGCCTCGTCGACGTCGTTCCCAGCGTGTTGCGCGAGCTCGGCGTTGCCCGCCCGCCCATGATGCAAGGTGCCGACGATATCCTGCGGCCCGATCCGCGCCCGGGCCGAGACGTCTATTTCACCATCCAGGGGCTCGCCAGCATGGACGGTATGGTGCGCG
>Ga0114932_10002225_pt1 | contig 20742 bp, 16 predicted proteins | sample 2SBtaG_2_FD_87286 | JGI IMG/M metagenome (GOLD analysis project Ga0114932, IMG submission 87286) | Deep subsurface microbial communities from Kolumbo volcano to uncover new lineages of life (NeLLi) - 2SBTROV12_ACTIVE470 metaG | ecosystem: Environmental > Aquatic > Marine > Volcanic ... | reverse complement strand
TTGGTATTATTGATCCAGCAAAAGTAACTAAGGCAGCTCTTGATAATGCTGTTTCAATCGCTGGTATGGTTCTTACCACTAATTGTCTTGTTACAGACAAGCCAGAAGGTGGTGCTGGTGCAGCACCTGGAATGGATATGTACTAACAAAGAGTTCCGTCGATATGTAGATAAAAAAAATGCTCTGCTTAAGCAGAGCATTTTTTTATCTAATTTCTACGGAACCTGACCCTGATTCTATATCCTCATTCGAAATATAACCGATTTGCCAACATTCACCATTAGTAGCCTGAATCGCTGCACATAACTTTTCAGCATCTCCCTCAGAAACAGCTATCAATAACCCTCCTGATGTTTGAGGATCAAAAGAGAGAGTTAATGTATCTTCACTATTTCTTCCTGAAAAATCATGTATTTTTTGACCAAGCTGATCAAGATTACGCATTCCACCGCCAGTGACTATACCTGTAGAAATTAAATCTAAAACGCCAGGAAATACGGGAACTTTAGCAAAATCTATTACCAATTTTACATCACTAGATTTTGCCATTTCTAAGCAATGACCAGCCAATCCAAAGCCTGTGACATCTGTCATGGCTGATACATCAAACATCTGAGCTAACGTAGCGGCATCTTTATTGAGGAAAAGCATTGATTTTATTACTTCATCCACATCATACATATCCTGTTGTTTAGCTGTGAGTGCTATACCTGTTCCGATAGGTTTGGTTAATAGCAGAACATCTCCCAACCTAGCTCCATTCGTGCGAAAAAGTTTTTTTGGATGCACAAAACCAGTTACACTCAAGCCATATTTTGGTTCACGATCAATGATCGTATGTCCACCAACAATTATCCCACCAGCTTCTTTTACTTTTTCAGCACCGCCCCTAAATATTTCACCTAAAATTTCTTCGTTTAAATCATCAGGGAAAGCAGCTACATTTAAGGCGAATTTAACATCACCACCCATGGCATAAATATCTGATAATGCATTTGCTGCACTAATACCGCCATAGAGAAAAGGGTCATCTACTACGGGAGGGAAAAAATCAATAGTCTGAATGATTGCAAGATCATCTGATACTGCATAGACAGCTGCATCATCAGATTCGTCTAAACCAGCAATCAAGTTAGAATCTTTAAAGTCAGAGAAGGTAGTTTGTAATGGACGCAACACTTCCGCCAAGGTCCCAGGACCTAATTTCCCTGCTCAACCTGCGCAAGATGCAAGATCTGTCAGCTTAATGACCTCATCTTTTGTCATATCAATTCCTTTTCAACTACTGCTCTAATAGTATTACAATCTAATGTGTTCGTGGAGTATAGTGCACAAACAAAACATGAAGTAATCAAGAAAAATAAGTTCGAAACGATGAAAAATGAATCTTATTACAATATAAATGATCTCATAACAACTTTAGATCGTTACTACAACATAGCACCTCAACAAACTTCGAACGCACCACTTTTTGAACTTGTTCTAACCTTACTTTCGCAACATACGTCTGATCATAATTCGGGTAGAGCAATGAACCAATTAATCAATAGATTTAACAGTTGGGAAGAAATAATTCATGCACCTCTACAAAATATTGAAGATGCGATCCGGCCGGGAGGCCTCGCACCCACAAAATCTAAAAGGCTCCAGAAATTACTAATAGAAGTAAAAAATCGCCAACCAGATTGGAATCTCAATTTTTTAAGAGACATGTCAATTGTTGATGCAAAAGAATGGCTAACTTCTTTACCAGGTATAGGACCAAAAACTGCAGCATGTGTTCTGCTTTTTGCGTTAAATATCCCTGCACTACCAGTTGATACACACGTTGGTAGAGTTTCAAAAAGGTTAGGTTTAGCAAATAATAATTTATCGAATGATGACTTACACGATGTGCTCGAAAAGATGATACAACCTAAACAAATATATTTATTTCACATGTCATTAATTCAGCATGGTCGACGTATTTGCCATTCGCGAAAGCCAAAATGTAATAAATGCCCACTTTTGAAAAATTGCCCACAAATAGATGTAACCATTGACTAGTCCTAACACTCTAGAGACAATTAGCTCCTAGTACGAAAGAACAATTCGCATGTCCAATGAATCATTACCATTTGAAATTATTCCACAAGGTGGAGTTACTACCCCTCAAGGTTTTATAGCTGGTGCTGTATCAACAGGAATAAAAACTTACGGACAAGAGCCCTTATATGACTTAGGAGTAATTCTTTCTAACTCACACTGTACCATTGCAGGAGCCTTTACTCGTAATCAAGTTAAGGGTTCATCAGTAATACATAATCAAAACCTACTAAAAAATGGTCATGGAGGGAGAGCAATATTCGCAAATTCAGGCAATGCAAATGTTGCGACTGGAGAGCAAGGATTTATAGATACCGCTAATATCGCACAACTAACAGCGAAAAAATTCAACTTAGAACCTGATGATGTATGGATAGCCTCAACAGGTGTTATCGGTAGAATTTTACCAATGCATCAGATCCAGTCTGGAATTGAAAATCTTAATTTAGAAGATCATGGAGGCCATTCTTTTGCCCAAGCAATAATGACAACTGATACTCGATCAAAAGAAATTGCAATTCGATTCCAAGTTGGTCAGCAAAATTTTTACATAGGCGCATGTGCAAAAGGATCAGGTATGATTCATCCTAATTTGGCAACTATGTTAGCGTTCATAACCACAGATATTGCTGTCAATTCTGAGTGGTTACAGCAAATACTCGAAAAAACAGTTAATAAAACATTCAATATGCTAGACATAGACATGGATACATCAACAAGTGACACTGTGCTAATGCTAGCCAATGGCTCAACTCAAAACATTCCAATAGATGAAAATCATGAAGCTGCTTCAGTATTTTGTGAAGCACTTGAATTTGTCGCCACTTATTTGACTAAAGAATTAGCAAAAGATGGCGAAGGAGCTGAAACTCTAATCGAGTTACATGTCAGCGGTGCAAATCAAGAATCAGATGCAAAATCAGCCGCACGAACTGTCGTTTCTTCTCCGCTAGTTAAGACTATGGTAACTGGTAAAGATCCTAATTGGGGAAGATTAATTGCTGCGGTAGGTAGATCAGAGGCACTGGTTAAGCAAGAAAAAGTCAGTATTTGGATAGAAGGACATTCAATACTTGACCACGGGACACCTACGGATATTGATTTACAAGTAGTTATTGATGCAATGCATACGGATGAATTAAGAATGCATATTGATTTAGGAATCGGGAATTATTCATCTACTGCATGGGGATGTGATCTAACTAATGAATATGTTCGCATTAATGGTGAATATACTACGTGAGGTATACATGACAATAGTTATTAAAATTGGTGGATCGACACTGGGAGACAATGATACTTCCCTCCAAGATATAGTTCATCTTGCAGAAGCAGGACAACGACCCATCGTTGTACATGGTGGAGGTGCAATGATTACTGATTGGCTTACTAAGCTGAATATCACTACTAATTTTGTAAACGGATTAAGGTCCACTAATTCAGATGCATTAGAGGTAGTAATAGCAATTTTGCGTGGTGTAGTTAATACGACATTAGTAGCACAATTGACTCAACTAGGGGGACGAGCAGTAGGAATAAGTGGTGTAGATAATTCCCTTATTCAAGCTGAACAATACAATTCAGATTTAGGTCTAGTGGGGAAAATTACAAAGATAAACAATGACTTACTTATACCTCTGCTAGATAATAATATAATCCCTGTGATAGCGCCTATAGGGATAGAATCACTATCCCAGCCATTAAATATTAATGCTGATACTGTTGCGGGAGAAATTGCAGCTAGTATTAATGCAGAAAAATTAGTGTTCCTTACAGACGTAGATGGGATAATGGATGACTCAGGTGCTTTGGTGCCAACTTTAACTGTTCAGACATCTAATGCATTAAAAGAGGATGGAATACTAAAAGGTGGTATGATACCTAAAGTAGATGCAGGATTCACAGCATCTAAAGCTGGTACTTTCGTTCACATTATAAATGGAACTTTGGCATATTCGTTACAACAATTGATGGATGGCAATCTGTCAGGAACAACTATTAAAGGAGGATGAAACTGGGTTTCTTTGATAATAGAGAGCGTGGTGGTGATAATACTCCTCCACCTTTTGACTTAAATACATCCCGGGGTACACAATTCCCAATTCCCAATCGTATTTTGGTTATTGGTGTAGTTGGTTTAATCCTTTTAATTGTTCTTAGTGTTTTAAAAGGTTTTTATGTTGATTTATTATGGTTCGATTCAGTTGGTTATGACAGTGTTTTTTGGAAATCAATTACTGCAAAAACACTCCTATTTCTAGTAGGACTATTTATATCAATACTTGTTCTAGGAACAAATATTTGGCTTGCGCGTAAGCTTTCACCACAAGGGCCAGAACAATCCTTTATAGAAGAAATTGATGTCTCCGCATTACGGAAAGTTGTCAGTGTTATATTAATCGCTGCAACGCTTTTGCTTGCGGTTATATTTGGATCAGTTGCTGGGTCATCTTGGCAAACACTACTCGCCTGGATTAATGGAATTGATTTTGTAGGTAGAACTGACCCTCAATTTGGTAGAAACATTTCTTTTTACATGTTTCAACTTCCTGCTTACCAAATGATACAAGGGTGGTTCCTTAGTCTCATTGTAATGTCAGTTCTTGGATCAGTAGCAGTTTATGGACTTTCAATCTCATTGCAAGGATTTCAATTACAAATCACCAGAGGTATGAGAATCCACCTTTCAGTACTTGTGGGATTAATATTTATCCTAATTTCAATAGGAACTTATCTTAGTATTTTTGAATTAGTTCTCTCCGAGGGCGGTATAATTTTTGGAGCGACCTATACTGATATTAACGCTGTTTTACCTGCACGATATGTCGTTGTGGCATTAGCACTGTTCGCTGGATTAGTCACAATTGCAAATGGTTTTCTGTCAAATAATGGCTATAAACTACCACTTTTTGCATTCAGTATCTGGGTCATTGCTGGCATTGTAGGTGGAGCAATTTATCCAAATTTTGTTCAATCCTTCCAGGTTGCTCCGAATGAGCGCGAACGTGAAGAATCCTATATTCAAAGAAATATTGAAGCAACACGCTACGCCTATGGATTAGATGAAATAACCAATAACGATTTCCCTGCCGAGCAAAGTGTCACTATAGAAGCAATTGAGGCAAATCCGAAAACTTTAGATAATATTCGCCTCCTCGATCCACGTCCTCTGCGAGATACGTTTAATCAAGTTCAGGCTATCCGACAATTCTATGAATTTACAGATGTTGATGTTGATCGTTATGTCGTAAATGGCGAACCACGCCAAGTAATGTTATCTGCCCGTGAATTAGATATCAGCGGTGCACAACAACGGAATTGGACACAAGAAAGACTTCAATTAACTCATGGTTTCGGAGCGGTAGTTGCACCAGTGAACAAAGTAATTGATGAGGGACTTCCTGATTTCATTACCAAAGACATTCCACCAGCGAGTGAGGAAATAGAACTCTCCATCGAGGGATCACGACTCTATTTTGGTGAAATAACTGATCAATATGTCATTGTTAATTCGAATGAAGTAGAATTCGACTACCCACTAGGCGAAGGAAACGCAGAGACATCTTACGAAGCTGATCGTGGTATCAAACTTTCATCATTTGGTCGAAAACTTGCTCTAGCATGGGACTTAGGTGATACCAATATATTAATTTCGAGCCAAATTAATAGTGACTCAAGATTACTTTTACATAGAAATATTAAAGACCGAATATCTCAAGTAGCTCCATTTTTAATCCTTGATCGCGACCCGTACATAGTGATTATCGATGGACAGTTGAAATGGATTCAATCTGCATATACAACTTCCAATCGTTATCCTTATTCACAACCACGTGGCAACGTAAATTACATTCGAGACAGTGTAAAAATTGTAGTTGATGCCGTTACGGGAGACATGACTTTCTATCTGATCGATGAAGAAGATCCTGTCGCAGGTACATGGGCAAAAATATTCCCAGAGCTCTTTACTCCAAATGCTTCAATGCCTTCATCAATTAGAGAGCATCTAAGATACCCATTAGATATGTTCTCTCTGCAATCCAACCTCTATCTGCGATATCACATTACTGATCCAAATGTATTCTTCATTGGAGAAGATTTCTGGAATATCCCTACAGAAAGATTTTTTCAACAGGAACAGCCAGTTGAACCGTATTACGTATTAATGACACTTCCGCAAGTAGAGCAAGTAGATAATGTTACACAAGAAAATTTAGAATTTTCCTTGATCATGCCCTTCACTCCAAGAAATCGTCAAAATACAGTTGCCTGGCTGGCTGGTCGTTCTGATGGAGCCGATTATGGTTCTCTCGTTGCGTATAGATTCCCAACCGATGATCTAGTATTCGGACCAGCACAAATTGAAGCGCGTATCGATCAAAATCCAGGTATTTCTCAGCAAATTACTTTGTGGGACCAGGCAGGCTCTGAGGTTATTCGAGGGAACTTATTAATGATTCCTATCGGACAATCTTTCCTATTTGTTGAACCAATTTATCTTCAAGCAGATACTTCCAGGTTACCTGAACTAGTGAGAGTAGTTGTAGCTAACGGTAATGCGATAGCTATGGAACGTACTTTCGAAGAAGCTCTCGACGTTGTATTGGGAAGGACATCATCCAGTCTTCCAGAAGATAATGTCATCGGTGAAATTAGCTCTGATAATTCTCAAAAGGAAACTTCTGATATCAAACCAGTGTCCGGTGATACTAATCAACTTATTGAGCAAGCACGAGAATCTTTAGAAGATGTTGAATCAGAACTTAGTAAACTAAAACGTGTTATCGATGCCTTAGAAAACTCAACTCAATAATTTTTACAAGTTCTCTACTGAAGTACTAGCCATATTGCCTTATCCTGTTCCTAATTAGAAAATCTAGAAAAGGAGTGGTGCAATGCCTAACATACCCGATAGAGAATCAATTGTTCATATGCAAACAGCACGTCGAGTCCCTATTACGTTAGTAAAAGGATTAGGGACTAAAGTATGGGATGATGAAGGCAATGAATACCTAGACTTTGTTGCAGGAATTGCATCTGATAGTCTGGGTCACGCAGATAATCAGCTAGCATCTGCTATATCCGAACAAGCACACAAACTGATTCATGTCTCAAATATTTTCTATAGTGAACCACAGATTGATTTGGCTGAATTACTAGTTCATAACTCAGCTCTAGATCAAGTCTTTTTCTGTAACTCTGGTGCTGAAGCAAATGAAGCTGCGATAAAAATTGCACGAAAATGGGGAATCACTAATCGCAATGGAGCTTTTGAAATCATTGCAGCAAATAACGGTTTTCATGGACGAACCATGACCACAGTTGCAGCTACTGGCACTCCTGCGTACAGAGAACCTTTTGGACCACCCACTCCTGGATTTGTATTCGTAGATTATGATGATATTCAACAAATAATTGACGCCACTTCCGATCAAACTGCTGCAATTATGCTAGAACCAATTCAAGGAGAAGGAGGAATTAATGTACCTTCTTCAAATTATTTACAAGAAGTTCGATCTTGGTGTGATGACCAAGGAATCTTATTAATACTCGATGAAATACAAACTGGAATGGGAAGATCTGGAAAACTATGGGCTTATGAATTTGCAGGGATAGAGCCTGATATCATGACATCAGCCAAAGGATTAGCAGGTGGAGTTCCTATTGGAGCTGTATTAGCAAAAAATACCGCTTGTGTCTTAGAGCCTGGTGACCATGGATCAACTTTTGGTGGTAATCCGTTAGCAACAGCTGCCGGTGCCCATGTAATTAAGAGACTACTAAATGACGGTATATTAGAAAATGTTGTTAAAAGAGGAGAACAATTAAGTCAAAAGCTCGAAGGATTGCAAGATCGTCATTCTCAAGTAAGTGGGCAAAGAGGAATTGGATTACTTAGAGGCTTAGAGTTATCAAAGGATATTGCGGTAGATATCGTAAATGAAAGTCGTAAATCAGGTTTATTGCTAAACCCTGTAAGGCCTAATGTGGTACGGTTTATGCCACCGCTAACTGTAACAGAAGACGAAATAGACAAAGCTATCGATATTATTGATTCAGTTTTACAATCACTCGATGATTAATTTTTTTATTAGGTAGGAACGAACTCAATGGCAGAAAAGATAATCCTTGCTTATTCAGGCGGGCTTGATACTTCAGTAGCTTGTAAATGGTTACAAGAGGAACGTGGATATGATGTACATTGTCTGACAATAGATTTAGGCAATCTAAATGATCTTGAATCTGCAAAAAAACGTGGCACGGAAGCAGGTGCTCTCTCTGTAAATGTGATAGACGCAAAAGAAGATTTCCTAAACTATTTCGTTTTTCCTGCGATGCAAGCGAATGCCTTATATCAAGGACAATATCCATTAGCCACAGCACTCGGACGGCCATTAATTGCAAAATTACTTGTTGATAAAGCTAGAGAACTTAATGCAACTTCTGTAGCACATGGCTGCACAGGCAAGGGTAATGATCAGGTACGTCTGGATGTTGCCATTAATACGCTAGCTCCTGATCTAAATATTGTAGGTACTGCTCGTGAAAATGAAATGAGCCGAGATGCTGCTATTGATTACGCCGAAAAACATGGTATTTCAATTAAGCAAACTCTCGAATCACCTTATTCAACAGATGAAAATCTTTGGGGAAGATCCGTAGAATGTGGTGATTTAGAAGATCCATGGGAAGAACCTCCTTCAGATGTTTGGTTATGGACTGCCGAACCAGAAGCAGCTCCAGATAAAGCTGCAATCTTAGAAATAGGATTTGAAAATGGTATCCCCGTATCACTTGATGGTGAAAAAATGGGAGCTGTTGAATTGGTACAAAATTTATCAAATCTTGGCGGCCAACATGGAATCGGCAGGGTCGATATGGTAGAGGATAGATTAGTTGGAATTAAATCAAGAGAAGTCTATGAAGCTCCTGCAGCCACTATACTTATTACGGCACATAAATCTCTGGAACAACTTGCACTATCGCGATCACAAATCCGTATGAAAGAACAAATCGCACAAGAATATGCAGACTTAATTTATAATGGACTTTGGTATAGTGGTCATCATCGTGACTTAGCTGCGTATATCCAATCCAGTCAACGCGATGTGACAGGTCAAGTAAAAGTAAAACTATGGAAAGGTGTTCTAACTATACTCGGAAAACAAGCAGAACGAAGCCTGTATAGTAAAGAATTAGCTACTTATGGGGATGATGATCAGTTTGATCAAAAAGCAGCGCAAGGATTTATTAAACTCCATGGGTTATCTGTTCAAGTCCAAGCACATCGACAGTTACTTAATAATAATGATGATCCTCTTTATCTAGCGTCCCCAGAAAAAACAGAATAACGCTACCCATAGAGTTATAATCAAATCAACATTTTGATAGATACTGAATGGGAATAGCTGAAAATCATCTATGAATGGGAAACAGCATGAAAAAAAAATCTAAACAAAAACTATGGGGAGGACGTTTTAACTCATCGACAGAAGATATAGTCGAGCAGTTAAACGCTTCAATAGAGTTCGATCAACGTTTGTTTGATGAAGACATTAATGGTTCAATCGCCCATGCAAAAATGTTAGCATCATGCGATATCATCTCGATTGAAGAATGTAATTTAATTGTTGATAGCCTGCAAGAAATTCATGAAGAAATCAAAAATGGTGATTTCGATTTTCAAATAGCCCGCGAAGACATACATCTTAATATAGAGGCGGCACTAATCGATCGTATTGGAAGTGTGGGTGCAAAATTACATACAGCACGATCACGTAACGATCAGATAGCGACAGACATCAGATTATTTACTAGAAAAGAATGCACAGAAATCTTACAAGAGTTAAGAAACTTACGAAGGGTTTTATTGAATATTGCGGAGCAGGAATCACAAACAATTCTTCCTGGTTATACACATATGCAACGAGCTCAACCGATTTTGCTATCACACCACTTGCAAGCCTATGAGGCAATGTTTAGTCGAGACTCACAGAGATTTGAACAAACACGTTTGAATTCGAATAAATCACCTTTAGGTGCTGGAGCATTAGCTGGTGTTACTTACCCCATTGATAGAAATTTTGTTGCGAAAGAATTAGGATTCGACTCAATAATTACAAATAGTATTGATGCAGTAGCAGATAGAGATTTTATATTAGATTTTCATTCTGCAGCATCTACTACCATGATTCACTTATCTAGATTAGCTGAAGAAATAATTATATGGGGATCAAGTGAATTTAATTTCCTCACCTTTGATGATGCTTTCGCTACCGGATCGAGCATTATGCCACAGAAAAAAAATCCTGATGTTGCAGAATTAATTAGAGGGAAAAGTGCAAGGGTAATTGGAAATCTTGTGCAGTCACTCACACTCTTAAAATCTCAACCATTGGCTTACAATAAAGACCTTCAAGAAGATAAGGAATCATTTTTCGATACAGTCGATACTGTAAAAATTTGTCTGATTGCAATGCACAAAATGCTGCCGACATTGGGATTTAATGCAGAGAATATGTATAAGGCTGCAAATGACGATTTCATTTTAGCAACTGATTTCGCCGATTATTTAAGTAAAAAAGGAATACCTTTTCGAGATGCACATGAAGCAATCGGAAAATTAGTATTATATTGTGAGGATAATCAACTGGCATTCTCAGATTTGTCGCTGGAAGATTTTCAAAAAAGCCATTCCCTATTTGATATAGATATTCTAGAAATAGACATTCATACGGCCCTGTCCAATCGTAATGTTATTGGTGGAACAGGACCTGAATCTGTCAACAATGAACGTAATGAAGCCATATCAAGACTTAATCTAGAAGAGAATTCACATGCCAAAACAAAAAATTGAGATAGCTCCTTCTATCCTAACAGCTGATTTTGGCGTTTTACGATCACAAATTGAAGAAGTAACTGCTGCAGGAGTAAATAGAATTCATCTCGATATTATGGACGGACACTTTGTGCCTCCATTAAGTTTTTCAACTGAAGTTGTAACTGCAGTAGCTTCAGCAACAGATTTGCCAATTGAAGTACATCTAATGGTTGAAAAACCTATAGAATATATTCAATTATTTTCAGAAGCAGGTGCTTCAACACATATATTCCACTTTGAAGCACTACAAAGTCTTGATAGTTGTAAAGAAGTTATTCAAGAAATAAAAGCATCGAATTCTTCACCTGCTATTGCAATATCACCTGATACACACATTGACTCAATCTTGGAATTAATTGGAGATATAGAACAAATAACTGTAATGACCATCCAACCAGGTTGGGGAGGTCAAAAATTAAGAACAGAACTCTTAAATAAAATTATTAATCTTAGAAAAATTACTTCTGAAATGAATCTCCCGAATTTTAATATTGAGATTGACGGAGGAGTTAAGATTGACAATATCAAACAATGCATCTCAGCAGGAGCTAATATTTTAGTAGCTGGTTCAGCAATTTATAACAATGAAATAACACCAAGTAATGCAGTCAAAGAACTACGCTTAGCAATAAAAAACTCTTTAGAAAAATGAAATCTTACTTGTAAGGAACACCTTGTTCTTGAATATTTTTCATTTCTGTTCTTAGATAACGCGTATCAACTTTAACACGTTGCCATTTTCCGTCTATAAACATACGTTTTCGTTGGGTATTAGCTTTAAACATACGACTAGTTTTAGGAGCTTTACGAGCCCATGCGCCAGAATGCTTATGTCGAATTCTTCTTCCAAAGCTTGTCTTCTTTGAACCAAGTCGAGGTATCCCTGACATGAACTTCTCCGCTATCTAAAATACTTGATTATCAGCGTACAACTCAGTTGTAGATGCGTCTATTACAAAAATATCAATTCCAAAAGATATCGACTCTATACTAGAGTAATATGGAATGAAGTTAAATTTAAACAATTGAAAATTCAGGTTAAGATGTCTGAAAAATTAGATACACTTCAGAACGCGTTTGAACAAGAACTTAAATCCAATTCTATGGATAATGTGGTAGCAAATGGATTAGATGAACTCCTACGGATTCATGCCTTCGACGAACAAGCAGGATCACCAATTCTTCGAATGATTGCTGCACTACCTCCACAAGGATATAAATCCCTTTCGAATAATGAACGTGAATTTTGGCTACGACGTGCACTTGCGACAATTCGACATGAAAAGGCAGAATCTCTTCCTAACCAACAAGATAATTCGCATAACACAAGAATAAAATCAAAAAAAACTCGCACCATAGAGATTAGAAAAAATAATAAAGAACATTTTGAGACAACCGAAGAATATGATCGCCAACTTGTAAATTTACCCATAAGCGCTATCAATTCTCGATTAGGTAAAAATAATCTACAAAAAATAGAAAATTTAGGTATTTCTACAGTTTTTGATGCTCTCTATCATTTTCCACACCGATACAACGATTTCACAAAATCAGTACCCATTACAGAATTAATTATTGGACAAGAACAAACTGTTTACGGAACTGTCGGAAGCTCTCGTGAAGTACGTATGGGACGTGGGGGCAGAATGCGCTCAACAGAAATTACTATAACTGATGATGCTGGTGCCTCAATTAAGGCTACCTGGTTTAATCAGCCATTCATCGCAAGGGCACTACCTATAGATGCTCAAGTAGCACTCGCAGGTAAAGTAACAAATTTCAAAGGTAGACCTGTATTTCAAAACCCTGAATTTGAAATAGTTAAGGAAAATGCAGATGGAACACATACAGGGAGATTAATACCTGTATATCCATTAACTAAAGGTTTGGCACAACGTACACTTCGTAATTTTCTTTCAAAAATAGTTTTACAATATGCTTCTTCTATCTCAGATCATCTTCCTGAAAAAATCCGTAAACGGAACAATCTTCTTTCATTACCCGATGCATTAACACAAATACATTATCCTGATGGGAAAAATGAGCTACAAAAAGCACTCCGACGTATAGCATTCGATGACCTTTTTGCTATACAAATGACGGTTCAAGATAGAAAAAAACACTGGCAAGCAACGGGTGATGCTCCTCAAATTACGACGCAAATATTATCAAAAAAATTTTTAGATAATCTTCCGTTTACTCTTACGTCAGCACAGGAGCGTGTTTTAACCGAAATACGTCAGGATCTCAATCAGAATAAGCCGATGTCACGATTACTCGAAGGGGATGTAGGTTCTGGTAAAACTGTAGTAGCACTTACTGCAATTTTAGATGTGATTGAATCAGGATTACAAGCGGTGCTAATGGCACCTACCGAAGTGCTTGCTGAACAGCACTATCGCACTATTTGCAAACTTTTAGCTGGAGATGATGAGCTACCATTGCAAGGCTTAATTCAATTACCTGACAGATTAATTAAAGCAGTTTTACTCACAGGATCTACTAAAACAAAAAATCGTAACGAAGCTCTGAGGGCCATAAAATTTGGTGGTGCACAAATAATTATAGGAACCCATTCACTTATCCAAGATTCCGTTAACTTTTCAAGCCTAGGTTTAGCTGTAGTTGATGAACAACACCGCTTTGGTGTCGCACAGAGAGAGCGACTACGTGAGCAAGGTAGACAGGCATTGAATAAACAAAATACACCTCATCTATTAGTTATGTCTGCAACACCTATACCTCGTTCACTGGCACTGACCGTTTTTGGTGATTTAGATTTATCAATAATTGATGAAATGCCTGTTGGACGCACATCGATAGAAACAAAATGGCTTCCTCCAAATAAAAGATTAAATGCTTTCAACCATGTACGGACAGAAATTAACAAAGGACATCAAGTTTTCGTTATTTGCCCATTAGTAGAAGATTCTGAAGCAATACAATCACGAGCAGCTATCGAAGAATATACACGTCTTTGTGAGCAAGAATTCCCTGACTTGGCAAATCGTATCCTATTGCTACATGGCCGAATGAAAGGTGATGAAAAAGAAAAAATCATGCGAGCTTTTGCAAATCATGAGGCAGACATCTTAGTTTCAACTGCTGTTGTAGAGGTAGGAATTGATATACCTAATGCAACCGTAATGATTATTGAAGGCGCAGAAAGATTTGGACTTGCACAATTACACCAATTCAGAGGACGTGTAGGAAGGGGGGCTTATCCTTCATTTTGTTATTTACTATCAGATGATCCTTCCAATGAGGCAAAACAACGTTTGGCAATTCTTGAAAATACAACTGATGGTTTTTCGTTAGCGCAAGCTGATTTGGAATTGCGCGGACCTGGTGATTTATATGGTACAGCACAAAGTGGACTGCCAAATTTACGCGTCGCCACTCTACTCGATGCACCATTAATTGAGGCCACAAAAATTGAAGCGACAAAGTTACTAGATACAGATCCGGATTTAGTTACAGCAGAAAATCAAGCAATCAAATATGCTATTTCAAAACAAATCACAAACTTACTTTCAGATCGTAATTAATCATGATCATCAATAACGAACGAATAATACGCATACGTGAGGTCCTTGAATACAGACAGGAAGATTTATTATTAATACTCGATAATATACATGATCCACATAATGCATCAGCGATCCTCAGAAGTGCTGATGCATTTGGCATTGATTCTTCTCATTTTCTATATACACGAGATCAACAACTTGAACTTTCTGATGGTGTTTCTGGCCATACGCTCAAATGGTCAAATATTAGTACTTACGACTCAACAACTGAATTAATGAAAATAATGCGTACTAGAAAAATCCCTCTAGTCGCTACAGTTATAGGTGAAAATGCAAAAAGTTATGAAAAACGAGACTGGACATTACCTGCAGCGATTGTGTTTGGTAATGAGCAAAATGGTTGTTCCGATGAAATTTTAAAAATAGCTGATGAATTAATTACAATACCAATGCTAGGTTTTGCACAATCATTAAATGTTTCCGTTGCTGCTGCAGTAATATTTTCTGAGATACGAAGACAACGAGAAAAAAAAGGAATGTACAAAAAAAATTGGAGTAAACGCAAACAAGAATGGCTAGATTATTGGATCGAACGAGAATACGCTTCACGTCTAAGGAGAAAACTACCTAAAACACCAAAGCCATAATCAGTTAATTCTAATCGCCTTCGATTGTCTAAACAGATACAATCACATTTATAGAAGTGTTGAAGGCAAAGTTAAGGTACTAATTGTGATACGTGAAAAGATTCTTGGTCTTGTCAGTACAGCTCTTAATTCTGCACAAGATGCTGGGGAAATACCACATTTTGTTTCACCCGAAATCACTATCGAACATCCACAAAGAATCGAACATGGTGATTTCTCAATCAATCTTCCCCTTCGTATTCAAGGTTTGGCAAAGATGAAAGCTATCGATGTTGCCAATATCCTACAAAAACATATCGAACCTTACTCAGCTATCGAGAAAATTGAGGTGGCACACCCCGGTTTCTTAAATTTTTACTTAGAAGAAACATGGGTATGTGATCAGATTACCTCAATTCTAAATGCAGGTGATTATTTCGCATTTTCGGATATAGGTAATGGAACTAACGTACAGATAGAGTACGTTTCTGCTAATCCAACTGGTCCAATCCATGTAGGCAATGGCCGTGGTGCAGCTATTGGATCAACTTTAGCAAATGTAATGGATTTTTTAGGATTCAATGTGCAACAAGAATACTATGTCAATGATGCTGGAACACAAGTTTCAATTTTTGGCAGAACACTTTATGCACGTTATGCAGAACTGTTCGGAAAGCAAATTCAAATTCCCGATAACGGATATCCAGGTGAGTATATTATAGGGCTTGCAAAGAATATTCAGGAACAATATGGAGATACTTTTTTAGAACTTGTCGACAATGAACCTAACCCTGAATTAGGAAAAATTGGTATCGATTTGCAACTCACTAATATTAAAGAAGATTTATCTGCAATTGGTGTGGATTATGATTCATGGTTTTCTGAACAATCCTTAATGGTTAAAGGAGGAGCCTATGATACCTCTCTAAAGCTACTCATGGATGCAAACTTAGTTTTAAAACGTGAAGGGGCTATATGGTTCAACTCTTCAGATTTAGGCGAATCAAAAGACAATGTACTCATTAGATCAGATGGACAACCAACTTACTATGCGACTGACATCGCCTATCATTATGACAAATTCCTTGTCAGAAAATTTGACCGTGTCATCGATATTTGGGGTGCAGATCATCAAGGGCATGTGTCTAGAGTAAAGACAGCTCTACAAACAGTTGGTGGAAATCCTGATTCTTTAGATGTCCTACTTTATCAATTAGTTAATCTTCGAAGGGGTGATGAAATAGTTCCCTTATCCAAAAGAGCTGGTGAGATTGTCACGCTACGTAACGTTATCGATGAAGTAGGTGCTGATGCAGCCAGGTTCTTTTTCCTAAGTTCTTCAGCTAATCAAACAATGGATTTCGATCTAGAATTAGCAAAAAGTCAATCCGATGAAAACCCTGTATATTATGTTCAATACGCCCATGCTCGAATATCTAGCATATTAGTAAAAGCTGAAGAGGATTCATTATTTAAGAGCAAGCCAAAACTTTCATTACTTAATCATCCATCTGAACAGCTGCTTATTCGTAAACTTTTACTTCTACCTGAAATTCTTGAAAATGTAATTACAGATCTAGCTCCACATCATCTTCCACATTACTCTAAGGATTTAGCAACCGCCTTCCATTCTTTTTACACGCAATGTCGTGTTATCAGTGAAGATAAAGAGCTTACTGCTGCACGATTAATTCTATTGCAAGCATCACAAATCGTTCTGGCTAAAACTTTAGGACTTATGGGAATTAGTGCCCCGAGAAAAATGTGACCTATGAATACTGAAAAACCTAGAATCCTTACTGGAATAAGACCAACAGGATCTTTGCACCTTGGTCATTATGGAGGGGCGCTTGAAAATTGGCTGAAATTACAAAAAGAGTATGACTGTTTTTTCTTAATCGCAGATTATCAAGTATCTGACTATGCCGATAATATTGACAACATTCGTGAATGGGTCATCGAAGTTGCGATAGATTGGTTATCTGTCGGATTAGATCCCGATCTTTCACATTTCGCAATTGAAAGTCTTATCCCGGAACATACAGAATTAACTACATGGTTAAGCTGGTGGGTCCCCTTGGGAAGACTTCAACGGAATCCTACCCTAAAAGCTGAAATGAACGATCTGGGAGAATCTGTTCCAGTTGCTTTTTTTACCTATCCAGTAATGCAGGTAGCCAATATTTTGATGCCACGTGCACATCTCGTTCCTGTAGGAGAAGATCAGTTACCGCATATTGAAATGACACGTGAAATAGCGCGTAGATTTAACAGACTTTTTGGAAATGATAAAGAAATTTTCCCTGTCCCAAAAGAATTAGTAGGTCGTGTACCACGTCTAGTTGGAATAGATGGACCTGATGCAAAAATGAGTAAATCAAAAAATAATGCAATCTGGTTAAAAGATGATTCGGAAACAGTGACAAAAAAAGTCATGCGAATGTACACAGATCCATCAAGATTAAGAGCTACCGACCCCGGACATGTAGAAGGAAATCCTGTTTTTATGTACCACGATGCATTTAACCCAGATATTGATGAAGTTGACGACTTAAAAAAACGTTATGTTTTAGGAAAAGTAGGAGACGTTGAAGTAAAAACAAAGCTAGCTAACGCATTGAATCAGTTAATGGATCCTTGGCGGGAACGCCGTGATTACTTTGAAACACATCCCGAGTTAGTTATTGAAGCGCTCCGTAATGGAACAGAACACTATAGAGCTAAAGCACAAGAGACTATGGAAATGGTAAGAGGTGCACTTAAACTGGACTACTTACAAAAAGACTAATTTTTTTTACCTGTCAGTAACGTTTATATATTCTCTATATGATTCACCAACGTAGATTTGTCCCGGGCGGAAAATTCGATTACCAGAATCCCATTGTTCTTGCATGTTAACCATCCAACCCAAGGTTCTTGCAGCTGCAAATAAAGGTGTGAAGAAATCTATAGGAACACCAATTGCTTCAAAAATACACCCAGAAAATAAATCAACATTTGGGAATAACCCTCTATGGCCTAGTCTTTCTGTAGCAACTTTTTCCACAGTTAATGCAATATCATAATGATCACTTGCCAACGTGTTCGCAGTAATTACTTCTGTAGCTAATTGTTGAATAACTTTAGAACGTGGATCTTTTACATGATAAACACGATGTCCAAAACCAGGAATTTTAAACTTTTCATCTAACAATTCAGTAATCTTCGCTTCAGCTTCATCGGGTCGCCCAATTCGCTCAAATAGACGTAAAGAAGCTTCATTTGCCCCTCCATGTGCAGGACCTGACAAAGCGCCAATACCAGCAGAAACTACGGCTTCAGGTTCTGATTTTGTAGAAGTAACCACACGTGCAGTAAATGTAGAAGCATTTCCAGCAGAATGATCAGCTTGCAAAATCAATAAAGCATTCATCACACGAACTTGAAGATCTGTAGGGGTTTCACCAGTGATCATTCGCACTAACATTCTTGCATGTGATTCACCTTGTATAGGGCCTGTGTATTCTCTACCATCAGCTGCTTGAGCAATAACACCTACGAGATGTCCGACTTTTGCAATTAGAGATAATCCTCTGTCAGTAACAGTATCAACTTTTTGTTCAAAATCATTATCCATTGGTCCCAATGTGGCAACAGCAGCTTGTAAAGCAAACATAGGGTGAGTTTCTATTGCTGCACGTCTAGCGATTTCGATTTGACCATCACTAAGTTCACGTTCTATTTCAAACAACTGTTGTATCTCATTAACTCGATCTGCAGTAGGTAGATTGCCGTCATATAGTAATGCGACAATTTCTTCAAAAGTTGACTCTGGACTAGTAATATCTTCTATCGAGTAGCCACGATAAGTAAGACGGCCCTCTTCACCCTCAACCAACGAAACAGCTGATTCAGCTATAGCAATTCCTTCAAGGCCTTCACTAAAATTTTGATTATCTGGTGACACTTACTTCCTCAATTTCCTCGAATTTATAACCTTCAAAAATATCTACACTTCATAAGTTATAGTAATGTTTGCAAGAGCATAATAAAAAAATTATCTCTTAGTACTTATGGCAATATCGCATAACAATACCTCATAAATAATTATATCCTATCCTACAGTGCTAACTATAAATTTTTCCAACAAAGAATAAACTGCATCTGGATCTTCTTGGAGTCCATGTCCTGAATCTTTAATGATCTCAATACTTTTGGGGTCTGATGCTCTTCGATAAATATCTTCTGAAGCTTCATGATGAAGTATTTCATCTTGATCACCGTGTATTAATAATAATGGTTTATTTAATTGATGAACATCTTGGGTTCCAAAGAGTTGAGATGAAATTGCGGTCACACCTTTTACTAAATCCGACAGTTCACCTGCCTTAATTGCTACAGCTCCACCAAAAGAATGACCAACAAGTAAAGCTTCCCGGGCACCTATACCTTGCATAAAAGAACATCCAGCCAGCACATCTACAACAGATTCAGCAAAATCACCAGGTTTTCTGTATTCAATTCTCAATGAACTAATTCCGTGTTCAACTAGTGAGATACCTATTTTTTCGTAGACTTTGTCTGCAGGACCTGTGACAGTACCACCAGCTCCACCAACAAAAATAACAAAAGCAGTCTTACCTTCACATGCTCGAAGGTAACCTTTGATTACCCCACGAGTAGTGTTTAATTCAAGAATATATTCATCAGAAGTATCACTTAACCGAGTACGGACGCCTTTAATTGAAAGTGTAAGATCTTCTTCACTTTCTGAAGTATTAGGAGATTCAGGGATTCTATTACCAAAGCCATCAAGTTCCATATATGCAGACTAGCAGGGTAATTGATAAATATCAGTGTATTAGTAAAAAATCTTAATTTTGTGGTTTTTTCATATGCCAATCAGTGAGAGATTGATATGCATATGTAGCTCTAAGTAGTGTCTTTTCATCAAACGGTTTAGCGATTAGCTGTAAACCTATTGGCAATTCATTACTAAATCCACATGGCATACTAATAGCAGGATTGCCAGAAATATTTACAGGCAATGTGTACAAATCATTCAGATACATATTATACGGATCATCTATTTTTTCCCCTAATCCAAATGCGACAGTAGGGGTAGTCGGAGTTAATAAAAGATCATGTGTTTCAAATGCCTTCGCAAATTCTTGTCGTATCAATGTCCGCACCTTTTGTGCTTTAAGATAATAAGCATCATAGTAACCGGAAGAGAGTGCATATGTTCCCAGCATAATTCTTCTTTTTACTTCTTGTCCAAATCCCATTGAACGTGTTAACGACATTTCTTCATCGACAGATCCACCTTCTAAATAGCTAAACCCATACTTTACACCGTCGTAACGAGCAAGATTAGCTGATGCCTCTGAGGGTGCTATAATATAATAAACAGGTAATGATGCAGGACTTGTTGGTAGTTGAAGTGATCTATCAATTATCGCTCCTTCATTTTCAAAAAGTTCTATTACATTCTCAACAGCCAAACGAACGTCTTTATCTAATCCATCTTGAAAAAATTGAGCTGGTACACCAACACGCAACCCTGCAAGACCTCCTCCAAAATCTTCTTGATAATCAGGTACAGATATTTTAGCAGTGGTTGAGTCTCGAACATCTACTC
>Ga0114932_10002224_pt1 | contig 20758 bp, 14 predicted proteins | sample 2SBtaG_2_FD_87286 | JGI IMG/M metagenome (GOLD analysis project Ga0114932, IMG submission 87286) | Deep subsurface microbial communities from Kolumbo volcano to uncover new lineages of life (NeLLi) - 2SBTROV12_ACTIVE470 metaG | ecosystem: Environmental > Aquatic > Marine > Volcanic ... | reverse complement strand
GGGCCTGTCGCCACCGGCGGGCCCAGCTCGACCAGGCGCTCGCCGTCCAGCACCAGGCCCAGCACGGCGTCGCTGGCGGGGTCGAAGACGAAGTCCTCGACCGTGCCCAGGGACACCCCGTTGCGGCTCATCACCCGGGTGCCCCGGTACTGACTGGCCCAGGCACGGCCGTCCTCGACGTTGCGGCCGGCGCCGGACCACTCGACGGTGTCCTCTGCACCGACAAAGGCCACGTCGCGGCCGATCTGGTCCAGGGACGTGGCGGCCACGCCGCCGGCCTTGGCGAACATGCCCGTGCCCTTGATCCGGTAGCCGTAGATCGCTCGGGTCTCCAGGTCGAATTGGAAGTCGTCGAAGCGCCCGATGATCGCGCCTTCCTGGCGGGCGATCACCTGGAGGCCGTGGGCCTTGCGAAAGCTGATCATTGGGGACTCCGACGGGACCTGGAGCCTACTCCCCTGCCCCGTCCTCGGCCACCTCGTCGGGCGGGTCCCGCCAGGTGTCCTTGAGCGCTGCCGCAAACAGGGCCATGTCGGACTTGCGATAGCGGTCTGCGGACCACTGGGCCGGATCCCGGACGAAGCGGACCAGGCGCTCCAGCTTGCGTCGGAGCCGGCGCACCGGTCCGGTCTGGCGATCCTCGAGGGCCTCGGCCAGCAAGCGACCGTCTCGGGGGGGCTCGTTGGCCACGGTCTCAGCTGGGCTCGGGGAAGGCCCGGCCCTCGAGCGCCTCGACCCGCTCCCGAAAAACCCGGGGAAGGCTGCTGTCGGTGCCGTAGTGATCGAGCAGGATCAGGATAGAGCTGCCCCGTGCGACCTGGTCGCGCGAGATGCGGTTCCAGACCATGTACTGGAGCCGGAAGGACTTGGCGGTCAGCTCGTCGCAGCGCACGCGGATGGCGAGCTCGTCGTCGTGGGTGACCACCTGTTCCAGCAGCACCCTGGCGTCGAAGACCCGGAAGCGGAAGTCGTCCTCGAGGGCATTCAGGGCGCCGATATAGGCCCGCCGGGCCTCTTGGAAGTAGGTGAGGAACACCGACTCGTCCACGATGCCCTGGCGGTTCAGGTCGCGCTCGCGCACCCTCAGGTGGACCTGGACGGGATAGGAATTGGCGGCCTGCACGCACGCTCCTGGACCTCTCCAGGCTAACCCGGGCGACCCGAGGCCCTCCATGTCCGCCCCCCTCGCCTGCCCGGTGCAGGACCGCTGTGGTGGCTGCCCGTGGATGACCCGGACGCTGCCGGACCAGCTCGACGCCAAGGTCGCGAGGGTGGAACAGGTCCTGTGCCATGCGGTCGACGCCGTGCATCGCTCGCCACAGGAGCTGGGCTACCGGGCCCGCATCACTCTGCGTCCTGGGCCAAGGGGGGCCTGGTCCTACTCGCCACCCCGCAGCCACGACCGCGTGCCGGTCAGCACCTGCGCCATCGCTCGTCCGGAGCTCCAGGCCGCTCTGTCCGTCTTGCCGCCGGTGCCGGGGGCCCGGAGCGTCGAGCTGCGCAGCGACGGCGAGCGGGTGGTGCTCGCCTTCGATGGGGGCCAGCGGTCCGCTCTGGACGCCCTGAGGGGACCCTGGGTCGGCGTGGCGCGGGGGAACCAGGTCATCCAGGGCGACGCCCGGACCCGCCTGCGCGTGGGCGAGCTCGTCCTGGACCTGGGGCCGCGGACCTTCTACCAGGTCAACCTGGCGGTGAACGAGATCCTGGTCGCACAGGTCCGGGACCAGGTCCTGGCCCTGGCGCCCGAAGCACTGCTGGAGCTCTACAGCGGGGCGGGCAACCTGGGCCTGCCCCTGGCTGCGGCCGGGGTGCCGGTGACGGCGATCGAGTCCCACGCCGGCGCCGTGGCTGACGCCCGCCGGAGCGCGGCGGCTCTGGGTCTGACCCCCACGCTGATCCGCGGGGACGCCGATCGGGTCCAGCTCGGGCAGCACCCATTCGACGTGCTGGTCCTCGATCCGCCTCGAGCCGGCGCACCGGGGGTGCTCGCTGAGCTCATGCCCGCCCGCCCCAGGGGCATCGTGACCGTGAGCTGCAACGTGGGCGCCCTGGCCCGGGATCTGCGTCCAGCCCTGGCCGCCGGCTACCGGATCCACCGCCTGGAGGTCCTGGACATGTTTCCCCAGACGCCCCACGTCGAGGTCCTGTGCGTGCTCCACCGAAGCTAGCGCCGGCCACAGGAGTGCCCCTGCACGTGGTGGGCGTGATGGCGGTGGCCGTGGTGGCGGTGAGCGCTGCTGCGCCGCTGGTTCGGCTGGCCGACGGCGTGCACCCCGTCGCTGTCGGCCTGTGGCGCACGGCCGGGGTGGGCATGCTCCTGCTGCCGGCCGTGCGACCCATGTCCCGCCGCGACGCTCTGTGGACCGGCCTGGCGGGGGTGTTCCTGGCCCTGCACTTCTGGTCCTGGTTTGCCAGCCTGGGCCACACGACCGTCATGCGCAGCACGCTCCTGGTGACCCTGAACCCGGTCTGGACGGCGCTGGTGGAGTGGCTGGGCTGGAAGGAGCCGCCCAAGCGGGCCTGGTGGCTCGGGCTGGGCGTCGCGGTGCCGGGGGTGCTGCTGCTCGCCGGCGGCGGCGAGGGGGGCGCGGCCACGCTCTACGGCGACGGGCTGGCGCTGCTGGGCGGGGTGTTCGGGTCCCTGTACCTGCTCGTCGGTCGCAGGGTTCGCCAGCGGGTCGGCATCGCCAGCTACGCCGGCTGTGTCTCACTGGCTGCGGCCGCCGTGCTCGCGCCTCTGGCCCTGGGCCTCCAGGCGCCGCTGTGGGGCTACAGCGGCAGCGCCTGGCTGGCGCTCCTGGGGCTCACCGTGGGGCCACAGCTGCTGGGCCACAACGGGTTCATGTACTCCGTGAAGTATGTGAAGGCGTCGGTGGCGTCGGTCTTCATCCTGCTGGAGCCGGTGGGCGCGGCCCTGCTCGCGGTCGTGCTCTTCGCCGAGGTGCCCGGGTGGCTCGAGGTCGCCGGGGGTGCCCTGGTGCTGGTCGGGGTGGGCCTGACCACGAGGACCCCGTCGGACTGAGCTGTCGCCCTCAGCCCCGCTCTGGGATGCCCTGATCGGGTCCCTCGCGCCAGGCCTTGATGCCGTCGGCAAAGGCCCGCGCCAGCTCCCCCACCGCCTGGGGGCGACGCCACTCCAGCGCCCGCTTCAACGCGATCCCGCCATAGGTCGCGGCGACCAGCGGCAAGGTGGTCGTGCCCCGGTGCTTCAGGGACCAGTAGGTGCAGTTGCGGAAGCGCCAGTACTCGGTCCTCAGCGCGTCCTCGACCCGCACGCCTCCGGACAGGGCGGACAGGTGGACCAGCTCGGCCTCGGGCAGGAAGAGCAGGGTCCAGCCGGCGGCGCGAATGCGCTCGCTGTAGTCGGTGTCCTCGAGCAGGGCGGTGCCCGTGTACATGCGATCGAAGCCACCGACCTGGCGGCAAGCGTCGGCCCTGTAGCTCATGTTGGCGCCCTTGAGGGTCTGGATCTCACAGCGCTCGGTCCCCCACAGGTTGGTGAGCACCCGGCCCCCCGGGGAGATCTCGTTCTTGGTGTCGGGCACGTTGGGCCGGACCGTGCGCTCGACGATGCGACCGGTCACCCCGCCCACCGCCGGGTCGTCGTAGGCGTGCACGTGGGCCGCGAGCACGTCGCCCAACAGGATCACGTCGTCGTCCAGGAACAGCCAGACCTGCCCCCGGGCTACAGCCATGCCTTCGTTGCGCGCGTTGGGCAGTCCCTTGACCGCCAGGTGCAGGTAGACCAGGCGCGGGTCCGCGAGCTCAGCCACCAGCGCTTCATTGGCCGCCCGCTGCTCTGGGTCGGACTGATCGATGACGATCAGCTCCAGGTCCGTGAACGACTGGGCCAGCACCTGGCGCACGGTGTCGTGGAACAGCTTGCCCCGGTTCAACGTGGGGATCAGCACGCTCAGGATCGGGTCAGCCAAGGCGTCCTCCGAGGGCCTGGGCCCACAGGTTCCACAGGTGGTCCACGCTGGCCTCCCAGGTGTACCGGGACAGGACGGTATCGCGGGCCGCGAGCCGCATCGAGCTGCAGTCCTGGGTCATCGCGTGGGTCAGGCACTCCCGCAGCGCCGGCACATCGTCGACCGGACACATCAGGCCGTTCACGCCGTGCTCCAGGTAGTCCTCCCGGGCGGCCTCGACCCCCTCGGTGGTGACCACCGTGCGTCCGGCGCACATGCCCTCGAGCACCACCCCGCCGCCGGCCTCGCCACGACTGGGCAGGCAGATCACCTCGGCGTCCGAGAGGAGGGCCACGAATTCGGGGCGCTCCAAGCGTCCGAACACGATCCGGTCGCCCCAGGGCGCTGCGAGCTCTTGGACCCGACGGTAGAAGTCCGGCTCGTTGATCGGACCCAGGAAGACCAGACGCCAGCCCTCGTCGAGCAGGGGGCCAGCCGCCTGGACCAGCAGGTCCGCGCCCTTCTGGTGGCTCAGGCGCGAAGGGCTCAGGATCAGCCGCTCGGTGCCCAGCCCCAGCTGCGCCCGGGCCGCCGCGACCCGGGTTGGGGTCACCGCCGCGAACTCGCCTGGGTCCACCCCAGAGCCCATGTGGTAGGCCACGTTGGCCAGGCCCAGCCTGTCGGCGAGCCCCCGCGCCGCCACCGGCGAGTCGGCGAGCACCAGATCCGCCGCAGCCAGCTGCCGCCGGACCCAGCTGCGCCAGTAGCGGCTGCGCAGGGCCTTGTTCGCGCCCCCCTGGCCGTCCAGGATCTCGTCCAGGAAGTCGGCGGTCACGTAGTTCTGGACCACCAGCGGCGTCCCGCGGAGCCTGTGGACCAGGCTGCAGGCGTCCAGGTGGAGTGAGGGGTAGCCCATGCACACGTGCAGGTCGGCTGGCGCCCACGCGTGGCGCCACATGCCGGGCGTGACGGCGTCCTTTTCCAGAGGGTTGTGGAAGGGCAGCACCCGCGATTCGTGGCGGTGCACGTGCACGCCGTCCTCGACTCTGAGCCCCGCGTCGGTGCGCGTGGACAGGTCCAGGTTCGTGAAGGCCGTGCAGTGCACGTGCACCTCGTGGCCCCGTCGCGCCAGGGTCTTGGCCTGCTGCGCCAGGATCACCTCGCCTCCGCCGATGCAGGGCGGGTAGAAGTAGGCGAAGTAGCGGATTCTCATGACCGGGCATCCCTGGGGAGCCCGCGCTATCCTGCGCACGCTGCCAAGGCTGTTGCGGAATGGACAGAGAGCTGCTGCTGCGAGGACTGGCCCTCGGACTGGCCACGGGACTGGCGTTCTTCGGGGCCGAGGAGCTGGCGAACTTCGCCCTGGCCCAGCCCCCCCTGCGGGTTGGTGAGCTGCTCCAGCTGGCGCCCCTGTACATGCTGGTGCCCGGCGTCGTCGGGGCCTTGATGGGGGCGCTGGGCGCCCGCCAGCTGGCCCTGGCCTGGTGGATCTGGGCGGGCACAGCGACGTTCTTGCTCGGGGGGCGTCTGTCCTTTCAGCTCGCCGAGCGCACCCTGCCCGGCTGGCCCGGCTTCAGCGTCGCCATGCTCCTGTGCGGCGGCTTCATGATCACCGCGCTCTACCTGACCAAGCAGCGGGAGCAGCTTCGCTGGGGCGGACTGGCCGGCGCCTGGACCGTGACGGTCCTGATCCTGGTCGCCAACCTCAACGCCCTAGGCAGCGCCTTCTCGACCCGGGCCCTGACCGTGGACCTGGCGATCCTGGCCCTCGGGGCGGTCGTGGCGGTCGGGGTGGCCCGGATGGTCGAGGCCCGCACACCCCGGCCCCTCCGCATCACCCTGGTGGCTGCGGTGGTGTTCTGGGTGGTGCGGATCCCGCTTCCGGCGTTCTTCGAGCCGTCCTTTCCCCAGCCCCGGGCCCGATCCGCCGACAAGCCCGCGATCCTGTTGGTGGTGGTCGACACCCTGAGGGCCGACCGTCTGACGGCCACCGGCGCCGAGCTGGACCTGACCCCCAACCTGGACCGGCTGGCGGAGCGCAGCTTCGTCTACACCCAGGCCATGTCCGGTGCGGGCTGGACCCTGCCCGCCTTTGCTTCGATCTTGACCGGCCTGGAGCCCGAGCATCACGGCGCGGGCATCAACGACGGCACGCGGAACCTGCAGTCGAGCCTGCCGCCCGGTGCCCGCACGCTGCCCCGGTACCTGCAGCGGGCCGGGTACGCGACCGGCGGCATCGTCACGAATGCCTGGCTCAAGGGCCTGTTCGGCCTGGACCAGGGCTTCGACTACTACGACGACGCTCTGGGGCTGGGCCACATGCCCCTGATCCTGCAGCCCCTGGACCAGGTGGGCCTGACCCTGCTGCCGGATCGCTCCTACACGCCGGCCGATAGACAGGCGGACAAGGCCCTGTCCTTCATCCGGTCTCAAGGCGCGACGCCCTGGTTCCTGATGCTCCACTTCATGGACCCTCACGGCCCCTACACGCCCCCTGAGCGGCACCTGGCCGCGCTCCCGGACGACTACGCCGATCCGGTCGAGCGGCTGTACGACGCCGAGGTCCGGTTCATGGACGAGCAGCTGGGCAGGGTCTTGAGGGCGCTCCCAGACAACACCTGGGTCGTCGTGACCGCCGATCACGGCGAGGAGTTCTCGGAGCACCCAGGCGCCTACCCCGACCAGCCCATCCCAGCAGGCACCCGGCACGGCCACACCGTCTACGAGGAGCTCGTGCGCGTCCCGCTGGTCGTCTACCGTCCCCGGGCCTTGCGACCTGGCCTCGTGGACCGCCCGGTGCGCACCACCGACGTGCTCCCGACGCTGTTGACCCTGACCGGGCAGAAGCCCCGGGGCGCCATCGATGGCTTGCCGCTCTTCGAGGCCCTGGGCCTGCCCGTGCGCCGCGAGCTCTGCGAGCACCCGGCCCCCGCGCGAGACTGTGTGCCCGGCGAGGGTCCAGAGAGCGCCAAGGACTGCATCGATCGCTGCCCTCGGGCTGTGCGCGACATGTACCTGGCCCTGGATCAGCCCCCGGGGGTGCCGGTCACGGCGTGGCCATCCATCGCCGAGGCGGTGCGCTACGGCCAGGAGCGCAAGGCCCTGCGACTCGGGCCCTGGAAGCTCATCCACGGGGCGGAGCGGGACGAGCTCTACAACCTGGCCGACGACCCGTCCGAGACCCTGGACCTCTTGTCCATGCCCGCCCCCGGCGACGGCTCCGGCCTGCCGCCGCTGGAGCGCGCCCAGCGCCTGGGGCGGTTCCTGGACGCCCAGGTCGCTGGCACCGCCCCGGTGGTCCAGCCCGTGATCGACCCCGAGACGGAACAACAGCTCCGAGATCTGGGCTACATCGAGTGATCCGGGCGACCGGGCCGGCCTCGGCGCCAGGGCCCCCGCCTTCCCCTCCCCCCCGCTCCGCCTGAGCGTGTAGGCTGAAATCCCATGACGTCCCGCCCTCTCATCGCCCGCCTGAGCGCCCTGTCCATGCTTGGACTGCTGGCCGCTCCCGCCGCCCACGCGAATTCGGTCGAGGACAAGCTCTCCTTTGCGATCCAGGCCATCGCGTCCGGAGACTTTCCGACGGCCAAGGACCTCCTCACCCAGGCCGAGGCCGAAGCACCGACCCAGGCCAACGTGGTCCAGAGCTACACGCTGGCGGGCATCTTCTACTACCAGGGCGTGATGGAGTTCTTCGCCGGCGACAAGGACGAGGCCGCCCTCACCTGGTGGCGCAAGGCGCTCGAAAAGGACCTCTACTACTCCTGGGACAGCGGCCTGGTGGCCGACCAGCAGGCCCAGGCCCTGTTCGAGGCCCTGCGTTCAGAGGTCGACAGTCGAAGCCTGATCACGGTGAGCCCTCCCGACGGCGTGACCGCTTGGGTGGACGGCGCCCAGGTCTCGTCCAACCTGGAGATCGTGGGGGGCACCCACCTGATCCAGGTGCGCTGTCCCGACGAGACCCTGGTGGGGAGCTGGGCGGTGTTTGGCGACGCCCCCGACTTCCGTGCCTCTTGTCCCGACCTGGCCCCGGCCGAAGAGGAGCCGGCAGAGGACGACGGGGACAAGAAGAAGAAGAAGAAGGACAAGAAGAAGAAGAAGAAGAAGGACAAGGGCAAGGACAAGGACAAGGACAAGGACGAGGACGAGGACGCCGAGGGCTGATCCCGCTCAGGCCACCCGGGGTAGCGCGGCTCGAAGCGTGGCTGCGGCCTGTGACGGGGACCAGGTCGCAAAGCCCAGCGGCACCAGGTCGAGGCCACCGGGCCGCTCGAGCCACGGCTGCACCAGGATCACGCCCTGCCGACCCTGTGCAGGTCGCGTCCAGGCGCAGCTGACCGGGGGGGATGCCAGCGCCTGCTCCACCGCCACCAGGGTGCGCCACAGAACCTGGGCCGTGTCCGACATGGACTCGCCGGGACACACGGCGAGCTGGAAGTCTCGCTGCGGTGCCGGCACCACCACGGCCCGGGCGTCGCCCGCCGAGCAGAGGGTCCGGTCGGGCGCCGGGCGCGGCACGGGGGGACCCGCCAACGGCACGGGCAGCGCAAAGAGCTGTCCGTGGGGGTGGGTGCCTGGGGGCGCCAGCCCCGTGTCCTGGTCCCGCACCCAGATCATCGACACCAGGCGAGCGTCCTGGGCCAGATCCTGGCAGCGCGCCTCGAGCAGCACCAGGTGCTCGTGGAGCAGGGCTCGCCGCGGTGCCCAGCCCGCCCAGGTGTGAGAGTCGCCCTCGATCAGGACCTCGTGGGCCCCCACCGCCGGGGCCGAGTCTCCCCGGGGGGCTCGCCAGGACCGCTCGACCCGCAGGGCGGGACGACCGTGGGCGACGACGCGAACGCCTCGCTCTCCCCGCGCAAGCTCCAGGGGCGAGCCCTGTCCGGGGCACAGGGCACAGGGCGTGGGTCGGGGCTCGTCCCCCAGGTGAGCTGGCCGCCGTCGACGCTCGCTGCTGACCAGGGACCACCCGCCGGTCAGCGGGTCCCGTCGGAGCTCAGCCAAGGTCGCCGGTGTCCCACAGGTCCAGCCGCAGGGGCCCCACCGGGAAGATGTCGTCGTGGGTGTCGACCTCGGACAGCTGGGCCCGCTGGACCGGACTGAGCCGCTTGCCCGCCGCGAGATCCTCGGCCACCTCGCACATGCGGTCGAAGCGCGTGGCGTGTAGGGCGAAGCGCTTCAGCCCGTAGTCCTGGGCCCCGCGGGTGTGGATGACGAACTGCCAGTCCGACGCCTGGAGCAGGAGCAGCTCCCGGCCCGCTCGCTCCAGGGCCCCTCGGACCCGGGCGTGGGTCTGCCACGGCAGGGTCAGGCACAGCTGTCCGAAGCGCTCCTCTGCGCGGTACTCGACCTCCCAGGTCCAGCGCAGCTCCTCGTTGAGCCAGACCCGGTGATCCCCGCCTGCGCCCCAGGACCCCTCGGGGATCCAGGAGACCTTGTCGGGGGGGTGACCGTCCAGGAACTCTCCGGCGGTCTCGGTGTCGACCTGGGGATCGGCCTGCAGGGCCAGCATCACGTCGCGCAAGAACCCCACGCCCTCGTGCCACCAGTGGCCGAAGAGCTCGGCGTCGAAGCTCGCCACCACGACACCATGTCGGCCGGTCGCCTCGCGGTGTTCGGTCAGCAGGGCCCGCACACTGGCCGCGAAGTGCTGGGCGTGACCGTGCACCGCTCCGGGAATGTCGTCGGGGTGCCAGGCGGCCTTGTCGCCCAGATCCACGTCGCGGCCGGTCACCTTCCAGTAGCGCAGACCCGCCTGGCCGTGCCGCTTGTGGAATTCCAGGTAGCGCCCGTCCCCGGGGTAGCCGACCTCGCCGGACCAGACCTGTTCGGAGACCTTGGGGTGGCGAGCGAAGACGCTCAGCCGGCCGTCGCCGCCGTCCGAGCTGGCCAGATGAGGCTCCAGCGGCGAGCGCCAGCCCCGGCCGTGGTCCCAGCCGGCCTGTTCCCAGGAGACCTTGTGGAATTCCCCGTCCTGGCGCACGCCCTCGGAGCGGGAGCCCGTCAGCAGGTGGCTGTCGAGGAAGGTGTACTCGACCCCCTCGTCGGCCAGGATCTGATCCGTGCCTTTGCGCAGGCGTGCGCCACCGCCCAGCACGGGCGGCGTCCACGACCCGCCTGGGCGGTAGGCGCACTCGGGCAGCCAGATGCCCCGGGGTCGGCGGCCCAGGATGCGCTCTGAGGTCTCGAGTCCCAGCCGCAGGTTGGCCTGGCAGCTCGCGTCGTGCAGGAGCAGTGGCATGTACCCGTGGGTGGCGTTCGAGCTCAGGAGCTCCAGGCCGCCCTGGTCCCAGTGGCGGGCAAATGCGGCGGGCAGGTCCCGATCCAGCGCTTCGAACCGGGACAGCATCGCCTGGTAGTGCTCCCGCCAGTGCCCGGCCAGATAGGCCAGGTGCAGCTCGCCCGCGCCGCGGAACTCGGCCTCGTCCCGGGATGCCCGGGCGATGCGTTCGTCGAGCCAGACCACGAAGCCCCCCTTGAAGGCATCGTGGGCGAGCTGCTCCAGCAGCACAGGCGTCAGCCCCAGGGTCACGGGAAAGCGTCGGTCCTGGGCCAGGCACTCATCGATCACGCCCAGCAGGGGCATCCAGGTCTCGGCCGCCACCTCGAAGAGCCAGTGCTCCCCGTGAGGCCAACGACCGTGCTTGAGCACGTAGGGGAGGTGCCCGTGGAGGACCAGGACGAAGCTGCCGACGGCCATGGAGATCTCCGGGAGAGCCCGGTGCTACCGCTGCAGCTGCACCGCCAGCGACAGGTCCAGCCGCACGCGCTCCTCGCCCCAGAGGCTAACGGGCCAGCTGAGCAGCAGACACGGGCCCTGGTAGACCGTTTCCAGACCGCCACGGCCCGCCACCACACACTCCACGGGGTAGAACCACAGGGTCGCGGGCTGCTCCACGGCCAGCCGCACAGCCAGCTGCCGGGCCTTGTCCACCAGGGCCAGCTGACGGATGGACTCGACCTTGCCGCGCTTTGTGACGGGGATGCTTCGACCGTCGTCCAGCTTGATAGCGACCGCGTCCCCCACCCGTCCGTCCAGGCCCAGGTTGAGCTCGACGGCAAAGGTGCTGCGCACCGGAGAGTGGTACCGGTTGCTGATCTCGTAGCGCACGTCGATCCGGGCCTGGACCCGGTGGAAGGTGTACTGCTTGGTCACCTGGACCAGCCGCTCCTCGACGCCCTTGGAGCCGGCCTGGCGGACCAGGCCCTCCCGGGCCAGGTGGACGGAGACCACGTCCTGCCCCTGGGTCTCTGCATTCAGCACCTTGTAGGCGCCGTGGGTGAAGTCGCCTTCCTCGGCGTGCTGGCCGCGCCACAGGTTCTCCAGGGTCGTCTCGGCCCCCAGGAAGTGGTCCGCGAAGGACGTGCGCACCCGGCGGTCCTGCTGGAGGCGGTCGCACAGAGGCAGCTCACCCCCGGGCTGGATCAGGTCCCAGCGACCGGACTCGTACTCGTCGTCGTCTTCGATCAACAGAGAGGCCCCAGGGTCCTGAGGCGGGACCGAGTCTTCGGTGTTGGTGATGACCTCTTCGGGTTCCTCGTCGACCAGGGCCGGCAGCATGGCGTTGCGCAGCAGGCTGTCGTGGTACAGCTCCTGGCGCCGGGTCATGGTGTTCAGCAGGTTGCCGGGCATCTCCCAGAGCGCCAGCTCGGTCAGGGCGCCACCCAGCTCGGGCTCGACCATGGCCGCGACGTGAGGGGTGCGCACCAGCACCTCCTGCCGGCCGTCGCCGTTGTGGTCCGCCCGCTCGCACCGCATGGCGTGCTGTTCACCCAGGACCAGGTTGCAGGCCCGCTCGGCCTCGACCACGGCGCTCCAGGCGGCCTGGCGCATGGCCGGGTCGTAGACCCCCATCCAGCGCCCCTGGGCGTGCCAGAGGGGGTCGGAGGAGCCGGCCCGACACAGGGCTTCGGTGGCCTTTTCCAGGGCCCGCTTGCCGTCGTCGTCCAGGCCGGTCTTGCGCAGGTGGGCCCGCAGGCGCTGGACCTCGCGAGAGACGCGCAGCAAGGCCTTGTGGAGCCGGTTGGCCTCGTCGTAGCGGGCCAGGAAGGCCTCCCACCCCGCCGCCGGCACGGCCTGGACCTCGGACAGCCTGTCCACGTCACCTGGGGCCAGGGCGCTCTCGGCGAGGGCCGGTGGGAACCAGGTGGGCAGGTAGACCCGGCGGCGCGGGGGCAGGCGCTGCATGACCTGGGTCGGGAACATCGTGCGGAGCCAGTGCTCGTTGGCGGTCAGCTTGCGCATCAGCTGGCTCAGCCAGGTGCGCAGGCCGGACTTGCGGGTCTTCTCCGCCAGCTCCTCGAGATCGCCGAACCAGGTGGTGACCGTGAGGTCCGCCCTCGCCCTGCGCCGCATGTAGTCGATGACCTCTGGCACTGGGCGGGCCGGGATCATCGCGGCCAGGGAGCCGTCGAGGGGGAACAGGGTCAGCGTGCTGCCCTCGCGTTCCGTCAGCACCGGGCCGTCCAGGTCGTGGGGCAGCATGCCGGCCGCTGCAAAGGCGTCGTCGGGCAGGAAGGCGTGGCTCAGGCCCGCCCGGGAGAGCGTACGCGGCAGCCCTGGATCCCAGGCCCCATGGGTCAGCCAGGCGCCCTGGGGCATGACCCCGACCCGGCGCTTGAGCTGGCGGGCCGTCAGCTGGAGCTGGCTCAGGGCGTCCCGGTCTGGCAGACCCCCCAGGAAGGCCCCGGACCAGCCTCCGCCCAGCAGCTCGAGCTGCTTGCCACCGACCAGGCTGCGGATGCGCTGGAGAGTGGTCGGCTCGCTGCCCGCCAGCCGGCTCCAGGTCGCGCCGGACAGGTGCAGCACGACCCGGGGGCCCGGCGTGGCTGCGAGCGTGTCGAGCATGGGGCGGAGGGCGGCCCGATGCAGCCAGTCCCACCGAGCCCGGGGCATGCCCTGTGGCAGGTGGAGGTGGAACCCCAGGATGAGCCCGATCTCGTTCATTGCTCCTGACGCCCGCAGCGCCAGAGGCTACCAGCAGCGCGTCCCCAGCGGCGCCAAAGGCCCCTCCAACGGGCGGGCCGAGCCCCCGAATTTCGCCGGGCTGCCCCACCGGATCAGGCCCATCTCGCCCTCCGGAGGGGCACAACGGGCGGCGTCGGGCCAGGGGCGTGGTCGGGGTGGGTCCCGCGCCCGGACGGTCTAGACCCAGCCGCCGCGCCAGCACCCTCCCGCGCGCCCGACGGTGCCTTCGAGACCGCCGGGGGGTCCGACGGCACGCACGCTTCCGCCGGCCTCCCACAGGGCCACGTGGACCCGGTGGAGGCCTGGGGAGGGGGCGGCCAGGCAGACCTCCAGGACCGCGCCGGGCTCCGGCGGGTGCGGGACCCGCACCTGGAGAGGCTCCCCGGGCCCTGCGAGGTCCAGCACCCAGCAGGCGCCTGGCTGGGGCGCAGCCGCCGGATCCATCACCAGCCTCACGTGCACCGCCCGGTCCGCGGCCCCCCACTCCAGCCGGTCCAGCACCCGCACACCGGCGGCCATCGCGCCGCCCGGACGGCGCGCATCCCAACATCCGGCCGCCCACCAGCCCAGGGGTGCGCAGGGGTCCACCGGGCCTGCAGGCGCCCGGTCCCGCGTCGGCGCGACGGCGCCGAGCAGCGAGCGGGACAGCGCGGCCGGTGGCGTGACCCCGAGGGCGGCCCAGGCTGCACCCAGGTGCGCACGGAAGAGCCGGTCAAAGGTGTCCGCCTGCTCGCTGTGGAACTCCGGTCCGTACCACCAGAACCAGTCGGAGCCTTCAGCCGCCAGCACGTGGCGCAGCGCGTCCGGCGGGTCCCCGGCCGCGGCCACCGCCTCCCGCGTCTGGGCCAGCAGGGCCCACGCTGCCCGGTCCTCCGGGTCCCCGATCCAGATGGCGAAGTCGGCGTTGATCCAGCCACCGGTGAAGATCCGCGTCACCCGGCCCACCGGCTCGGCCGCGGCCTCTGCGAACGGGGTGGCCCGCACCCGGGGGTGCCGGGAGAGCGCCTGGAAGAACCGCTCCTGGAACCCGCGCCCGGCGTCGGGGTGGCTCTCCCAAGGGTTCTCGCCGTCCAGGGCCAGGGTCACGTGTCCCTGCTGTCGGGCGACGCCTGCGAGCAGCTCACCCACGGCCTCGTCGGGGTCCCGCCCTGCGGTGCGGAACCCGATCAGGTCCGACAGGGACCGGTCTCGAAAGAACCCCACCAGGCCTCGAGCCAGGGTCCAGGGGCCCCTGCCCTCCCCCTGCCGCTGGGAGCGCTCGAGCACGCCTTCGTCCGACACGAGCCACGTGAACCCGGCGGCGCGAGCCAGGTCCACGACCTCGGGAGACACGGCTCCCTCGGACGGCCACAGGCCGCTCACCGGGCGCCCCAGCCTCTCCGAGACGGCAGACCGCCCCCAGGCGAGCTGGACCGCTGCGTCGCCGGGCCAGGCAAAGGCCACGTCGGGCAGGTCCGGCAGGCACCGCCGCCCGTGGCGCGCATCGACCACCAGGGGCAGGATGGGGTGGGCCCAGGGGCTCGCCGAGACCTCGGCCAGGCGGGCCCAGAGGTCCGGCAGGGTCGCACAGGCCTCCTGCTGGATGGCCAGGAGCATGGCCTTGTCCCCTGGGGTGAAGCCCTCTCCCCGCCGTACGAGCCCCTGCAGCGCTGGATGATCCCGGCGAAGGGACCACCCGGTCCACCCCAGGACCGACCAGACCTGAAGGTCCAGCAGGCCCTGGTCGTCCAGGCAGCCTTCGGAGTCGACCCGTGCCTTCAGTCGGCGCCAGCCAGGGCTGGCAGCCACCATCGCCGGGTGGCCCGCGAAGCCCTCCCGGAGCAACCCGGTGCGCAGCGCCGGCGACAGGGCCTGTGGGGGCTGGCGCACCCGCTCCAGCCAGGGGTCGCTCCCGCCCTCGGCATACCAGTCCAGCTGCTCGAGCAGCGTGGGCACCAGGTTGATGGTGCCGGGCACCCCGGACTCGAGCAGCGCCACCGCAAGATCCCGGTAGCCCCTCAGGGCATGGTGCCGGACCCACGGCAGCACCGGCTGACCGGAGCTGGGGTCCCGATAGTCGGGCTGGTGAAAGTGCCACAGGATCGACAGGCCCGTCACGGGGTCCTCCAAGCGCAGCACGATAGGATCCGGCTCCATGGCCTCGCTCTCCGACCAGTTCTGCCCGAACGTGCACGACGCCGCGATCACGGCGGCCTGCCACGACACCGCCAGCGGCACGGTCGCGACCGCTGACGCGCGGGGCGTGGTGGCGGTCAAGCGCCAGGGCGAGAGCACGCCGGGGCTCGTGTTTCGGCCCGGCGGACCGGTCACGGGCGCCCTGGGCCTGATCGCGGGGGGCTCCTGGATCGCCGTCGGCGACGACATGGGCAGCGTCGGCGTCTACCGCACCAACGACGGAAGCCCGGTCTTCCAGGAGCTGCGCGAGGGCGCGACCGGTCGCGTGCGTGCGATGCGGGGCGTGGCCATCTCCCCAGAGGGCAGCCTGTTGGCCGCGATCGCGGTGGACGGCCTGGTCCGCCTGTGGGACGTGCCCAACCAGGAGCGGGTCATCGCCTGGAAGGGCTTCGGCGGTCAGACCGTCGAGTTCGACGCCCGCGGGGATCGCTTGCTGTGCCTGTCCGACGACGGCCAGCCGCGACTGGTCGACCTGCGCACGCGCGAAGCCTTGCCGATGGACCGCATCCAGATGGCCGCCGAGCACGCCTGCTTCACCCGGGACAACACCATGGTCCTGTGCGCGGGACCGGCCGGCCTGTCGCTCATGCGCGTGGCCGACGGCGTTCTCGCCGGGTCCTTTGCCACCCGTGGCGGGTCCGGCATCATCGGGCTGGCTCTGTCCCCGGCCGGCGAGCGGGCCGCGGTCGTGACCCAGCGCTCGGTGCACGTGTTCAACCTGCCGGATCTGTCCCCGGCCGCATCCCGGCAGCACGGCGCCCCGGATCCATCGGGGCCGGCGATCTGGACCCAACACGATCTCGAGGTCGCGGGCGCAGACGGCCTGCTTCACGGCAGCGAAGAGGCCGAGGGCATCGCCCCCGTGGTGGCCATCGCAGGCTTCGGCACCCACCGCATCGCGGCCCACGACGACGCTCTGGCGGTCTGGGAGGGCGATCAGCGCCGGGCCGTGTACTCGGTCGGCACCGCCCCCCGGCACATGGTGCTGGACCGCGACGGCCACTACCTGGTCACCGTGCCCGAGCGGGGGCCCATCGCGGTGCTCAAGGCCGCCGACGGAAGCGCCGTGTTCGAAGGGGGCCACGAGACCTATGGCGCCCTGGATGTGGCGGTGGGCGGCAACATCGTCGCCGTGCACCTGCGCGCCGGTGGGGTGCGCTGGTGGGATCTGGCCAGCAACCGCGCGTTCGAGCTCGGTTGGGCCCAGGGCATGGCTCTGTCCGGCAGCGGGACCTGGCTGGGGGTGATCACCCCCAAGGGCGCCGTGCGCATCCTGGATCCCAGCACGGGCAAGGACGCCGTGGACCCCCCGACCCCCCTGGCCGACGTGCCGGTGGTCAAGCTGGCCTTCGTGAATCGCCGGCCCGACCTGTTGGTCATGGATCGCGACGGGGTGCTGGGCCACTACGATCTGGCCGCGGGTATTCGCGCGGGCCGGGCCGCAGAAGGCCGGGACATCCTGGACTTCGAGGTCCAGGTCGACCGCGTTTGGGGCATCACCGGTGGGCGCTACGCGGCGGTCCGCCTGCCCGAAGGCGACCACTGCACGGTGGTCGTCGTCGACCTGGAACGCACCAGCGTCGTGTCCGAAGTCGAGGGCCTCGACGCCCGCTCCTGGGTCGACCCGGAGTCCGGCCAGATCCTGTCTCCCGCGCGCTCGGGCGGCATCCTGGAGCGCGATCTGACAGGCAAGGAGACCCGCGTGCTCCGCTCGCTGCCCGGGCGGGAGTGGATCGCCTACGGAGAGCGGGGAATCCTGGCTGCATCAGACGGGGCCGGGTCGGTGATGGGGTTAGGCTGAAGCTCCGCGGCCCGTGTCCCAGCGAGCCCTGCCCCCCCCGCCGTCCGCCCCCCGATCCTCCGTCCAGCCCCCCTGAGCAGCGATGACCCCGGACATCCAGCCGGTGCGCCTCCACGAGGCCGCCAGGCGCCGCTATCTGTCCTATGCCCTGTCCGTCATCACCTCCCGGGCCCTGCCCGACGTGCGGGATGGCCTGAAGCCGGTCCAGCGCCGGATCCTCTACGCGATGCGGCACAACCTGCACCTGGGCCCCCAGACCCGGTACCGCAAGTCCGCCGCCGTCGTGGGCGAGGTCATGGCCCGCTACCACCCCCACGGCGACAGCTCGATCTACGACGCCATGGTCCGCATGGCCCAGCCCTTCAGCCTGCTGCACCCGCTCGTGGACGGGCAGGGCAACTTCGGATCCCTGGACGGCGATCCGCCGGCGGCCATGCGCTACACCGAAGCGCGGCTCACCGCCCTGGCCCTGGAGCTCACCGAAGAGCTCAAGAAGCAGACGGTCCACTACCGCCCCAACTACGACGGCCAGCAGTTCGAGCCTGTGGTGCTGCCCGCCCGCTTCCCCCAGCTGTTGATCAACGGCACCGAAGGCATCGCCGTCGGCATGGCCACCCGCATCCCGCCCCACAACCTGCGCGAGGTCATCGACGCATGCGTGGTGTTGATCGACGACCCCGACGCCACGGTCAAGCAGCTCTGCCGCAAGGTCAAGGGGCCGGACTTCCCGGTGGGCGGGCTCATCCTCGCGGACCGCAAGGACCTGTTGACCGTCTACGAGACCGGCCAGGGCCCGATCACCGTGCGCGGCGAACACACCAGCGAGAAGATCGGCCGTCGCACCTATGCGGTCATCACGTCGCTCCCCTACGGCCTGAACAAGGCCAGCCTGGTCGAGCGCATCGGGATGCTCGTGCGGGACCGCAAGCTCCCCCAGGTCCTGGACGTCCGGGACGAGTCGACCGACGAGATCCGCGTGGTGCTGGAGCTGCGCAAGCCCCAGGACCTGGCGGCCGCGATGGCCTTTGTCTACAAGCACACGCCGCTGCAGCAGCGCTACCACGTGAACCTCACGTGCCTGGTGCCGACCGACAACCCCAAGGTCTCGACCCCGGCTCGGCTGGACCTCAAGTCGGTCCTGCGGGCCTGGCTGGACTTCCGGCTCGAGACGGTCAGGCGCCGGTTCGAGTACGACCTGAACAAGCTGCTCGAGCGCATCCACCTACTCGAAGGCTTCGAGATCATCTTCGACGACCTGGACGAGGCCATCCGCCTCATCCGGGCCAGCGAAGGCAAGCGAGACGCCGCCGAGAAGCTGATGGACCGCTTCGACCTGGACGACGTCCAGGCCGACGCGATCCTGGAGACCAAGCTCTACAAGCTGGCCAAGCTGGAGATCCTGGCCATCCGCGAGGAGCTCGCCGAAAAGCGGGCCGCCGCCGCCGAGATCGAGGCCATCCTGGCCAGCGAAGAGGCCCTGTGGGGGGTGGTCCGCGAGGAGCTGCTCGACGTCCGCCGTGCTTACGGCCGCAAGCGGCGCACCCACTTCGCCGAGGCCGACGAGGCCCGCATCGAGATCAGCGCCGACGACTACATCGTGGCCGAGGACGCCTATGTCATCGTGACCCGGGATGGCTGGATCAAGCGCCAGTCGAGCTTCACCCGCATGGAGAAGATCCGGATCCGCGATGGCGACGCCATCGGCTGGATCCACCGGGCGTCCACCCGCTCGACCATCACCTTCTTCACGGACAAGGGCCGGGCCTGCACCCTGCTCGTGGATCAGATCGGGGCCACCACCGGGTACGGCTCGCCCATCCAGCAGCTCTTCAAGTTCGACGCCGGCGAAAAGGTCGTCGGGGTGATCAGCCACGACAAGCGCAACCTGCCCAAGCAGACCGACCAGGTCGGCCTGCCCCTGGCCGACGACGCGCCCCCCGCCGGACCCTATGGGGTCGCGGTCGGCCGGGACGGCCGGGGCCTGCGCTTCCCCCTGTCCCTGCACGCCACCTCGTCCACCAAGAGCGGCCGCCGCTACATGCGCACGAGCGTCGGGGTGGTGGCCTGCTACCTGACCGTCGGCGGCGAATTCGCCAGCCTGGCCACCACAGGCGGCAACTGCCTGAGCTTCCCGGTCGACGAGCTCAACGTGCTCGGAGGACCGGGCAAGGGCGTCACCGCCATCAAGTGCGGCAAGGACGACCGGGTCCTGGCCTTCGAGCTGCACACCAAGCACCACGACGGCGCCACGGTTCTCACCACCACCGGCCGCGAGGAGTCCGCCCGGTACAGCAAGTTCAGCGGGAAGCGGGGGGCCCGGGGCAAGGCCGTCTTGCGTCGAGGCGGCTTCACGTCCTGGATCCAGCACCCGGTGCTCCAGCTGGGCAAGGGCGAGACCGGGGGTCGCTCCTGATGGCCGGCACTGGCTACACCGCCCGGGACATCACCGTGCTCGAGGGCCTGGAGCCCGTGCGCAAGCGGCCGGGCATGTACATCGGCGGCACGGGCAAGGAGGGACTGCACCACCTGATCTGGGAGATCGTCGACAACTCCGTCGACGAGGCCATCAACGGCCACGCCAGCTCGGTCCAGGTCATCCTGCACGCGTCGGGCACCCAGGTGTCGGTGGTCGACAATGGCCGGGGCATCCCGGTGGACCGCCACCCGGTGCACAAGAAGAGCGCCCTGGAGCTCATCCTCACGACCCTGCACGCCGGCGGCAAGTTCGACGGCAGCAACTACATCACCAGCGGCGGCCTGCACGGTGTGGGCAGCAGCGTGGTCAACGCCCTGAGCTCCCAGCTCTCGGCGACCATCAAGCGCGGGGGCAAGGAATACCGCCAGACCTACAGCCGGGGCAAGGCACGGGGCGACGTCAAGGTCATCGGCGCCGCCCGGGGCAGCGGCACCCGGATCACCTTCACACCGGACCAGGACATCTTTGGCCCGGCGAGCTTCGACAGCGAGCTGATCCGCGAGCGCCTGGAGGTCAAGGCCTACCTCCACCGTGGCCTGACCATCAAGTTCAAGGACGAAGCCGCTGGCAATTCCTGGGTCTTCCTGCACGAGGGCGGCCTGGCCGACTTCCTGGTGCAACAGCTCAAGCACAGGGAGTGCAGCCCGGTCACGCCCGAGAGCTTCCTGTGCGAGCGCGACGACGGCGACGACGGCTTCCGCTTGCACCTGGCCCTGGCGTGGACCGACGCGCCCCGGGAGCACTTCCGCAGCTTCGTCAACGGCATCCCCACCGCCGACGGCGGCACCCACGAGCAGGGCCTGCGCGACGCCCTGAACAAGGCCGTGCGCAACTTCATCGAGACCCACTCCTTGGCGCCTCGCAACGTCACCCTCACCGCCGACGACCTGCGAGAAGGCGTGCTGGGCCTACTGAGCATCTACATCGCGGACCCCCAGTTCCAGGGACAGACCAAGGACAAGCTCAACAACCCCGACGCCCGCGGTCTGGTCGAGGGCGTGCTGCGCCCAGCCATCGAGCAGTGGCTGCACGACCACCGCCCCTGGGGCGAGGCCGTGGTGCTCCGCGCCATCCAGGCCGCTCGCGCCCGCATGGCCAGCCGAGCCGCCGCCAACCAGGTCCGCCGCAAGTCCGCCGTCAGCCACCGGCTCAACCTGCCGGGCAAGCTGGCGGACTGCAGCAACACCGACCCGTCCAAGAGTGAGCTGTTCATCGTCGAGGGGGACTCGGCGGGGGGCTCGGCCAAGCAGGGCCGCGACCGCAAGACCCAGGCCATCCTGCCCCTGCGCGGCAAGGTCCTCAACACCGAGTCCGCGTCGCTCAAGGCCGTGCTCAAGAACCAGGAGCTCAACAACATCGTGCAGGCGCTGGGCTGCGGCATGGGCAAGGACTTCGACCCGAGCCGCCTGCGCTACGACAAGATCATCCTG
>Ga0114932_10002223_pt1 | contig 20761 bp, 15 predicted proteins | sample 2SBtaG_2_FD_87286 | JGI IMG/M metagenome (GOLD analysis project Ga0114932, IMG submission 87286) | Deep subsurface microbial communities from Kolumbo volcano to uncover new lineages of life (NeLLi) - 2SBTROV12_ACTIVE470 metaG | ecosystem: Environmental > Aquatic > Marine > Volcanic ... | reverse complement strand
GAATTCGTCTCTCTTCCACAGTCTCTGGTCATTGGCGAACGCGCCAAGGCCCCCGGAACTGCGGGCTATGGAGCCAGTACTTGTCTGGCTATGGGATCGTATCAGAAATAATGGTGAGCCCGGCAGGACGAGAACCTGCAACCAGACCGTTATGAGCGGCCGGCTCTAACCAGTTGAGCTACGGGCCCTCCAGAGGTCTTTCGCACGCGGGGCGATCAGTAATCCAGGAAACTGCGCAGCTTGCGCGACCGGCTCGGGTGCTTGAGCTTGCGCAGCGCTTTGGCTTCGATCTGGCGGATGCGTTCGCGGGTGACGGAGAACTGCTGGCCAACCTCTTCCAAGGTGTGGTCCGTGTTCATGCCGATGCCGAAGCGCATGCGCAGCACGCGTTCCTCGCGCGCCGTCAGGCTGGCCAGGACCCGTGTCGTGGTTTCGCGCAGGTTCGCCTGAATGGCGGCGTCCAGCGGCTGCACGGCGTTTTTGTCCTCGATGAAGTCGCCGAGATGGCTGTCTTCCTCGTCGCCGATGGGGGTTTCCAGACTGATCGGTTCCTTGGCGATTTTCAGCACCTTGCGGACCTTCTCCAGGGGCATGGAGAGTTTCGTCGCCAGTTCTTCCGGGGTTGGCTCGCGGCCGATTTCGTGCAGCATCTGGCGGCTTGTGCGGACCAGCTTGTTGATGGTCTCGATCATGTGCACCGGAATACGGATGGTCCGCGCCTGGTCGGCGATGGAACGCGTGATCGCCTGGCGGATCCACCAGGTGGCGTAGGTAGAGAACTTGTAGCCGCGCCGGTATTCGAATTTATCGACGGCCTTCATCAAGCCGATGTTGCCTTCCTGGATCAGGTCCAGAAACTGCAGACCGCGGTTGGTGTATTTCTTGGCGATGGAAATCACCAGGCGCAGGTTGGCCTCGATCATCTCCTTCTTCGCCTTGGTGGCCTCGCGCTCGCCCTTCTGGACGACGCCGACGATGCGCCGGTATTCGGCGATCGGCAGGCCGGCTTCCGAGGTGATCTCTGTAATGCCTTCGCGGATCTTGGTGATCTCGTCGGCGTAGGTCTTGGAGAACTTCTCCCAGCCCTTGGACTTGTTGCGGGCCATCTTGCGCAGCCAACCGGGATTGATCTCATTGCCCCGGTACTTCTCCAGGAACTCTTCGCGCTTGATCCGGCATTTTGTGGCAATGCGCAATAACTTGCCTTCAAGACCAATCAGCAGCCGGTTCAATTCGTACATCTGCTCAACCAACTGCTCGATGCGGTTGTTGTTGAGGTGCACGTCCTCCATGTGTTCGACCAGTTCGGCGCGCAGCTTGCCGTAGCGCTTCTCCTGGCTGGGTTTGATCTCGCCGGTGCCCTGCATGGCGTCCAGGCGGATCAGTTGCAGCTTGTGCAGTTTCTTGTAGGTCTTGGTCAACTTCTCGAAGGTTTCAACCACCTCCGGTGTCAGCTTGGCCTCCAGTGCGGCCAGGGACAGGTTGTTCTCGGCGTCTTCGTCATCTTCGTCGTCGTCGCTGTTGCCTTCGCCGCCCTCGCCACCCTCGGCTTTCTTGTCATCAGCATTCTCCGGGGTCTTTTCGGGAGCCTTTTCAGGTGCCGCCGCCGCCGGCTTGGCCGGGTCGGCTTTCGCCGCCGCATCGCCGGCGCCATTCTCCGAGTTTGCCTCGTCGCCGTTATTTTCACCGTTCATATTGGCTTGGCCGGGGCCACCGCCGTGGGTGGCTTCCAGATCGATGATGTCGCGCAACAGCATGTCGCCGTTGACTAGGGCGTCGTGCCATTGAACGATGGCCTTGATGGTCAACGGGCTTTCGCAGATGCCGCCAATCATCATGTCGCGGCCGGCTTCGATACGCTTCGCGATGGCGATTTCACCTTCGCGCGACAACAGTTCCACGGAGCCCATTTCGCGCAGATACATGCGCACCGGATCGTCCGTGCGGCCCAAGTCCGCCTCATTGACGTTGCCGCTGGCCTGGGGGCTTTCCGTTTCCTGAGCCGCTTCTTCCGCTTCCGGTGCCGGTTCGGCTTCGGCTTCTTCGTTCTCAACGACGTTGATGCCCATCTCGGACAACATGGACATGGTATCTTCGATCTGTTCGGAAGAGACCTGATCGGGGGGCAGGGCCTTGTTCAGGTCGTCATAGGTGACGAAGCCCTTCTCCTTGCCCTGGGTGATCATCGTCTTGACCGCGCCTCCAAGGGTATCGATCAGAGGGCTGTCGCCGCTTTCTTCCTGGGAACCCTGAGCTGGTGCCGCTGGTTGCGCCGCTGTTGCTGCTTTCGCCAATGTATTTACCCCTGAACCAAAGTTCGGCGGAACGGACGCCGCCATCGCGGGAGCCATGCCCGCCGCGTGTTGCAATTATCAATATGGGAAGCTCATCGCCGAATGCCTAGAGGAATGCGCCGTCACTGCTTTCCTCTTCTTCCAGTCTCAATTTCTGTTTGACCAGAACATCCAACCGGGCCCGCGTTTCCTCTGTGGGATTTTCCTGCGAGGCGCGTTTTGCTTCCTCAATCTCCTTGACCAAATCGTGCCGCTGCCGGCGGCGATAAAGCTCGTTCCATCCCGAAACCGCGCTTTCGAGGGAGGCCTCGGTGTTCGCAAACCCATAGGCTTCCACGCTCAAAACACGCTCCAGTGCGCTTTCGTGGCCGCACTGATTAAGGTGGGTAATTAATGTCCCTGTTTCAAGTCCGGGATTGTCCGCCAGCGTCTTTAAAACCTCTTGGCGTATAATGTCAAGTTCGGCGGAAGAAAATTCCATGGTTCCAAGGTGTTCGCCGATATCGTCCAAGGCGGCCGGATGGTTGATGACAACCGCCAAAAGGATCTCTTCGTGGCGCTCCGATGGGCTGCCCCCAACGGACACATTGTCGGCCGCCACATGGATATTCGGCGCCCAGCCATCGCGCCGGCTTTTGTACGGCCGCTGGTGTGCGTTGCCGCCGCCGTGCTTCGGCCACAGGCGCTCACCGAACAGGCGCGAAAAATGTGCGCGCACCGTGGTATCCTGGATTTCCCGGGTATAGGTCTTGAGTTTGTCTTCCAGGGCCGCCCGGTCTTCCGCCGATGACGGGATGCGGCCACCGGATTCGTTCCGCCACAGCACCTCGGACAAGGGGAGGGCGGCATCCAATAAAGCCTGCATGGTCGCGGCGCCCCGCCCGGTGACGATGGTATCAGGATCCTCGCCGTCCGGCAGGATCGCAAACCTGAGACCGTAACCCGGGCGCAGGTGCGCAAGCGCGCGCCCGGCGGCTTTCGCCGCCGCACCCTGGCCGGCCCGGTCGCCGTCAAAGCACAGCACCGGTTCGCGCACAACCTTCCACAACAACTGGATCTGGTCTTCCGTCAGCGCCGTGCCCAGCGGTGCGACCGCATGATCAAAGCCGGCCCGGGCCAGGGCGATGACATCCATATAGCCTTCGGTGACGATCATCTGTTCGGCCTTGCGCGCCGCCGGTGCCGCCAGGTGAAGCCCATAGAGGGTGTTGCCCTTGTGAAAAAGCGGAGTTTCCGGGGAATTCAGATACTTCGGCTCACCATCGCCCAGAATGCGTCCGCCGAAGGCGATGACCCGCCCGCGCCGGTCCCAGATGGGAAACATCACACGGCCGCGGAACCGGTCGTAGGGATCGCCGTTGTCGGGCTGGATCAGCAGGCCGGCGGCGATGGAAAGGCCGGGGTCTATGCCTTCGCGGGCCAGCTCGGTACGCAGGTGATGACGGCCCGGCGGCGCATAACCCAACCGGAACCGCGCAATGGTCGCCTCATCCAGGCCGCGGCCGATCAGGTAGTCCCGGGCCGGTTTGCCTTCCGGCATGCGCAGGGTCTTTTCAAACATCCCGGCGGCCGTTTCGGTGACGTCGAACAATGTTTGGCGGCGCTTTTGGCGCTCGCGCTCCTCGGGGGTGTCGCGGGGCACTTCCATGCCGGCCTCGCCGGCCAGCCGCTCAACGGCCTCGGGGAAATTCAGGCCCTCCGTCTCCATGACGAAATCGAACACGCTGCCGTGCGCCTGACAGCCAAAGCAGTGATAGAAACCCTTCTCTTCGTTAACCGTGAACGACGGCGTTTTTTCCTTGTGGAACGGGCACAATCCCTGGTGTTCACGGCCCTTGCGCGTCAGTTTGACCCGGCGGCCGACAACATCCGCCAGCCCGGCCCGGCCGCGTAGTTCATCTAGGAATTGATCGGAAAAGGCCATCTCAATCCGGACATATGCACAAACGACACCGCGCGCAATCGTGGCGGAGCGCGACTCACGTATTTTAGCCCGTTCGAAGCGCCTGAAAAATCGAAACTCAAAATGTTATTCTGAAGATTCCCACAGGTACCCTGTGGATAGCTTACCCCAGCCGCGATTTCACCGCCGCGCTGGCCTTGCTGAAATCCATCTGGCCGGCGAAGCGTTCTTTCAGTGCGCCCATGACCTTGCCCATGTCCTTCAAGGTTGCCGCTTCCACATCGGCGATCACAGTGCTGACGGCGTCGCTGATTTCGTCTTCGGACATTTGGGCGGGAAGAAACCCTTCGATGACGGCGATTTCCTCGGCTTCCTGCTGGGCCAATTCCCTGCGGCCGCCCTTTTCATAGGCCTCAATGCTGTCGCGGCGTTGTTTGATCATGGACTGCAGCAAAGACAGCACTTCATCATCGGATATACCGTCCGGATTGCCCTTGCCCCGGGCGGCAATGTCACGGTCTTTCAGGGCCGCCTGGATAAGCCGCAAGGTTGAGACCGCGCGGGCCTCTTTTTGCTTCATGGCCGATTTGTAGGCGTCGGTGATTTGAGTGCGCAGCGCCATTGAACCCCGGGCGACCTCCCTGGCAAACATCGTTACGAGTCGCAAAAAAACGGACCCTATATGAAAAAGCCTGCAATGGCAACCGCCGTCGTAAATTTAACCCATTGAAAACAAATGATAATTTGCTTAAAAGGCAGGCTTGACCTGGGCCAAATGATTGCGTATGAGTCCGCCCCAGCGACGGATACCCAAGGTACGCGATACCCATGATCGACGACAGCAAGGCACGAACGCCCGCCGGGTCAAATGACCGGCCGGGCGATTTTTTTGACGGCCGCCCGGCTGGCGCCGACGCGGCCGTGGTGTTGGCTGAAGGCGAGGTGTTCTGGGGCCGCGGTGCCGGGGCGCCGGGGATCAGTGTCGGCGAGGTCTGTTTCAATACCTCCATGACCGGCTATCAGGAGATTCTCACCGATCCCAGTTACGCGGGGCAATTGATCACTTTCACCTTTCCCCACATTGGTAATGTCGGGACCAATCCCGAGGATATGGAAACCAAAACCCCGGCGGCCCGGGGTTTTATTTTGCGCGAAGACATTACAGAGCCGGCCAATTGGCGGGCCGCCAAGCATTTGAACGACTGGCTGAAGTCCATGTGGCTGACTGGCGTCACCGGCATCGACACGCGGCGTTTGACCCGGCGCATCCGTGACGGCGGCGCACCGAACGGGGCGCTGGTGTTCAATCCCGGCGGTGAGCCCGATATCGAGGCCGCGCAAAAAGAAGCGGCATCGTGGCCCGGCCTGGAAGGCATGGACCTGGCGAAGGAAGTGACCTGTGCACAGACCTATAAGTGGGACCAGACGGAATGGGCCCTGGACGGCGGGTTCGGCAAGCTTCGGGAGCCGAAATTCCACGTCGTGGCGGTGGATTTCGGTGCCAAACACAACATTCTGCGCTGTTTGGCGTCATCGGGATGCAAAGTCACCGTGGTGCCGGCGACGGCGACAGCCAAGGATGTGTTGGGCCATGACCCGGACGGCGTGTTCCTGTCGAACGGCCCCGGCGATCCGGCGGCGACCGGCACGTACGCGGTGAAGATGATCCAGGGCGTGATCGACAGCGGCAAGCCGATCTTCGGCATCTGTCTCGGCCATCAAATTCTGGCCCTCGCCTTGGGCGCCAAGAGCCACAAGATGCACATGGGCCACCGCGGCGGCAATCAGCCGGTCAAGGATTTGGCGACGGGGAAGGTGGAAATCACGTCGCAGAACCACGGCTTCGTCATCGATGCGGAAAGCCTGCCTGCCGGCGTTACGGCGTCGCATGTGTCGTTATTCGACGGCACGCTGGAAGGGCTGACCGTCGAAGGCAAACCGATTTTCTCTGTCCAGTATCACCCGGAAGCCTCGCCCGGGCCGCATGACAGTCATTATCTGTTTGAGCGGTTTGTGGGTTTCATGGAAAAATGACCGACAAAGATAAAATGGATATTTCAAGGGCTGCTATTGTTGCTAGTTGGATTGGTGAGAACCAGTCTGCGCAACATCAGTTGGGCGATTTTTTCTTCGGCCGCTTCGACCATAACGGCAACCAAGCTTCTGAAAACCCGGTAACACCAAACGAAATTGAGGACGCGCTAAAAAGCCTGGAAGCTGACGAGTTGGTAATTGGCTACCACAACGATTATGCAGCATCACGATGGTATTTGAACAAAGAAAAAGCGCATGAATATCACAAAACACACATACGCGAACCCGATCATCTGCTGCATCAGGTCAGCAGGCTCGGACACGATTGGCTTGCCGAAGTCCTAGAGAATATGGCTCAGCAGGCGCAGCCAGAAATTGATCCAACGTCTTCTGAGGTAGCTTCGGAGCCGACGCCATTCTCTACAGGTGAGGATGAATGGGAGCCACTACCCATTGAATACAGCTCAGAAGCTGCGAAAGAGGCAATGGAAGCTGTTGAAAAGACCATCGAAGCTGTCCGTTCTGACAATGGGTATACAGCCAATTATCCGGAAGAACGCGACAATATACTTTGGGCGCTCAGTGCGGGCGTGGTGGCGTTGCGAGAAGTGTCGCTAACTCGGATGTTCTATGAGTCAAATCTAATTCGCCCGCTTCGAAAACTGATCGAGAGATTTAAAGATGCCGTTGTAGGCGAACTTGCTAAGCTTTCGGTTTCGAAGTTGATTTCATGGATTTCCGGTGGTGTATCTTGATGCTGCCGCATCCTCTTCCCCCCCCCCACCCCAACCCTCCCCCGTTAAGGGGGAGGGAGTTGCCACGTGATTTCGCCCAGTTGAATTTAACCGGAACCCACCATGCCCAAACGTACTGACATCAAATCCATCCTGATCATCGGCGCCGGGCCCATCGTCATCGGCCAAGCCTGTGAGTTTGACTATTCGGGCGCCCAAGCCTGTAAGGCGCTGCGCGAAGAGGGCTACCGGGTGATCTTGGTGAATTCCAACCCGGCCACCATCATGACCGATCCCTCCATGGCCGACGCCACCTACGTTGAGCCGATCACGCCGGAGATGGTCGAGCGCATCATCGAGAAGGAAAAGCCCGACGCCCTATTGCCGACCATGGGTGGACAGACGGGGCTCAACACTGGGATTGAGCTGGCCCAGATGGGCGTGCTGGAAAAACACGGTGTCAAGATGATCGGCGCCGACGCCGAGGTCATCGAAAAAGCCGAAGACCGCCAGAAGTTCCGTGACGCCATGGAATCCATTGGCCTGGACTGCCCGCGCAGCGCCGTCGTCAAGAACATGGATGACGCCCGCGACGCGATGACCGAAATCGGCTTGCCGGTGATCATCCGGCCGTCGTTCACCTTGGGCGGCATTGGCGGCGGGATTGCCTACAACAAGGCGGAATTCGAACAGATTGTCTCAGGCGGCCTGGCGGCCTCACCGGTGCATGAGGTTTTGGTCGAGGAATCCGTGTTGGGGTGGAAAGAGTTCGAGATGGAGGTGGTCCGCGACAGCGCCGATAACTGCATCATTATCTGTTCCATCGAAAACGTCGATCCCATGGGCGTGCACACGGGCGACAGCATCACCGTGGCGCCGGCCCTGACGTTGACCGACAAGGAATATCAGATCATGCGCAACGCCTCCATCGCGGTGCTGCGCGAGATCGGCGTCGACACGGGCGGCTCCAACGTGCAATTCGCCGTCGATCCGAAAACCGGACGGTTGGTGATCATTGAAATGAACCCGCGCGTCTCGCGCTCTTCCGCCTTGGCCTCAAAAGCCACCGGCTTTCCCATTGCCAAGATCGCCGCCAAGCTGGCCGTCGGCTACACCCTGGACGAATTGGACAACGACATCACCGGTGTCACCCCGGCCAGTTTCGAGCCGACCATTGATTACGTGGTGACGAAGATCCCGCGCTTCACCTTTGAGAAGTTCCCGGACACGGAGGCGCTCTTGACCACGTCGATGAAATCCGTCGGCGAAGCCATGTCCATTGGCCGATCGTTCGCGGAATCCCTACAGAAGGGATTGCGGTCCATGGAGACCGGGATTAACGGCCTCAACGAAGTGGACATCGAAGGGGCCTTGGTGGACGGCGAACTGGACCGCGATGCGGTGCGTGCCGTACTGGCCGAGCGGCGGCCCGAACGCATCCGATATATTGCCCAGGCCATGCGCCTTGGCATGCCGGATGACGAAATTCAGAAAGCCAGTGGTTTCGACCTCTGGTTCCTGGATCAGATCCGGGCCCTGGTTGAGACCGAAGACCGCATTCGCAAGGACGGCTTGCCCGACGACACCCTGAGCCTTCTGAAACTTAAAAAGCAGGGGTTTTCGGACGAGCGGTTGGCGGAATTGTCCGATGGCAGTGCGACGCAGATCGCCCACTATCGGCGTTCGTTGGGAGTGCGGCCCGTGTTCAAGCGGGTCGACACCTGCGCCGGCGAGTTTCCCAGCCAGACCTCTTATATGTATTCGTGCTACGAGGGCGACGGCAGCCGGCCGCCGGAAAACGAGGCCGAACCGACGGACCGAAAAAAGGTCGTCATTCTGGGCGGTGGGCCGAACCGCATCGGGCAGGGGATTGAGTTCGATTATTGCTGCGTGCACGCCGCCTTCGCGCTGCGGGACGCCGGCTTTGAGGCGATCATGGTGAATTGTAATCCGGAAACCGTGTCGACGGACTACGATACTTCCGACCGGCTTTATTTCGAGCCGCTGACCGCCGAAGACGTCATCGAATTGGTGCAGATGGAACAGCGGAACGGTGAGTTGCTGGGCTGTATCGTGCAGCTGGGCGGGCAGACGCCGTTGAAGCTGGCCAGCGGGTTGCAATCGGCAGGCATTCCGATCCTGGGCACCAGCCCCGACGCCATTGATCTGGCCGAGGACCGCGAGCGCTTTCAGGTACTGCTCAAGGATTTGAACCTGTTGCAGCCGGCCAATGGTCTGGCCCGTTCCGAAGCGGAAGCAGAGGCAGTGGCCGGTAAAATCGGCTATCCCCTGGTGATCCGGCCGTCTTATGTGTTGGGCGGCAGGGCCATGGAAATCGTTCATGACCTGGATGCCTTGAAGCGCTACATGACCGAGGCCGTTCAAGTGTCCGGCGATAGCCCGGTCCTGTTGGACAGCTATTTGCAGGACGCCATCGAGGTGGACGTGGACGCCATTTGTGATGGTGCCGATGTTTTCGTTGCCGGCGTCATGCAACATATCGAGGAGGCGGGCATTCATTCCGGCGATTCCGCTTGTTCCCTGCCGCCGTTTTCCTTGTCCGACAAAATTATCGATGAGATGAAACGCCAGGCGGCGGAATTGGCCATGGCGCTGGGCGTCGTCGGGTTAATGAACGTGCAGTTCGCGGTCAAGGATGACGACGTGTATATCCTGGAGGTCAATCCGCGCGGCAGCCGCACGGTACCGTTCGTCGCCAAGGCCACCGGCATCCCCATCGCCAAGATCGCTGCCCGGGTTATGGCCGGCGAAAAACTGGTGGACTTCGATCTGGAAACCAAGGCGAAGCGCGATCATGTGGCGGTCAAGGAAGCCGTGTTCCCGTTCACCCGGTTCGCCGGTGTTGATACGATTCTCGGGCCGGAGATGAAGTCGACGGGCGAAGTCATGGGCCTGGATGAAAACTTTGCCCGGGCCTTCGCCAAGTCACAGCTGGGGGCGGGCAATCGATTGCCGACGGCGGGGACGGCGTTTATTTCCGTCAAGGACCGCGACAAGGAAGCGGCGGCGGAGATCGCGGCGCGGCTTCAGGCCTTGGGCTTCAAGCTGATTGCCACCGGCGGCACGCAGCGGTTCCTGTCGTCCCGGGGGCTGCAAGTGGAAGCTATCAACAAGGTCTTGGAGGGCCGGCCACACTGTGTCGATGCGTTGCTCAATGGCGAAGTGCAATTGATCATCAATACCACAGACGGCGCCCAGGCCATCGCCGACAGTTTTTCCATCCGCCGAACGGCGGTGACTAACAATGTGCCCCATTACACGACCATGACCGGTGCGGCGGCGGCCGTCGACGGCATTGAAGCTTTGAGCATGCAGGGACTTGAAGTTGCGCCATTGCAGGCTTATTTTGAGACTTCGTTCTAGACGGTTTCCTTAAATCCGTGGATCGATCCGGCGTGTTTCCGTTCACCGGGACACGGCGGGGAAGTTTTGATTTTGAAGCAGGATACGACGATGGAAAAGGTTCCCATGACGCGCCCGGGCCTGGATGCCCTCGAAGAAGAGTTTCGCCGGCTGCGCAATGAAGAGCGCCCGGCCATCATTAAGGCCATCGCGGCGGCCCGCGAGCACGGTGATCTTTCGGAGAACGCCGAATATCATGCGGCGCGTGAACGTCAGAGTTTTGTCGAAGGTCGGCTGGCCGAATTGGAAGATGTGATCAGCCGCGCCGATGTCATCGATATCTCAAAGATGTCGGGTCAGATCGTCCGGTTCGGGGCGATGGTGATGGTCGCCGACGAAGATACGGATGAGGAGATCACCTATCAGATCGTCGGTACCCACGAAGCCGATATCGATCAGGGCCGGCTTTCTGTCACTTCGCCGTTGGCCCGGGCGATGATTGGCAAGACCATTGGCGACAATGTCGAGGTCAATACGCCGCGCGGTCCCAAGGGATACGAGATTTGCGACGTGCGCTTCGAATAATGGTCCCGATGCTGCCGGCTTAAATGCTATCGGCTTCGGGCCCGTCTTCGTCGACGGGAACGCCGGGGGTGTCTTTGGCCGTTCGGATGGTCTCAAAGGTCGTCACCGTGGCGACGTGCGGGGCTTCGGTGATCCCCATGGTCAATGCGTCACGCTGGTCCTTGTCCTTGGCGACGACTTTGAGGAGAAAATCGCCGCCACCGCGGATCATGTGGCATTCGCGAACTTCCGGCCAGGCGTCCATGCGCGTCTCAAACTCCTGCAAGACGTTTTGGGCTTGCGAATCCAAGCCGACCAGGGCGAAGAACATTTCCTTGTAGTCCAGCAACCCGCCATCGATTTCCGCATGATATCCCTTGATGTAACCGGCATCCTCCAACGCCCGCACGCGGCGCAGGCAAGGCGGTGCTGAAATGCCGGCACGTTGGGAAAGTTCGACATTCGTGATCCGGCCGTTCGCCTGCAGGTCGCGGAGAATCCGGCGGTCGATGCGATCCAGTTTTACCCGTTGCATGATCGATCCCCAATTGCATCCCCTGCGGGGCGCATGTTGAAATATTATTGCGCAATTATATTACAAACAGAACTCGAAAGCGACCGTATTTGGGCCTAGGGCGGGAATGTGGCGATTGGCAGCACGATGATGCGGGTTCGGATTGCAACAGTCGAGCGGATTGCCGATAATCCGCCTCGCTTGGATCATGGTCGTTTCAGAACAATTTTCTCCCTCCGGCGGAGCTCGTATTTCCGCAATGCCAGCGCGCCATATCCTGGTTCTGCTGAGCCTACCGCTGTTATATCTCGCTGCGGAGATTTATCTGCGCGGTGTTGCCGGACCCTTTTGGCAGTGGAACCTGTTGGATCCGGCTTATTTCTATTTGCTTGATTCCTTGAACCTTATTGGCGGCTTGCCGCCAGGCCATGCGGCGCATCCGGGAATAACCGTCGATACATTTGGGGCGGTCGTTCTGACGCTTTCCGAACTTGGCCGCGACGCGGCCGGTCTCATCGACGTTGTTTTGGACAATCCTGAAACCTATCTGGCCAAATTGTCGACCTCATATTTGGTTCTTAATTCCATAGTTCTGGCGGCTCTTGGATATGCGGCCTATTGGGCATTTGGCGCTGTCTTGCCAGCCATGGTCTGCCAACTGGCACCGTTTATGTCGACCATTGTACTTAAGCATGCGTTTTTGCCGAAACCTGAAGCCATGCTGATCGCCGTCACAATGGTTCTCATCGCAACCGCGACGACCGCAATTCGAACACAAGATACTCGGAAATTGGCGATTGCATTTGGGATTGTCGCTGGATTTGGCCTGGCGACGAAGGTGACGGCGGCGCCGATATTCGTTTTGCCGTTGTTCTTGTTGTCCAACCTGAGGATGGTGATTTTATATGGCCTCGTCAGCGTTTTGGCTTTCGGAATATTTTTTCTACCGGGAATTGGCGCTTTTGAGGAGTTTGCGAAATGGATGGTGTACGTTGCGAAGGGCTCTGGCGCCCATGGCGCGGGTCCGCAAACGTTCATTGATGTCAGTCAGTACCCGAAAGCGGTTGTTAAAATCCTCAAACGGCCGGCCTTGAAGGTGCCGTTGATATTGGCACTTTTGACGCTTTTGCTTGCGGTCTGGCGGTTCCGCCGCGATCGGGCTTTGCCGGGCATGGAACTACGGCTTTTGCTTGGCGTCACCGCGACCCAGATCATGCACGTTTTGTTTGTCGCCAAGCAACCGGCAGCCTTTTATCTCATTCCGTCCTATATGCTTTCCGCCTTGTCCATCTTGTTGTCGGCGCGTCTTCTATGGCGCATGAAACCCGGCCATTGGCCGCTCAAGGTATCCGGAACGGCGGCAGGGTGTATTTTTCTTGTGGTCTTTGTTGTGGCACAAGTGAATGGAGTGAAGCGGCTGGAAGGCCATTTCCGGCAACACAATCGCAGCGCCATGTCCGTCGACAATCAGATATTCGAACAGTGCGCACGCATTTACATATATGCCGCCAGCAGCCCGGTTTTCGCCTTGTTTTTGGCGGACCGGGTTACCGGATTGCGCCATTCCGCTGCGTTGGCGCGACATTATCCCGGCGCCAACTACTGGGTTGAAGATTGGTACGATCAAGATAAATTTGAGCTCAGAAATTGGCAGGGCCGGCAGGACTTTAAGAAAATTCGCGACGCCTATCCCTGTTTGTATTTTCGCGGCAACCGCCGCGCCGGCCTGATCACCTACCTAAAAAGGGTGGCACCGAACATGAACTATGAAACGAAATGTTCGGCGCCTCCTGAAATGATTGCCACGGTCAACGTCACTTGCCAGGGCGAGGTGACGCCATGAGTGACGGAGCGGTGGCTGCAGGACATCCGGCGACCGCACGGGCGGCGGCGACTATCCTGGAGGAGGGTGGCAACGCTTTTGACGCCGTGCTGGCCGGTATGGCTGCCGCGTGCGTATGTGAGCCGGTTCTGTGTTCGCTGGGCGGCGGCGGGTTCCTTTTGGCACGACCTGCCGGGGCACGGCCACAGGTCTTCGATTTCTTCGCGCAGACGCCTTTGAAACGACCACCAGAATCACATCGTGATTTTTTTCCGGTGCTCTGCGATTTCGGCACGGTTCAACAGGAGTTTCATATCGGCATGGCCTCCATGGCGACGCCGGGCCTGGCGAAAGGCCTGTTTGAAGTCAGCGCGGTCCTTGGCCGAATGCCGTTGGCCCGGGTGCTTGAGCCGGCCATAAAACTGGCCAAGGAAGGTGTCCCCCTGCATCGTCTGCAAGCCTATATTTTTCAGGTGGTCGGCCCCATTTATATGCAAACGGCAGGCAGCCGCGCGATCTTCGAATCGAAGACCAACCCTGGCCAATTGGTTGGTGAAGGTGAGCTTGTCGCCAATCCCGATTTTGCCGATTTCCTGGATGCCTTGGTGCAAGATGGGGACGATCTTTTCTATAAGGGCGAGATCGCTGCACAGGTCGATGCGGATTGCCGACAATATGGCGGCACTTTGACGAGGGCCGATTTCGAGACCTTCCGCGTGGAGCGGCGTGAGCCGCTGAAAATGTCTTACGGCAATGCCCAGGTCTTTACGAATCCTCCGCCGTCTACGGGCGGCATACTTATTGCCTTTGCGTTGGAGTTGTTGAAAGAGGTTCATCACCGATTTGACCATTTCGGTTCGATAGAACATTTGGCTTCACTGGTGCAAATCATGGATTTGACCAACGAAGCCAGGGTTGCAAGCCAGCTCCATGAAGCGCCGCTGCACGAAGTTGCGGACCGGTTGCTTAGCGAAGATTTGTTGAATACCTACCGCAGCCGTGTCGCCGGCTACCCGAGCGCCTACCGAGGCACGACACACCTCAGCGTTGTCGATGGCGATGGCAATGCCGCCAGCTTGACGTTGTCCAATGGCGAAGGATGCGGCTATGTCGTTCCCGGGACCGGCATGATGCTCAATAACATGTTGGGTGAAGAGGACATCAACCCCCGTGGTTTCCACGCTTGGCCAACCGACACACGTATGTCGTCGATGATGGCCCCCAGCCTTGTCATCGAACCCGAGGGACGCGTCACCGCGTTGGGCTCGGGGGGATCGAACCGAATTCGAACGGCTATTTTACAGGTGTTAGTCAATATTCTTGATTTCGAGATGAACCTCGATGCGGCAGTCCGAAGTCCAAGGGTTCACTTCGAACGTGGCTTGTTGAATGTCGAGCCCGGCTTTCATGACAGCACTATATTGGACCTGATTGGCGCCTATCCTGAACATAAAAAGTGGGAAGATCTGAACTTGTTCTTCGGGGGAGTTCATACGGTCCGCGGAAATTTATCAGACGGGGATTTCGAAGGCGGCGGTGATCCACGCCGTGGCGGCGTATCAATTCGCCTCTGAACTTTTCGCCACTCTTTCCTGAATAGGGTCGGATGGAACGTTCCGCGTATCGTAGGCAAGGAAAGCGATCATCAATTGCGACCCAATGATGATCGGTAGCGCGGCGAGGACGACAGTTCCCGCCGAGGCATTGACCCCGGTTGTTTCGCTTTCAATCCAATTGACCGCGCCAAAAACAATACCGAACAGAAGCAGTAGTTTTCCAAAAATGAGTTGTGCCGTTGCGACATTTGTTTCCCTCACGAGATAGGTGAAGAAAATTCGCTTGCAGGCGTTCATGTAGTGCTTGAAAACGAACTCTGGTACGACCTTGGGAATTCGAATGCCGCTGGTTTCCGCTCCGTAGCGGGCATGCATGGGAACATCCACGACAACGGCGCGAAGAAGGCCCAGATGGAAAAGCATGTCAGATTCAAAAAAATATCCTTCGGAAATTTTCTCCAAAGGGAGCCGTTCCGCCGCCGTGGCGTGAATTGCCGTAAAACCGTTTGTTGGGTCAAAAATATTCCAATACCCGCTGGATAGTTTTGATGCGAATGACAGCACAAAGTTGCCGAATATCCGGCTGACCGGCATGCCGGTCACGCCCTCCAGCGAATGAAACCGATTGCCTTTCGCGTAATCAGTTTCACCGTTACGAATTGGCGCAATCAACGCTGGGATATTTGCCGGGTTCATTTGGCCGTCACCATCCAGCTTGACGATGATCGAAGCGCCATCGTCAAGAGCCTGGCGGTAGCCTGTCAGCGTTGCGCCGCCGACGCCCTTGTTGTCCGGGTTGGTCAACACAGTTACGCGCTCGTCAATGCAATTTTCGCGAACGTAAAGTCCTGTTTTGTCCGGACAGGCATCGTCGACAACATAAATGCGATCGACTTCGGTTCCGATGCCACCCAACACCGCAAGAATGTGAGCTTTCTCCCGGTAGCACGGAATGACAGCGGCGACGACGTTTGCCTTACCGGCTTGCGATAATTGCATGTCGTCAGTGCCGTGGTCGGAAGGCGACAGGGCCATTTTATTCCCCAATGGGTGCGTCGACAGATGGCGGGAATCTTAGAGGCCAAGAAGGGTGGCGGCAAGGTCACCTGGCGCGGGACTCGATTTCATGTCGCGGGGCTCGCGTTGCAAGATTTTTGCGGTTAACATGAAATGTGCTCCGGGGATAGACCCCGTTATTTGGGGGAACGAAAGACATGCCGGAAGGAGATGCCGGAAGCCTTGCGGGTATCGCGCTACTATGCGATTTGCCGAAGGAACTATTGGGAGTCGCGGCGAAGAATTGCCGTTGGCGAAACTATGGCGCCCACGAGCAAATAATCGACCGTCAAAGTGAGGCGACGGATGTGTTTTTTGTGGTCGACGGCCGAGCCCGGGTGGTCAACTATTCGATATCGGGCCGAGAGATCACTTTGGACGATATTGAAGCGGGTGGTCATTTCGGTGAATTGGCTGCCATAGATGGACAGCCGCGTTCCGCCAGTGTCATGGCGTTGCAGCCCTGTTCGGTTGCGATCATGCCTCAGGACCGGTTCTTGGAACTTGTCGAGCAAAATTCAACGGTTGCATTGAAAGTCATGCACGGATTGGCCTCGGTGATCCGAAACTCAACTGAGCGCATTATGGATTTAAGTACGTTGGCCGCAAATAATCGGGTCCAGGCCGATCTTTTGCGTCAAGCGTTGAGCAATATGGACGGCGAAAATCAGGCATCGATTTCTCCCATTCCTGTTCACGCCGATATTGCCAGCCGTGTCAGCACGACCCGTGAAACGGTTGCACGCGTGATGAATGACTTGGCCCGTCAGGGAATTGTCGAGCGTCAAAAGAATGCCTTGGTGGTGCAGGATGTGGAAAGCCTTCAGGACATGGTGGAGGAAGTCCGCGGAGAATAGATTGGGTAAAAATAATGGCTGTGTGTGTCGCCGTTAGTTGCCTTTCCGCCATTTGACTTGGGACACTTTATGTAACAAACTTCTGACGCTAGCTCGTTCTCAGACAGGCTATGCGAGCCTGCCGGATTGCGGGCCAAGGTGTTTTACTCCCGTGGAGAATTATGCTTCCTGAATTAGGTGGCAGATCAACAAGGTACAAACAGGCATATGTCGAAAAAAATTCTCATTGTTGAAGATAATGATCTTAACATGAAACTCTTCAACGATCTGCTTCAGGCGCATGGGTATGAAACGCTGCAGACGATGGATGGACGCGATGTTCTGAAATTGGCGCGTGAAAATCGACCCGATCTCATTCTCATGGATATCCAGTTGCCCGAGATATCTGGTCTCGAAGTCACGAAAATGTTGAAAGCTGATGACGACCTGAAGGATATTCCGGTTGTTGCGGTCACGGCGTTTGCGATGAAGGGGGACGAAGAGAAAATTCGCGAAGGCGGCTGTGAAGGTTATATCGCGAAACCGATTTCCGTACCGACGTTTTTGGATACCGTGGCAAAGTTCCTCGACTGATCGGCAAGCTCATTTATTCACGCGGACATAAATAAAGGCCGGAAATTCCGGCCTTTTTTTGATGGTATATCAATTCCTGCGGACGGCGATTATTTGATCTTCGTTTCCTTAAACATGACGTGTTTTCGTGCGACCGGGTCATATTTCCGGAATTCCATCTTTTCCGTTTGATTGCGCGGGTTTTTCTTGGTGACGTAGTAATAACCCGTTCCCGCAGTACTTTCGAGTTTGATGAGGATCGTCGCCGGTTTCGCCATGGTGTCCACTCCCGTAGAGGGTCGAATGAATCCTGAGCGGCGCAAGATACAACTTGCGCTACGGCTGTCAAGGCTTGCCGGACCTACTTCTGCGCCTGGCTCAATGTTGCCGTGATATCGATGGCTTGCTGATAGAGGTCTTGATCAGCCAACAAAATACTTGCGATCTCCATCTCCGCTTTTCCCTTGCGACGCACCGAAGCGCAACTTCCACGTAAGGTTTGGCGTGCAGCCTTGTCATCGACCCCCGTTGTCCGCCACGAAGCGAATATGGCCCTCGATTTGGGACCCTGGCGGACGGTTTTCCGAATAAGCTGATCATAGCCGGAAGCCTGATCGGTTGAGCAGATAACGGGCCGCACACCAAGGCCGTGGAGAACATATCCGGATGGTGTAAGGAAGCGCGACCACGTCAATGTGACTTCTCCGTCGTTGGGTAGGCGGATGACGGTCTGGACAGTTCCTTTGCCGAATGATGATGTGCCAATTATGACGGCACGTCCCCGGTCCTGCAGGGCGGCAGCCACAATTTCCGATGCGGAAGCTGATTTTCCATCGATGAGCACTGCCGTCGGTAGGCCGCCCAAAAGATCTCGGCCACCGGCTTCGTAATGATGCAGGCTGTCGGGATGGCGGCCCCGGGTTGAGAGAATGTGACCGTGGGTGAGAAGCAAATCGGCGACTTTCACCGATTGTTTCAGCAAGCCGCCGGGATTTCCGCGCAGATCAATAACCAATCCCTTCAACTTGCCACCACGTGTCCGCTTCGCCTTGCGCAATTCCTTGGCAACGCTTCGTGCCGTACCTTGATTGAAACTGCTGATTTTCAGGAGCGAAATGCCGCCCTGCAAACTGGCTGTTACTGTCGACGGCACAATATGCGATCGCTCCATGGCGACGTTTATGGTCCGGTCGGAGGTTCGGCGATAGATTCGTAGCCGGACTTCAGAGTTGGTCGGACCGCGCAATTTTTTGACAACGTCGAGGGTTTTCGCATTCAACAAAGCGACGCCGTCAATATGGGTGATTTCATCGTTAACTTGAAGCGCGACATTTGCGGCAGGCGTTTCCGGCATGACGGAGGTTATAATTGGTTTTCCGCCGACCAATTTAAACCGAATGCCAATCCCTCCGAAGCCGTCCCGGCGGGCTCGATTGCGGCGGGCCTCTTCGGCTCCGGCGTAGCGTGAGAAGACATCCAAATCAGACAAAACGCCGTCGAACACGGCCTCATAAACCTTCTCGTCGCTGGCCTTTCGCATAAGTGGCGACCGCGCCTTGGCATTTTTCTCAAATGCGGCAGTTAATACCGCCCAGCCCCGGGGATCGTCGGCCGCAGGTGCGGGCATCGAATGAATCTGTTCACCATTTAGCAACAGACGAATTGTCGCACCGGCACGCGTGGCCTGCAGGGCGGGATCAATGGACGAGAAACCTTCAAGACCGCCGACGGCAATATCCGATACGGGTACCGGCTCAATATACTTTTCCGATATTCCACGATAACCCGCGGCGAAAATCTCTTCATGGCCGCTCCAATCAGTACTTGATATGGGCGGCCGCAATGTGGGCGTCGTGCCGGCGCAGGCCACCGCCAACAATATGACGGTGAGCAAGCCCGCAGATCGCGGCAATACCTTCCAAGTAGTCATAAATCAATTGTCCAACATTAATGCGAAGCCGTCACCCCCCGCCTTCGTAAATTTGGGGTTGAGCACTCATCGTGACCGGTGTTGGCGCCGCCTCGGTGTATGGCGATGTGATCCTGAACGCCGCCGTTTACGGTGATCGCGTGCCGGTCTGTTTCGGGGGGTCTCGCCGGCGCCTGTTGGATCCACGACCGCAACGATCAATCCGCCGGTGAGGGGAACTGCCTCCATGAGGGTAACCTCTAAATGCTGACCGAGTTGATAGCTTAACCCATTGTTGGATCCTGTCAGCGAGTGCAATCGGTCATCATGCACATAATAGTCGTCAGGCAAGGTCCGGATTGGCACCAAGCCGTCCGCACCGGTTTCAAGAAGGGTGACGAACAGTCCGGCGCGGCTGACACCATTGACGCGGGCTGCGAAAGTCGCACCGATTTGATCAGCCAGAAAACTGGCTGTGAACCGGTCGACGGCACTGCGTTCCGCCGTTGCCGCCCGGCGCTCCATCGCAGACAACTGACGGCCCAGTTCTTCGAAATCTTCACCATCATCAGCCAACCCGCCTTCGCCAGCGTTCAAACCGGCCACCAGCGCACGATGGACCAGGAGGTCCGCATAGCGACGGATGGGAGATGTGAAATGGGCGTAACGTTTGAGCGCCAAGCCAAAGTGGCCAATGTTGCGCGGATTGTATTCGGCCTGCGCTTGGCTGCGTAGGATGATCTGGTTCACCATGTGGGATTCCGGTTTCCCCGCGACCTTGCCTAGGACCTGATTGAACTGCATTGGTTTGGCGATTTGGCCCTTCGCGAATCGGAGGCCAAGAGAATCGAGGAATTGGTTCAATGCTTCCGTTTTTTCCATCGATGGTCGGTCATGGATGCGATACATGCAGGGCTGGCGCATTCTTTCCAGGGTTTCGGCCGCCGCAACGTTCGCGGTGATCATGAATTCCTCAATCAGCTTATGACTCTCAAGGCGTTCACGCTGTCTGATGGCGGCCACGGATCCGTCTTTCGCCATGATCACTTGGCGCTCAGGCAGGTCCAGCTCCAAGGCATGGCGTTCCTCACGATTGGTGAGAAGTGATCTATAGGCGCCGAAAAGGGGCTCAATGACCGGCGCTACAAGAGCATCGGTCGTATCGTCCGGCATGCCGTCATGGGCGGCCTGCGCCTGCTCGTAAGTCAGCCGGGCGGCAGAGCGCATCATCCCACGAACAAACTGATGTCGCTTCAGGTGCCCTTCTTCGCTGATCCAAAGGTGGGCCGCCATGCACGGTCGATCTTCGTCGGGAACCAAAGAACACAAACCGTTGGAAAGGGCTTCCGGCAGCATCGGAACGACGCGGTCCGGAAAATATACGGAGTTTCCGCGCTCGCGGGCATCGTGATCGAGCGGACTGCCCGGGCGCACGTACCAGCTTACATCCGCAATGGCGACGATCAGGTGCCAGCCGCCCGGATTTGTTGGATCCGTATCTGGCTCTGCCCATACGGCGTCGTCAAAATCCCGGGCATCGGCGCCATCAATCGTGACCAACGGTATTTTTCGCAGGTCCTCGCGCTTTTTCATCGGCGCAGCG
>Ga0114932_10002209_pt1 | contig 20872 bp, 20 predicted proteins | sample 2SBtaG_2_FD_87286 | JGI IMG/M metagenome (GOLD analysis project Ga0114932, IMG submission 87286) | Deep subsurface microbial communities from Kolumbo volcano to uncover new lineages of life (NeLLi) - 2SBTROV12_ACTIVE470 metaG | ecosystem: Environmental > Aquatic > Marine > Volcanic ... | reverse complement strand
GCACCCAATGGTGAAATTTATTTAACCATTAATGACCGCAATGCCAATCAAAGTAAGATCATTGCAATCGCGCCTAAATAAGTCTTCATAAGACACAAATTAAAGTCGTTGCTACCGGTATTTTGGTCGATAGTACCGACTTTATGTAGGGTTGCTCTCAACACGTTCATCACCGTAAAGCCCCTTTACATACTTTTTTATTCAGATTCAAACCTTACTACATCATCTTTAACTCCTTGCTGTGATTTAAAACATTGAATATACAGCAATTTCGGTCAAGTAAAGCGTTTGATCTATGATTAAGCTTGTCTGCAGTTTTACTAACACATAGGCGCTTTATGCAAAGCAATCTTTTACAGCAACGCATTTCGCTGGTTTGCGATTACATCAATCAACACCTAGATGATGAATTAACGGTGAGTTTGCTTAGTGATGTTGCTGCCTTATCTAAATTTCATTTTCATCGCGTATTTATGGCTTTTATGGGCGTAAATGTGGGCAAGTATATTTTGCTGGCGCGATTAAAGCGGGCATCTTTTCGCTTGGCGTTTGAGCGTGATATCAAAATTATTGATATTGCGCTAGAGGCGAAGTATGACAGTGCAGAAGCGTTTTCTCGCGCCTTTAAGCGAACGTTTGAACAAAGCCCTTCAAAATTTAGACAAGCTGCAAATTGGCCTAGTTGGTATGACGTATTTGATTTTTCACCGCAACCAATAGAGCAACAAATCATGCAGGTAGACATTATTAACTTTGAACAAATTAACATCGCGTTTTTAGAGCATAAAGGCGCAGCAAATCGCATCTTCGAAACAGTTGGGCAATTCATTGCTTGGCGACAAAATAGCGGGCTTTCGCCACTCAATTTGAGTCGAACATTTGGCATGCCAAATGGCGACCCAGAAGCCATGGCTGAAGATGCATTTCGCTTTAAATTATGTGGCTCGATAAAGGCCGAAGTACCTGATAATGCGTTTGGTGTCGAAAATGGGGTTATTCCTCAAATGCGCTGCGCTAAAGTCAGGCACTTAGGCAGTCACGATAACATGGAGCAAACGATACGTTGGCTTTACCAGCAGTGGCTTCCTCAAAGTGGTGAACTACCGAGCGACCATTGCTGTTTTTTTGAATATCATAATTTTGTGCATCAAGTCGATGAATGTGACCTCATCACTGATATCTATTTGCCACTTCAAAGTTGATGAGTAATAAGTTTGCTTTGCCGAGTCGATTGCTTTGGGTATTGGTATGATGAACAATAATTTAAATTTGTGTCTTTTATCCCAAACAATGATTAATAGAATGAATTTTTGTCTGATTTTTGTTCTATTAGTCATTGTTATAAAAAAATTTAATTAAATTCGAATAAACCCAAATGGTTAATAATGAAATTTTACATTACTCACCTTGAATTCATGCAAAAAATTATATTTTCCAAGATAATTGGTTAGGTTTTCTTATTTTTATTAATTTTTTATATTTTCTTATTCAATATTCTGTATTTTTTTAGTTGCTGGTTATCTAAATTGCGTTGCTTTTTTTTCAATTTTAAAGCTGTAATCTATTTACCAATAAATTTATTTTTACATTTGTTTTAACTTAGTATAACAAATGTTTATTCACATAACAAAACCCAAATTGACAGCGCTGTCATTTGGGCTTAGAGTGGCGGTTATCAACTTGATTCTGTTTAGTTGATACTAATTTTCTGTTATTTTATAAGGAACTATAAATGAAAATACGTAATTTTGCTGTTGTGGCTTTTTCGTTGGTGACAAGTACATATAGTTTTGCAAACTCGCAAAATATATTCGATATTGATGGTTATGATCGTTATACAGAGTATGCTCAAGGTCCTGTGTCAGCATCAGTTATTGCAAGCGACTATGCGCATTATATGGATGTGTATCTACACCCTAGCGCAACTGCAAATGTATGTTACTCTGCTGAAGTTAAAACTGAAAATACAGGGGAGTTTATAGCTTCAGCGAATATAAGAACGGTTGATCAACATGGCCGCATTCACCAAGCTTATTCGACTATACCTGATGAATACGTATCAGTTAATAAAAAATTAGTAGTTACTTGTGATGATGATGCAGGTGATGAGTATAAAATTCACGTAAAAATTCCTAGCGCCCCTAAAATTCACTGGGATGTTACCGTTGAACTAACTGAGAGCAGTGAGTATATCCAGCCTAGTCGTTCTTTTGGTTATCATAGTGAATATAAAGTGAGTAGTTCACTTCGCGTGGAAAACCAAACAACAGACTCTTTCTGTCAAACAACATCGCAATATAGCCCTGCTTTGGGTTTATTTAACGGTGAGGTAGGAACTGATAAGTTTAATTCAAATGTATTCTTAAGCAACAAGATTGTGAACAATCTTGTAAACCCTAAACCAGTATTAATGCAGTCGATAGAGTGTCAGAACTCGGCAGGTAAAACTGTTGCAAGAAAAGTATATGATTTAACTAATAAAGATGCGATTGAGTTGCTTCATGATGAAGTCGAATATAAGTAACTTTTACTAAAAAATCTGGCCCATTGCTTAATTATTTAAAATGATGGGTCAATTTAAACCTGATTTAATGTTTTTAATTAAAGTGTTTTTATTGTTAACTTTAAATTTAACTTTACAATCTTTATTTTGGTTTTTTGTTGTCCTATTATATTTTGGTTTTTTTATTTTATTTTCTATTTGAAAATAAATGAGTTGTTTTTGTAATGATTTAAAGTAATAGAATGGATAGGTGTATTAATTTGATAGAATAAGTGGTGAGAAAATTATTTTGATTGCTTGTTAAGCATATTTTTTAAATTATAAAATTTATTGAGACTTTGCGATTTTAGTAAAAGACTCATAAAATAGCGTGATTAATTATAATTAGAGCTAATCAAGTATGTTAGTTCCCGTTGTTATAGCTGGTGGCTCAGGTACTCGCTTATGGCCCCTGTCTCGTACTCACTACCCAAAGCAATTTCTCTCATTGACAGGCGAGCAGTCTTTGTTACAACAAACTTTGCTGCGATTAAAAGGCCTAGATCATGATCCCGCGATTATTATTTGTAACGAAGCGCACAGGTTTTTAACCGCAGAGCAAGTGCGATTAACTGAGATACCACATTTACCTATTATTTTAGAGCCAGAGGGGCGCAATACAGCGCCCGCGATTGCATTGGCTGCATTTAAAGTATTAGAGATAAATCCTGATGCAACTCTGTTAGTGATGCCTGCCGATCATGATATTGGCAATGTTGAACAGTTTTTAAATGCGATAACACTGGCGACAGAGAGCACCAAAAAAAACAAGTTAGTCACCTTTGGTATCGAACCTACCTCTGCGCATACTGGCTATGGTTATATTCAAAAAGGTCAAAGCTTGGAAAGGGGCTTTACAGCAAAACAATTTGTTGAAAAGCCCGATGAAGTAACCGCAATGCGTTATTTAGAGTCAGGCCAGTTTGTATGGAATAGCGGCATTTTCATGTTTAAAGCTCAAGTATATTTAGACATGCTAAAGCGTTTTAACCATGACATATTTCGAGCCTGCTTTAACGCCATGCAAAACCAGCAAGATGATTTAGATTTTACGCGTGTAGATGCCTCAGCCTTTCTAGCTTGCCCAAGTGATTCCATAGATTATGCGATCATGGAGCCTTTAACAGCACAACAAGATGATGCTGTGGTGATGATCCCCATGGCAGCCAAATGGAGCGATGTAGGGAGTTTTGATACGCTTTGGCAGTTACTTGATAAAGATGATAAACAAAATGCGATTTGTGGTGATGTGATCGCAATCGACACTCAAGATAGCTTGCTGCTGAGTGAAAATAAGTTATTAGCCACGGTTGGTGTAAAGGATGTGGTGGTAGTACAAACCAAAGACGCAGTGTTAATTGCTGATAAGAATAATACTCAAGCGATAAAACAAGCCGTTGCTCAGCTAGAGCAAATATCTCGTGAAGAAATCCATCAGCATCGTGAAGTCTATCGCCCTTGGGGTAAGTTTGATGCCATTGACGAAGGCGAACGCTTTTTGGTGAAGCGGATCACAGTAAATCCAGGTGCACGTTTATCAATGCAAATGCATCACCACAGAGCGGAGCATTGGGTGGTGGTAAGTGGCATCGCTAAAGTCACAATAGATAAAAAAGTTCAGTATGTGACCGAAAACCAGTCTGTGTATATACCTATTACAGCTGTTCATAGCCTTGAAAATCCGGGTAAAATCGCTTTAGAGCTGATAGAAGTGCAGTCGGGTAGCTTTTTAGACGAGAGTGATATTGTGCGTTTTGAAGATGATTATGGGCGTGAATAAGGCACCATTTCTTAAGAGAAAAATGACTAATAGGCACTATAAACAGTGAATGTCTTAAAGCTAATTCAAAGCACTTCTATTAAATTTGGCACCAGTGGTGCCCGTGGTTTAGTCGCTGATTTTTCGCAAAATGTGTGTGTTGCGTTCGCAATGGCTTTTATTGAGTATGGCAAACGTTGCGGCAAATTGAGCGATGAAAACCTTTGTGTCGGCATTGGTATTGATAATCGCCCCAGTAGCTTCACTATGGCGCAAAATGTTGCTGCGGGCCTAATAGCAATGGGTCTAGACTATGAATTTTATGGAGTCTTACCTACGCCTGCTCTGGCCTATGCTGCGATGCAGAAAGGCGATGCGTGTATCATGATAACAGGCAGTCATATTCCGTTTAACCGAAATGGTTTGAAGTTTTACTACCCAGGGGGCGAGGTTAGCAAGCTTGATGAGCAAAGTATTTTAAGTCAATACATAGATCTTCCTGATGAACTGAGTGTTCCAAGGTTAATTGAGAGCGAGTCAGCTACAGATACCTATATTAATCGTTATTTAAATTACTTTTCTGAGCTGAATTTGACAGGTAAGCGAATAGGCGTTTATACCCATTCAAGTGCAGGTCGAGATCTATACCTCAGATTACTCCAGCAACTTGGTGCAACCGTTGTTGAATTTGGCAGAAGCGACACCTTTGTGCCAATCGACACCGAAGCGGTGAGTAAAGAAGATCAGCAAATAGCCAAAATTTGGGCTAATGAACTCAATCTAGACGCCATTATTTCAACTGATGGTGATGGCGACAGGCCGCTTGTGGCGGATGAATTTGGTAATTGGCTTAGAGGCGATGTACTTGGCTTAATTGTTAGCCATTTTTTAAAAATTGAAGCATTGAGCGTACCCATTAATTGTAACTCAGCGATAGAGTTGAGTGGTTGTTTTCAGAAAGTGGCGAGAACAAAAATAGGCTCTCCGTTTGTTATTGAGGCATTTGTGCAATTACTAAAGCAGCATAAAAAAGTTGCAGGGTTTGAAGCAAACGGCGGATATTTACTTGCAAGCGATATTAATGAAGGTGGTAAGTTGTTATCTGCGCTGCCAACCCGAGATGCGCTATTACCTATTTTAGTTGTTTTAGCTCAGTTAGCTAAGCAGCCAATATCTAAAATGATGTCGGCTTTACCAAAACGCTTTACTGCCAGTGGCAAAGTAGAGCATGTGCCTTCTCATGTTGGGCTTGCTTTCTTAAAGGCGCTACAAAGCGATACAGAACGTTTACTTGCCGAATTGGATATTAAATATCGTGTCATTGAGTTCGATAATACTGACGGTACTCGATTGATTCTGATTAACAAAGACATAGTGCACTTTCGTTGTTCAGGTAATGCACCTGAAATGCGCTGTTATGTTGAGTCTGACTCTGAACACAGAGCTGAAACATTAATGTATCGTTTGAAAACCAAACTGAGCTCTTTAACTAAACATGCAACTACAACGCAGTGATATTCACTTTGCTGCACTGTCTATGAGAAGTGCTAAACCATGGTGATAATTTTAAATACAACTGGAGTTTGTGCTGCTAAAACCAGTACTGAAGAATAAAATACAGCTTTAATCGCATTTTTTAGGCCACGATATTCAATTAATAATTGCGAGATAATTAAACTTGCTAATGGTAGAGCAAAGGTACTGCCGATCACAAATGCGAGCTTTTCATTTGCTTGTAGGTTAAATCTATCAAAGTCAGCCATAAACAACGACGATATGTAAGTGGTTACTGCCATACAAATAAAAGATACAACCACCATTAAGGTTTGTTTAATTGAAACTGACCTTTGACGTACTTCAATGATAACTTCCATGTTTGCTCCTTGTATCGCTGATATATTTAATTGTATGTTAATGGGCCATCAATCAATGCTACTGATGGCCATACTATTCATACCAAACCTCAACACAGCTCGCTTAATTAAGGGAGTTGGTACTAAGTTTATAGGTTACTCGTCAATCTCAACTTTGCCCTTGATATTCTTTATTTGCAAACCGCCTGAACCTGAGTCTTCAATAACTAAAGCGCCAGCACCATCTACACTGATACTGCCTGAACCGTCGTCAATGGTGACTGTGCCTAACACTTCATTCGCATAAATATCGCCGCTGCCATCATCAACTTTCAGGTCGCCCTGAGTGTTGTTTACGGTAATACTGCCTGAGCCATCTTCAATCTCGATATGCTTACCACCTGAGATTTCAATATTGCCAGAACCATCGTCGATTTCAATGTCACCATTCACTTGTTTGATATCAATACTGCCAGAGCCGTCGTCAATGATCAGACCCAAATTACTCGGTACTGTAATAGTTAGATTGATTTTAGGTCCTGGGCTATTTATTTGCCAATTATTTGAATTACTTGCTCTTGCTACCAGCTCTGCTTTGCTGCCTTTGCTTTCTAGTGTCAGCGTGAAGTCATCAGCGCTGTAAGCAAAAATCTCTGCATCTACAGTAATGTCAGTTGCGCTATCGCTCCCAATAATTGATAAATTACCAGCGCCTGCTTCTGTTTCTAATCGTTTTAGACTTGCGGCACTTAGAGTGAGTTGTTGATTATCAAAATACTTAGGTGCGCTGCCTGGGCCATTTTTAACATGAACAATACAACCACTTAATAAAATTGCTGCGCTTAAAGGTAAAAGGGTTTTTAGCATCTTAATTCCTACATGTGCTTTTTTGTTATTATAGTTAAAGCAATATAGTGACCAATTTGCAAGTGTATGATTTGTAATGAATTGTAAGTTTTCGTGTAAAGCGTGTTTTTCAATTTAGCGAAAAGTTAGTTTTTTCCTCACTATATTAGTCAATTAGTTTAATTGAATAGTTAACTTAGGCCCAGTTAAGGAAATAGCATGATCGAAGAAACACTCTGGCACATTTACCAGCGCAGTTACTTCCAAAGTACTCGTCGAGTGATACCTTGTCATATTTTAACAGGTCATAGAGCTGGCGCGATTATCAGCTTATGGAACTCTAATGGGCAGAATTTAACTTTGGCGCATAATAAACGACTCGAAAGATCTGCAATGCGTTATCTTCGAGCGCAAGGTATTACTTATAAAACGGTGTGGGGCGGTAATGAGGATATGAGCTATCGCGAGTTGAGCATATTTGTAGCCTGCTCATTGCAGCAAGCCCAGCATTTATCAGCCCATTTCAAGCAATTAGCATTTTATTACGTCAGTGATCGAGGACGAGTGAGTTTGCATTGCTCAAAGCAAACTAAGCCTATGTGTTTTGTAAGCAAATACTTGAAAAAGCGCTGGCTCAATCAATAAAGTTGTTTAAAATTCGCGGAGCACCAAATAACAAAACCACTCGCGCTGAGTAACAACTGACTATTCTTGCAACAAAAACGACAAATGTGTTTATCTACCCAAGTTTGTAGCACTTCTATAGGCAGCGTTTTGCTTTGTAAGCCACTCGCCCATTTCACTGATGAGCCCACTTTCTTACGTAACTGAAATAAATTCTACCGAAGACACAAAGCAGCCATCACATAGCTGCCAGCGCATAAGCGCTTCAACTCCATGTCAAGAAGCGCTTTGGGCATCGACGATAGGTGGATTAAAAAAGGCTTAACTCTTGATTCTTATGAGCATTACTAATGCTTATATTTTAATTCATCACGGCGTTTAACTTGCTGCTGCATGCTTTTTGCGAAAAAGTAAATTGATTAAGGCCATTTTTATTTGGTTATTTGCTAAGCCAAGTATTGAATTCACGATACATAAAATCACGAATTATCGGCTGTGCCTCGGCATTCGGGTGAAGGTTATCTTGCATCATCAATGATTTATCAGTTGCGATTTCAACCATAAAATACGGCATTAGATAGCTGTCTGTTGCGTCTGTGACTCTTTTGTAGGTGTCTGTAAACATCTTGGTGTATCGAGGACCCAAATTAGGCGGAATTTGAATCGCCATCACAGCGACTTTGGCTCCTGCTGCTTTACTTTTCTCGACGAGGGTGGTGAGGTTTTTACGAAGAATTTTAACTGGAAAACCGCGGATCCCATCATTACCACCCAGTTCAACTAACACATGGGTCGGTTTGTGGGCTTCTAACCACATATCTATTTTTAAAATCGCATTATCGGTTGTTTGGCCACTAATTGCTGTGTTAATGATTTCGATATCGCTTTGTTCTTTTTTATATTTATTTTGTAACAAATAAACCCATGCTTGCTCTTGTTCAAGCCCGTAGCCAGCGCTTAAGCTATCACCAATGATCATGATCTTGCCTTTTGCAAAACTCGTAGAAGAAATAAGTAAAAATGCAAGAAATACAGCTAACTTAAGGAATTCTCGTAACATGTCGGTACTTTCTCAATTGAATATTATAAATGTCGAGGGACTTAGCAAACGCGTAAACACCCTTGAAGGTGAGCTTACTATCCTTAGTGATATCAATTTTGCTGTCAAGCCCGGTGAGTCAGTTGCGATTGTGGGCGCGTCGGGTTCAGGTAAGTCTACTTTACTCAGTTTGTTGGCCGGTCTTGACGTTGCCAGTGGCGGTGATGTGCATCTAGACGGAGAAGCGTTGAGTAAACTAGACGAAGAGCAAAGAGCGAGAATTCGGGCTGAAAAAGTTGGCTTTGTATTTCAATCTTTTATGTTAGTTCAGAGCCTAACAGCGCTTGAGAATGTTATGTTACCCGCTGAGCTTGCAGGCGATCATAGTGCTAAAGATCAAGCCGTTGAATTACTTAAAAAAGTAGGGTTAGAGCACCGGCTAGGCCATTACCCATCGCAGTTGTCCGGTGGTGAGCAACAGCGTGTCGCCATAGCAAGAGCCTTCATTGGCACGCCAAAAATTTTGTTTGCAGATGAACCATCGGCCAATTTAGATACTAAGAACGGTCATATTATTGAAAATCTCTTGTTCGATTTAAATAAACAAAATGGTACAACGCTTATTCTTGTCACGCATGATGAGCAATTGGCTCATCAATGTGATCGTATCATTCATATCGAGGGCGGTATGTTGGAGCAAATTCGAGAGGGAGTGACTGCGAATGTGGGTTAAATTAGCGTTTAAGTTATTCTCTCGAGAATTTCGACGCGGTGAACTGAGCATTATTTTTGCATCCATTGCGCTTGCAGTGCTGACCGTCTTTAGTTTGGCATCGGTGACGGAACGTATCGGTTTAAACATAGAGCAAAAAACCGCAGACTTTATTGCCGCTGATCGGCGCCTTTCAAGTAACCATGAATTTGAACCTGCTGTACAAAAAAACGCAGAAGAATTTGGCTTAGAAACAGCACAGATGTTGTTTTTCGATTCCATGTTGTTTGCCAATGATGAGCTGGTGCTAGGCTCTGTAAAAGCGGTATCTAGTGCCTATCCGTTAAAAGGCCAAGTTGAGTTAAAAGATAACCTCGAGGGGCAAAGCTACCCAATCCGCGGTGCGCCAGAGCCGGGCACTCTATGGTTAAGTGAGGGCTTGTTTTACAGCATGGGCTTAAAAGTGGGTGATACCGTTGAGCTTGGTGCAGGTGAATTTACCGTGGCTAAAGTGCTCATGAGTGAACCTGATGCACCTTTATTTTCCTTAGCGGGTAACAAGCGCGTCTTGCTAAACTATGTTGATATTGAAAGAACTCAAGCGGTACAGCCGGGCAGCCGTGTATTCCATCGTTTATTATTTGCAGGCTCTGAACAAGCCCTAACCGATTATTATACGTGGCTAAAACCGCAACTAAAACCGAACCAAAGCTGGCAGGGGATCAAAGATAGACAATCACCACTGGGCGAGAACTTAGCCCGTGCTGAGCGTTTCTTGTTATTGGCTGGTTTATTTGGGATTATGCTCGCAGCCGTTGCTATGGCGGTGTCAGCTAAGCGTTATTGTGAGCGCCAATACGATCCTGTGGCGATGATGAAGACTTTAGGTGGTAGCCGCGCAACAGTGCGCAAAATCTTTCTCACTCACTTAACTTTGGTAACACTATTCTCGATTTTAATAGGCCTTCTCATCGGCTCAGTGTTGCAAAGTGTTGCTGCGGATTATCTGGCAAACTTTATGGATACCACACTGCCAGAGGCAGGGGTTAAGCCTTGGCTATTAGCGGTATTTATCGGTCTTGTATGTGCTTTAATGTTTTCGCTTAAGCCATTATTAGACTTATTTGATATTCCACCGCTGCGTGTGCTTCGCCGTAACTTAGGCGATAGCCTTGCGTTGAGTAAAGTGCATATTAGTGTGTCTATTCTGACTATTTTCCTCTTAATGTGGCTCTTTAGCGGTCAAATCATCACAACACTTGTGCTATTTGCATCTACTTTACTAGTGATTGGCGTGCTATTTGGTATTTCTCGCTTAATCTTCGCAGCAGGTCGTAAACTTGGTCTTCGTCCAGGTTCAAGCTGGTCGCTTGCAATTGCAACACTGCAAAAGCGAGCAAACACCAATGCGGTGCAGTTGATCACGTTTGCGCTTGCTATCAAGCTTATGCTGTTTTTAGTGGTACTGAAAAATGACATGATCTCAGATTGGCAGATGCAAGTGCCTGAAGATGCGCCGAATATGTTTTTAATTAACATTGCTGAAGACGAAATCTCACCTATTAAGCGATATTTTGATGAAAACCAAATCACGCATGAAGCGTTTTTCCCGGTATTTAATGCGCGTGTTAATGCTGTGAATGGTGAAGAATTTGCGCGCCGTGTATCTAAGCAAGAAGGTGAGGAGCAAGACGATGATGCCCGTCAGGGGGTTAACCGCGAGCCTAACTTAACTTGGTTAGACGAAGTGCCAGAAGGCAATGAAATCGTTGAGGGTGAGTGGTTTAATGACTCAGAGCGCATAGAGGTATCGGTATTCGATGGCTGGAAAGAGCGTCTTGACTTAAAGCTGGGTGATGAAATCGAGTTTTTAATCAACGAGCAAAAGTTCACGGCAACGGTAACCAGTTTTAGAACCGTAGATTGGGGGACGCTCAAGCCAAATTTTGTGATGATCTTAAGCCCTAATTTTGCAGGTAAAATTCCAGTTACTTACTTCAGTGCAGCAAAGCTTGAAGTGCAACATACCAAAGGTATCAGCAAGCTTTTGCAGCAGTACCCAACAATCAGTATGATTGATATTAAAAACCGTATTCAACAGGCTCAGTCGATGATATCTCAAGTGTCATTAGCGATTGGTTTTGTGCTTATGATTGTATTGTTCAGCGGTGCGCTTGTACTTATTTCTCAAGTGCAAGCAAGTCTTGCTGAGCGAATGCAAGAAGTTGTGATATTAAGAACCTTAGGAGCTAAAGGTAGTTTAATTAAACTTGCGACACTGTATGAGTTCTTATTGCTCGGTGCCATAGCCGGTGTGGTTGCCGCGCTGGTTAGTGATATTGCTTTGCTGGTTATTCAGCAGCAGTTGTTTGGTGTCGATGGTCGTTTACACCCTTATATTTGGATTTTAGGACCGTTAGCTGGTGCGAGTTTTGTGGCATTCATCGGTTATTTTATGGTGGCAAAAACTATGCGCCAGAATACTCAAAAACTACTACGTTCATTGGCTTAAACTGCAAGTTGCATGAGTTATTAAAGGAATTGAGAAATGAAACATCATGCTATTAATTATGTTGAGTTTGCTGCAAAAGATTTAGGCAGTACAGAGGCGTTTTTCCAGCGCGTATTTGGTTGGCATTTTACGGCTTATGGCACAGAGTATATTGCGTTTAGCGGCTCTGGACTAGAGGGGGGCTTCTATCAGTCAGACAAGATGGCAAATGTAAATTCTGGGAGTGCACTGGTGGTGATATACAGTTTAAACCTAGAACGAAGCTTAGAGGAAGTGCAAAAAGCAGGGGGGACAATTTGCCAAGATATTTTTGCCTTTCCCGGCGGTCGACGTTTTCACTTTTTAGAGCCTAGCGGCAACGAGCTGGCAATTTGGTCTGATAAATAACTAAATCTACTTGGCAGAAAACAATTTAATTAAAAACCCAAACGTGATGTTTGGGTTTTTTTATAGTGAAGTGTGAGTGAGCTTTTTAAGAGGCGATGCCTACATTTAATTTGGCAAACCACTCTAAAAACTCTTTTACGGCTTCTCCCTTAAAAATGCGGCCATGCTGCGGTGCAATTATGTCAATATCGAGTTCACTAACTTGCGCAACCCAATTGTTTTGGCACTGTTAAAAGCCTATGATTTGAAAAAATGGCCTACCACAAAGATAAGCACGCCCTTCGTTGATTTAATCTCAATCTATAGTTGCTAAGTTACCTTGATTATTTGCGCTTCATCATAAACACTTAAAGACGGTCAATGTTGATTTGGGAAGAATGGATGCATCGCAACAACATGGTATTGTCGATACTTATTGTCTTTATTACTTACTTTAGTACAGCTTTAATAAGTGAAAGCTTTGTTTTAGCTAATCCTATTTCTCCAAGCTTAATCATTTTGGCAAATGTTGCGTGCTTGATTATTGCTCATCGTTTTTGGCAAGGTCTAAACCGCTTTATTTTTCCCGTATTAGCGACTTTACTTAGCATCAGCATGTGGCTTTTGTCGGTTCCTCAATCACTCATTTTCAATGTGATATTTCATCTATTGATCGTGGGACAGGTTTACTTTTTTGCTGCAAAAACTCGCCACTATAAAATTAAGCGTGCTGGATTAAAACGACTTGCGCTCGCATATCTCACTGGTATGGTGTGGTTTATCTTCGCTGCCTTAGTTTTATCTAAGGGGGGCGCCTATTTGATAGGTATAGATCTAGGGGTAGGACATTTACTACAAACCATCTCAATATTGTTATTTGCCTCACACGCTTTGTCTGAAGATGAGAAGCAAGAGGGTCAAGCATCTTCTAAGCTTTTGCTGCTAGCATGTGCAGTTAGCATTGCGACAATGCCGATAGCCTTGTTCTCTTTGAGTAGTTTCTTCATGGTTAATCTGCTGCTCTTTATTGCCAGTCGTTTGTTGTTAAACAGTAAACAGTTTGCTTTGCTAAACATGGTGTTAGCAATGTTATTTTCTTTGATAATAGTTTTATCTGATCAAGCCCAGCGAATCTCTCCTCTAGACATAAATGGCAGTGTTGAGTTGCTTTTTTCGGTGTGTATATCTCTATTTTTATTAACTATTTTACTTGAGCATATGCATTTTAGGCATAGTTTTGAGTACAGTCAGGTAATGTTAGTCACCATTGATGAGCAAGGACAAATTGTTCATGCAAGTAAGGGGTTTTTAGATGCCATGCAATGTGACTTTGAAGATTTACAAGGGCATTATCTGAGCGAGTATTTGAGCGAAGAAAATGCCAGTGATTTAACGAAATGTGGTGCACAAGGTGAGTCTCACTTTTATTTACCTGAAGTGAAACTAACGACTTTTTTACAGAAAAAACTATCAGTGAGCCTATTTGCAGATGTGGTAGATGACAAAGATAAACATACGCAAACAATCATTTCATTTCAGGATATTTCTGACAAGCTGATGCTAATTCAAGCGTTGTCTGAAGAGAAAGAACTGTTAGAAGTTACCTTAAGTTCGATCGGTGATGGTGTTATCTGTACTGATAAAGCCAGTCGTATCACTTATATGAACCCGGTAGCAGAAGCGGTTTTGGCGAAATTAACTAAAGAGGTAAAGGGGAAGCATTTCTCTGAGGTGATGCCTTTATTTAACGAAGATACACTTGAGCCAATAGAACGACTAACTGATGATTGCATGAAACAGCGCACGACTTTAGGGTTGCCTGAACTTACTTGTATCAAGAATCACCTAGGTCTGGTGTTTGCTATTCAAGATTCCATTTCTCCTATTTATAGTAAATCAGGTGAAATTATTGGCTCAGTGATGGTATTTCAAGATGTCACTGAGTCTCGCATGATGACTCGAAAAATGAATCATCTAGCCCATCATGACGCCTTAACTGGTTTACCTAACCGCTTATTACTTCAGGATAGACTTGCGCAAGCTTGTAAGCGAGCAGATAGAAATCAACATGCTTTCGCGGTTATATTTATTGATCTTGATAAGTTTAAAAATATTAATGATTCTTTAGGCCATGATGCAGGCGACTTGCTATTGCAAGAAGTTTCGCACCGATTAAATCAAGGTTTAAGAAATTGTGATACCGTAGCGCGTATGGGCGGCGATGAATTCGTTATTTTGGTCGACAGTATCAAAGAGCGCGCTCATATCCACAAAGTGATTGCTAAAGTATTACTGACTTGTAGCGGTGAATATGAATTAAAAGGGATTCAACTGAATGTGACTCTGAGTGCTGGGATTGCAGTTTATCCTGATGATGGTACCAACTCTGAAATGTTGATGAAACATGCAGATACTGCTATGTATAGAGCTAAAAAGGTTAATAAAAGTAATTACCAGTTTTACAATTCTCAACTAGACAAAGAAGTCGAGCAGCGTATAGAGCGAGAAGCAGAGTTGGTTCAGGGGCTGAAACATGGCCAGTTTGAACCCTATTTTCAAGCCATTGTTAATGCTAAGAGTTTTGCACTTGAGAAACTAGAAATGCTCGCTCGCTGGCAAACTAAGGAAAAGTTAAAAGGGCCCCATGAGTTTATTGCTGTTGCTGAAGAAGCGGGGTTGATGAATAAGGTAACGCTGCAGTTATTAGAAAAATCTATGACGTCGTTGGTGCGTTGGATCACAACTTCAGTGAATTTACAACTCAGCATAAATTTAACTGCTGAGCAGTTGTTAGATAAAGGCTTTTTAAGTGACTTTGAATCCTTACTGGATTGCTATCAAATTTCTCCTAAAAATATCGAGCTGGAAATCACAGAAACATCATTGATTGCGAACTTAGATGAGATGCGACAGTCTCTAGATGTTTTACAAGAAAAAGGCTTTAGTGTTGCTATTGACGATTTTGGGACTGGTTATTCAAGTTTGACCTATCTAAAGCATTTGAAGTTTAACACACTGAAAATAGACAAGAAATTTGTTGATGACTTGAACTATGATAAAGAAGACGACTTAGCTGTGGTGATCATCAACATGGCGAAAAGCTTAGGAGTAAGTACTGTTGCTGAAGGTGTTGAGTATTGTGAACAAGCGAAGCGATTAGCTGATGCGGGCTGTTCACAACTACAAGGGTATTGCTTTGCCAAGCCTATGCCAATAGAAGCCATTAGTAACATGGTTGAGCTAGGCACGGTGATGAGTCAAATACATAGAAAGATGACTTAATCAGTTTGGGCTGCAGGCAATTCTATTTATCTATATGCCCTAAGCCTCGACTTGGATCGAGCTTGTCTCTGACACGGCGTTTTAGCTCTTTCGCTTCGGGGAAACCGCCATCTTGCTTGCGACACCAAATTAATTCGTCATTGTAGTAAATTTCAAACACACCTTTTGAAGCTGGCGCAATGGCAACTTGCTGTAAATCATCACTAAATGTTGAAAGAAGCTCTTGGGCAAGCCATCCACTTCGAAGTAACCATTGGCATAGGACGCAATAATTAATAGTAATAGTCGGTTTTTTCATTGTTTTTTAATGCAAATTGGTATGATGCTTACATTATCTCTTAAAGGGTTTTGTTGTGAAAGCCGAGCTATTACTGATCTCAATATTGTTATTTAGTCCATTATTAAAAGCACTAGAAGTCGGTGCTGAACAAATGCAGACATATTTACCATTAATCAAAGGTAAACGCGTTGCTTTAGTCGTGAATCAATCAGCCCAAGTGAAAGGGCTGCATCTGCTTGATGTGCTTTTAGAGAAGCAAATCGACGTCAAAAAAGTATTTTCTCCCGAGCATGGCTTTCGCGGAAAGCAGGACGCTGGCGCTAAGATTAATGATCAAGTAGATGATAAAACGGGTTTGCCAATTATTTCTTTATATGGAAAATCGAAAAAGCCAAGATTAGCTGATTTAGCGGATGTAGATGTCATTATTTTTGATATCCAAGATGTAGGCGTTCGCTTCTACACATATATTAGCACCATGCATTATGTGCTTGAGGCTGCTGCAGAAGCTGGTAAAGAGGTCATTGTGCTAGATAGACCTAACCCAAACATCAACTTAATTGATGGGCCAGTTTTAGAGCTTGAGTTTCAATCATTTGTAGGTATGCACCCAATCCCTGTATTGCATGGCATGACAGTCGGGGAACTTGCAAACATGATAGTAGGTGAGAGGTGGCTAGACACATTAAAACAACCTGAATTAACCGTGGTCGCGGTCTCTAATTACGATTTATCCAAACCGTTTGAGTTACCGGTCAAACCTAGTCCAAACTTGCCTAATCGCCAATCTATTTCCCTATACCCTTCACTGTGTTTTTTTGAGGCAACGCCTGTGTCTGTTGGGCGCGGTACCGATTTTCCATTTCAAGTATTTGGCTATAATGAAGTGAAGTTGGGCAAGTTCCAATTTACGCCCGTATCAACGCCAGGTGCTGCGCTAAATCCAAAATTGAAAAATAAAGTCGCTTATGGTCAAGACCTAAGAACTCATCAAGGCACTGAGTTTGACTTAACTTGGTTTGTAGGCGCTTACAATAAATTCAAGTCAGAAAATAAATTGTTCTTTAAATATCCAAAGTTTATGGATAAGCTGGCCGGAACAGATAAATTAAGAAAAGCGATGCTTTCAGGACAGTCTTTAACAGAGATTGAAAACAGTTGGCAGCCTGAACTTAAACACTTTAAGTTGCGCCGCCAACCTTATTTGATTTATGAGCGCTAGTTGTGACGAATAGCACGCATGTTGTCTGTGGCAAGGCTAGCACGCTTTTGCCAACGACTGTGAGACTGCGTTAAGCCCAAAAATAACACATCGGTGATCAGTGTGCTTGCAGTACGAGTGAGAATACCCGCATGTTCTACAGGCTCTTTTTCGAAGGCAGTAAATAAGTTTAATTCGGCTTGCTCAGTTAATGCATTATTCCCGTATTTAGAGATTGAGACCACACAGCATTCATTCTTTGCAGCTTGCTCTGCTAATGTCACTATACTCTTGCTATCGCCAGATGTGCTAATCGCAATAAACAAATCGTCTTTGTGCATGGTTGCTAAATAAGCCGATGCACTGATCTCATCCACTTGCGATAGCGCCGGTAAGCCGATTTGTTGTAGTTTTAAAGCAAAGTCATTTGCAACTAGATTGCTGCTACCAATACCACAAATTAAAATTTTGCGTGCACTTTTGATCTTTGCTATGACCTTGTTAATATCTTCACTTTGGTTTAATTGTAAAGTTTCTTCTAAAACTGATGTTTGATGTTGGATCAATTTGGCTGCCAAGTCAGCAATGGGATCATCACTGTTTTTGGTCAGTCGCTCATTCGTATTAAGTTGCTTTAAGCTCTGTAGGTTTAGGTCATCGACGATAGCCAGTTTAAAGGCTGGAAAGCCCTTATAGCCTAGCTTTTGCGAAAACTTGATGACACTTGATTGGCTCACGCCCGCAGCTTGAGCAAGCTCGATAGATGATAGCGTTCTGATCTGCTGTGAATTGTCTAGTACAAAATTTGCTAGCTTAGCTTCGCTGGTAGAAAGCTGAGGCAATAAGGCTTTAATTTTCGAAAATGATGACATGATGTTTACTTCTTAGATAACGTTGTACCTATTATAGGGTTTTATCTCAAAAAAGGTAGCACGTTTATTGTTGTTATTTTTGATATAGTGTACCAGTTTTAGTGAAAGTGTGACATAAGTGTTTTTTCTTAAAAACGCAAAAGCTTGGTTTTTCAAAAATTACTCTTTAAGCTTACATATTGAATTGTGCTCAGCGAATTACACTTCATGACGGTAGTTTGTGGAAAAATAATAATCGCATTTAAGGAAATCTATGTCTTGGTATTCAATTTTACCGCCGCTAATAGCTATATTGGTGGTGTTTTGGCGTAAAGAAGTCATCATGGCTTTGTTATTGGCGGTAATGAGCTCTGAGTTTTTGTTGCTATATACGCAAGGACAATCTGGGCTACTTACTTTTGTTAACAGTGTTGAGCGTGTCATCTCAGTGGTAACGTCAGCAGGAAATAGTCGAATTCTGATTTTCAGTATAGTGATCGGTGCGCTATTAGCTTACATCAGAGAGTCGGGTGGTGTGGCTGCAACAGTCAATAAATTGATGAATTTAGGAGTGGCCAAAAGTAAACGACAAGTTGGATTGCTTACCATGTTTACTGGCACTTCGGTATTTATCGAATCAAATATGAGTGTGCTGACATCAGGTATTGTCTCACGCGGTTTGTTCGATAAATTTAAAATGAGTCGTGCTCGTTTAGCCTACATCATCGACAGTACCAGTGCGCCTGTGTGCATCCTGATCTTACTAAATGGTTGGGGAGCTTATGTACTCGGTTTGTTAAGTAACTATGAGCTTGAGCAGTCTGCAGTGAGTATTCTTTGGAGTTCTGTGGCTTTTAACTTTTACGCCATCATTGCGCTATTAATTGTGCTTTACACTATTGTATTCGATAAAGTGCACGGCCCTATGAAAGAGGCCGAGCAGCAACTTGAAAAACAAAACTTAGAAATAGATGCCGGCCCTGATGCGAGTAAAGCACGTTTTATGTTGGTCCCTTTACTGACTTTAATTATTAGCATGATTGGCTTTATGTTTTGGACTGGTAACGGTGAACTTGCCAGTGGTAGTGGCTCTAAATCGGTACTTTATGCAACGGTTTTAGCGTCTATGGTTGCCTATTTGCAGTTACTTGTGCACAAGCAGTTTACCCATCATCAGCTTGTTGATATTGGCTTCAAAGGCATGGGCGAGCTATTACCCTTAGTTAGCATTGTTTTGTTGTCTTTGACCTTAGGTGCGAGTTTAAAAGATCTGGGTACTGGAAAGTTCGTTGCCTCATTGGTCGGTGACTACTTACCTATTTATTTGATAGTCCCGGTCCTGTTTTTAACCGGCGCGGTAATGTCATTTACTACAGGTACGTCATGGGGCACATTCGCCATACTTATCCCAATTGGTGTACCACTAATTCAAGCATTAGGCTTGCCCGCACCTCTGGTGGTTGGAGCGATTTTGAGTGGTGGTATCTTCGGTGATCATTGCTCGCCTATTTCTGATACCAGTGCAGTATCAGCACTGGCATCAGGATGTGATTTATTGACGCATGTTAAAACACAATTGCCTTATGCGCTTGTCGGTGGGGTACTCGCATTGTTAAGCTTCTTTGTAGCAAGTCTTATCATGATTTAAGCAATATAAATTAAGGGCAGCTATAAATGCCTTGTTTTTGACTAAGGGTTGTTAGGTTTACTAGCAACCCTTTTTTATTACTCGTAAGGGCTAACAGTTCACCTTGGTGAAGTTGCCCTTCAAGGTTGAGACCTGATAAATCCCTGACTAATGACTTTTCAATCTCCAGTAAAGTGTTTTCTTTACAGTCAGCAATTAGTAAAAACTCACTGTTATTATCAATGATTCGGCCATGGAATGAACGCGCTTGTGCGAGTAATTCAGAATGTTTGGCTTGTATGCTATCAGGGCTTTGTAATGTGTGATTGCGAGTAATATGTACTTTATATTGACCATCCTCTTTGCTGTGGTGCTCTATATGCTCATACTGTGTTAAGTCAAGCGCATACATCTGGTGGATTTCACTCTCAGGTTGTATCCATAATGCACCTAAAAATAGCAAACCTGCGCAGGCCATTGCCCATTGTGCCTGTTGCCAAAATTTGTTCTTTTTTGGCTGGCGACATTTGACCTTCATCAGCTCAAGGTCTTGTTTCGTTAACCCTTGCTGTTGCTTGCGCTCTTGGTAAGCTTGTTTCAAGGCTTTATCAAAATCATGATCATTCGCCATGGGAATCTCCTAAACGCTGCTTTAAAGCTTGTTTGGCGTAGCGTAATCTAGTTTTTATGGTTTCTACTTCGCTGTGCGTAATCGTTGCGATTTCTTGTAAGCTGAAGCCCTCTAATTGCAGACTGAGCGCTTCTCTTTGTAAAAACGGTAGAGTGAGAAGCGCGTCATAGAGTGCGTTCTTTTCATCAGCCCCAGTTTCTTCACTTGCAGCTTCATAGTGTTGCTCATCAAGTGACGATAAACGGTTCTGTTTCTTAAACTCGTCTAATAAAGCATTTCGAGCGATTGAGAACAGCCATGCTTTTGGTGTTTGCTGAACACGATAGAGATGACTTTTTTCTACAACGGTTAGCCACGTTTTCTGGCAAATATCTTTTGCTAGTTCACGATCGCTCTGACCACTCAAATAATGAAACAGGTCTTGGCTATAGGAATTAATTAAAACTTCTATATAGATATCTTCGCCAGTCTGTTTATACGCCTCCAGTGGATCTTTGCTGGGTGAAACCTTATGTAACCATGTCTTTAATGCTATCAGCATAGGCACTTTCCCGATTATTTTTTCACTATTGGTTGTTTTGTCTCGCTGGCAAGCCAACTAAGCTAATCTATAACTTACTGTTGTAATTTGAACTCTAACACAACTTGTAAACCGGTTTGCACTATCGCCTGCCCGTTTTCCATCTTAGGACGATACTTCCAGCCTTTTAATGCTCTTAATGCTTCTCGATTAAAAATACGTTTTGG
>Ga0114932_10002207_pt1 | contig 20877 bp, 25 predicted proteins | sample 2SBtaG_2_FD_87286 | JGI IMG/M metagenome (GOLD analysis project Ga0114932, IMG submission 87286) | Deep subsurface microbial communities from Kolumbo volcano to uncover new lineages of life (NeLLi) - 2SBTROV12_ACTIVE470 metaG | ecosystem: Environmental > Aquatic > Marine > Volcanic ... | reverse complement strand
TTTGCAACTACAGTTAACCAAGAACTAAGTGACGTCCTAAAATCAAATGTCAGAATGTTTGTAATTTTATCAGGAAGTGTTGATGGAAAAGAACCTAATAATGAAAATCTCATAAATGCAATAAATTACTTGGTGACAGATGAGGCAGGTACAAGTTCTGAAGTAATATTTTGTCCTGACGAATCAAGGTAAAAATGGAAAAATTTGCTTCATTAAATGTAGGTAATACGTTTTTTTCTACAACTAGTGTATCAAAAAAGGAATTAGATGATTATTTGGGATTTTCACGAATTAAAAATGCCATGTTTGATATTGATTCTGGAAAAAATGAACCCAAAATGGTTTCAGGTCGTGCAATAATTTCAAGAATGGAGGGTGAATTTACCAGATTAAGACAGATTTATGGAAACCTAATCACACTTTATGGGATAGACGGTGATACAAATTGGGAAAATAGACAAACACGATTTGTTAAACCACTATACACTGATGAGGTTATGAAGATTAAATTTACAATATCAGAGAAAAAAGAACTTGACGATGAATTTGGATTAATTGCTGTTGATTATGAAGGCCTTGATGGAGAAGGAAATATAATTGTCACATCAAAAAAAAATCTCTACAGAATTAAAAAGAACCCCCCATCGAATCTATAACTAATTTGATGGCAGCTGCAATTAATACAATAGTAATAATAATTTTTAATTTAGTTTCTTTGATGTCAAGTGATAATCGTGCACCTAATAGACCACCTCCAAACGCACCTATGGATAACAATAATGCCTGTATAAAATCAGGATGACCTAATAATGAGTGTACAATTAAACCACTAAGAGATGCAAATATCAAAACAAGCTGTGCAGTAGGTGCAGCCTTTCTCATTGAAATTCCAATTCCAATTACCATCAATGGAACAAAAACAACACCACCACCTATTCCAAATAAACTAGAAATTGTACCAGCAAAAAAACTAGCAGCTGCTGCAAAAATCATCATTGAGTTTTTTAAATTGTACGGTTTTTCTGTGATTTTTCTTTTGATGAAAATATACACTGCAGAAGAAACTAGAACTAATGCAAAAAGAATTTGAAATATTATTGGTGTCATTACATCAGAAATGAATGCCCCAAGAACAGTTCCTGGAATACACATCAAACCTAATCTTAAACCTATTCCGTACTCAATTCTTTTTTGCTTTGCATATGTAGCAGTAGAAGCTACAGCATTACTGAACGCTGCAAATAAACTATTACTTGCAGCCAATGCTGGAGGAAATCCTGCAAAAGTCATAACAGGTACCGCAATTATTCCACCACCAAGACCTACTATTGAGCCTAAAACTCCTGCTGCAAAACCAAGTGGTATTAACCAAAGAAAATCAATCATTATAATCAAATCACAACTATTCTACTCTTGAGATATGTAAAAAACAACACTAACGTCAGTTCTAATCTCTTCGTCGCCAGACATTATCGGTGCAGATTTCATAGACTCTGCAAATCCATCAAATGATGCTCGCATTGGACTGTCATAATATGGCATCAAATTATCATGTATAACCACAGATTTTACACCAACAATTTTCTGTTTCAATGGAACAAGTGCTTTTGCTGCCTTTTGTTTTGCATCAATAATTGCATCAGCAATTAGATCATCAGAAATTTTTTGCAGCTTATCATCTGATAATTGAAATGAAACATTATCAACACGATTTGCTCCAGAAGAAACTGCAACATCAATTATGGTTCCAGCAGAATCAATTTTTTCAGTTTGTATTGATAACATGTTAGAAACACGATATCCAATTAGAATTTGTTGGTAATTACCATTAGAATCCTTTATGCTATCATATAACGGGTAAATTCTAAAATTTGATGTTTGAATATCATCTTTAGAAATTCCAGAATTGGTTAATGCAGAAATAACAGAATTTAATGCATTAGAATTTTTAGATAAAGATTCATTTGCAGTTTTTGCTTCAGAATCAACTCCAAGAATCATAATTAGTGTATCAGGATTTGAAGACGCAATTGCACTACCAGTAACATAGACCGTTTGCTCTGATGGATCATATTTTTCAAGCCAATGTGTAATTAACTCATCTGTAATAACATCTGAATCTTGAGAAATTGCTTGTTTTCCTGTCTGTGTTAATGTAACAGCAAATGCAAGAACCAAGATTACTCCTATGACCACTGCAAAGTTGATTCTGTTATCCATCGTTCTGTGAATATTTGTGTAGTATAAAAACCACAAAAAACTAAAAATTTTTAATAAAAAGCAAACAACAAAAAAAGTATGAGGCTATACTATTCACAAAAAACTGAGAAAGTGTTACAAAAATTTAGACTTACTCAATGGAGAGTCAAAATAAATGAAAAACTAAATGAAGAACATCAAAATCTTTCAGATAATTGGTTATCATGTGCATTAGGAGAACGAATGAAACTTGAAGGGCACATTCTAAAAAATATCAAAGATCTAAGTCCAGAAGCAATAAAACTAGGATATGATTTTTCTATAGCAATGCAAGAAAGAGATAATCAATCTGCACTAAAAATAATTGAAGAAATTGAGTCACTATCAACTATTTGGAGAAATGAGAATTAATGGTTGGTCTAATAGAACAAGAGCCAATTTTAAAACTAAAAAAACTGTTTGATACAAAAGAATTTGATGAAATAATAACATATTGCCATGAATTACTTAAGAAAGATGAAGATAACTTAATTGCTCTACAAAATATTAGTACCGCATATATCATGGTTGGGGCAAATAATGATGCAATTGAATACTGTGAAAAAATTCTAGAAAAAGATCCAACTGATGAACACGCATTAAAAAATAAAGTTTATGCAAATGAAAAACTTGAAAATCATAATGAAGTTATAATATGTTGTGATAAGATATTAGATAAATATCAGAACGACATAGATGCATTAATTGCAAAAGGTATAGCATACAATAAAATTGGAAATCATGAAAAGGCAATGAAAAATTATAAAATTGTATTAAATAATGATGAAAAAAATATTGATGCATTAATGAACATGGCAGTCACATTAAAATTTCTAAAAAGATTTGATGATGCTATACAATACTATGATACAATTCAAAAATTATATCCAAACGTTAAACGCGCATCAATTGAAAAATATGAATCATTTACGGAATTGGGTGAAAAGGATGATGCGTTTTTAGCTGCACAAGGTATTACAATTGATGAAGCAAATAAAATTAAAAAACAAGCTAAAGACAATGAGTATACAATACAACATGCTTTTTCATTAAGAAGGTTTTATGAATTAGAAAAAAATAATCATTAATTGTAAATTACTTTTAATTATTAGATCTTCTCTAAATTTGAAAATGATCTTAGTAAATTTGACTTTATACTGACATTATTTTATTTAGAATAAATAGTAAAAACTCGATTTTTAATGTCTAAAATCGAATTTTTAATGTCTAAAATGCCATTTTTGATGTCTAAAACTACATGCGAACTGGTGCATCAATTCCTAACAATGATAATGCATTTGCTAATGTCGATTGAAACGAAGAAACTAAACATAAACGTGAATTTTTTAAATTATCTGTTTCAGCATTTAGAACCATTACATGTTCATAAAAAGATGAGAATGTAACTGATAATTCATAACAATATCTAGCTATAACCTTGGGTGATAAATTGTTTGCAGCGTCATTAACTTGAAGATCATAAGTGGCAATTTTTTTAATAAGATTAATTTCATATTGATCTGTAAAATTAGAAAGATCATCATCAAAATTTGGTTTAATATCAGATTTTTCTAATATTCTTGATGCTCTAGCATATGAATACTGAATGTAGCTACAAGTGTCACCTTCAATTTTCAATGAAGTGTCTAAATCAAAAGATATAATTTTATCTAGATCAGGTTTAATCATTTCATATCTAATTGTACCAACAGATACAGACTTTGCAATTTCATTTAGTTCAGTTGTATCTAGTTTAGTGTTTCGCTTTTTTGATTCTTCAAAAATTTTATTCCTGAGCTTGGATAGTATTAAATCGGCATCAACATAAAGACCTTTTCTGCCTGACATTTGTACTGATTTCTCATTTGTTTTAAGTCCTAACTTTGATGCAGTATTTGCACTCAATGTAACTGACTCATAACCTAAATGAATGTATGAATCAGTGTCACTAAACAATCTCATTAAATCAGTGACTATTTTTTGTAAACGTATTTGCCTATTATCAATAACAGTAATTACTTCTTCTCCTGAAAAATTTTGTTTTGGTTCTGAGTTTTTCTCTAATGTTGTTTCATATAATATTTGATCATTTTCTTGTTTAGTATACACTTTATAATTAAATGGATCATCAATTATTCCTAATTTCCATGCTGCATATGGAATATCTTTTGCAATATAAGTTGCAACCCCATTACTTCTAACTAAAATTTTGTCTTCTTCATCTTTAGCAGATATAACCCAACAACCATCATTTTTACCACCACTCTCTAATCTAACTAAATTTTTAGATTTTAATTTTTCAATATTTTCTCCCACAATTTTGAGTGAATAATTTGTGATTCGAAATTCAGACAATCATACGTAACTCCCAATTGCCATATTGTCTCTAATTGTGCTGATAGAACCTTTCTCGTTATATTTTGTGCGAATTTCGATGTTTCACTGTTTATGTCTTCAATTTCTTTTAAAACACTATGACGTTTTAATTCTAAATCTTTATCATTTGAATATTTTTCAGTTGTACCAACATACACTGAATCACCGCAATAATGATCAAACTTTTCATTATTTGGTGGAGTTTCTGAAAACCCACAATATCGAAATCCAACAATTATGTCTGCAACTTGTAAACCAGAATCATCAATGTAATTTAATACACGTACATCAAAATTGGCTTTTTTAAGTATTCTAGAAATTATATCACCAAGTACAACATTTCTAATATGACCTATATGCAATGCTTTATTTGGATTAACTGATGTATGCTCAACAATTAATTTTTTGTTATGACCAATATCAATATCTCCATATTGTTTGACAATAGATTCTAAAATTATTGATTTACTATAATTTTTGAAATTTATTTCGAAATTTATATGTCCTGCAGGATGTGATACAACTTTGGAAATTTCAGAATCTAATTTTTTTGAACAAAAATCAACTATTTTCTGTGATATTACTTGTGGACTTGAATGCAGTGTTTTTGATAAAAGAAATGCAACATTACATGTTATATCACCAAAACCAGGTTTTGAGAGTTCAACTGTAAAATTAACATTAGATATGTTATTTTCGGATAGATATGAATTGATTAATTCTCTAATACTTTTTAGGATTTTTAATAGAGCCATTTACATCTCAAATTCAGATTTGATCATATCTAAGCCTTCTAGAACTCCTTCTCCTGACTTTTTTGTTGTAACAATTCTAGCTATTTTCTTTAACTCATCTATAGAATTTTCTACCGCAATACTATTCTTTACTACATTAAACATAGGTACGTCTGTTTCACTATCACCAAATGCAATAGTATCATCTATATTCATATTTAACATCTCAAGTGCACGTAAAAGTCCAGTTCCCTTGTCTATTCCTTTTGAATTTACATGATATGCATATCCACTATCAAATAAATTTGCATCAAATCCTTCATCATCTAATAATTTCTGTCCTCTAGAAATGTCAAATGTACGATCTAATACTATCTCGGTCATTCGTGGAAATACAGGTTTTTCTTTAATTTCTTCATTAAAATTAGATTTAAGAAAATCATAAGCACGAATACAATCGCCTTTATTTCCAATCATTGTGTGTTTCATTGTATCTCCAGAAGTAATACAGCCTCCATTTTCACCAACAGCTAAATGAGTTAACCCTCCAAATATTGATAAAAGCCACGCTTCAACTGAGGATCTGCCTGTTACAAGTATAACATGATGACCGTTATCTTTCATTAAACGTAATTTTGCTAATACCCCAAGATGAATAGATCCCCATCCATTTAGAGTGATTGTACCATCAATATCAACAGCCAAAACCTTCTTTTTCAATATTTTTACACAAAATATACCAATAATAACTGAAACGATTTATCTCAAAAGCAACCTTTCATAACAAGCTAACGCAAGAAAAAATGAAGTGTAAGAGAAATGGGAATTCCAGAAAAAATTAAAGCAATACAAGATGAAATGGCACGAACTCAGATTAACAAAGCAACTGAGCATCATATTGGATTATTAAAAGCAAAAATTGCTAAATTAAAAAGAGAACAAGAAGCCGACCAAATTAAAAAAAGTTCTAAAAAATCTGATGGTTTTGATGTTAAAAGATCCGGTGATGCAACAGTTGTTTTTATAGGATTACCTAGTGTTGGTAAATCAACATTATTGAATAAACTTACAGGTTCTAAATCTGCAGTAGGAGCATTTCAGTTCACAACATTAACTGTGGTTCCTGGGGTTCTAGAACATAGAGGTGCAAAAATTCAGATGCTAGATTTACCAGGAATTATCAAAGGTGCATCAAGTGGAAAAGGATTAGGACGAAGAATTTTATCTGTAGCTAGAAGTGCGGATATTGTACTTCTAGTATTAGATGTTTTTCAGCCTTATCATGAAAATGTACTTGTAAAAGAATTAGAAAACATCGGAATTAGATTAAATCAAGAGCCACCAAATATAGTTGTTGAAAAATCAACCACTGGTGGAATTGCTATAGCACAACAAGTAAGACTAAAGAAAATGTCAGAAAAACTATTCAAACAAATTTTAAACCTATATGGCTATACTAGTGCTAGAGTTGTTATTCGTGAGGATGTAAATTCAGATCAACTAGTTGATTTTATTACAGGAAACAAAACATATGCAAAAGCAATTACAATTTTAAATAAAATTGATTTAGTTGATGAAAAATTTCTCAAAAAAGCTAAAAATAAAATTAAATCAGATGTTATTGCTGTTTCAGCAGATGGAAATGTCAATATTGAAAAATTACGAGACAGAATTTATGAAGAATTAGACTTTATTAGAATATACATGCGCCCAAAAGGTGGTGAAACTGATTTTAAAGAACCATTGATAATACGTAAAGATAGTTTAGTTCTTGATGTTTGTAATAAATTACATCGAAAAATGAAAAGGGATTTTAGATTTGGTCTTGTTTGGGGTAAAAGTGTAAAATTTGGTGGGCAACGTGTTGGATTGAACCATATACTTCAAGATGAAGATGTTCTCACAATAATTAAACGAAAATGATTACTAATATGAAATAAAATGGTATTACGAAGGAACTTTTTTCAACGTGATACTGTAATAGTTGCAAAAGATCTTCTTGGTAAGAAATTAGTAAGAAAAATTGGTAATAAAAAATGTATAGGAATAATTACAGAAACTGAAGCATATCGTGCATCAGATGATCCAGCTAGTCATGCAGCAATTAAAAAAACTAAAAGAAATTCTAAAATGTTCGAACAAGTAGGATGTGCATACGTATACTTCACATATGGAATGTATTATTGCATCAATGTTGTTGCACGTAGTGAAAAATTTAATGCTGGCGCAGTTTTGATTAGAGGAATTCATCCTATGCAAGGAATTGATATCATGAAAAGAAATAGGAAGAAAACTAAAATTGATAATTTGGTAAACGGACCTGGAAAATTAACACAGGCATTAAACATTTCAATAAAAGAAAATGGCTATGATCTTACAAAATATTCATCACTTTATATTACAAATGGAATAGAAATTAAAAAAATTCATAAAAAATATAGAATTGGAATTTCAAAAGGAACTATGAAAAAATGGAATTTTAGTATAGAAAAAAATGATTATTTTTGATCGTCATCTTCTAGCGTCCATGGCAAGAATCGTCCAAGTATTTTTGTCCAATCCAGACGAAGCAACAATATAACAACAAGAAACATGGAAACAGCAAAAATTATAATTCCAATTAATATTGGTAATGGATTACTTAGATCATCAGTTGATGTTATTCCAAAACTGGCAAAAATTGGATCAACTATAGATTCACTAAGATAATGTGATGATAATACAAGAATATAACATAAAACAAGTTTTCCTAAAAGTGTAGATATAAAGAATCTGCGCGGATTGTATTTTGCAAGACCTAGAGGAACATAAACTAGATCATCAGGAATTGGAGTAGCAGCTGCTACAAATGCAGCCGCAGCCCCATATTTTTTTACTAATCTTTGAAATGGTAACATTCTAGTTTTTGTTTTTTCGGAAATAATTTTTCTTCCACCATAGCTAAGATAAAAAATAATTTGTTTTGCAAGAGTTGCAGTAACTGCAGCTAATATTGCCAGAATATGTATATCAAATTGAGTACCTACTGACATTGTTACAAGAAGAATGAATGAAGGTATAGGAACAAATGGTATTAATGAACCAAAAAAACTAACAAGTGCTAATCCTAAATATCCAACTTCAGGTGAAAAGAACGGAAAAAAATCCCATATATCCAATGGTTAGCAACATTTTTTTTCAGTATTAAACGTTAAACTAAAACAAATATCATAATAATCACTAAAATATTCGAAAAAGTGATTAAATAATAATTTGACCGAAAATGAAAACTATGAGGTATGTGATTTAATTTCGAAAATTAGTCCATACATACGCTTTGTTGGAATAATTAGTAAAACAGGCGAACTCTTAGCATATTTTAGACGAGATGATCTTGAACCACTATTAGACCAAAAAAGAACACAATATCAGTTTGCACAGATTGCTATCAAAACAGAACTTGAAGAACAATTTGATGACCAGCTAGGAGAAACAGAGTTTGTTTGGGAAGAAAGAACTAAGATACAAACAATTGGGTTTTCAGTGATAGATAGAAGAGTTTGGATAACTATAGACAAGAATGTTGTTAGAACGGAAGTTATTCGAATAATAGATGGATGTCTTCCAATAGTTAAACGCTATTCATAAAGCCAGCATAAAACATAACCACTCTTTGTCTTAATTTTAGGTGGATCCTTTCTACATTTGTCCATTGCTTCAGGACATCTATCATAGAATCTACATCCCTCTTGTGGATTAACTAAATTTGGTGGAGTTCCCGGAATAAATTTTGATTTTGATTCTTTTGATAAAACAGGAATTGACTCCAACAGACCTTTTGTATAGGGATGTTTTGGTTCAAGAAATATTTCAGACGAATCTCCAAATTCTACCATTCTTCCTCCATACATAATTCCAATCTTTTCTGCAACTTCAGATAGAACAGATAAATCATGAGAAATTATCATGAAAGACTGTCCATCTTTTTTTAATTTTTTAAAGAGATTAACAATTTGTGCTTGAATCAACACATCTAATGCGGTAGTAGGTTCATCAGCAATCACAAACTTGGGTTTCAGAATTAAAGCCATTGCAATAACAATTCTCTGCTTCATTCCTCCGCTCAATTCATGTGGAAATTTCTTTAGTATGGATTCATCAAGATTAACAGAATTTAGAGATTGGATTATTGTTTGTCGTATGTTTTCCTTAAAATTATGTTGTTTTAGAACTTCTTCAAATTGCTCCTGAATTGAAAAAACCGGATCAAGTGAGTTCATTGCACCCTGAAAAACCATGGAAATTTCTTTCCATCTAATATTCTTATCAAAATCTGCATTAGACATATCTAATAATGATTTCCCATCAAATTGGATTTTTCCAGAATAAATTTTGCCGTTTGAAATCATTCGAATTATGGATAAACCTAGTGTACTCTTACCACATGCACTTTCACCTGCAATTCCAATCGATTCCCCTTTCTCAATTGCAAAGCTAACATCTTCTATAGCATATACCAATCCTTTTGAGACATTATATCTCGTGATTAAATTTTCAACCGAAATAAAAGTCATATTCACATTTAGAACAGGTTAGATTAAGTTTTTACTTGTGTGTATTTTCATCATTACATGGATATTTCACGAACACATCTTATTGAAGATCTAAATTCATCCATGGAAGGAGAAGATATTCTATTTGGAGGTTGGGTAGTAGATCTTCGAAAACTTGGAAAAATGGCATTTTTGACAGTTAGAGATGTCACAGGAATGTGTCAGGTAATTGTTAAAGGAGATTCCATGAATTTGCTAGAAGGATTAAACAGACAAAGCGTTGTAAGAATTTCAGGTAAAATACAAGCAAGTAAAGCAAAAGACTTTGATTTTGAAGTTTTGGCAATAGAAATACAAATTCTTGCAAAAGCAGAATATCCTCTTCCTATAGATCCAATAGGAAGATTAGAGAGTGATATCGACAATCGTCTAAATTCAAGAGCGTTAGATATGAGAAATCAAAAAACTGCATCAATTTTTAAGCTGAGAAGTAAAGTTTTGGCATCAATAAGGGAGACATTAATCAAAAAAAAATTCATTGAAATTAACACCCCAAAAATTATTGGTAGTGCAAGTGAAGGTGGAGCAGATTTATTTGGTCTAGACTATTTTGGAAGACAGGCATACTTAGCTCAGAGTCCACAGTTATACAAAGAACAAATGACAATTGGATTAGAAAGAGTATTTGAAATTTCATCATTTTATAGAGCAGAAAAATCACATACAGGTAGACATCTGAGTGAGTTCACAAGTGTGGACATTGAAGCTGCAATGATGGATTATACAGATGTCATGAATGTTTTAGAATCAATCATAATAGATGTTTTCAAAAACACGTCTGAAAATTGCAAGATTGAACAAAAAGAAATTGGATATGAAATTAAAGTTCCAAATTCACCATTTGAAAAAGTGACATACAAGCAGGCACTAGATGAATTAAGTGGTTTAGATATTAAACTAGAATTTGGAGAGGACTTACAAGACTCACATTTGCGTAGTTTAGGAGAGAAACATCCTGGATTTTTCTTTTTGACAGACTGGCCAATGAAACTAAAACCATTTTACATTCATGAAAAAGATAATGATCCTTCACTATCACGTTCGTTTGACTTGCAATATGGATATCTTGAATTGTCATCTGGTGGAAGGAGATTACATGATCCAGAACAACTAAAATCTAGACTAAAAGAACAAGATTTAGATCCTGCAAGCTTTGAAGAACATCTGAAAACATTTGGATGGGGAATGCCTCCACATTCAGGATGGGGTTTAGGATTAGATAGACTAATGACTGTTCTAATAGGAATCGATAATGTTAGAGAAGTAGTTCTTTATCCTCGTGATCCTGATAGACTTAAACCATAAAATTAACAATTTTTTTATCTGATAAAAACAGATTTGATATATGAAACAGTGTGAGTTTTGTGGTTCATCTTTTGGAGAGAGAAAGTGCTATTTTTGTGAAAAAAAATGCTGCACGTCTTGTATGGTTGATGATCATTCCAGATGTAAACAATGCTTCATACAAAAAAGAAGATTAAATGCTTCACAAATTTTAAAGAAAAATAAGATTTTACTTGCATTTATAGGATTTTTATGGTTATATACAGTATATCCAGGACCTTTCATTCCAGGATTTGATCCAATATTTTATTGGATAACATTAGCTGCGGCAGTTTTGATAATGATACCAATTTGTTTAATGCTGTTTTTCTGGTCTCTAAACCCTCCTGCGTCAGATATCAAAAAAACAAAAGATTAGTTCACAATAATATTAACTACAAAAAAATAGATCAAAAAACCAATCAATAATGACTAGAACAATTAATGATCATAAGAAATTATGATGATGTATGAGCACGTCACATGAACAACGTAGTAGAGCAGCTAAACTGGGTTGGATAGGACATGATTTAGCCTCTCTAAAGAGAAGCTATGCATCAGTTAAAGGCTGGAATACAAGAAAAAAACAATAATTAATTCTAGGAAATTAATTTATTGGTTATTTCTTTAGTAAATTCTGTAGTTGATGTATTGCCACCAACATCTTTAGTAATTATTTTAGATTGTAAAACATCTAATACAGCATTTTCTAATTTGTTTGCAATAAAAATTGAATTCTGATCATTATTTTTATTTCCTAACCACTCTAACATCATTTTAACGGATAATATGAAAGATGTTGGATTTGCAATATGTTTTCCTGCTATATCAAATGCTGCACCATGTACAGGTTCAAACAAACCAAAATCGTCTCCTAAATTTGCAGCAGGAGCCATTCCTAATCCTCCAACTACTTGTGACGATTCGTCTGATAATATATCACCAAATAAGTTAGTAGTCACTATAACATCAAATTCATGTGGCTGTCTAATCAAATTCATAGCGCATGCATCAACATACATGTGATCAAATTTTACATCAGAAAATTCCTTTGCAACAGATTCACAACTTTTAGCAAATAATCCATCTGTTATTTTCATTACATTAGATTTATGAACACATGTAACATGCTTTTTCCTATTTCTTTGAATTGCTGTATTAAACGCGTGTCTTGCTATTCTTTTTGAGGCTTTTTCAGTGATTATTCTCAATGCTACTGCAGAATCATCAACCATGAATTCTTCTCCAGTATAAAGATCCTCAGTATTTTCTCTTACTATAACTAAATCAATATCATCTCGTAATGCAGGTGTATTTGGATATGATTTTGCTGGACGAATGTTTGCATAAAGATCAAGTTTCCTTCTAAGAACTACAATTACATCAGCTGCGCTTTCACCCACTGGTGCTTTCAAGCATGCATCAGATGATTGAATTGATTGAAAGGTTTCATCAGGTAAAGCATGACCAAATTTCTCTAATGCTGCATCACCCGCTTCCAATGAATTTATTTTTGTTTTAACATCAAATTTATCATGTATTGTCTCTAATACAGAAATAACTGATTCTGACAATTCAGGACCAATCCCATCACCAGTGATTAATGATATATTATACATTTCAACATCTTTTTATTTTTCTAATGATTAAACTTTGTTTTCTCTTAAGATACTCTTTAACATTATTCTGTTAATACCGTCAACCATTGCTTGAACACTAGTAGTAACAATATCTTCACCGATTGATTTTGATGAAATAATATTTCCACGTGCATCTTCAACTTTTACAGTGACTTCACATAATGCATTAGCACCACCAGATATAGAATCTAATCTGTATTCTTTTAATCTAACTTCATCGGTTACTTGTCCAGTAATCTTTTGAATTGCATTTAATGCAGCATCAACAGGACCTACACCGTAATCTGTGGCAACCATTTCTTTTCCATCTATATTTAATTTAACAAATGCATATGGCATTGTACCAACACCAGTTGAGACAGAAAATCCTGCAAGTTGAACAATTCGTTTTAATTTATTTTCACCAATAACTTCATTTGCAATAGAAAGTAATTCAACCTCTGTAACTTGTTTTCCCTGATCACCAATACTTTTTACCTTTTCAAGAATTTGTTTTGTTTGTTCTTCATTAGGTACTATACCATATTCTTTTAACATTGCATTCATTCCATGAATTCCAGCATGTTTTCCTACTTGTAACCAACGAGTTCTACCAACAATTTCAGGACTAATAGGCTCATATGTTAAAGGATTATTCAATACACCGTGTGTATGTATGCCTGATTCATGACCAAATGCATTTTCACCAACAATGGCCTTATTTGGCTGAACTGAAATTCCAACTAACTTTGATACATATCTAGAGGTTTCATAAAGTAATTTAGTCTCTATGTTAGTTTCCCATTTTTGTTCAAACTGTAAACTATTCAATGCCATTACAAATTCTTCTAATGATGCATTTCCTGCACGTTCACCAATTCCATTGATTGTAACATGTGCACATTGTGCACCTGCTTGAATTCCGGAAATGGCATTAGCCACTGCTAATCCAAAGTCATTATGACAATGTACACTAATTGGTAATTTTGTTGCCTCAATTGCGTCTTTAGTAATCTCTCCAATATACTGTGGAGTTGAATATCCAACAGTATCAGGAATATCGATTCTATCCGCACCTGCTTTTGCTACTTCACCAAAAACTTGTTTTAAGAATTCTCTATCAGTTCTAGTTGCGTCCTCTGCAGAAAATTCTACTTGTAAGCCTCGTGATTTTCCATATTCTACAGCATCAATTGCTTTTTCTAATGCTTGCTCACGTGTCATTTTTAATTTATACTCCAAATGAATATCAGATGTTGCAATGAATGTGTGTATGTAATTTAAGCCACAATCAACGGCTGCATCAATATCTTTTCTATTTGTTCTTGCTAATCCACATAATTCTGAATTTAGATTTGCACTAGTAATCATTTTTATTGCTTTACGTTCTCCGTCTGAAATTACAGGAAACCCAGTTTCAATAGCATCAATTCCCAATGCATCTAATTTTTTAGCAATATTGAGTTTTTTTTCAGGAGAAAGTGAAACACCTGGAGTTTGCTCACCATCTCTTAACGTTGTATCAAATATTCTAATTTTCAATGTTTACTCCTTTGTAAGGCAGTAATTCCAGTACGTGCTATTTCTAATATTCCAAATTTTTTAGCTAATTCTTCAAATGCCGAAATTTCATGTGGAGTAGATGTAATTTCTACCATGATTGAATCTTTTTTGGCGTCATGAGTCTTTGCACCATATGCACTAGCCAATTTGTTAATCTCCATGCTATCTTCTGGTTTACTCACTTTTATCTTGAACATGACTAATTCCCTATACACTGTATTATTCTCATCTAATCTACGAACTTCTATAGTATCAATCATTTTATCAAGTTGTTTTACTATTTGTGCAATTTGTTTTTCATCACCTATAGTAGTTATGGTCATTCTCGAATATTTTGGGTCTTCAGTTATTCCTACAGATATACTATCTATATTGAAATTCCTAGACCTGAAAAGATGAGTAACCTTGAATAATATTCCTGGTTTGTTTTCAACTTTGATTGATAATATTGCCCACATTGTAATCACTATGAAGGTAATATCATTTCCTTTAATGATGTTCCAGGTGCAACAAATGGTAAAACGTCTTCTTCAGGATCAATTGGAATGTCAATAACAGTTGCAACATCACTGTTTAATCCAGTTTTTATTGCTTTTTCAAGCTCATCCATTGATTGCGCACGAATGCCCTGTGCACCGTATGATTCTGCTAATTTAACATAATCCGGACATTTTTTTAAATCAATTCCAATCATGCGTCTGTCATAAAATGTTCTTTGCCATTGAGCAACCATTCCTAACGAGTAGTTATTAATTAAAAAAACAATAACTGGTAAATCTTCTAAGACAGATGTAGCGAGTGAGTGTTCTGTCATGTTAAAGCTTCCATCACCTGCAATGTCAACTACTGGAACATCAGGACGTGCAGTTTTTGCGCCTATTGCAGCTGGAAAACCCCAACCCATTGTACCTAAACCAGTTGAGCTGAAAAATGTACCGGGTTGTATAACATCATAAAATAATGATGCCCACATTTGATGTTGGCCAACCTCAGTTGTTACGATAGATTCTTTTGGTAACACTTCTCGTAACTTCCTTAAAATTTTGGCTGCACCCATTTCACCTGGATGTAATTTTAAATTTTCTTGCCAATAATCTTTAACTTCTTTAACATGCTTTGACCATGGACTACCATCATTACTTTTCAATGCTTTTTTGAGAAGCATTTTTACCATTATTCGCAAAGATGCTTGTACATCACCTACCACTGCAACAGATGTAGTTTGGTTTTTCCCAATTTCAGCAGGATCGACATCCATATGTATAATTTTCAAATTTCTTTCAAATTCTTCAAATGTTCCTACAGAACGATCTGAGAATCTAGTTCCTATAGCTAATACACAATCGGCTTCGGTCATTATTTTATTTGCTTCAGCATGGCCATGCATTCCTATAGGTCCTAATGATAATGGATGGTTTTCAGGAAATGCTCCTTTTCCTTTGAAAGTAGTGACAACAGGTATCATTAACATTTCAGCAATAGATTGTAATTCTGCAAATGCTGATGATATGATTACTCCACCACCTGCTAAAATTATTGGTTTTTCTGCTGACAAAAGTAATTCTATTGCTTTTTCTATACTAGGAATATCAGGATCTGTCCATGGATGATAACCAGGTATTCTAACTTCATCTGGAAATGTGAATTTACCTTCATTTTGTTGAACATCTTTTGGAATATCAAGTAAAACAGGACCAGGTCTACCTGTTTCAGCAATGTAGAAACCTTGTTTAACAACTTCTGGAATTTCTTCAGGTGTTCTTGGTTGATAAGAATATTTTACAGCTGGATTTGCCATTCCAATAATATCACTTTCTTGAAAAGCGTCCTTACCAATCATTGCAACTGGAACTTGACCAGTTACTGCAACCATTGGTGCAGAATCAGCTTGTGCAGTAGCTATACCTGTTAACAAATTTGTTGCACCTGGACCAGAAGTAGCAAAACATACTCCTGGTTTTCTACTAACTCTACCAAAACCATCTGCCATATGAGCTGCATCTTGCTCATGTCTTACCAATATGTGACGAATATTACTTTTATACAATTCATCATACATAGGTAAGTTTGCACCACCCGGTAAACCGAAGACTTCCTTAACGCCTTCTTTTTCTAGGGCTACCATTAATGCCCTTGCACCAATCATATTATCATTCATATTATTATTCAACTTTCAAATCACCATAATTTTAATTATTTTAAATTTCTGGTTATAGACTAGAGTACCAGACCAACTAGCAAAAGAATACCTACTGTGCTATTTGAACTAAATTTCTGCATTTGCGATCTTCAACTAATAGATCCACTAATAAACATTCTTTTTTGATTACAAATGATCATATGTCAGATAGAGAAGATATTATCAAAATCGTTGAAATGTTTTTTGAAATAGGAAAAACAAAAGATTTGAGTAAATTAAAAGAAATTCAATTAAATGACACAAATTTTTCAAGTTTTAGTGATGTTCAGCCTTATGATTTGAAAGATTACAAAACATCAATAGCGTTAGAAGAACTCAGATTTGTTAGTATTTCAGATTATGATTATGAAATAAAAAATCCTAAGATTAGTATTTTTAATGATTCAGCAGTTTTAGCATTTGAATTAATGCAAAAAGGGATGCTTGTGGATAACAAAGCGTATACTGGTGAACATATTACAATTATAGGAAGAGCAACATTTGTTCTATGGAAAAAACCAACATGGAAAATTATTCATATACATTTATCAAAAATTAATAAATAGATTATAGTATATCTATTGAGTTGCTTTGGATGGTTTCTTTGAATTGTTTTGATTTTTGTTGAATGGTTTCTTTGAATTGTTTTGATTTTTGTTGAATGGTTTCTTTGAATTGTTTTGATTTTTGTTGAATGGTTTCTTTGATGAATTCTTTGTTTCATTACATAGTTTAGTAAATAATTGATATGCTTCTTCTACTGTGTTATCACTGTGAACTATTGCACGTACTGCTTTAATCATTGGAACAGGATTATCCGATTGCCATATGTTACGACCCATATCAACTCCAACTGCTCCAGCCTTTATGGCATTGTATGCTAATTCTAATGCTTCTTTCTCAGGTAGTTTTTTTCCACCTGCGATAATTATTGGTACAGGACATGATTCAACTACTTTTTCAAAATTTTCACAAAAGTATGTTTTTACAATATGTGCACCTTGTTCAGCAGCAATTCTACATGCTAATGATAGATATCTTGCATCTTTGCCCATATCTTTTCCTACGGCTGTTACTGCTAAAACAGGAATTCCATATTCTTCAGCTTCATTAACTAACCTACCCAAATTTACAATTGACTGATGTTCAAATTTAGAACCTACAAAAATAGACATTGCAACTGCACTTGCGTTAAGCCTTATTGCTTCTTTAATACTAGTAGTAATTTGTTCATTAGAAAGATCATCGCCTATAATACTTGAACCACCAGATACACGTAAAACAATAGGAACTGGATATGCTGGATCAACTGATGTACGCTGTACACCACGAGTTAACATTAAAGAATCACAATATCTCATAATAGGCCTAATTGTTTTTTCTGGATTTTCGAGTTTTTCAGTTGGACCAAGAAAGTATCCATGATCTACTGCTAACATCAATGCATGATTATCAAGTGGATTGATAATTTTTGAAATTCTATTTTTTAAGCCCCAGTCCATTTTTTTCTCTGTTTTACTTGAAAAAAAAATGCCTTTCTTAAGCCTTACTAATTTTTTATAATGATTTTCATTGCATTATTTCCAGTTTTTGCGTGCTCAAATGCTTTCTGTGTATCATCTAGAGTGTATTTGTGTGTAATTAATGATTTTACATTTATTTTACCAGAAGAAATCAAAGATAATGCATTTTTGGTATCTTTGTCTGACGCAGCATAAGTAGTAGTTATAGTGATTTCTTTTGAATATACAATACTCATGTCTATGTCAATTGATGCATTCTTGCTTGGTACACCAAACATAACAATAGTACCACCTTTCCTAACCAGCTTTATTGCATCACGAAATGCATTTAAATTTCCAGTTGCAACAATTGCAATATCAACACCTCTATTATCAGTAGAATTAAGAATTTGTTCTGACAGTGTTATGTCATCAGATCGAATTGTTTCAAAACTAAGTTCTTTTGCAAAATTCAAACGAAAATCATTTAGATCCAAGCAAAAAATTTTAGAAAAATTTTCTGATTTAGCAAGAAGTGCATGCATAATTCCAGTAGGTCCAATTCCCAAAATTGCTACTGAGTCATTTTTCTTATAGGTAAATTTTGTCCACGCTCTAACACAACATGCTAATGGTTCAATCATTGCTGCTTCCTCAAATGACATATTTTCAGGTATTTTTAGAACACCACCATGTTTTACATTCCATTCAGGAACTACATATTCATCTGCCAAACCACATGGATTCAAATTTGACTGATAATATTTTTTACACATTGTTTCATTTCCATGACTACATTCATGACAAGTTTCAGAATAACATGCTACATGATGATGAGTGAAGACTCTATCTCCAATCTGAAAATCTCTAACATCATCTCCAACTTTTAATATTATTCCAGCAGGTTCATGACCAAGTTTCATTGAAGATTGACCATATTTCCCAAATACTTTTTCAACATCAGAACCACAAATTCCACAAACCGACATTTTAATCAAAATGTCACTAGGACCAAGTTTTGGATCTTGAATATTTTGTATTTCAATACTTGAATTACCACTAACTATTGCAGCTTTCATGAATTTTTCACATCAAATAGGTATATGAGAGTTATACACCGAGAATTTTTTTCAGCATTACTCTATAATCAACCTCTGATTTTTCACTTCCAGATGCAGGTAATGCAAAAATCAATGGTGTAGATTTTTGAGCACGGAGAGTTGTTAATTGGTCATCAATTGGTTTAGAAAGATCATCACTAAGTAAAATTAATCCTGCCTCAGGATCTTTATAGATTTCTTTGATTTCTTTTAATGCATTCTCAGGCGTGTCTACTATTTTACCCTGTACTCCAGCCAATTGAAAACTTGTGACAAAAACTCTACTTCCAACAGTTATTACTTTCATATCTAATAATTTCAGTTATGGCAATTTAACCGTTTAAAGATAATAATGAATTATTAGATTTTAGGCAAAAAACTCAAAACATAGTTTAAATTTTAGAATATGATGGATGCTCCTAAAGAAATTGAATCTGTTGAATGGAATGATCAAGAAAAAACATGGGTAACAAGAAAAATCATGGTGGATGAATATCATGGATTTACAGAATGTAGATACTGCCATCAACCAATGTCTCATAATATCAAAACAAATAATGAATTTAGGGTTGTATACGTCAAATGTGGATGCACTAGAAGCCAATGACACATTTATTTAGATAATACTAAAGAGCGATATGAGAATAACATGATGAGAATTGGTGGAATTTTAGCAATAATTGTAATTATTGCTAGCATGGGAATTGCATTTTATTTTTATACAGAAACCTCATTTCGAGAAGTTGTTGTCTCAGAATTAGGTGGTGAGACAATGGTAGGAGAGGTAAAATTTGATGTACAATACGTCACAAACTATGAATTTCTTGAAAAAACAAAAGAATTTACAGATTTCGAACGAACTCAAATTGAACAAGGTCTAACTAAAGGAACAAGCGAAACACCTGATGGTATATATTTTCAAATACAAATTACTGCAGAAAATAAAGGAAGTGAAGTAACTACACTGACAGGTGGACAATTCCACTTGTATGATAATGAAAAAACAAGATATGGTGCATCTTTTGTTGGTTATGGGGGAAATGAATTATCAATGATTGACTTAGAACCAAATAATGCTGTTACTGTTACAACACAGTTTGATATTCCTTTTGATGATGAAATGAAATACGAAGTAGGAATTGTACCAAATAGATTTGGTTTACAAGAATCACAAGAAATAGCATTTATTTGTATAAAAAATTGTGAGTAAAGAACTTTAATTTTTATCTATTTTGCAATTACAATTCCGGTCATCCATGGATGTACCATACAAAAGTAATCATATGTTCCAGCACTTGAAATTGTTGTATCATATGTTGCTCCTGGCATTACTAAACTACTATCCCAAACACCACTTGGACCATCAGAAGGACTTCCACTAGTTGATGTGTGTGGTGCAGTATCACTATTTACAAAACTAACAGTTCCACCAACTGCAACTGTTACTTTATTTGGAATAAAGCAATCTGGTTCACAGCCAGGTGATGATGAACCAGTGGCATTTTCAACTGAAACTAACATTGGTAATGCTGCTGCTTTGTCAGCTGCTGCTTTGTCAGCTGCTGCTTTGTCAGCTGCTGCTTTGTCAGCTGCTGCTTTGTCAGCTGCTGCTTTGTCAGCTGCTGCTTTGTCAGCTGCTGCTTTGTCAGCT
>Ga0114932_10002206_pt1 | contig 20900 bp, 15 predicted proteins | sample 2SBtaG_2_FD_87286 | JGI IMG/M metagenome (GOLD analysis project Ga0114932, IMG submission 87286) | Deep subsurface microbial communities from Kolumbo volcano to uncover new lineages of life (NeLLi) - 2SBTROV12_ACTIVE470 metaG | ecosystem: Environmental > Aquatic > Marine > Volcanic ... | reverse complement strand
TTTAGATAATTATACAACAGGGTCAGAAGATAATCACATTGATGGAGCTCATTATGCTGAGTGGGACATCACACAATTTTTACATTGTCCTGAACCAGTTGATGTTATATTTCATTTAGCTGCGTTACCTAGAATAGGACCCTCTTTTGAAAATCCTGCAGAAGTACTTGATGTAAATGTAATGGGTACTACAATGGTAATGGACTTTGCTAGAGAACACGACATACCAGTTATCTATGCTGGGTCTAGTTCTTACCATAGTGGGGTATTTAAAAATCCATATACCTTTTCGAAGTGGCAAGGTGAAAAGATATGTGAGATGTACAGGGTGCTATTTAAAACAAAAGTAAATGTATGCCGTTTCTACAACGTCTATGGTGATTATATGATTAACGAGGGAGCCTATCGAACTGTGCTTTCTATATTCAAAGAACAAGCAGAGAAGGGAGAAGTGTTTACTGTAACCGGAGATGGCACTCAACGTAGAGACTTTACTCACGTTAAAGATATAGTAGATGCAATGATTCTTTGTGTAGATAAAGATGTTTGGGGCGAAACTTTTGAGTTAGGAAAAGGTCATAATTATTCTATCAATGAAATAGCTATGATGTTTTGTGATAGACTGCGCGATATAGTTTATATTGACAGACCTAAAGGGGAAGCCGAAACAACTTTATGTGTAGATGATTTAGCTGATAGAAAATTAGGTTGGAGGCCACACAGAAAAGTGGAGGATTGGATAAATGAAAACAAGTGATAACACCCCGTTAATAGAGATAGATAGGTTTGCTAAACCTGCAACATCAACAATGATTGATAGATACGCCTTTGCTACGCATTGGTGTAAGGATAAAACAGTATTAGATGCTGCTACAGGAAAGGGTTACGGAGCAGGTATACTATTAGCATTAGGAAGTAACTCTGTAGTAGGAATTGATATTGACGAAGAGGGAATAAAAGAAGCTAATGAAAAATACCAATCTCCAAATTGTAAATTTAAAGTAGCAGATATTTTTGATTTAAAAAAAACTTTTCAAGAAAAAGAGTTTGATGTATGTACTTCAATAGAAACGTTTGAACACTTACCACCTGAGCAGATAGACGATTACTTACAGAATTTAAAAGCAGTTACTAAAGAAACTATTATAATAACAACACCACGCCGTAAAACTCCTACGTGGGAGTATAAAGGCGGAACACATCTATACGAATATGATTCAAAAGAATTTCACGATATACTAAGAAAGAATTTCGGGGATACATTTACAGTAATGGGTATCAATGAAGTGCAATTACCAAATGGACAATGGGGTAGTGATTTATCCTATGTTGCCAACAACTGTTGGGTCTTTTTTGCAGTCATTACTCTGGGGCAATAATGGAAAAAATCACTTTTGTGTTACCAAGCCGCAACAACTTAGAGTTTCTAAAATTGGCCTATGCTTCAATAAAAAATTTAGATAACGAACACGACATCTTAATATTAAATGACGCTAGTACAGACGGTACTCGTGGGTGGATTGAAAGTTTGTCTGATAAGAATCTATTTGTTTATGACAACCCGGGGCCTGAACGAATAGGCATTGTAGGTATGTTTGACAAAGGAATATTGATGGCTCAGACTGAAATCATAGGTGCTTTTCACGCAGATATGGTAGCAGGAAAGAACTTAGATGTTAATATACTCAAGCATTTAGAAAGAGGAAAGGTTGTGTGTGCAACTCGTGTTGAACCACCTTTACACCCTCCGGGTCCAGAAAAAATAATATGCAACTTTGGCATAGAAGCAAATGAATTTGATATGTTTAGATGGTATTCTTCTAATCTAGAACAAAAAGATAGAACAACAAATGGTATATTTGCTCCGTGGTTTATGTATAAGGATGATTTTTTGGGCCACGACGAACTGTTTGCTCCTCAATCTAGAGAAGATTCAGATTTATTTAATAGATTTTTACTAGAAGGATATGAGATGATACAATCGTGGGATGCTTTAGTTTATCATTTTACTTCACGAGGAAGTAGATTTAATCCTTACAGCGGTGGTGGAACAGGTAGAGATTCACCTGAATGGCAAGATACTAACACAAAGAACGAAAGAAACTTTTTACTTAAATGGGGTACTCCTCCTATGCACGACGAATTTATGATGCCAATTGTATCTAAAGAATCTAAAAAACATTATGAAAACTATATGAAAAGGAAGATAAAATGATTGTAACAATAAATGTAGATGATGTACACCCTCAAGAAGGATGGGGTTTAGAAGGCGATAAGTGTGTAGAATATATGGAAGAACTACATAAAGAATTTGGATGTAAGTTTACTTTTTTTACACCTTCTAATTACCACGCTAAATATCCTTTATCACAGTATCAAGAATGGATAGATTTCTGGGCAGCTAAAGATTGGGTAGAGTTTGCTGCGCACGGACATCTACACGACGCTCAAGAAGGGGAGATGGAGTTCAAAGGGCTGGGTGACATACATTCAGAAATGAAATTCGAATTGTCTCAGAAAGAATGGCAAGCAGTAGGATTGAATCCTAAGATACTAAAGTTTCCGGGATGGATATGTTCACAAGAAGCTGCTAATGTAGCAGGTAAATTTTATGATACATTTGTCATTCACGAACAACACACTAACCACATTAAGTTTCCTAACAACGTAATACAAAATCACACCTGTATAACTAATCCTTTTCTTACATTTACAGATATACATTTTCAATCTCATATCAACGGACCTAATCGTAATAATTGGAATGAAGAAAATTATAACAGGTTTAGAATGAATATGCTTAATTTAGTAGATGTAGTTAATATAGAATTTAAAACAGTAGGTGAAGTATGAAGGTATTATTTTTTAGTGGAAATAGTTTTGAAGGAAAGGTAGGTAGAGAGTATCAGAATATGAGGACAGAGTTTGCTTGGATGAATGCACTAGATGCTTATCATTACAACACAACAAATTTAAACAAACTTAATAAAGAAAAGTTTGATGTAGCTATTATAATTGTACCTAAAAAGAATGATACTACAGGGGATTGGGTTAAAGTAAGAAAGGTATTAACAGTAGCTAATATTAAAAAATGGCAAAAGCAAGGTAAGATAGCTATAATGCAAGAAGGTCCTCACTGGCAATTCCAAGACTATACTGTAGAAGAACAATTCTGGCATAGGAATTTACTGATTACTGTGGATACTATATTTGCTCACAATGAAAAAGACAAATCGTATTTTGAAGCTTTGACTAACAATACTTGTTTTACTATGCCAAGTGTAATGATTTTAGATAGTGTTTACACAGCTCCAATAACTAAGAAGGTAGACAAAGTCATAATAGGAGGTAACTTCTGTAGGTGGTATGGTGGTTATGATTCTTATAGAGTAGCTGAAGAGTTTGATGTACCAATGTTTGCTCCTTCAATGGGACGTAAACAAGATGATGAAAACATTTTACCTCTGCAACATCTGCCTTATATGAACTGGACTCAATGGATATATAACCTTGCTACTTTTAAATATGCAGTACATTTGATGCCTACTTTCGCGGCAGGTACTTTCGCTATGAATTGCGCTTTCTTAGGTATACCTTGTATAGGATATAATTATATTGACACTCAGCGAGAGTTACACCCAGAGTTAAGTGTGGATGAAGGGGATTTAAAATCAGCAGTTAAAATGGCTATACGTCTCAAAGAAGATGAAAGCTTTTATAATGACTGTGCACATAAGACACAAGAACTATTTGGTAAAACAACTAGTGAACAAGAATATAAAAAATATATGGAGAGTGTATTAAATGAAATTAACAGTAATTAGTTTATTTAGAGATTCAGCTGCTTACATAGCTTCTACTCTAGATAAGTTGGATGTATTAAATACTAAGTATGAGTGTGACTTTTACTTTTATGAAAACGATTCTACGGACAACACAAAGGAATTATTATCGGCGTGGATGGTTAATAAGAACGGTAAATTTAAAACAGAAAAGTTAAACGCTCCTTCATTTGGTCACGTTGCACAAAGGGATAGGATGGAAAGAATGACATACTATCGCAATACCATTTTAGAAATGGCTACACCATTAGACAGTGAGTATACTTTACTTCTAGACAGTGATGTAGAATTTGATACAGATATTATAGAAAAATATTTAGACTATATGAAAGATAATGTAGTAATGACCACACCATTTATTAAACAAAATATTAAATGTTTTATGTGTAAGTGTGGTAAACGTTCATATTACGATAGTTATGCACTTAGAGATACTAAAAATCAATTAGGTATGACTGTAAATTGTAACCCTTTCTACGAATTAGAAGACCGTAAAAAATGGGATGATAAAAAACCAGTCAAAGTAAATTCTGCTTTTGGTGGGGCAGCTCTAATTAAGACAGCAGTTCTTAACAAAGTAAAGTGGTCAACTAATGGTGGTTGTGAACACTGGAATTTCTGTAAAGAAGTAAGAGAGTACGGCGATATAATAGTAATACCTACCATTGAAACATCTACTACTGTAGATGACTGGGTTCCTAATTCAGAAATGTTAAAGAAACAACAACAATTAATAGACGACCCGTGGGTTCGTATGGCGTGGTTTATGACGGCACCTAAATAGCTCACAAACCTTTAAGTATTTTACCCGCTAACTGTATTTTCCTATGTTCAAAAACGAAGTATCCGAGTTTATTTTTAAACGCACATACGCTCGCTGGTTAGAAGACGATAAGCGTCGAGAAGAATGGCCTGAAACAATTGAAAGATTTATCTCTTTTATAAAATCAGAAAGAGGCGATTTAGTACCTCCAAAAACTTTTAGAAAAATAGAAAAATATCTTTTAGAATTTTCTGTAATGCCATCTATGCGCTTCTTATGGTCAGCTGGAGAAGCAGCTCGTAGAGACAACACTGTAATTTACAATTGTTCTTTTGCTAAAATGAATTGTGTAGAGGCGTTTGCTGAATGTCTTCATATCTTAATGTGTGGTACAGGGTTTGGATTTTCTGTTGAACAAGAAGAGGTAGATAAATTACCTAGCATTCCTGAAATTAAGTCAGGTAGAGACCACCCTCATCAATCTATTTATGATTCTAGAGAAGGATGGGCAGACTCAGTAAGGATTTTAATGAAGAGTTTGTATGAAGGACAGAACCTTTACTTTGATTATTCACAATTACGATTAGAAGGTGCCCGTCTTACTACAATGGGCGGCAGGTCATCTGGACCACAGCCTCTTATTAGATTACACGATTTTATTAGAGAGACAATGCACAACGCACAAGGTAGAAAATTAACTACATTAGAAGTGCACGATGTTACCAACCAGATAGCAGAGATAGTAGTAGCAGGAGGCGTACGCCGTAGTAGTCAGATATCTTTGTCGGATATTAATGACGAAGATATGCGACACGCAAAAGATTGGCCTTTCCCTATACGTAGAGCAATGGCTAACAACAGTGCTATCTTTAGAGACAAGCCCGACGCCGCAGATTTCTTGGTAGAATGGGGTGCGTTAGCTAAATCTGGAACGGGGGAGCGTGGTATATTCAATCTTTTATCAGCTCAAAACAAAGCACCAAGCAGAAGATATGCCCCTCTTATTCAAGGGACTAACCCTTGTGGGGAAATAATGCTTAGAGATATGCAGTTTTGTAATCTTTCAGAAGTAGTTGTCAGACAAGATGATGACCTTGATACACTGTTAGATAAAGTTGAGACTGCTACTTGGTTAGGAATAATACAAAGTACATTTACTTCTTTTCCATACCTCAGAAAAGAGTGGAAAAAGAATTGTGACGTAGAACGGCTCTTAGGCGTTAGTTTAACTGGTCAGATGGATAACCCCTCGGTTCTTACTTCGGAGGCCTTAAAGGCCCTTAGAAGCCGTGTATTGCGCATTTCTCGCAAAGCATCTAGTATCTTAGGAATAAATATGCCAGCAGCTACTACTTGCGTGAAACCATCAGGCACAGTATCTCAATTAGTAGATTCAGCTAGTGGAGTGCACCCGCGTTATTCAGAATACTACATACGTAGATATAGAATAGCAGCAAGTGACCCACTGTTTGCTATGTTAAAGAAGCAAGGTGTGCCGTGTCACCCTGAAAACGGGCAAGATAAAAAGGATGCAACAACGTGGGTGTTAGAATTCCCTGTTAAATCTCCTGAAGGATGTATTACTAGAAAGGATTTGTCTGCAATGGACCAACTTAAGCATTACAAAAACTTACAATTAAATTGGTGTGAACACAATGCAAGTATGACTGTATATGTCAGAGACGATGAATGGTTTGAGGTAGGTAACTGGGTATATCAGAACTGGGATATTATCAACGGTGTTTCTTTCTTACCATATGACGGTGGAAACTACCAATTAGCTCCTTATGAGGAAATAGACCACTATACCTACGAAAGTCTTATAAAGAAATTCCCCCAAATTAATTATAACAAGTTAACAAAGTATGAACTTGAGGACAATACCCAAGGGAAAGCTGAGTACGCTTGTGTAGGTGATAAGTGTGACATATGAAACAGATGTTTTAGGATACGGCAGAAAAATGGGACGCTATGGTGGAGGCAATGGTCTTCATATGGAAGACCCACATCCATACACAGATGTAAAATTTAATACTACTGCAGTAGCAATTGCAGGCCGCGAACACAACAATGCTATGTATGAACAAGGAAGTTATACTCTTGGGGAAGGCATATATTACCGAACGGTAAATCCCGGTGGAACAGAAACGGCAGGAAGCAGTGGGCTTGATATGCCTCGCAAAACCGGTAAAGGTCTACCTTGGGATTTATGAATCCCCCACCTCCAACTTCGTTTAATGAATGTCCTGTATGTTATAAAAAAGCAATAGCATATACATATGATGGTCGAGTTTACTGTATTAATTGTGCTTCTAAGTAGTTAAAAATCTGCTTAGTAACGGTGGTTGTTTGTTTATTGACAATTCTAAACTTAGTTCTCCATTACCAAATCCAATAGTTTTTCCTATGATTCTGAATTTACCATCTACAGTTGTTTCTTCATCTATAATACGAATTACGTCGTTTTCTTCTAAATAAAAACCTTCAGTAGATGCTAAACTGTATTCATATTTAGCTTTTATATTAGCTAGAAATATTTCTTGTGCAAAATCTAAACACGCAGCTTTGTTTTTTAATAAAGGATTTGAAACTTGCATAGTATGTTCGCCATAAGCACGCATAGCAGAATCGTGTTTGAATGTAGCTTGTACGTCATCACCTTCTACGGTAATTATAGTAGGTATTTTTCTATTTTGTGCACGAAAAGAAATCATATTACTTTCATAATCGAATGTGAAGATATGGTCTTCTGTTTCAGGGTTTGCCTCTACTTCAAACTTTAATTGACCCTTACTACCATCATCAAATACTTGTAATAAATTTTTACGAGGAAAATCGATAGCATCAACATTGTATTGTGTATTCATTTGAGCAGTAATTGTATCTAATATTTTCACATCACCCCTTAGTCCACTTTCTATTTTTTGAATAGGATTTACATCTCCTATATAATCAGTACCAACTTTACTTAGATTAGCCATTTCAATCATTTTTTTTAAGGCTCCTCCTACTGTGTAACCATCTAAATTCTTAGCGTCATCTAAAGGCACAGTTGCTCTATCTAATCCAGTAAGGTAACCCATAACATCCAAAGCTCTAACTGAAATAGCTTGATTTTCTACTATCTCTAAATTTTCTATAAAACCTCTAAACATTGGTGAAGCATCAGATTCATCTAAAAAGAAAGTAACTTCTTTATCCCAATACTTACGTAAACTACTGTTTTCTCCCGGTATCACAAAGTTTAAACGACTAGCTGTGTTACCACCATCTTTTACTAAAGAACCATTAATATAATCAACTTGTTTTCCATCTATAAAAATTCTAGAAGAATGAGCGAGCATCTGCAACGCCTCCTAATGGAACTAACTCACTGATTAAATTACCACCTTCATTAATCAAACAAATTTCTTCTACAGTCATATTAGCTGTGAAATCACGGGGCGCCCTAGGTCCATTCACAGAATGAGTCTCGGCTACAGATGTAATAATACCAAAGAATCTAACCCAAGTAGCATCTTTTTGTTTTTCATCCCACATTACGCGAATTCCATTAGCTTGAGCATCACGTAATTTTTCAAGTGCAGAAAACGTAGTAAAATCATCACTCCAAGCAAAGGATTGTTCTGTTCCCATTGCTTTACTACTTAATCCAATTGATTGAATAGGTGTTCCCGTTCTAACAATAAATACCTTTCCTCCTTTAGTAGCAGCTTGATAAAAAGTACCAGCATAATTTATACTTACATCACTATTTATAGGCATATAGGAAAGGTCATAAGCAGTATTATCTTTTTGAACAATAACTTGAGAGTTATTATCATTGTAAGGAAGAGCTGTCCACATTTCAGCACCCGGTATCATTGGTGCATCTGCACTATTAAAACCTGCTCCTGATAATGTAATTTTAAGAGCATATTTTTCTCCTTCCCATTGCTCTCTCCATTTATCTACATCTCCACCAGCACCACCAAAACCAAATAAATAAGGATAATTAGGAGGTTGTTGAGTACCATATCCGTTAGGTAAACTACCACTGCTAACAGTTTTACTGACACCATCAAATACCTCATAAAAATTAATTCTTCTTAAAAATCCTTTAATCGCTGCCCCTGCCCCAAGATTCCCAAGCGAGTGTGTATTATTCCCTGATACTAAATGTAAAACACGAGAAGAACTAGCTGTACCACTGGCATATCCTACACTACTAGAAGCAACCCACAAAGTTTTCTTTGAGTTACTTGGTCCAGTTCCACTCACCTCTAACATATATTTATAATTACCAAAATCATCATCAGTGTACCACGTACTACTATCAGGATAACCGATATCATTAAAGGTATAAGTGAAAAATGGGTCTCCGGTACCAGATACAGCAGTACCCATCGCCATCCCTGTTACATATTTACTGAAAGAGTTATGAGCATTACTACCTGAAATAGAAGATGTAGCATCGGTTGCACCTGTGACATCAAAGAATCCACCACACATCCCTGTTAAACTCAATTTTCCCCAGTCATTTGGCATATCAAAGCTAATATATCCACTCTTTACAAATGAAGATGATTTATCCTCATAAGTAGCAGAAGAACTATTACGATATTTTTTGTCCATTCTTGTAGTATCTGTGAATTCAACAGGAATCCATTCTGCTTTTTGAGTAAATTTATCGCCGTATATTTCATTAGTAACTCTTAGATATGACACACCAGCAACGGTAGCGCCACTTTGGTTAACTAAATCAGTCATCATTTTAGGAGCATAAGTTGAATTATTAAAAAATAGTTTATTAACTTTTTTATCATTTGTTAAAACCAAATATTCAGAAATAGGCATATCAAAATCTTGTGACCAAGTAGGAGCGCCTTTAGTACCAGACCTAGTAATGGCATATCGATTCCAATCTTGTAATATAGGATATTGATAGTCTGGTATATGTGTATTAGTAGCTAAAGCATTAGAGTAAGCTCCGGTAGCATAATAGGCAGTCAATTGTGGGGCTTCTCCATTATTAAAGAAATAACTTTTACCTTTCATTGATACAGGATTTTCAGCATACCATCCCGGAGGGTCAAGTCTAAACACACCATCAAATGTATCTAAAGTACTAGTCTGTGAAGTGTCAGTAGTAGTTGTCATACGAGTCAAATGATACGTATCAACTAGTTGATTGAAATCATTTAATAAGAACTGGTCAGTAACATAAATATTATCACCTTGTGGAATAGCAGATGTGCCTGTTGCGAACCCTGCAATTTTAACACCACTCAAGCTATAGTTATTAACAGATGTGCCTGAACCCATCAAACCATCTGCACGAGTATAATATGTATAACCTAAATCTCTAGTTCTTTCATTAGTAATAGTATTACCACTTAAATTAGTAGCACCACTAGGTTGCCATTGTTGATAAGGTTGCCAAGAAAATTTCCCGTTATCAAGGTTAAAAGTAGAGGAACTAGCATTAGCGGCTTTAGCTCTACTTTCAGTAAAATCAATAGTTGAAAGACGCTTAGAATCATTTAATTTTTTAATTGGGTCTCCATTAGAAACATAAGTAATAGGATACCAATACCCATTATTTGCTTGAGCTATTAAAAATATTTTCATTTGGTTAAAATTATTAGAATTGACTACAGTAGCTCCACTAGCTTCAGGATATTTCACAAAATCCATTTTCATTTCAACTACTTCATAAATCTGTTCTAAATCTGTGTTTATTTTATCTACAGGTTGACTTACTCCATCACCAAAGACAAATGTTTTTGTTATCTTTTTAAGTCCTAAATTGTTACCTAATTCAGCGTTTCCACTTATGGTAGGACTTGTAGTTTTAGCGCTTACAGTTATAGACATTTGTTGGTCAGGTTGAGCTGGGTCTGCAATTGGAGGAATATACATATAAACATCCTTTGGTCCCTCATTAAATATATTATTATCAACACCACTTAACACCGTTTTATTTTCTATCTTTAGCACACCAGTAGGTGTACCATCAGATACAGTAATAGGAGGTATTTTAGAACCCACACTCTCATAAGGAGCTAAATATGCATTGGTGGTTGAACTACCATAATATTTAGAAACAAAACCGTTGTTATTAATTGTTCTTATCACAGGAGCAAAACTTCCTGTCTTTGTGTAAATATGGGTTAAAGCTATTTCATTTCCAGCTTTAGGTAAAGATGTCCATTGATTTACTCCATCTTGTAATGTTTGATTAACTCCATCGCCCCAGTCAATAAATACTTTTAGCACGTCATCATCCTTAAATGTAATTGTTCCACTCGCTGTAGAAAAAACTTCTATTGAATCATCTTGCCAAGTCAAACTCATATTCCCGTAACCCCCCATCCAACTTTATTAGACATTGCTATTTCTTTTGGAGTTTCACCACGTATATTGTGATAATCAGCAGCAAATACTCTAGCTTGGAAAACGTTGTTATGCAAAGGACTTAGTACAGTAGTACCGGACATTGTACCAAAGTCTCTATAAGATGTAGTATCTAATTCAATACTATTTTGAACAGGGAACTGAAGAACTATACCATTATAACCAACTACTTCTTCGATACGTCCATTAAAATTATTGACTGTGCCTCCTCCGCTTTCACCACCAACAGTACCACTGGCAGGTTCTCTCTGGCCACCAAAATAAGGTGAACCTCTAATTCTTATGGCACCAGTAGCACAGGTATATGTAGCAGTGTCTTCTAATTTTCCGTCGACATATAGTTTCCAATTTGCGCTAGGTAATTCTCCGTCATAAGTTAAAGCTATCATTACAGGTTCTTTTCCGTCACAAGCTAAATAAGATGTGCCACTTAAAAATGTAGAACTCGTAATACCAATATTACTGGAACCATCGGCTCGTAATCCTAAAGCGTATATATTAGCTCTTACTTGATTACCACTTAATGAAAGATTAAAAGCGCTTCCCGTTGCATTCGTTGTCGTTTCTGCATTTATTTCAAAGATAGTACCACTTCCAGCAGAAGGCACACAATGAATCATCATACTTGCTTTGTCTGTTTCACGAGTCCATTCCATAGTGCCGTTTTGTTGATTCCAAGAGCTATTGCCAACTCCGTCAACAGTAGCCCCATACCCAGCAAATCCTTCAATAGTAGCCCCAGCGTTTCCGCTAGCATTTAGAGTCATCGGATTACGGTCCGTCCAATCCTTATTAGCTCCTACGTAAATAGATTTAAATAATTTTTGGTTTTCTCCACTACCACTATTAAGGTGACTGTAAAAACTAGCTTTGTGATATTTATCATACACAGGACCATCATCAGCTATAACATATCTATACCATATGTCTTCAGAGTTACTTTCGTCCCATTTCATTTTAAGAAAATCGAGCGAATTAGGAGGTAACTCATCAACCTTTAATGGCGCTTGACCAGCCGTACTATTAATAGTAGCTAATCCTTGATTACTAGGAGTAACTGTTAAATTTGATAATACAGGAACTGGGTTTTTTAATCCCCAGATTAAATACGGCACATTTGTTCCGTCCTTTGTATCTATATTAACCGTGTAAAAATCTTGTGGTAAACCTAAGTCATTCAATGGATATATACTAAAATTGAAAATAGAATCCCAGTCAACTTTATTTTGGTCAATGTATGCATCTAAATTAGAATAAACATAATTACCACTAATAGGGAATGATTTACTTATATATCCTCCATATGTGATGACATTGTCAACATCTGTGTACGCACCATATCCATAATCGGTATCTACTTGTATTATTCCACCCTCTGATGTGTTAGATAGATTCCACGCACGAATGTATTGTCCATCCGTCAAAAGTGATTCATTATATGTGGTTCCGAACTCTCCTACAGCAGTGCCTGATGATGCCAATAAACTAGAATAACTGCGTACTGCATTACTATCTTGAACTTTAACATTATCAGTAGGATTAAACCACTGACCCCACGAAGTAGCCGCATCAGCCTCGTCAGTACTTTGTTGGTCAGATACATTTGCAAAATGTAAATTTATCCAATATTTAAGTGGACTAATAAAAATACTTCCTAGTTGTCGTTTAGAAGTAATACTTTGTGCTGTATTTTTAAAACTACCAGAACCCAATCCAATCTTATTAGAAGTGCATAAAGTATTATCTACCGAATACTGGTCTGTATATTTAGTAGGGCGGTTAAGATAAATAACATTACCATTTCTTGGTTTAACTTGGTAAAGTACATTCTTTCCATCGCCTTCACTCCCACTAATACCAGCAGATATAGCTGCAGTCATTGGAGAATACTGACCTTTAGTAGCGTATTGCATTTTCCACATCACATAATCAGTGCCTCCATTTGCTGCGGAATCAAAAGGTAAATCAAATATTTCTGGATTGTCTACCACTATTTCTGTTCCTTCCGCGTTACTTCCAATAACTCTCGCAGAAGCAAAAATATTTTCTCTACGAGTCCAAGAACCAGACCCATTATTTAATCCAGTGACACTAACAAAACCCTTTTGCGTAAAGTCATCAACACTCAAAGAACCTCCACTAGTTACTAAACCATTTAGTTCCCCCTTGTCAACAGTTGTAGGACTTCCTGCTGGAGTAAATGGAACAAATGCGTTAACCCCTTGATAGGCTGTGAAACCGGCCATTCGAGCGCTCTTTGAGCCAGATATATATTTAGCCTCGATTCCTCTCACAGTGTTATCATTACCCGTTAAGAAATCACCGAATAAAATATTAATATCTCCACCGCCTGATTCTGGTGACACTAGATTATCAATATTATCAAATCCAATACTGATATTAGAATGAGTTATAGTGTTAGCTTGACCAAAGTAATTATCAGCTTTTCCAATTTGTCCACTTAAACCAAACGTAGCAGGCCAAGTGTTTCCTGTAGCTGACACCATATTAGATGGAACTACCTCAGCGGGATATGGAATGCTTATTGAACGCTGTCTATTTACTTCATTAACAGAAGCATTAGCAACATCCCAATTAAAATATTTAAATTTAATACTATCTATCTTAACTACAGATTGCATATCACCATCGGTAAAACCTTCAGCGTCTGCCTGTGTATTTTTAAAAGTAGAAGTTGCACCAATAGCATAATTAGTATCATTAGCCCGGCAATTGTTCATCCAGAAACTCATTGAATTTAATTCTAGTTGGCTACCTGAACTGTCAACACCAAAGTGCGAATCTCCTAAGTTTAGTTTAACTGCCTGCATTGCGCCATCTTCAGTGACGTCTTTTGAATAAGCTATTAAATAATCTTTCGCTCCATATTCAGGAGTTGATTTTCCTGCAGCGTCTAACAAATTTGAATACATATTTACAGGACCATATTTAAATGTTAGATTTAACCATTCATTAAGAGGAAATTCTAAGTAGTTTCGATTACCTCCAAAGCCGTATACTGATGGAGAAGCGGCAGCCCCAGATAAATAAAACCTACCAGCGTCACCAGTCGTATCTAGTATAGAATCTCCGTGGTGACCCGCAGGTGGAGGATTAGTAGCACCACTAATTAAATTAAAGAAAGGTACCCCAATAACTTTTTCAGCTGGATTTTCCCGTGGTGCATAAAAGAAAAGACCAGTAGAAACTTCCGCATTATCTCTTAGTCTTTTTAAATAAGACATATAATCTTCATTTTCCTCAGGATAAGATTCTGCAAATATAATAGAAAAACCTCTTTCTAACCTAGTTTGCAACGCTGTTCTAGTAGTTAAAACAGGTGCCATCATTTCAAATTTCATAGCAAGTTCTATTTCGGGTGAAGTTACTGGATTATTATTACCACTAATACTTGTTTGTCCACTAGCTCCTATATCAAGTTGATAAGGGCTCGGCAAATAATCTATTGAAGCCATAGCAGTTTGAGGAAGAATACCACCATCAGTAGTAAGTCCAAATTGTGTACCATAAGCATTTTCCTCACCACTTCCACCCGGATTCGACCAGTTTTCCCAGAAATTATGAAAAGCACAAGAAGCTCCTCCTGTTTTAGCATCTCCGCTATCTAAAGCGATTTTAGAATAAGTAAAGAATTTGGTGTCATCTCCTGTATTACCTACAGTTTGTACTTTTATATCTTCAGTGTCCGGCGCTTCTCTTACGTAATTGAATATACTATTAAATTGTGTAACGCGGTCTACAAACTCAACATCTACTACATTATACTGTGTAGTTACTAAAGCCCTCTTTTCGTTTTTTACTGCACCGTGGGCTATCCACTCTTCTAGTGAATTGTAATAATTATCCAAAAAATCACCAGCGTTGTAACCATCTTCAGCGGGTACTGCGTGATACATATTAGTATCTCGACTATTTTTTGTAACTAAGTTGTATACATTATCCCCGCGACCTTCGGCAACTAATATTAGGTAACCAGTAAATTGGGCAGCTCTTCCTCCTTTATCCCAAGAATAATCGCCATTTTCAATCATCATCTCGTGAATTTGTAAGCTTGTTATGGTATAAGAAAAATCTTCAGATTGTGCGGTTGTTTGTGTAGTTACTTGTTTTCTATAATCTGCTCTGTCTTGAAACCCAGTATTTTTTCCACTAAAATTATCTACCATTAAAGCGTTATCTTCTTTCATATAAGAACAAAACACAGTTAGATTGTCATCAATTATATCTAAACTACCCTCTGTAATTTCTACATTATTATTTACTGGGTATATTTTTAATTCTGGAGTATGAAACTGTCGGTCACTATCCATTGAATTGGTAAAATAAGCCAAATTAAGAGTTTCAAAAGTTGAATCCTTTCCTCCATATCGGGGGTAAGAAGGAACAGAAGACTGTGCCAAATATAATTTTTCATCACTGCCCCCATTTATAGTAATAGTACTTCCAGAACCATCAAAAGAATCTGCATATGTACTACGTATTGAAACATCGCTTTCAATTGCACCTGAAACATAATATGTGTTTGGTTGAGGATAGAATTTTGTGGGGTCTGTTGCCATATTTAAGGTGTCACTCCTGCTTGATATGAAGTTGTAGATTCGTACTGTTCATTCATATTACTTTCTGAATAGTTTAGCTTCTTAACATATATCGCCGATGGGTTATAAGAGTTTGCTCCTCCAGTATTAACTGTATTAGTTGCCATTGATGGTAAAGAAGTAGCATATGCACCCATATCTGCTTCGACTCCTCCTTCTGGCACTAAAGCAGAAGCAAAAGCTCCAATAGAAGCACCAGCTAAAGTTAATCCAGCAGCTATTGCTACAGCTCCAGTTCCGAAAGTAGCTACAACAACAAAGGCTGCAAGAGCAGCCGCTAATCCCAATATAACTTTACTGAAAGTACTCATACCTCTTGTCAGGTGAAACATTGCAGCAAAACCAATAACGAAAGCAGAGGCCGCTAAAGCTACTGCACCAAAGGCGACAGACAAAGCCCATAAATCATAAGTTAATAATTTAACTCCAGTATCTACAAATAGAGTAGTACCAAAGAATTTTACATTCATTGCAGTTGCAAGGAAAGTTGCGAACTGAAGTCCTTTCATAGCCAATGTTGAAAACATAAGTGTTTTATTAAGGATGTACAAAGCAAGAGCAACTTTAGCTATAGATGGACTTAGATGTTCAAATAGTCCAACTACAATGGACAAGGGTAAGAAATATAATTTCAACATACTAATATTAAACATACCTTGGTCAGCAAAATCTACTAACAAAGTAGCAACTCTTTTTATTAAGTCACCAAACTGAATCAGTGCTTGTAATACACCTTCTCTCAAATTTACAGCAAAATCAGTAAGGACTTTAGAACCATCGTCCATTGTGTCATATATCATACTCTCCATATCAGCGACTATATGTTGAATAACTAATTCAAATTTGTTTAAGACTCCTACAGAATTAGAAATTTCATCAGTAAGAAGGAAAGGTGCAAGGAAAGCATTCTTTAACCTAGTAAGTTGAGCTTCTAAACCTTGTTGTTGAATCATAGCCATTTCGTGAGCAGAACCAGCAGAATTTTGTAAATCAGTTACAGCTGCTTGAAATTCATCAGCGTTTTGAACTAAGTGAACAAAAGCTGTAGCACCACGAACATTTAAATCTTCCATAAGTGCCATCATTACTTCCATATCAGTAACGTCTTCACCTAAAACATCATTAAACTGTTGAGCAATATTAGTTAAAGATTTCATATTACCTTCAGCGTCTAGAATTTCTACTCCTAGTTTACGGAAAGCAGCTTGATTATCATCTGCGTGCTGTGTAAACTCAGCCAAAGACTGACGTAAACCACGACCTGCAATACCTGCTTCCAAAGCGCGGTTGGTTAAAACTTGTAAAGCACCTAACAAAGTATCTAAAGATTGACCTGTAGACACAAAGAAAGGCATAGAAAATTTAATTGCACTAGCTAAATCTTGGTATTCAATTAAAGATTTGTTAATAGCGTGTGCAAACTTATCAGTAACAGCAGTTGCTTCATCCATCTCTAAACCAAAACCAAATATAACCTGTGTAGTTAATTTAGAAATAGTATTATGGTCACCTTGAACAGCCATAGATAATTTTAAAGTGTCATTTAACACCTTCATAGAATCATCAGCAGAAAGACCTGCGGACGCAAACTGGTACAAACCTTTAGCAGCATTGTTGTAACTAATACCAAATTGAGAACCAAACTCTACAATTTGATTAGACAAACCATATAATGTTTCATTAGTAGTTTGGAAAATAGATTGAGCATTCATTAACTCTTGTTGAAATCCTTTTATACCTTCAACAACTTGGTTAATTTTATAATAGAAAAGTGTAAGTGTTATTACGGACTGTTGTAGTACATTACGGAAATTGCTTATAGCGGTGTTTAAATTTTGAGTTAAGTTTCTGGCCCATTGCTCGTCTTGTCGTATTAATTCTTTGGCTTTAGTAATGTAACCTTGTAATTGTTTTTCAGACGCTCTTACTTCTTTTTGACGTTCTCTTTCTCCTGCAACAGTAGCAGTATGTAATCCTTTAGTTAGGTTAAGTAAATCTGAAGTAGGTTTCATTAAAGCTTCAATGCCAGCTTTTTTGGCTTTAAGGGCTTTTACATCTTCTTCTAAATTACCTGCAGCTGTAGCTTTTTGTATGTCGTAAGCTTCTCCATATAGTTCTCTAAATTGAGCATCTTTAGTGGGGTCTCCAAAAGTTTGCCCATATGCAGCTTGTTTTTGTTTTATCTCTCGGTCTATTAAGTCAATAGCCGAACGTCGTGCTCTGTTTGAATCTTCAAGTTCGTTAATTAATCTTTTTTCACCTTCAATACCTAACTTATAGAAATTATCAGCAAGTTTCTGCAACCTACTATATTCATCACCAGCTAAAGCAACTCCAGAAAATAACTTTTGATTCATATCGGCGCTCAAACCCATATCGGCTGCGCCTACTCTTGACATACTTTTCGATGTCATCGTTTCTAATTGACGAGATGCGTCAGCAAACTGTGCTAATCTTTCTCGAATGTAACGAGCTTGATGACTCCTTTCAAAATTACCAGCTTCTGATTGTACATTCTCAGCTACACTTTGTAACTTTTTAAGGTGTGATGTTGTGCTTGATATAGATTTTTGAGCAGCTTTATGTGAATCAGAGTTAACCATTCCTCTAAAATGAGCTAGAGCACCGGCTAGGCCAGAGAGTCCTCTGGTTACTTCTCCCCTATCGGGATAACCCACCGTAACTAATAATCTTGCGGTGGCTGCACCCATTAGTGCTGAACCTGCCATCTATATTCCTTACTTCATCAAACCAGTAAAAGAAGTTTTCTTACCTTCTCTTTTACTATAATACTTTCCACGGGCTGCATTATAACGAGCCCATTGACCACGTATAGCAGGTTTATTCTTAGCCATACTATTGATGTCTTCAGAATCATACCCGTCCATACTATGAAGAACGTTATATTCACCTAAGGCTAAAAGCAAGCCCTCAAGCTCAAAGCGTGGGGTGCTTTTTATTTCTTCCCAACTGAGCCCAAGTTCTTTCATAAGGGGTATATAGAGCAACACCGGCTCGGGCGCTGTTCTTACCCAGTCTGAAAATCTTCTTTAACAGTTGCTTCTAAGTTAAGAACCTTCGATATAATTTGATATCTCAAAGTTGCTGGTAAAGCCCCATATTGTTCAGCAGTAATTTCTACTGCGTCTGGGTTTTTATCAACAGCCTTTCCAATCATTTTTAAGATACGCTCTGACCCTACTCTTTGGTACCAATCAGATTGTTCTTCTTCAGATGCACTTGCATCTAAAGGTAACAACTTAGGTTCTTCTCCTTCTACCAATTCGCAAAATTGTATGCGGAATGGTCTGCCTCTGAATTCCATCTCAACTGTTTGGATTTCATCCGTCAAGGCTACAAGCTCTTCTATAGTCCATACACTATCATTTGTCATTTTATCAATTCCTTTTACTGTTCGTTACAGTTTCTTATGCTACTGTTTATATGTCAGCCATTGTGGTCAACCCAGTTGCGTAGATTCTGTCGCCAGCTACACCTACTGCATTAGACGTGACTAAATAAGGTTTTACATAAGAGTAAAATTCCACTGTTTCCTCTTGTGTACCGTCAGCAGCTAAGGTGACAGTATGAGAGGTCATACAGCAGTTACGCAATACGAATGTTTCGGTTGCGTCTTTTAATTGTAAGAAGATACGATATCCAAAGTTTTGAAGACGGGAAGTAGTTAAACCATCGTGCACATTAAAAGTGACAGGAGCGTTTACTTGGTTCTGCCCAGCATCTGCTACAACAGCTCCACCACTGTTAGCGTAACATCCATCTCTTGCTCTTTGATTGAATAGTTTATCCCAAAGACCATCGTTCTTCTTTTTGGTAATAGTTGCACTCAATTCGTGTTTGACTTGAGCACTTAAATGTGTGTTTTTACCCATATAAGCTATATCTTCATTCATAGCTCCGGGTGTAAAATCAATACCTGTAACATCGGCTAACTCAGTTGGTGTTAGCATTCCACTAGTTCGTGGGTAAACAAGTAAGTTTTGTGAAGCAGCTTCTGCTACAGCTAATCCACTATTTGTTGCGACCCAACTTGAGCCATCTCCGTCTGTAGTACCACTAAGGTATGCATAAGACATTTCAGTTGTTATATAAATATTTACATCTTTTCCTAGAAAATAAGTCATTGTATCAGAGCTCCGTTGCTGTAGTTGGACCTGCTATATCACTAGCCCCAGTTGTTGCAAATATCTGCGGTTCAACTTGGCTGGTCCATTCAATGGTCTCTTCTTGAGTACCATCTGCGTTTAAAGTTACAGTGTGGTTAGTCATCTGTGCGTTCTTTATTGCAAAGATTTCACTACCATCTTTCAATGCTATATACATTCTGTAGCCAAAGGTAATATCAGGTTCGGTAAGTCCGTCCCTAAAACTAGAACCGGTAACTCCCCATCGGGCTATAGACCCTAGGACATCACCGTTGAATAAAACATCATAAACTTGATTTTTCTTTTTAGTTGTAGTTGTAACAGTAGTTTCTTTTCTAACTTCTGCTTTCAATGGGGTATTTGCGCCCATAAATGACACATCTTCATCATTTGTGCCGATTCCTAAATCTAAACCAGTCAAATCGCCAATAACATCAGATGATGTAAAGTTTGGGGCAGACAGGTTTTTGATTGTGCTAGGTGAACTTGATGTAGCTAAAGTACCAGATGCTGAAACATCGATACCGTAGGTAGTGTTTTCAGTGCGTATAATCATCAACACGTCTTTTCCTAGGAAGTATGCCATATTTTTATCCTCTTCTTTTGTGAGCGGCTCTTACGAGAGCGCTCTATATTTTTTATTATCAGCAATTATATTTAAAGGTTGTGTTCCCTATAGTTGAAATTGTGCCCAGCTAGCCGAACCCATTCGCTTAGCAAGAGCCGATTCCATTCTATCAACACCACCTCTGCGGTCCATAGTCATATATGGTCTTGGGTGCAAGAAAGGAGACCAACTTCGGGCTTCTTGAGGTGTAGGGCCTTTCTTTCCACCTAAGTCATCAGCCCATTCTCTCCAACCCTTATCCACTTGATGTTCTACACTAGACACTAATTTTTCAGCTTGCATCTGACTGTTCTTCAAAAAGTCAGCTACGTCTTCATTATCTGCTATACCTACCATTGCACCAAATGCTAAAGCACCTGCTTCAACCCAATCATATATAGAATTCGTTAAATCTCTTGAAGTTACAGTTTGGACTTGTGTTCGAACATAAGTTAATCCACCGCCTAACTTTCCGCCAAACCCACCTTCATTACCTAAAAAATCAAC
>Ga0114932_10002205_pt1 | contig 20903 bp, 15 predicted proteins | sample 2SBtaG_2_FD_87286 | JGI IMG/M metagenome (GOLD analysis project Ga0114932, IMG submission 87286) | Deep subsurface microbial communities from Kolumbo volcano to uncover new lineages of life (NeLLi) - 2SBTROV12_ACTIVE470 metaG | ecosystem: Environmental > Aquatic > Marine > Volcanic ... | reverse complement strand
GTCAAAGGACGAACCCGAGACGGCGAGCGTGGCGTCGTCGAGCAGCGGCTCGTAGAGCACGCCCTGGGTACCGCCGGTGAACGTGGAGTCCGTCACTGTGACGGCGGGAACCTCGGCGACGTAGATCGACGACAAGTTTGTGGTGGTCTGGCTGAAGTCGCTGTTGCTGATGGCAAAGCCGGTGCTTCGGCTGTAGACGGCGAGGTTGGCGTCGTCGAAGGTCGCGTCGGTCACCGACGGCACGGCATCGTCATACAGGGCGACGTTGACCTGAACAAAGCTGGCGTAGTCGATCTTGGAGTCGTCCGCGGTTCCGGAGAGGTAGACGCCGGCGCCCGCGGGCAGGCCGATGGCAGACTGGAACATGACTCCCGGAGTCGAGGCGTCACCTTCGAGGATGAGTGTGCCTTGCACGTACAGGCCACTGCCTGGCAGCAGGTCGATGGTCACGCCCGACGCAATGGTCAGGGTTACGCAGACGGGGACCACGGTGATGGCGTCGAGGGTCGTATCGGCGGACCAAGTCGTGTCGGCAGCCACAGTGACCGTGCCTGCGCCATCGGCGCCGTCTGTTCCATCGGTTCCGTCGGTTCCGTCCGTGCCGTCTTCCGCCACCGAGCCGTTGCAGACGTAGTCCGCCGAGCCCGCTTCGGCGTCGTCGAGCTCGCCGTTGCCGTCCTCGTCGAGTCCTGAGAAGATGGCCACGCCGCCGAGCGCGCAGTTGGCGTCCCCCTCAGCGAGCACGTCGGTGCGCACAAGACCCGAAGGCCCGCCACCTCCGCATCCAGAGGCGAGTGCGAGAACAACGATGAGACTTCTGGACATTGGGCAGCTCCGAATGCGTGTGCATGCGTGGGGGTGGCAGCCGTAAGTGGTCTGACGGCTCGTTTCCTTCACTCTTCATACGTGAAAGATCTCGCCTAGATCACAAAGAAAAAGACCCGCTCGGCGTGAGGTGCCGAACGGGCCTGTGAGATGAGTACTGTGCGACTTAGCTGCAGCCGCTTGTTGAGCCGCAGCTGACGCATTTGGTGCACGAACCGTTGCGCACCATGGTCATGGCGCCACATTCTTCGCAGCTGTCCCCGACGTAGCCTTGGGCCTTGGCGTCGAGAATGGCCTGAACGCGGGTCGAGCGCTTGAGGTCGCGGACCACCATCACCGGCGGGCCGACTTGGTCGTCAGCGGGCTCGGTGTGGGCCACCGGGGCGGCCACTGGAGCGGCAGCCACACTGCCTGCCAGCGAGACGGTCTGCTCTTCGTGCCACTTGGGCTCTTCTTTGAGCGTGTCGTGACGCAGGTCCTCTTCGCTCACATGCGCCAGGTCGTCGCGACCCAGGTAGGTGATGGACAGCTCACGGAAGATGTAGTCGATGACCGACGTGGCCATCATGATGCGGTCGTTGCCCTGCACCATGCCGTTCGGCTCGAAGCGAGTGAACAAGAACTGGTCGGCGAACTTCTCGAGCGGCACGCCGTGCTGCAGGCCGATCGAGATGGCAATCGCGAAGCTGTTCATCAGGCTGCGGAAGGCAGCGCCCTCTTTGTGCATGTCGACGAAGATCTCGCCGAGCGTGCCGTCGGTGTACTCGCCGGTCCGCAGGAACACCTTGTGTCCGGCGACGACCGCCTTCTGGGTGTAGCCCTTGCGGCGGTCCGGCAGCCGGCGACGCTTGGCCAGGTAGCGAATGACGAGGCGCTCGGCGACCTGAACGGCCTGGGCGGGGATGTTCTGCGCGGCCAGCGGCTCGGCAGCGACGTCGTCCACTGAAGCAAACAGGTCGGTGGCCATGAGCGTGGACAGGGGCTGCGAGAGCTTGGAGCCGTCCCGGTACAGGGCGTTGGCCTTGATGCCCAGGCGCCAGGACAGCATGTAGGCTTCCTTGACCTGCTCGACCGTCGCGTCGTTCGGCATGTTGATGGTCTTGCTGATGGCACCGCTGATGAAGGGCTGGCATGCAGCCATCATGCGGATGTGAGCATCGGGAGCGATGTAGCGCTTGCCGGTCCGTCCGCACTTGTTGGCGCAGTCGAAGATGGGCAGGTGCTCGTCCTTGATGTGGGGTGCACCCTCGATGGTCATCGTGCCCGTTGCATAGGCGTTGGCCCGCGCAATCTGGTTCAGGCTGAAGCCAATGGCTTCGAGGATGTTCAGGGAGGCATCCGCGAGCTGCTCGGTGGTCAGCCCCAGCACGTCCTGGCAGAAGTCGTTGCTGAGCGTGAACCGGTTGAACACGAACTTGATGTCAAAGGCGGTGGCGAGCTGGGACTCGATCTTCTCGAGGGTGGCGTCGTCGAAGCCCTTGGCGCGCAAGGTCTCGTGGTTGATGGCCGGGGCGCCCTTGAGGGTGCCGGCACCGGTCGCGTGCCGGATGATGTCGTCGACTTGGTCGGCGCCGTAGCCCAGCGTGCGCAGCGCGGGTGGCACGGACTGGTTGATGATCTTGAAGTAGCCGCCGCCAGCGAGCTTCTTGAACTTCACCAGGGCGAAGTCAGGCTCGACGCCGGTGGTGTCGCAGTCCATGACCAGACCGATGGTGCCCGTGGGGGCAATGACGGTGGTCTGGGCGTTGCGGAATCCGAACTTCTCGCCCAGAGCCAGCGCATCGTCCCAGCCCTTGCGGGCGGCTGCCAGCATCTCGGCGGGAGCGAAGTGCTCGTCAATGGCGATGGGGCGGACGGTGAGGCCCTCGTACTCGCTGGTCGGCACGTCATAGGCGGCGCGGCGGTGGTTGCGAATGACGGCGAGCATGGGCTCTTTGTTGGCCTCGAAGCGCACGAAGGCGCCCTTCTGTTCGGCCAAGCGAGCGGACTGAGCGTAGGCCTCACCCGAGAGGATGGAGCTGATGCAGCCAGCGATGGCGCGGCCCTGCGGGCTGTCGTAGGGAATGCCCATGCGCATGAGCATGGCGCCGATGTTGGCGAAGCCCAAGCCGAGGGTGCGGTACTCGTAGGAGCGTCGCGCAATGGCCTCGGAGGGGAACTGGGCCATGGCGACCGAGATCTCCAGCACAGTTGTCCACAGGTGGATTCCGTACACGAAGTCGTCGATGGCGAAGTGCTGCTTCTCGGTGTCGTAGAACGTGTTGAGGTTCAACGAAGCCAGGTTGCAGGCCGTGTCGTCGAGGAACATGTACTCGGAGCACGGGTTGCTGCCGTTGATGCGACCGTCGTTCTTGCAGGTGTGCCATTCATTGATGGTGGTGTCGAACTGCACGCCCGGGTCGGCGCAGGCCCAAGCCGAGTACGCGATGTCTTCCCACAAGTTGGCGGCACGCAAGGTCTTGTGGACCGAGCCGTCGGTGCGGCGCTTGAGGTTCCAGCCCTCGTCGCGCAGCACGGCGTCCATGAAGCGGTTGGGGATGCGGACCGAGTTGTTCGAGTTCTGACCCGACACAGTTTGGTAGGCCTCGCCCTGCCAGTCGGTGTCGTAGGTCGCAAAGTCGATGCGGGTGTAGCCCTGGCGTGCGTACTGCACAGCGCGCCACACGTAGTTGTCGGAGATGAAGGAGCGCTGCGCAGCGGCGACAGCGACAGCCAGACCCTTGTTCAGCTTGGGGTCGAACCTGTCTTCGCCCTGCAGGTCTGCGCCGTTGCACGCGTCGATGATGGCGTTGAGGTGCTTCTCGTTGAGCTTGCTGCCCGTGACGAGGCTGGCGACCTTCTGTTCTTCGTCGACCTTCCAGTTGACGAAGGCCTCGATGTCGGGGTGATCGAGGTCGAGGCTGACCATCTTGGCAGCGCGGCGGGTGGTGCCGCCGGACTTGATGGCTCCAGCCGCCTTGTCGCCGATCTTGAGGAAGCTCATGAGGCCCGAGGAACGGCCGCCACCGGACAGGGGCTCGCCCTCGCCGCGGATGCTCGAGAAGTTGGTGCCGGTTCCCGAGCCGTACTTGAACAGCCGGGCTTCGCGCAGCCACAGGTCCATGATGCCGCCGTCTTGGACGAGGTCATCGCTGATGCTCTGGATGAAGCAAGCGTGGGGCTGCGGACGCTCGTAGGCCGAGGTCGACGCGTGCAGCTCGCCGGTGAGGTTGTCGACGTACTTGTGGCCCTGTGCGGGACCGTCGATGCCATAGGCCCAGTGCAGGCCAGTGTTGAACCACTGCGGAGAGTTCGGAGCGCACATCTGGCGCGCCATCATGAAGCGGAGCTCGTCGTAGAAGACCTTGGCGTCTTCTTCTTTGTTGAAGATGCCTTCTTTCCAGCCCCAGTAGGTCCAGCAGCCAATCAGGCGGTCGAAGATCTGGCGACTGTCGCGCTCTCCGCCGAACTGTCGGTCGTGGGCCAGGGCACTCATGGCCTTCTCGTCCGGAACCTTGCGCTGCAGCCACTTCGGGACGCCCTTCTCTTTTACGGAGCGGGTGACAGCAGGGACGTTCGCTCGGCGGAAATACTTCTGCGCGAGAATGTCGGTGGCAACCTGGCTCCAGCCAGAGGGCACCATGACATCATCCGCCTCGAAGACGACTGTGCCGTCTGGATTGCGGATTTCGGAACGACGGGGGACGAAGTCGAGGCCAGAGTACGGAGACTCCAGGCCGACGGTAAAGCGGCGCGACACCTTCATGGGGGTTTCTCGAATTTTAGTGGGGTGGGTATGAAACGCGGGTTGACGATTTGGGGGTTGCCGTTTGGACAGGGACGGCAGCGTTTCACCCGTTTGGCGGACCAGGAAGGGGCGACGAACGGGGAAACAGGGGTGCACCGGGTGGCGCCCAGACACAATATCTAGTGGCCCAAAGGCAGGGCAAGGCACAACATCTTGGGTTTGGGCCTCGTCCTCAAATTCGACAAGCCACGATGGGCCTGCGATCCGGGGGAGCGTCTTTATGGACCTTCTTCAATTATTTCTTATCCCCACTTATCCACAGATCGGACGACGGCGCAGATCGAAGCTGCAATGGGGATCCACGCCCGATCCATGTAGTGTCTGCAACACGATCCACTGAGGATCGTGTGGTGTTCGTAGACAGGTGGATCTGCCTGAGATCCTCGACTAGATGGGCCGGTCAGAGGAGGGTCATGTGAGCGTGCCAATGGCAGTCAAAATGACTCTCGACGACTTGCTGCGAGATCTGGACATGGTTGTGTTCCGGCTCGAAGGCGACCCGCCGCTCGATCTCGACAAGCTGGCCCGGGACAGACGCCGGGTGCGAGGCGACCTCGAAGAGCTCAAAGACCGACTCGAGCAGGTCCTGCGCGACCTGTAGTCCCGGGGTCTTAGGGAATCAAGCCTCCGACCGAGACCGTCTCGACGTTGTCTGCGCCGGTGCTTGGCAGTGGATTGAGCATGCCGGGAACGATGACGGCCAACACGCCGCCCGTCACGACGACTGCGGTGGCAATGCCGACGCGTTTTGCCAGGGCTGGCGTGCCCAGCGCGGCCACCATGCCCGCTTTGAGCAGGGTATTGGCCACAGCGGCGATGACGATGGCCCGCACGGCAACGATGGCGGTCAGGTCAGCCTGGGCCATGGACAGGGCCACCGCATCTGCGTCGGTGGACCCGGCGAGAGCGGCGATGACGTAGAGCCATTCCTCGGAGACTTGGGTCCGACTGATCTCGACCGCGAGCAGGACGGCAGCCAGGAACAGGGCGAACTTGATGGCCTCGGTCAGTGCAAATGGATTGCGCAGGTCGACGTCGGCCTTGCCTTCGACCTCTTGGGTCTTTTGGGTCTCGCGCCAGAACCAGCCGGTGGTCAGCACGCAGCAGACTGCCATGGCCACCATGGCCGGTGCGATGCGCGGCAGCAGCGCGATGTTCAGCACCGCCACCAGCACCATGACGCGGATGAACATCACTCCCCAGGCCAGCAGGATGCCCATCGCCAGTGCGTTGGGCCCACCGGTGCCGTCCTTGCTCTGTCGAGAGAAGGAGAGCGTGGCTGCGGTCGAGGAGACCAAGCCCCCGAACAGGCCGGTCAGTGCCAAGCCTCGGCTCTCGCCGAGGGAGCGCACAGCGCCGTAGCCAACGAGCGAGAGTCCAGAGACCAAGATGACCACCCACCACAACTTGTACGGGTTGATGGCGCCCCAGGGGTCGACGGTGGTGTCGGGGATGAGTGGCAGCACAATGAACGTGGCAAACAGCAGCTTGAGGCCGGCCGACAGGTCTTCTTGGTCGATTTGGTCGGTGAGTTTGTGCAGGGACTGCTTGAAGGTCAGCACCGCCGAGGTACAGATCGCCAAGATGACGGCGGTCTCGGGGTGACCGCCCGCAGCCGCTCCACCCAGCAAGTACACGATGATGGCCGAGAACTCTGTGGTCAGCCCGGTCGAGTCGCGCTTCTTGCGGTTGGTGACGAAGTAGCTCGAGATCAGCAGTCCGCAGACCCCCAATGCGCCGGCCACGAACAGCGCGATGGCGTTGAACTCGAGGGACAGCCAGGCGCAGATGGCGCCGGTCATCGCGATGAGGATGAACGTGCGCAGCCCACCCCATGTGTACATGTCGTCTTCTTGGCGAACTTCGCGCTCTACCCCGACCAGCGCGCCGATGAAGAGGGCGATGGCCAGATTTCGAAGAAGAACGAGGTCGATTTCGCCTAGCAGATCAGGGCTCCCGTCACACGATTGTCACATGCCTGAGGCCGGCGCGCAACAGTGGGACGATGGTCCGGTCTGGCTATTCGAACCGCCGAATCAGGCAGAGGTGTCTGCCGCCGCCTTGCCGCCGGTTGCAGGGTCTTGGGGCTCGCCCTCGACATCTTCGCCGACATGCATCCAGCGCAGGAAGATTGGAGCGCATGCAAGGCAGAAGGCTGCACAGCCCAGTGTGGTCCAAGCAATGATGCCGAACACGTCGCCATAGACGTGCACGGTCTCGGAGGGCACAGGGATGATCTGCGGGCCTTCTCCGCCGTGGCTGACACCTGTGAAGGTGGCAATGATGGCGGCCAGGAAGCCCGAGAAGGCGGTGGCCAGGAACCATGCGCCCATGGCGGTGCTGACAACGCGCTTGGGCGTGAGCTTGGTGACCATGGACAGGCCAACCGGAGACAGGCAGAGCTCGCCGAGTGTGTGCAGCAAATAGGCGAGCAGCAGCCAGTTGGCGTTGACCATGCCGCGGGAGTCCGGGTTGCCGGCGCTGTACCACAGAGCCACGAAGCCAAGTCCGAGCAGGAACAGCCCGAATGCGAACTTCACAGGTGTTGACGGCTCGATGTTGCGGCGCGCCATCTCGGTCCACATAGCGGTGAAGACGAGGCCAAAGATGACGATGAAGATGGCGTTGGCGGACTGGAACATGCTGGCGCGCACTTCGGCGCCGTTGACGCCCATTCCGACGTTGCCTTCGACAATTTGCCACGCGACGCCCTTGCCCATCTTGCCCTCACGTACGGCGTCGAGGGCGGTCAAGTTGAGGGCCTCGCCAGCGGCGAAGATGTAGGGCTCGGGCGTAAAGGCCTCGCGCTCCTTGGCGGTCATTGCGGCGAGTTTCGCGGCGATCTCGTCCGAGCTCAGCGAGCAGTGGGCGGAGGCATCGTCCGTGGCTTCGGCGAACTCACCGTCGAGGCCCAGACAGCTGCGCTTGGCTACCTGGCGCTGCAGGGCGCCGTTGACGACCGCGGCGAATCCCGGGTCGGCGTTGACCATGCCGAGCTGTTCTTGGTTCAAGTCTAGGTTGATGGTGGTTCCAACGTCGGCGCTGGCGATGACCTGTTCTTCGGCCACGCGGTCCACGTTGCGGTCTGTGAAGTTGTTCATCGACGAGCCGGCCTGCTCAAAGAAGGCCCAGAACATCATCGAGAAGAACATCAGCGACACCACGACCCACAGCCGCTCTCGCTCGATCTTGGGGCTGCGGAAGGACTCGCGCATCAAGAAGACGAGTGCGATGACACCCGTGATGGTGAGGATGAGTCCCGTGGGGGTGCTCATTTCGCCGAGCAAGGTGCCCGAAAGGCGCACGATGGCGCTGCTGGAGTCAGCGAGGCCCTTGAGGAACTCGTCCGGAATGACCTTGACCGTGCGGTTGCTGAACACCAGCAGGGCGACCATGGGCACGACGGAGGCAGCGCCCAAATAGGTGAGGTGCTCGCGCGTCAGAGGACCGGCGACCGGGGTGTGCAGCAGATCGGGGTCCGGGGCGAGGCCGGCTCCCTTGGGCAACCCACCCTTCATCAGCGCGGCGCTACCGGCGATGCCTGCGGCCGTCAGTGCCAGCGACACAAACCCGACGACACTCTGGACGACCAAGTTGCTCTCTTGCACGCCGAACATGATGGCGGCGGTGGTCAGTGAGCCGCCTCCGATGATGACCATGGCGCTGTAGCGGGAGTACTTGGGGAACTCGGGAGAAAGAGGGGGCAGACCTTTCTCTTCGCGCTTGAGCTCTGCAAATCCGGCAATGCCGGCCACAATGAGCAGGACCAGGATGGCCAAGTTCATCGGGACCAACGCGGACTCGGGGATGATGTCCATGAACCCGAGACCCAGCGCGGCCATGGTGCACAGTGCGCACATGGCGGTCAGGCTCTGGCCGATGAAGCCGGGGATCATGAAGACGGCCAGGCCGAACAGCATGCCGATGGTGGCCAGACCGAAACCGTAGTGCCAGCCGTAGGTCTCGCCCACGTAGCCGCAGAGCAGCGGGGACATGGCCGCGCCGAGGTTGATGCCCATGTAGAAGATGGTGAAGCCGCCGTCACGGCCGGGGTGACCGTCGGGATAGAGCGAGCCGACGATGGTCGAGATGTTCGGCTTGAAGAAACCGTTCCCGACGATCAGCAGCGCTAGGGCTGCAAAGAAGAAGTACTGGTCCTCGACCGTCATCATCAAGTGGCCGGCCGCCATGAACAGGCCGCCCAAGATGACCGCACGCTTGGCACCGAGCATCTTGTCGGCGAGCAGGCCGCCAAAGAAGGGAGTCATGTAGACCAAGCCGACGTAGGCGCCGTAGACCTTGTAGGCCTCGTTGTCGCCGTAGGCCAAAAAGCCTTTGATCATGTAGAAGATCAGCAGGGCGCGCATGCCGTAGTACGAGAATCGCTCCCACATCTCTGCAAAGAACAGCAGGAAGAGCCCGCTGGGGTGACCGAACAGTGTCGGTCCTTCAATCTCTGCGACCTTCGCTTCGGTGGACATCCACGCTCCCGGTGTGTTGAACCGGGCCGGCTTTATGCCGGGGAGTTGTCCTCTGCCAATGTGCTTTGTAGAGCGGCGAGGTCGCTGTCGTCGGGGAAGTGCTCCCGTGCCTCGGACACTCGGGTCAGGGCCTCTTGGCGCATGCCCTCTTTCACCAGCTGCTCAATGGCGACCGTCGCTTCGAGTGGGTGCCGGTACCGAGGCCGCTTGACCGCCGTCAGCTCGCGCAGGCGAATGAGGTCGAGCTCGTAGGTCCCGTCCTCTTCGAGCATGACCATGGCCCGTCGATACAAGGTGAACTGGTTGAGCTTGTGGGCCTCTTCGGCGAGGGTCACGAGTCGCCGCGGAATGCCCGCGGCAAGCTCGAAGGCCTCTCGTTCCCACCGGTCGCGCTCTGCGTCGCTATTCGACCGTCCCAGCCAGCGCAGACGCGTCTTGATCTGTTTGCCGCGCACCCCGTGAAACCAAGACGGCACCAGCACTATTGCGAGGCCAGTGCCCAGGATCACCAGCGCCCACAGGGGAAGTGCCCCTGTGATGGTGCCGATCAGGTCCGGGATCATTCGAAACATCGCGTCGCCCTAACTGTGTGCCAAAGTATGCACCCTCAAAGGAGTGACCATGGCTCACGGTCCCATTCGCGCGCTGCGCTTCATCCACGACGCAATTCGCGCTGAATACGCGCTCCTCGATGACGCGGTCTCCGGCTACACCACCCCGGGTCAGGCATCAGCCATTGTCGAGCCGGTCAAGATGCTGACCAGGCTGATTCGCGGCCATGTGCACGGGGAAGACGCCGGGTATTTTCCGGCCCTCGAAGCCAAGGCCGGTCCCATCACCAAGCCGTTCTCAATGGACCATGACGATGAGGGCGCCCGTCTCGATGCACTCGACGCCTGTGTCGATCGCTGTGCTGCCGGTGGGACCCAGGCTGACTTGATCGAGCTCAAGCGCAGCATCGCCATCGAGGGCGCCATCATCGATCAGCACATGGCCAAAGAGGAGCGCCTGCTGTGGCCGCTCACCGAAGAGCTGTTCACGCCGCCAGAGCAAGGCGCCATTGTAGGCGCCATCATTGCCGTCATCCCCCGTGAAGAGATGCCGGTCTTGGTGCCGTGGATCATGCAGCGACAAACGGACGCCGACGCCTTGGCCTACGTGGCCGTGCTTGAAAAGGCCATGCCGCCACCCGCGTTCACGATGATCATGGGGGCAGTCAAGGCACGCACCACTGAAGCTTGCTGGGCGAACATTGCGGGCGCTAGGCCAGAGCTGGCCTAGGCCTGGGCGTCGCTACGCTTCGGCGGCCACGGCGTAGTAGTTCATCGATGCCAAGCGCTCGAGCATGGTCAAAAAGCCCGAGGACGGATGCACGCGGATCTCGTTGTTGTCGCGCTCGACGGCCAGCAGATGCCAACCGCTTCCGTCCCACCAGAACAGCTGGTCGGACAGAGGAACGCCCTCGTTCTTGGCGACGACCTCCGATGCGCTGGCCAACACACGCAGGCTCTCGAGTGCATCCATCTCGTCGAGGCTGACCGCCATGAGCTGTCCCTCTCCGGGCACAGCGACAATGACGCCGCCGATCGGGGTGGGCTGCAGAAGGTGGTCGATGAGCAGCATGCGGCTTGCGGCTTCGCCATCGCTCGCTTCATAGATCATCAGGCCAGGGGCGCTCTTGACCGGGAACCAGCCGTCCGAGCCCGTTCGGCGACGCAGGTTCTCGCGTGCAACCGGCACGAGTTCTTCGATGGTGGCATCCCACCGCTCGAGGTCTTCGTAGGTGACTGGACGCGTTCCGGCAGTGCCTTCGAGCACCAGAATGATCTCCAGATGCCCGGGAACGAGCTCGACGGACGGCGCTGTGCCGGGTCGGACGATTCGCGGAATCAATCTGGTCATGGCTGCGAGTCGGTTCGTGTTGGACATTTGGCCCCCTTCCTGACAGTCGGCGTGGGAGTCCGCCGCTGTAGATCTAGACGCCAAAAACCCAGCGTCGATTTGATTGTGACAGGCCCGATAAGGGGGGGCTGGCGCCCAAAACCCGCCTGCACCCCGGCTTCGATCCCGGTTGTTTGACCATGTCACGAAAAGCCAGCAAACGGCACTTCAACAGGCCACGGTTAGAGGCATCTCCATGGACCTTCTGGACGTCGGCGTTTGCGAGATTGCGAAGCGGATCCGCTCGCGTGAAGTGTCGGCTGTCGAGGTCGTCGATGCCCATATCGCGAGGATTGAAGCGGTAAATCCGGCGATTAATGCAATGATCGCGACGCGCTTCGATGCGGCGAGAACCGAGGCCGTAGCTGCCGATCAGCGAATTGGATCCGAAGCGCCTGACGATCTTCCCGATTTGATCGGGGTGCCCTGTTCGGTCAAGGAATTCGTCGGTGTTCAAGGCATGCCGCACACCGCTGGCCTGAGTCGGCAGCGCAACAAGGTGGCGACCGAGGACGCGACCGCCGTAGCTCGGCTGCGGGCGGCGGGTTGCATCGTCTTGGGCATGGGAAATGTCCCCGACGGCGGCATCTGGATGGAGACCTACAACCCCATCTATGGCTGGACCAACAACCCGTGGGACAGCGCGCGAACCCCCGGTGGCAGCAGCGGCGGCGAGGCGGCCATCGTCAGCGCCGGTGGAGTGCCCTTTGGGCTCGGCGCCGACATCGGTGGCTCGATTCGCATCCCCTCTGCCTGTTGCGGCACCGTGGGACACAAACCCACCGGCGGCACCATCCCCAACACCGGTGTGCACGCGCCAAGCGGCGCACTCTGTGGTCGGTACCACACCGTCGGACCCATTGCGCGGCGGGTCGCTGATCTGATGCCCTTGGTCAAGATCATGGCCGGCCCAGACGGTCGCTGTCCGTCCACCGATGCGCGCTTGCTCGGGGACCCCTCGACAGTCCGCATCGAGGATTTGGTGGTTCATGTCGCCGATGGCAATGGCCGAGCCTGGGTGTCGAGTGACGTCAAGGCGGGCGTGTGGCGCGCTGCCAAGGCGCTAGAAGAGCGGGGAGCCCAGATCCGCCCCCTTCGCAGTCCTCATCTGACAGCTGCATTCGAGATCTGGGCAGCCATGCTGGCCGACGGAAATGACGAGTCCTATGCCGAGGTCCTGGCCTGCGGGCAGCCGTTTTCCTACCCGGCCGAGCTGGCCAAGATGCTCATGCGACGCGGAGACATCAGCTCACCCGCTCTGGTGATCGGCATGCTGGCCGACCTGCTCGACAAACTTCCGGGGCAGCAAGATGCGCTGGTGCAGCAAGGGCTGACCGCCCGCGCCGAGCTCGAACAGATCATGGGTGACGATGGCGTGCTGTTGACCCCCACATTTCCGGTGACCGCTCCGGTCCATCGCGAACTGCTGCTCAGACCGTTTGCAGCGACCTTTGTGCAGCTGTTCAACGTGCTCGAGTTCCCCGCTACCGTGGTTCCCTCCGGCTTCGATCATCGTGGCTTGCCGACCAGCGTTCAGCTTGTGGGACGCCGTGGCGATGACCACCGCACCATTGCTGCTGCCGCGGCTGTCGAAGACGGCCTTGGCGGCTGGACGCGCATTGACCCTCGTCCTGGACGTCTGCGGGACGCCATCAAACAACGACTCTGGGGAACGTCATGAAAGTCGCCATCTCGAATGTGCACCTCGATCTGGGCGCGGGCCGCCGTGGCACCGACATGGGCCCTTCAGCCATTCACGTTGCTGGTCTTGTCGGGCGGCTGGCCAAGCTCGGCTACACATTGGGCAGCAATGACAGCTTCGGCGTCGCCCAAGAGTCCGTGCTCGAAGGCGACCCCAACGCTCGCTACCTGTCGACCATCATCGACATCTGCTCGCGGCTGGCCGACCACGTCGAAGCCGGCTGCGAGGCTGGACACTTTCCGTTGGTGCTGGGCGGCGATCACGCCCAAGCCATCGGCACCATCTCGGGCATGTCTCGCTATTTCAAGCGCCGCGGCGAGCGCCTGGGTGTGGTCTGGGTCGACGCCCACACCGACATGAACACTCCCGAGACGACCACCAGCGGCAACATCCACGGCATGCCCCTGGCAGTCTTGCTCGGCCACGGACCCGCCGAGCTGGTCGCGCTAGCTGGCGACACCCCCGCTCTGAGGCCCGAGGACGTGGCCATCATCGGTGTGCGCGACGTCGACCCCAGCGAGGTCCCGCTGGTTCGCCAGACCGGCGTCGGCGTCTATCCCATGTCCGAGCTGGATAATCGCGGTGTGGCAGTGTGCGTGCGCGAAGCCATCGAGCGCGTCAGTGCCCACACGGTCGGCCTGCACGTCTCGTTCGACTTGGACGGCGTCGACCCGCTCGATGCACCTGGAGTCGGTACTCCGGTGCCTGGCGGCCTGACCTTGCGCGAGTCGCATCTGGTCTGCGAGGCGGCGGCTTCAACCGGCAAGGTTGTGGGCATGGAGATTGTCGAGCTGAACCCGACACTGGACGTGCGAAACCAGACCGGAAAGCTCGCGGTCTGGTTGATTGAATCGGCACTGGGCAAGACGATCTTGGGCGTTCGCCCGACGAACTAGGACCGCTATTCGCGGTAATAGAAGGCGATGTCTTGGACCAGATTGCTCGGGGCGGTGCTGTCGGTCAGCGACATCGGCGTGCCGTGGAACCACTGGGTGGCCTGGTAGCCACTCTCGCCCTGTTCCCAATACAGAAGACTGCGGTGGTTCAGGCCGGTGTCGAATGCATTTCCGCAGCTGTCGCAGTTCTCGTTCGGGGCGACATTCCAGTTGTACCCGGTGTATTTCGGCGCAGGACCCTGGTACGACACGGTGATGTTCTCGCCGCGGTTGTACCACTGGACTCCGGCATTGTTGGTCATGCGCATCCAGGTGATGTCGGGCAGGCGCTTGTTGATGCGCCAGTCGGCGGCGTGGGCCACGGGCCAGATGAGGATGTTGTCGGGAACGCTCGTTCGGACCGCCATGAACGAACCGGCGTCGCCAAAGATGTCCTCGACCATGTTGAGCCGGGAAAATGCAGTGCCGCTCGTCGTAGCGTCGGCATCATAGGTGCCGAACTCGTCGAAGAGCATCATGTGTGCAGGCCCGACGGTGGCCGTCTTGCTGCCGCTGATGGTGCCCGCATAAGCCACAAGCGTCCAGCCACCACCGTCGGTGTCCATGTCGCACCAGGCCTCAAATGCGTCGGAGCTGTTGCCGCCGTTCGGGTCGATGAAGTACTTGCCGCTGCCAGTCGACTCGCCAGCGCGCAGAATGGCGTTGCAGCTGCGTCCTGGGCTTGCCGCAGAACTGCCATCGCCGCTGCCGACCGACAGCGGCTGCCAGTCGGTGCCGTCACAGAAGGACAAGCTGCTGGTCGCGGCATCAAACGAGACCTGTCCCGCTTCTGCGCTGCCACAGCTGGCTGGGGCACTGGCGATGATTGGGTGGGTGTGCGCGTGACTGTGGGAGTCTTCGGCGACACACGCCCATGCACTGCCGACATAGCCGAGCACATCGCCGTCGGAACAGCCGAGGGCGGCGAACGGGTCGCTGGGGGCGTTGGTGATGTGGCTGTAGTCGATCGTGCCGTCGGTCTCGATGACCGTGGTGCCGTTGACCACGACACTGGTGGCGTCGACCGACCCCTCGACGTGGTTGGCGACCATGGCAAAGGGCACGCTGCTCAACTTGATGCGAGGCAGCTCGGTTCCCGTATCGACCGTGATGCCGAGCCAGATGTCGTCGCCGTCGCTGGGGGAGATGTCGATGGCGTCGCTGTCGCCGAGGCGGGTGTGGAAGTAGCCGTTGTCAAAGGTCAGGCTGATGGTCTCGTCCCAGAAGCTCGTGCCGCCGGCAGACGTGTTGTACAGCTGGAAAGTGATGATCTGCAGTCCGTCCAGGGGCACGCCGACGGTGTCGTGAATGCGACCTTGGTGGTCGAACTGCATGGGCACGGCGATGGCCGTGGATGACAACAAGCACAGAGTGAGGGCAAGAAGGGGCCGCATGGGAACTCCAGTTGAGGCACCATACCCGCTCTATGTGAGATCGAACAAGGCTCCATGCGGATCGGGCAGCGTCACCTCGCCGATGACCGCTGCGTGAATATCACCGGCCTCGTGAAGGGCTGCGACGAGTTGCTCGGCTTGGTCGGGGGCGATTCCGATGAGCAGGCCGCCGGCGGTCTGCGGGTCAAAGAGCAACTCAAGGCGGATGAGGTCGACATTTGGCGGCACACGCAGCGCCTTCAGCGCCTCGCGATTCTGGTCGTGAAAGGTGCTTCGTTCTCCGGTGGCTAGCAGCTCGAGCGCACCGGGCAGAGCGGGCACACTGGCCAGATCGATGCGAGCACCCATGACCGAGCCGCGCAGCATCTCGCTGGCATGCCCGGCAAAGCCAAAGCCCGTGATGTCGGTCACGCCAGAGGGATTGCAGTCGCGAATGGCGCGAAAGGCTCGGGCGTTTCCGCGCAGCATCGAGGCGACCACTTGCTGCATCCACGGTCCACGGGCGCGTCCGGCCATGTCCGCATGCCACAGCACCCCAGTGCCGAGCGCGCGACTGAGCACGAGCTTGTGGCCAGGCTTCAAGCCGTCATTCCGCCACAGCGGGCCTTTGGCAAAGCCCGTCACCGACAGCCCGACCATCAGTGCCTCGCCGACCGTCGTGTGGCCGCCCAGCAGCGTGATTCCCTCGGCGTCGAGCTCTTGCCGAACCCCCGACAACACCTGGAATAGCGTCTCTTCCTTGTTCTGCTCGTCTTCGGGAATGGTGACGATGGCCAGGGCGTAGCGGGGCTGAACGCCGGTCGCGTACAGGTCTGACATGGCGTTCAAGGAGCCAACCCGGCCCACCAGCCATGGGTCATCGGTGAACGCGGTGAACGCATCGATGTTCTGTACGATCTCGACGTCTCCACGCCGGACTGCCACGGCGTCGTCTGCAGAAGAAAGCCCCATGGTGACGGTGTCATCGTCCGGTGTAGGAGGAAGCCTGGCCAGTGCGCGGCGCAGTGGCGTATCGGCGACCTTGGCAGCGCAGCCTCCGCAGACCATGGTCATCTCGGCCATGTTTGGCATGCTGGCAGAAAAGGCGTCGATCGCCTGGCCATGCAGGTCGAGGACTTGGAACTTGTCCATGAAGGCGCGGTCGATGCGGTCCTTCCACTGCATCATCCAGGCGCCTTCTGCGGCCATGCCCCACTTCGCGCCGATGGCGGTGCCGTCTCCGAGATTGAGGATGGTAAAGAAGTCGGATTGCGGGCTGTAGGGCTGTAAACTCTGCTGTGCGGCTCGTCGACGCAGGTTCTCGCCGAGTACCGGACCCTGCCGGACCGCGTACACCCCGGCCTTGGGGATCAGTGGCCACGAGCGCAGCACCGCGCAGTCTCCGGCGGCGAACAGGTCGGTGGCGGTCTCGACTTGCAGCGTGTCGTCGACCCAGACAAAGCCCTGGTCGTCGGTGGGCAGCTCCGAATCGGTGAACAGAGACTTGCCCGTGGCACCGGCCACCCAGATGACCAGATCGGACTCGATGCGCTGCCCATCATCGAGTACGGCGGCGTCTGCCTGTACTTCGACGACCCTCCTGCCCCCCATCCAGCGAATGCCGCGTTCCTTTGCGGCGGCGATGATGCGGTCGCCCAGCCGTGCCGGACGTGTGGGCATGGGGCGGTCCCCGCCGGCGACCAGGGTCACTGCGATGCCGGTGTGGCCCGCCGCGAGCAGGCGCTCTCGCAGGCAGAAGGCGAGCTCGACGCCCCCCGCTCCGGCGCCGACAACGGTCACTCGGTAGGGCTCGGGTCCCGGAGTACGGGGCGGGTTGCGGAACGAGGCATCGAGGCGTCGACACATGTCGGCGATCGGACGTGTGGGAAAGGCGAACTGCTTCACGCCTGGCAGGTCGGTGCCGATGACGGTGCTGCCGATGTTGATGCTGGCGATGTCATAGGTCAGCGCGGGGCGGTCGGTCAGCTCAATGCGCTTGTTGGCGGCATCGATTCGTGTGGCGGCCGCCCGGATGAAGCGCGCTCCGGCTCGCTTGGCCAACGGCCGCACGTCGATTTCCAGCTCGTGCAATGAGTATTGGCCGGCAACAAAGCCAGGCACCATGCCCGAGTAGATCGACACCGGGTGATCCACGACCACCGTCAGCCGAACATCGGGGATCGGATTCATGAGGTGACTGCGGAGGACTTGTACGTGGCTGTGTCCGCCGCCGACCAGGACGACGTCTTTCACTCTGTGGCCGCGTCTCGCAGGGTGAGGGTGGTCACGTAGGTGAAGGGCGTGGCTTGCCGCCCCATGACGATGGGTTCGTGCGTCCACTGCGCGACGGCCCCGATCACCTCTTCATGGAACAGCTCGTGGCAGCGCTCGAAGCCGACGTCGGTGGTGTCTCCCGCCAAGTCGGCGTGCACACGCACCTCGCAGATGGCCTCGACGATGCCGGCTTCGCGAGCACCCTTTGGAAAGCCCGGCGTCACGGTGGTGCTTCGCTTGACCATCTCTTCGGCGACGATGGCCTCGCCAGGTGCCACCTTCATGGATGGGTCTCGCTCGGCCGGTGGCGGATTCTGCGAGAAGTTGAACGTGATGTCGACCGGGTACCAGACAGGCTTGATGCCCCCGCCCAGCCGGACGGCCTCGTGCTTCCAGCCGGCCAGGTGAGCCCGCGCAGTCTCTCGGAAATCGGGGGGGCACAGCTCGATGCGCACTGCGACCGTCTCGCCATGGCGGCCCACATAGACCTGCATATTGCAGGTCACAGGGGGGCTGGGTGCGGCGCCGGCGGGCCAGCGCAGCGGTCCCTGCTTGTCGGGCTTGGCGATGCGCTCGCTGATCTTGACGTGGTTGAACGGCTTGGGGGTGTCGTCAAACCACATGTCCGGGTCGTCTTCGGCCAATGCCGTGGGCGAACAGGCCATGAATGCGAGCAGGAGGATGGGTCTTATCGGTGCCATGTTGGTCCCTCCAACCCCAGGGGGGTCTCGGTTGGTCCCGGCAGTATTTCGCGCAGGTAGTGAGCCATGCCTTTGTCCTGAGTCCAGTGGCGAGGGTAGCCGATGGAGACCTCTTCGAAGCGCACGCCGTCGCGCCAATCGGTGGCCCGCATGTGCAGATGTCCGCTGACGACCACCGAGAAGTTGAACTGACGGTGCCAGTTCTCGGTCAGACGGGTCCCACACCACGGCGCGTAGCGCGGGATTCGGAACAGTCGAACGAGGTCCCTGCGTAAAGGCCAGTGGTTGATCAGCACGATGCGCGTGCCGTCGGGCACATCCATCAGGCGCTCTTCGGTGTAGGCGACTCGAGCGTGGCACCACGTCTGGCGGCTGTCATAGGGATCGGGGAACACCATGTCCTCGTCCCGGGCGCGAATGCCGGTCTCGCGGGCCCACTTCACCGCCTGTTCGGCGGTCATGCCGTCGGGAGAGAACGAGTAGTCATAGCCCACGAACGCGGGAGCAATGACCGTCGGCGGGCCATCACCCGGCCAAGTCTCGAACGGGTCTTCGGGGGTGAGCACGCCATGATGGCGCGCTAAGGCGACGAGCAACTGGTACTTATTGTCGCCGCGCAGCTCTTCGCCGGCTCCGGCCTTGGCGCCCATCGTCCACAGCTCGTGGTTGCCGGGCACCCAGAACACCTTGGCAAAGCGCGGGACGACCTCGCGGAAGCAGAACTCGAGGTGGGTCGCCTTTTCGCCGATGTCGCCACCCAGGATCAGCCAGTCATCGGGGTAGGCAGGCAGCTCGGCCAGAGCAGCACGGTTCTCTTTGTAGCCCAGGTGCAGGTCGCTGGTGGCCCAGAGCTTCATGTCAGACTCATGCCCAGGCCGAACAGCAACTGCGCTCCGAAGTACAGCGGAAGGCCGACATAGCGGTTGCGTACGTCCTTGACCGAGAAGCGCTGCCTTGCGACGCACAGGTCGGAGAGGAAGAAGATGACCGCCGCGGCCAGCAGCACTCGCCGACCTGGGTTTGTGGGCTCGATGATCAGAGCGCCACAGGCCGACGCGACCATCAGCACGATGATGATGATGTAGCCCGCAACGGCTCGTCGGAGCTTTCCGGCTGTGTCGCGCAGCCAGACCCAGATGCGCCAGCCCAGCGGGACCCCGACCAGAAGGGTGGCGATTCCCAGGGGGCTCGCGCCCAGCGTGAGGAACACGGCGATGTAGGCGACATGGGACAGGCCAAAGCTGGCGATGCCGGCCTTGAAGATGACTCCGTTGTCCTCGGGAATGAGCAGTACGTCGCCGATGGCTCCGAGCACCAGCCCGACCAGCAAGATGTGCCCGGCCAATCCGTGAAAGACGGCGCCCAGCGACCAAGCGCTGACGATGAAGGCGAGGGCTGCGATGGGCTTGCTGACGGCCCGCAGCGTGAAATGGTCCCACTTTTCGGCCAGCAGCAGCGCCCCAGTGGCGACCGCACAGATGGCGGCTGGCAGCCAGCTCACCATGGCAGCTCGTGCCCGTCCCGGTGCCAGAAGGTGCCGCTGTTCGAGGCGTCGAGCTTGTCGATCAAGCCCAGCAATTTGCTGGCGGCTTCTTGGGCCGTCACGTCTCCGCGCCCTCCGGTCATGCCGGTCTGGACCATGCCCGGATGCAGGATGGCGACCGGAATGGGGGCGAGGTCTTGTGCAAAGCTGACCGCGATGATGTTGAGCGCGGCCTTGCTGGCGCGGTAGCCGTAGGCGCCACCAGACGTGTTGTCGGCAATGGAGCCCATGCGGCTGGTCACCATGGCGATCTTGGCACTGGGGGCGGCCTTGAGATTGCCGGCGAGTGCCTTGGTCACTCGGAAGGGCCCGACGGCGTTCACCTGAAACTGCCTGAGCAGGCTGTCCGGGGTGGTCTTTTCCAAGCGGTCGTACTCGAGGATGCCCGCGTTGTTGATCAGCAGATCGATGGGTTGGTCGCCGAGTCGCTCGGCCATGGCGGCCACGCTGGCATCGTCCGCCACGTCGCATGCTTCGACGTTGGCGACGTCTTGCAGTTCGTCGGCGAGGTCCGGCTGCCGGGCGGTGCCGATGACGGTGTAGCCCTGTGCGTGAAGCTGTCGGGCGAACTCAAGTCCGATGCCGCGGTTGGCGCCGGTGATGAAGGCAGTAGGCAAGGTGAACTCCAGGCGCGACGCGTAACACCGCGTGCTCGCCTGCAGATGAGCTTCACTGTTGCAGGATTAGCCGACGGCCTCGATTTTGGTGCTCGAAATTTGCATGTTGGCCATGGCAGCAGTTCGGCCGATGACGACGGCGGCCGGAGCCAGGACCCCCGCAGCGGATGCGGTCGCTGCGAGCTGGGAGAGGGAGGCGGTGACGACCCGCTGTCCTGGTCGACTTGCCTTCTCGACGATGGCTGCGGGCCAGTCCGTCGGCCAGCCCAGCTCCTGAAGTTGCGTTGTCAGGCTGTCGAGACGCGAGACGGCCATGAGCAGGACCAGGGTGGTGTCGTCCGAAAATTCCGGAAGCCGGGGGCGACTGCCGCCCTTGCCGTGTCCGGTCATCACGAGCACTCGATCGGCCAGGCCGCGCGAGGTCACGGGGATGCCACCGGCGAGCGGTCCGGCGAAGGCGCTGGTGACGCCCGGAATCACTGTGGTGACGATTCCGCGCGCGGCCAACCACTCGACCTCTTCGCCGCCGCGACCCAACACAAACGGGTCGCCGCACTTGAGGCGTACCACGGTCTTGCCGCTGCGCGAACCTTCCAACATCCACTGCTGCAGCTCGGCCTGGGCGGACTCGGAGCGTCCCTTCAGCTTGCGGGCGATGCGAAGCTCGCACTGCACGGTCGCCAGGATCTCGGGAGACACGAGGCGATCCGCCAACACCAAGTCG